>Ga0123328_1003216_pt1 | contig 14113 bp, 10 predicted proteins | sample BioC12SIPDNA_2_FD_89702 | JGI IMG/M metagenome (GOLD analysis project Ga0123328, IMG submission 89702) | Anaerobic biogas reactor microbial communites from Washington, USA - Biogas_R1_A C12 SIP DNA | ecosystem: Engineered > Bioreactor > Anaerobic > Unclassified | place: Washington, USA...
AATAGTATGCCAAATAAGGACCTACCTGGTACCAGGTAATGCGCCAGGGTCGCTGACCGGGCTCAAGCTGGCTATAAACCAAAAATGCCTGGTCATAAACCTGGGCTGCTGCCAGGTAGTCTCCCTGTTCAACCAGGACTGAACCTTTACTGTAGAGTGCAAAGAACAGGTCTTGCCCATTAACCTGGGTAATTCTGTTTTCGAGCTTAGCCAGGGTGTTTTCGAGATTTTGTGCAGGGTCGGAGTCTTCACCTAATAAAGCCAGAACTTCATCCTCACGCTCATGTGGGTAAATCACTAGGTAGATACCGTCAAAATGCCACCAATCACGCTCCAGCTCTGCATAGGTCATGCTCATGATGCCCAACAGTGTATCTGGGATCTGGACTGTCTGCGTGGAGTCATCATAAGCGGTCACGATGCTGTAATGCCCCATCCAGCCTTGTTCCTCATCAGTGTGCCCACGTTCGAGCAAAACAGGAATACCATTCGAGAGCAGCCGTTTAACGGTTTCCATGTCGCCGCCATAGCGTAGTTGCCCTTTCAGGTTTGTGTTCGCCTCAGCGTAATCAAGCATCTCTTGCAGCATGACGTTGCGATCATCTTTGTGTGTTTTCAGGGCATCTTCGGTGATGTGTTGATTGGTAGGCCAGCCCCAGTAGGTAATATTCATCGAAAGATTCGCCGGACCACAGTTGTTCATCGTCTGGTATTCAAGACCCATGCCTTCCAGCACGAAACTTGCCGGAACGGGGAAGGGTGTGCTGGTAGGAGCCGGTGTTTCTTGCACCACGTCGGTTTCCTGGGCTATTGCTGCTGGTGTCTCAATCGTTGCGGTTGGCGCCATGGCAGTCAGCGTGGCAAACACATCCGCGCTGATCGTCCCTTGCTGTGACGGACCAAAAACGTTTTCGGTCGGCGGGTTTAAGCGATAGTAGATCGTGGAATACAGGCTGCGAACCCGTGTGTTCACTGCCGGGATCTGTATGGCAGCCAGGGCAAGCAGTGCGACCACGAACACGATAGCCAGGTAGAACCAGGGTTTCCGCCATAAAGAGGCAGGGCGGATTTTTTTCTTCATCTCATCTGTCGATTTTGACATAAGTTTTCTCTTTAATCGTTCTTAGGGTGTCACGCCCAGAGCTGCCAACTCTTCCACAGCAGGGGTCCAGCCGGGGTGCCATTCGAGCGCCCGCTTGAAATCCCAGATGGCAGCTTCGGTGTTGCCGAGGGCAACATTGGCGCGGCCGCTCCACAAAAAGGTTTCTGGCAGAGCTGGTTCAGGGGTGTCGGTGATGGTTTTAAAGGTCAGGCTAACAATTGACTGATATCGCCCGGTGTAATAGTAGGCTTCGTAAGGTCCAACCTGATACCAGAGCATTCGCCAGGGACGGTCATAAATTGGTAGCCAGTTATAAACCGCAAAAGCGTTGTCGAAAGCCTCGGCAGCTGCTACGTAGTCTTTCTTCATTACCAGCAGTTCGCCCAGGCTGTAATAGGCAAAATATTGTTCCGACCGATCAACTTTTTCTGCACGCTCGCGAAATTTATCGAGAGTTCGGTCGATGTTATACGCCTCATCAGCATCCGCACCGAGCATGCCCAAAACCATTTCGCGTTCTTCGGGCGGGAAGATAACCATATAAGTGCCATGGAATTCATCCCAGAATCTTTGCAATTCGTCGTATGGAATCCAGAGATAACCATTGTTGGTGTCGGGTATATGAACAGCGCCCTGGGCATCGTCATAACCATCGACGACCCCATAGTGACCCATCCAGCCGTCCTTACGGTTGACGTAACCGCGTTCGACAAAAACCGGGTAACCGGCTGCGACCAATTCCTTGAGCAGTTCGACCGTCCCACCATAACGCAGGATGGCATCCTGTGCTGTATTTTCAATTACATAACCGAGCAATTCTTTGGGTGTCACGTTGCGGTCTTCGACTCGCGGTTTGACAATTTTTTCGATGTCGTACTGCTCGCCTACCCAACCCCAATAGCGCAGGTTAAGTGCCAGGGTTGCCGGACCACAGCTGTTGAAGCGCTGGTATTCCTGCACAATCCCTTCCAGTTTGACAGCAGCAGGAATCGCCGTAGGAGCTGGCGTTGCGGTGGCTGTTGGTGGCAAAACTGCCGCGATCTCGTGAGTGGGCGTGGGGCTTGGCATGAGTGTCGCCGTTGGTGCAAGTGCGGTGAGCGTTGCGGCAACTTCGACGTTCATGGTCGCTTCGGCAGCGACCTCAAAGTCAGATTCTGCCGGTGGTTTGAAGAAATAAAAGATCTTTGAACGCAGCGAGGTAATGTGATAGTAAACCCGGTTTTGAATTGAAGGGATCTGGTACAGCGCGATTGCGACGACTACACCAACCACCAGAACTGCCAGCGCGATCAGCCAACCCCGGCGTGGTCTTTTTGTTTTTGCGGGTATTGTGCCTTGCGTGTGTTGTTTTTCGGGAGCTGCTTGTTCGCCTGGCTGCTCAGCATCTTTGGAATGTGTTTTCGTTTCCATAACGTTTCGGATTATATCGCAAACAGCAGAAAGGAAAAGAGAACGAGTAAAACTGGAAGTTGTAGGGTTTTCTCAAGGCGACATGGTGGGCGCCCTGACCAAAGTTATTCTCAGGGTGATTTCGCAGACTCATCCAGGTCTGTTCCTTGCTTGTGTCCATTCTTACGTAAATCTAATCCATTTGCAATAGGATAATAGGAAGCCGATTTATGGTACTATAATGGTTCTGTATTTGGAGAAGTAAAGAAAAATGCCTGTTTATAGTTATAAATGCCAGGAATGCGGTCATCAATTTGACCAATTTCAACATTTCACCGACGGTGCCTTGACGGTCTGCCCAGTATGCAGCCAGGTTGCGCTGCGCAAGGTCTACACACCAGTCGGGATTGTCTTTAAGGGCAAGGGCTTTTACGCTACCGATAATCGTTCCCCTTCTGGTCAGAAGTTTGGTCATAAAGACAATGGCAGCGACGGCGGCAACGGATCAAAGCCACCGTCTGAAACTACAAAACCTGAAAGTTCTGTCAAGGAACCCAGCAAACAAACAACCTCGACCGCCGAATAGGCGGTTTTTTTATCTCCCTGATCGATCGCCCCTGAATGGCTCTCCCGATGTAGAGAACGCCACCAAGTGTTCACGAACCACCCTTTGGAAGATATTGGAACTTGTCCATTCGCCTTGCAAATTCAAGGCTGGGGCAGAATTTGCCCCAGCCTTGCCCCCTCCCCCCTGATTACCCCCTGTCATTTAGCACGTTTATTGTCCTCATCCAGATCTTTCCTCCAGTCCTCGGGAATCGAAGCATTGGAGCGATAATTGCGGATGGCATAGTTAAGCGATTCGTATTGCACCCCAAGACCGCGCGCATCTTTTACATAATTTGATGCACGATTGGCATCGATCCCAATCGCCCCGGCGGCAGCTTGCGCGTCAATATCGGCACCCAGGAACAAGAATTCCCAACCGGATTTCTTGCATTCTTCGATCATCTTATGCAGCACTGGTCCGCTGGTTTCACGCGAAGCGTTCTCATAGCCATCGGTGATAATCACCATGATGACCTTATCAGCCCGGCTCGCTTCTTTAGTCTGCTTCTGTACATTCGTGATTTTGTTGATACCCAGCGCCACTGCGTCATAGAGGGCGGTGCTTCCTCTCACGAAGTAATCTTTTTCCGTCAATGGTCCAAGAGCCTGCAGGTCGATTCGATCATGCAAAACCTCAAAGAAATTGTCGAAAAGAATAGTGGTCACACGCGTTTCTCCTTCGATCTTCTTCTGATCGCTGATGGTCGCGTTGAATCCCCCAATAGTGTCGCTCTCCAACCCAGCCATGGAGCCGCTGCGGTCGAGGATGAAAATCAGTTCCGTTTTGTTCACAATAGACCTCCTTGTTGATCTGAGGTCTATGATATACCCACGCTGCTGTCTTATGGTCGCCTGGCAGGCGACATTTTAGACCCCCAATAATGCCTGGTCGAAATCGTAGAGCGCTGCGTTTACCCTGGCAATATCATGTTCTTCCCGTTCCAAAAAATAACGTACAATCACATCGCGTTTGTCGCAAGGGCTAAAGGCAAAGCCGGCTCGCGCCATCAGGTCTCGCGCATCCTGATAAGATAATTTTAGCCCGATGGTCAGTGCCAAAACAGTCGATTTGCTTGGGTTGTAGTGGACATTGCTGCGGATTTTGCTGAAGAGCCGTCGATTAATATTAGCCCTTCGGTACACTTCCACGTCGGTCATGCCCCTGGCATCGATAATGCTGAGCACCGCCTCCGAAAAAGTCTTTTCGCCCGGAAATGCAATTTTATCCGCTATTTGGTACAAGGGCGCTGATACAAAGCTGTCTTCATCAAAGTGCATTTCCAAAAGGGAGTTTGGCATCTCAGACATCATCGTTGATGGTCGCTCCCTCCGCTCACGGCGGCGGTTTAAATCGAGGTGCTCAGCGACGTAATGGTCGTCGATATAACTAACCAGGTCGTTACGCAGTTTGAATCCAAGCGCGGTGGCTGTTTGATCGAACATCACCAGGGTTACATCGAGATCAGTCTCGAACAGATAGCGATTGATCTCATCGAGGGCAACTGCCAGTGCCTGGTCGTAGGGATAACGAAAACTGCCTGAGGATATCAATGGGAAGGCGATGCTTTCGATGCCATTTTTTACAGCAAGCTCCAGGCTGGCGCGGTAGGCGCTGCGCAAGATCTGCTCTTCGCCCTGGTCGCCACCCTGCCAGACTGGTCCGACGGTATGGATCACATGTTTTGCTGGTAGGTTGAAACCGGGGGTAATCACCGCACTGCCGGGCTCACACCAGCCAATCGCGTCACAGGCAGCCGCCATCTCTTCCGCGCCAGCCGAGTTAAAAATTCTGCCGCAAACTCCACCACCCTGTTTGAGTTCCGGATTGGCGGCGTTGACGATCGCGTCAACCTCCATTTTTACAATGTCGTTTCGGATAATATTAAATGGCATGGAGCTTCCTTTGACTAACGGGTTAGATCGGCAATCAGCAATTCATAGGCAGTCTGACCAGGCATGCCACCGGTTTTGATACCCTTATCAATGTCCAGCAATCTCCGATAGACATCCAGCAACTGCCGCATATTGAAGCGCTGCGCTTGCATGTAGAGTTTCCGGGCGACAAAATTGAGTACTTTCAGTTCTTTTTCAATCTGCTGTACGCTTCCGCCTTCGTCAATAATCTCTCGCGCCTGGATCAACAGGCGGAACTGGCGGTGGATCATCCCTGAAAGCTCCATCACGTCACTTTTTTCGGTAAGCAGCTGGAATTCCTGCATGGCTTTTACGGCGTTACGCTCGCCAAGCGCGTCGGTGAATGCGAAAATGTTGCCATCTTGCTCGTGCGTGGTCAGCAAGCTGACATCATCGGGCTCGACCACTTGCCGCTCACCCACATAGGTGACCAATTTTTCAACTTCCTGACTTGCCTGCAGCGTGTCATTACCGATATAGCTTGCCAACAAATGGGCGGCATCTGGTCGGAATGCGCCGCCGATCTCTTTCGCCTTGCGCTGGATCCAGGCAGGCATGTCTTCATCAGCCGGCAACAGGCAATCGACAATCACGCCCCTCGTGCCGTTCTTTTCAATCCAGTTGTTGACCCAGGCATAACTTTTTTGATTTTCCCAACTGCGGTCACCACGGCGTTTGCCCAGTTGATCGTTGACCACGAACACCAGGGCGGTACTTTCGGGCAAGCTATCAAACAGGGCAACATGCCTGTCAGGAGATTCTTTGCCTGTACGCGCGAGCATGGAAAGGGCGTTTTCAACGATAACCAGCCTGCGTTCAGTTAGAAAAGGGATGGTCAGTGCGTCTGATTGCAGGGTTTCAAAGCTCAGTCCTTCGCCGTTGAGAACGGAAGTGTTCAGGTCTGCCATGCTGGGGTCGCCCAAGCCAGCCTGAAAACCAGCCAGGATTTCTTTTATTCTTGACTGGTCATCACCTCTTAACAAGTAAAGACTTGGTTTTGCCTTGTCTGCCATTATTGCCGTGTGCTGATGAAATGGATAAATCCGTTCCTGGTTTTTTGACTCGTAATCAGGTTTATGGATAGTCCGTTAATATTCGCGTCTGTGGTGACCAGCTTTTGCAGGTGCGGTCCAAGCGGTTTGGATAGATGGTAAACCGGACCAGCCACGACTGCGGAAACCAAAAGGTGCCACCATTTTGGTTTTTTGCCGCGGCTTAGCGCCATCTGAACCAGGAAGGCGGCTGTGCCTGCCAGTAAGGAGGATGAAGCAATGTTCGTACCGCAGCCCGGGTGAATCGCCAGCTCAGATTCACCTGCCTGCAGGCGTTTTTGCGCCTCGAGTGCGGCATCAGTTACAAGCTCGGTCGGTAGATCAGCTATCAGCAAAAAACCACTCGGGTTGGAGTGCCCAAACATCTTGAGCCCGGCAAAGCGGCTAGCCAGGATTTTCATGGTGGCATGTTCAAGCGCGTGGTTCCGTCGAGTGGTGCGGACGAGGGGGATTTGTTCGAGGGGGTTCATTGTCGGCTCTTTCTCTCAAGTGGTTAAGAATGATACCTTAAATGGTGTCACTGTTGGGATTTGTGTCTATAAAACTCAAAATAAGGGTGTTGATGCAGTGAGCGGTTGGTAAACAACCGCACCATCAGCAATTCCGGCAGAGACTACAGGGTTCTGTAGGGCTGGGGCTTGCCTTTAGCCGCTAGCTTGGTCAACACGATTGTCGGCGGAGGGAGATGAACCCCCTACGTACGGGAAAACAGCAAACATTCAAAACCTTAGCATCCCCTCTTCGGACGGCACATTACTTACCGCCCCCTCTTTACTGCTTGCGTCCTGCTTGCGGGAGTGGGTGGGGGTATGAGGGTGAGAGAAGTAACCAGGAGCGAACTCCCAATGTATGGATTGCCTAACCGCAGGCTTGCCTCCAGCAGCGGTCCTGGCGATCGTGGCAAGCAGCTTTTATCCTTCTTCCTTATCCAGCAGTGCCGCATTTAATGCATCTCTCAAAGAGCGGGCTTCGACGACCTCAATTTCCTTGGGCCAGGGCTCAGCGCTTCGTAGTCGTTTGGGCACAACCGCCCGCTTGAAGCCTAATTTTGCGGCTTCCCGTAAGCGTGTTTGCATCTGCCCGACCATCCGCAGCTCGCCCGACAACCCCACCTCACCGATCAAGACTGTATCGGCACGCACTGGCTGATCCCGGAACGAGGAGGTAATCGCCGTTGCCACCGCCAGGTCAGCTGCCGGTTCGCCAATTCGCAGCCCGCTGACCACGTTGGTGATCAAATCCTGGTTGCCCAGCCCAATGCCGATCCGACGGGTGAGCACTGCAGCGATTATCAAAAGGCGGTTGAAGTCAATTCCATTTGCGGTCCGTCGAGGATTGCCAAAGTTGGTCGGCGTGGTCAACCCCTGGATTTCGACCAGGAGCGGTCGCGTGCCTTCCATTGTCACGGCAATTGCCGAACCTGGTGCATTGATCATGCGTTCTGCCAAAAACATCTCGCTGGGGTTGCGCACTTCCACCATGCCGCGTTCTTGCATTTCAAAAACGCCCACTTCGCTGGTAGCGCCATAGCGGTTTTTGACCGACCGCAGCAAGCGATAGCTCTGGAAATGCTCGCCTTCAAGGTACAAAACCGTGTCGACAATGTGTTCGAGCACTCTCGGACCAGCAATTGTGCCTTCCTTGGTAACATGCCCGATTAGAAACACGGTGATCCCAGTGGTTTTAGCCAGTTCGCGTAATTTGGCTGCCGATTCTCTCACCTGTGAAATAGAACCCGCGGCTGACTCCATTTCAGGCAAAGTGACGGTCTGTATTGAGTCGATGATTACCAGTGCGGGCTTCACCTGGGCAATGTGTTCAAAGATGACACCGAGGTTGGTCTCGGTTACTAATAACAAATTTCTTGGTAATTCCTGGTTTGCCAGCCGTACCGCCCGCATTTTGATCTGTCGTTCAGATTCTTCGCCAGAGACATACAAAACGGTGTTCTCCCTGGCAAGTTCCATCGCCATTTGCAGGGTCAGTGTGCTTTTGCCGATTCCGGGGTCGCCGCCAATCAGCACGACCGAGCCGGGTACAATGCCCCCGCCCAACACCCGCGCTAATTCTTCCATCTCAAGCGGGACACGCACTTCAATCTGCCCCTCTATCTCCGCCAATCGCCGCACCTGTGATGTGCCGGTCACCCCTCTTAGCGGCGTTTTTCCTTTAGGGGCGGTGTCTTGCACCACCTCTTCAATCATACTGTCCCAGCTTTCACAGCTGGGACAGCGTCCAAAAGACCGGGAACTCGTTTTCCCGCAAACTTGACAAACATAGCGTGAATAGCTTTTTGCCATTAAACCTCGCTTTAGATTCCAATCAGTTCAGGTTCAGCCTGCTCCTTCTGGCTTTTAATACGGGTCAAAACAATTTTCTTCTCAAGTCCGCCATCCGGGTTTTCGCTTTCTTCTAACCCGATTTGGATTGTATCTCCGGGCGTGAAGCGTTTGGCGAGCAATTCATCCGAAAGCAACTCTTCCACTTCCTGTGTGATCACCCGACGGACAGGGCGGGCACCAAATTCAGGATCATAACCAAGCTCTGCCAGGTAATCAAGCGCCGCTTCGGTGGGCACCAGTGTGATTTGCTGGTCTTCCAAACGCTCGGTAACCTTGTCGATCTCCAGCGCTACGATATGCCGGATGTCCTTGCGGTTGAGCGCGCGGAAGGTAATCACCGAATCTAATCGGTTGATGAACTCAGGTCTGAAATTCCGCTTCAGGGCTTCCATAAGCTTCTTTTGCATCTCTTTGTATTCAAGTTCTTCTTCCTTAGCCTCATCAACTGTGAGCGCAAAGCCCAAACCGCTCTGGCGCCTGATCAGGTCAGCGCCAATGTTGGTGGTCATGATGATGATGGCATTACGGAAGTCAACCTTGAGACCTTTGGCATCGGTCAGGTGACCTTCTTCCATAATTTGCAGAAGCATGTTGAGCGCTTCGGGATGTGCCTTTTCGACCTCATCGAATACTACGATGGAGTACGGTTTGCGGCGAATCGCTTCGGTCAGTTGACCGGCTTCGTCGTATCCGACGTATCCCGGAGGCGCACCAACCAAGCGGCTCATGCTGTGTCGTTCCATGAATTCAGACATATCGATCTGAATCAATGCGTCTTCGGTGCCAAACATCTGGCGTGCCAGCGATTTTGTCAGCTCGGTTTTGCCTACGCCGGTTGGTCCCAGGAACATGAAAGAGCCAATCGGTCGGCGGGGGTTCTTCAACCCGGCACGTGCCCGGCGAATAGCTTTAGAGACTGCTGTTATCGCTTCATCTTGCCCGATAATCGATTTGGAGAGATCCGCTTCCATATTAAGTAAGCGTTCAGTTTCTTCAGTCTCAATTTGCATCAGCGGTATTCCGGTCCACATCGAAATTACCTCGGCAATGTCGTTTTCACCCACAACAGGCGCTGCCGAGCGATCCCAGGCAGTCTGTACGCCGTGCAATTGCTGCTCCAGGGCTTCCTGGCGCTTCAGAAGAGCCTGGTAATTGTCTGGATCTCCACTCGATTGAGCCGATTTAAGCTCTTTGCGGATATCGCGGAGTTCCGTGACCAGGTCTTTGCTGCTCATGGCAGATTCGCTTTTATACATGCGAACGCGCGACGCCGCTTCGTCCACCAGGTCGATAGCCTTATCAGGAAGGAAACGTTCGGTTACGTAGCGCGAGCTCAGCTTTGCGGCTGCCTCAAGGGCTTCGTCGCTGATGCTCAGGCGGTGGTGTTCTTCATAATTGGGTCGCAAACCGTGCAGAATCTCAATGGTTTCGTCGACGCTGGGTTGGTCGACCACAATCGGTTGGAAACGACGCTCGAGCGCGGCATCGCTTTCGATGTTCTTGCGATATTCGTTGGCAGTTGTCGCGCCGACAACCTGCAGCTCACCCCTTGAAAGGGCGGGCTTCAGGATGTTGGCAGCATCAACCGAAGAACCGGCTGAGCCTGCGCCTACCAGCATGTGGAGCTCGTCGATGAAAATGATATCGCCGCTGGATTTGAGTTCATCGATCACGCGCTTGAGGCGTTCTTCGAACTGACCCCGATACATCGTGCCAGCCACAATGGAGCCGACATCCAGCTGTAACACGCGCTTGTTTAGCAGCAGCGCGGGGACATCACCTTCAACAATGCGCTGTGCCAGTCCTTCCACGATGGCGGTCTTGCCAACGCCAGGTTCACCGATCAGAGCAGGGTTGTTTTTTGTGCGCCGCGCCAGAATTTGGATCACGCGTTCGATTTCTTTACTGCGTCCAATTACCGGATCGAGTTTGCCTTCTTCTGCCAGGGCAGTCAAATCGGTGGCAAGTTGGTCCACCAGGGGTGTCTTACCTTCTTCTTTTTCCTTCCGGCGTGAAACGCCGCGGCGGCTGATGACATCGCTTTTTTCCAATTCATCGGATTGCTCAATTTTTCGGGCGATATCCTGCATACGCTTGTATTCATCCAAAATGCGGGCAGTTTGGCGCTGAACCTGCTCAGCGGTGATACCAAGAGCCGTTAAAATCTGCATCGCCGGGTTATTCTCATCGCGAGACATAGCCAGAATCAGATGTTCGGTGCCAACCAACTTTGCATCATCTTCTTCGCATTCTACCAGCGCTTGTTCCAAAATACGTTTCATATCAGCCCCTAAATGGGGTTGCGCTATGTCAGATTCCTGCTCACCTCTAATTTCTTTGAGAGCGCTGCGAATATCTTCAGTTGTCAGACCAAGGTCTTCGATGACTCTGCTTGCGGCAGTGCCAGTATCTATACTAAGGGCGAGCAACAAGTGTTCACTCCCAATATCAGCGTGTTCGGTCTCTGCCTCTTGCTGGGCAATGCTGAGTATCCGTCTTGCTTTTTGGGTAAATTTATTCATACCAGCCATGGCATACCTCCTGTATGTTAAATTTCCTTTGCTGCCGTTTATCCCGATAATTTGATTCTTTGACAGCAATGAAATCAGACGGGGTTTGCGTTATTCAAACAAGTCGGGTCGCGAAAAATATGGGCGACCTAAGTAATTGGAGTATACCAAAATTAAGCCTGCGAGTCTTGCTGGCGTAGCGATTATGACGAAAGATTAATAATATGCATGCAGGTTAACGATGCTCTCACGACCAGGCATGAAGCCATAACGATCAAGGCTCACTAACCAGGAACCACCATTGACTGATCCCCATACGTTTCTCGGGTAGAATATACGCCAGCAGGAGACAATTATGAACATTGCCGAACTATTTAACCATAAAAAGACCCTCTTTTCTTTAGAGATTTTTCCTCCCAAAAAAGACAGCCCCTACAACGTTATCTATAATTCGCTGCTGAAAATGCGCGGCATTCCTGCTGACTTCATCAGTGTAACCTATGGAGCTGGCGGCTCGCGCGCCCAGCAGGACAAGACCATCGAAATCGCCTCGCTTATTTTACGCACCTATCACACCGAACCTGTCGCACATCTTACCTGTGTGAATGCTGATCGGGAACAAGTGTTGGATACCCTGCAGCAGTTCAAAGCGAACAATGTCGAAAACATCATGGTCTTACGAGGCGATATTTCTCCTGACTGTCCTCCGAAATCTGATTTCAAATACGCTTCTGACCTGGCAGCTTTCATCAAAAAAAACGAACCCGGCTTCAACCTGCTGGGGGCTTGTTATCCCGAACGGCATTACCAGGCTGAGTCTATGGATCGGGATATCGAAAACCTGAAAATAAAAATCAATAATGGCATCACCCACCTGATCACTCAGCTCTTCTTTGATAATGACAAGTTTTACGCTTTTCGCGACAAGGCTGAAAAAGCTGGCATCAGTGTACCTGTTCAGGCTGGGATTATGCCGATCACCAACTCCCGTCAAATCGAACGTACGGTTGCCCTCAGCGGTGCTTCTGTCCCCACGAAATTAAAACGCTTGTTTGAACGATATCGCGGGAATGAAAAAGCGCTGTTCGATGCTGGCGTGCACTATGCCATCGAACAGATTATGGACCTGATCGCCAACGATGTGCGCGGCATTCATCTCTACACCATGAACAATGTCGAAATCGCCACCCGGGTAAGCGACGCTGTTCAAAACATCGTTGAAGCCGAAAACAATCCGAAGTAAAAGGTTTAGCGCCGGCATTACAGTTTTTCTCTGGCATTATGGTTTTTCGCTGTCAGTTTGGTTCTTCGCTGTAATTATGCCTCTTCACTGTCATTCTGAACGAAGTGAAGAATCTTATCAACTGTAGACTCGCAAACCTGATATCGCGAGTGCTACGGTCTGCTTTCACCGATCAGCTATGAGTTAAACCCACCAAGCTCCTGAGGGCCAGGCTTTCGCATAGGAATTCAAAATCGCCTCAACAGTATTATTAAACTGCGCGTTAATCACCTGCAATTCGACATGCCGGCGGTAAAACTCAACGCTCCGGGCAATTCCCCCAGCAAAAGGCACCGTGCAAACAAACTCGGGCACCAGAGCTTTTATCTTGCTGTTGTCCAAAATAAAGCTGTTTGCCTTATCTCCAAGCAATCCCTCGCCCCACTCCTGGTCAAACTGAGCGATCAGGTCAGACGGCACGTGAACAAGCCTGGGTTCCACGCCCAGGGCATCTGCCAGCTTGCCAACGATTTGATCCCAGGTCTGCCATTCATCCGAGGTGATATGGAAAGCTTGCCCGATCGCCGCTTCTTTTCCAAAAAGCCCAACGAAGCCTTTGGCAAAATCGGTGCTGTGGGTCAGGGTCCAGATCGAAGTTCCATCGCCATAAGTTATCACCGGTTGACCTCTCAGCATCCGATCAACCGTCGTCCAACGACCGGTGACCGGGATGTAGCCCTCGTCATAGGTATGTGAAGGGCGTACGATCGTCACCGGAAAGCCTTCGCTTTTGTATGCCCGCATAAGTCGGTGCTCGCAAGCGGCTTTATCCCTGGAATATTGCCAGACAGGGTTGTCGAGCGGGGTATCTTCGGTCACTGGCAGTTTCCCGGGCGGGGTCTGATAGGCGCTGGCTGATGAAATGAAGATGAACTGCTCTGTGCGCCCTCTGAATAGTTCAATGTCAATTTCGATATGACCAGGATGAAAAGCGAGGAAGTCGATGACCACATCGAAGCGCCTTTCACCTAAAGCCTGGCGCACGGTCTCTGGCTGGCGTATGTCAGCGATTATTTGTTCTGCTTCGAGCAAAGGCTCCCGTAGTGTGCTCATACCACGGTTGAGCAGGCTGACCTCAAACCCTTTTTCAATCGCCAATTTGGAACAGCTGTAACTGATCGTTCCGGTTCCACCAATAAACAACACTTTCATATTCAACCTCCGTGGTCTAAGCTGGCTCTGGTTCTGCGGCTTTTTTTCCAGAAAGCATCAAGACAATCAAAACCAGGTAAAGAACGGCAACCAGCAGCATGGCAGTGCGAATGCCGAGCAAATCTGCCAGGGACCCCAAGGCAAAAGGCAGTAAAAGGATGGCGACACCGCTTGCCAGCGTGGTAGCAGAACCAGCAGCCGCCCTGGCAGTGTCGGCGGCATCAAACGAGAGCGTTACCAGGTTGGCATACAGGTTTGCTACACCCAACCCTGCCAAAAAAAGCCCCGTCAACGAAACGAACAATGATTTACCGAACCAAAAGATTGCATATCCAAGCACACCGATGCCAATCGAAGAAAAAAGGATTAAGAAGCGGTCAAATTTTTGCAGCAAAAGCGAACCGAAATAGCGTCCAACCACCATGCCAATTAAAAACAGGCTGACAGATTGCGTGGCAATGTCTTTTGGCATCGCCAGGTGCGACTGTAAGTAGTCTGAAGACCAGTAGATCAAGCAGAACTCGATTGAAATTGAAGTCACCAACGCTGCCCAGAAGAGCCAATATTTATCGGGGAGCTTGCCATCTTTAATCTTCGTGTTGTCATCAGACAGCTCATTCTTCCGGGAAAACCGAGGTGTCAGAAAAATCCACAATCCGAGCAGAAAAGCCAGTGAGGTGACGATACAAACCGCTTGTCTCCAGGTCACTGCTGTTGCGGCAAAATACCCGACCGCAAGGGGTGCCAGGGTGCTGAATATT
>Ga0123328_1003224_pt1 | contig 14079 bp, 13 predicted proteins | sample BioC12SIPDNA_2_FD_89702 | JGI IMG/M metagenome (GOLD analysis project Ga0123328, IMG submission 89702) | Anaerobic biogas reactor microbial communites from Washington, USA - Biogas_R1_A C12 SIP DNA | ecosystem: Engineered > Bioreactor > Anaerobic > Unclassified | place: Washington, USA...
AGATCTTGTTGACGAAGTTGCGGAACGACTCGATCTTTTCCTCCGACATCCGCACGTCGCTGCCCGGCGACACGCCCATCTCGAGCGAAAATCGCAGCGCGTCGGCGCCGTACTTTTCGATGACCTCGATCGGGTCGATGCCGTTGCCGAGCGACTTCGACATCTTGCGCCCCTGTTGGTCGCGCACGAGCCCGTGCATCAGCGCGACGCGGAACGGGCACTGACCCATCTGCTCGATGCCGGAGAACACCATGCGCGCGAGCCAGAAGAAGATGATGTCGTAGCCGCAGCTCAAGACCGAGTTCGGATAGAAGTACTTGAGGTCCTCGGTCTCCTCCGGCCAGCCGAGCGTCGAGAACGGCCACAGCGCGGACGAGAACCAGGTGTCCAGCACGTCCTCGTCCTGCCGGACGGCGCCGCCGCACTTGGGGCAGGTGGAAATGTCCTCGCGCGAGACCGCGACCTCGCCGCAGCCGTCGCAGTAGAACGCCGGGATGCGGTGCCCCCACCAGAGCTGGCGCGAGATGCACCAGTCGCGGATGTTCTCCATCCAGTTGAGGTACGTCTTTTCGAACCGCTCCGGCACGAAGATCAGTTCCTTCGTCCGCGCAACCTCGATCGCGGGCTCGGCGAGCGGCTTCATCTTCACGAACCACTGCGTCGAGACGAGCGGCTCGACGTTCTGATGGCAGCGGTAGCAGGTGCCCACGTTGTGGTGCAGCGGCTCGATCTTGACCAGCAGCCCGAGCGCCTCCAATTCCTTCACGACCTCCTGGCGGCATTTCTCGCGCGTCATCCCGGCGAACCGGCCGGTGTTTTCGTTCATCGTGCCGTCGTCGTTCAGCACGCGCAGGATCGGCAGGTCGTGGCGCTTCGCGACCTCGAAGTCGTTCGGGTCGTGCGCCGGGGTCATCTTGACCGCGCCGGTGCCGAACTCGAGGTCGGCGTATTCGTCGGCGATGATCGGAAGCTCGCGGTTCATCAAAGGCAGCGTGACCGTCTTTCCGATCATATGCGTGTAGCGCGCGTCGTTCGGATTCACGCAGACGCCGGTGTCGCCGAGCATCGTCTCCGGGCGCGTCGTCGCGACGACGATGTCGCCGAATTCGCCGGGGTAGCGGATGTGCCAGAGGTGCGAATCCTGCTCCTCGTACTCGACCTCGGCGTCCGAGAGCGCCGTCACGCAGGTCGGGCACCAGTTGATGATGCGCGCGCCGCGGTAGATGAGCCCCTTTTCGTAGAGCCGGACGAACGTCTCGCGCACGGCGCGGCTCAGGCCCTCGTCCATCGTGAACCGCTCGCGCGTCCAGTCGCAGGAGACGCCGAGCTTGCGAAGCTGCTTGACGATCTGCCCGCCGTACTCGCGCTTCCACGCCCACGCGCGCTCGAGGAATTTCTCGCGGCCGAGGTCCTCCTTCGCGATGCCCTCTTTTTTCAGCGCCTCGACGACCTTGATCTCGGTCGCGATCGAGGCGTGGTCGGTGCCCGGCACCCACAGCGTCGGGTCGCCCTTCATGCGGTGGTAGCGGATCAGCACGTCCTGCGGCATCTCGTCGAGCGCGTGGCCGACGTGCAATTGCCCCGTGATGTTCGGCGGCGGCATCACGATCGTAAACGGCTTCTTCGCGGGGTCGATCCGGGGCGCAAACGCGCCGGACCTCTCCCACATCCCGTAGATGCGACCCTCGACCGCCTGCGGCGAAAACACCTTGTCCATGTTGAATTCCTGCATTGTACGCACCCTCCCGTTCTTGAAACAAAAAGCGGAGCCTCCGACCCAAAGGGCGGGAGAACTCCGCGGTACCACCTTTTTCGCCCCTTGCGGGGCCTCTGTGCGCTGTACGGGGCGCACCCCGGCGAACTAACTTGCAGTTCATCCGCCCGCCTCGGAAGCGACCTTCGCGCGCTGTGTTCCCGGGCGGCCTCGCAGCCTGTGAACCGCCCTCTCTTGGGGATCGCTCTCGCTACTCCTCTTCTTCGTGGTTTGTCGGCGTGCCAATTCCGTATATGGCCCGCCGACCCGCAATCCGCTTCGCGGATTGCTAAACCGTGTCGGCTCTATTTGTCTAAGAAGTATACCCTACTTTCCGGCGAAAGTCAACTCGCCCGCATCGAACTCCGATTTTTAACAGCGTCCAACGTGTAGTGGATCGCGGCGGCGATCGAGAGCGCGAGCGCGAGATAGAGCAGCGCGCGGCCCGCGTCCGAGACCGCCTTCGATCCGTGCCAGGGGAAGATCAGGCAGGTCGAAAGCACGAACCCGAACGTCGCGGCCTTGCCGATGCGGTCGCTCTTGACGACGTAGTCCTTTCGCTTGAGCAAAAACCACGCGCCCCAGACCATGTAGCCCTCCTTCGCGACGAACACCGCGAGCGGCCACCACGCGATCTCGCCGCTGTAGACGAGGCAAATGAGCATCGAGGCCGTCATCAGCTTGTCGGCGAGCGGGTCGAACAGCTTCCCGAACCACGTGATCTGGTTTAAGCGCCTCGCGATATAGCCGTCCGCAAGGTCCGTCAGCGCCGCCGACACGTAGACGATGAGCGTGACCCACCGCTTCCCGGGCAGCCTGAAGTAGAGCCACACGAACGCCGGGATCATCATAATGCGCATAACCGTCAGCGCGTTTGGAAGGTTCAACAGCTTCGGCTTGTCCATGAGGCTTCCTCCGTCCGTTTGTGCACCTCGGTCGCCGCGGCTAAAGGCTGAAGTCGTTTCGCGGGTCCTTGTTCTTTCGCCTCGCGTCGTCGATGAACTCGATTTCGAGCCGGTCGAACGGCACGTCCTCGAGAAAATGGTCCCTCGTGAACGCCGTCATCCGGAACGACTCGAACTCGCGCTCGTGCTTCGGGAGCCAGATCGGGCGCGGCACGTCCAGTTCGCGGCAGAGGTCGGTCAGCGCGTCGCGCGCGGCGGCAAAGTCGCATGTCCTCGTCGCCTGCCGGTCGATCCTGTGCTTTTTCATCAGCCGAACCCAGAGTCCTGTCATTGGCCCTCCCCTCAGCGCGCGAGCTTCGCGCCCTTCGCACCCTTCGCACCGCGCATGATCCTCGAGAGAATCTCGGAATCGTAGGAAAACACCGAGCCGTTCCTGTCCGCGTGCGCGCGGAGCGCGTTAACGACCATTTGGTCGAGCATCTGCGAAAACGACACGCCCTTGGGCTCCCACAGGTAGAACGCGAGCGAGCCGGGGATGGTGTTCGCCTCGTTGATGTATACGCCGTCGTTTTCGTCGAGTATGAAGTCGATGCGCACGACGCCCTTCAAATCCATCGCGCGGAACGCGCCGACGGCGATCTCGCGCACCCTCTCGGCCACCTCCTCGGGGATCGGCGCTGGAATCAGCCGCGAGAGCGACGCCATGCCCTCCCCGCCGCCCGACTTCGCGAGGTACTTCTTCTGAAAGTCGAGCAAGGCGCCGCTGACGGGCATCTCGAGCTCCGAGGTCTCGATGTCGTCGCCGTAGCCGAGCACCGAGCAGTTGACCTCGCGAAGCGGCGTGATCGCCTTTTCGACCAAAATCCGGTGGTCGTAGGCGACGGCGGTGTCGATCGCGTCCTCGAGCGATCTCCGGTCCGTCGCGCGGGTGATGCCGATGGAGGAGCCGAGGTTCGCGGGCTTTACAATCATCGGATAGCCGATCTCGCGCTCCGCCTCGTTCATGACATTGTCGCGCTCGCCGCTCCAGCGGTCGCGGTTGAACCAGATGCCCTCGACGACCGGGAAACCGCAGCCCTTGAACAAGAGCTTCATCGCGATCTTGTCCATGCCGACCGCCGACCCCAGCACGCCCGCGGACGCGTACGGCACGTTGAACAGCTCGAGCATCCCCTGCAGCGTGCCGTCCTCGCCGTTCAATCCGTGCATGACCGGGAGAATCACGTTCAGCACCGCGGCCTTCTCGAGCACCTGCCCGCCGAACAGCTTCTTTTTGCCGCCGAGCGCGTAGAGCACGAGCGTGCCGCCCTCCCCGGCGGCGGGAAACACCTGCGTGAGCTTCGACTCGTCAAACGCCGTGTAGAACGATATATCCTTCAGCGCGTCGCCGACAAACCAGCGGCCGTCGCGGTAGATGTAGACAAGGGTTACATCGTAACTTTCGCGGTCGAGCGCGCCCGCCGCCTGCAGCCCCGAGATGATCGACACGTCGTGCTCGCAGGTGCGGCTTCCAAAGACAACGCCGATGTTGAGCTTCATGGCTTCAAACCTCCGTCATTCATTGTAGTTGTCGGGCAGGTCGTTCTCGAAGAGCACGGTGTCCCCGGGCCGGCCGATCGCGCGCAGGAGCGCGCTCGCCTCGTCCAGATCGGCGACGACGTGTATCTCCTCGCGGGAGAAGCCGGAGTCGACGAGCCCCTGAAAGATCGGCTTCGTGTGGTTCGGGCCGACGAGTATCGCGACGTCCACGGCCGAGACCATCTGCGTGCCGAACGCGTAGTTGAGCTCGTCCTCCTTCTCGCCCTGCTCGATCATGCCCGGCGTCACGATGAGCCGGCGGCCCGAAAAGCCGGACAGCACGTTCAGCGCCTCCTGCGCGCCGGCGGGGTTCGAGTTGAACGCGTCGTCGATCACGGTCATCACGCCGGGGATCAGCTGCAGCCTGTGCTCGACCGGCTCGAGAATCCGCACGCCGCGCGCGATCTCCTCCATCATGAGCCCGAGCTTTTTCGCGACCGCCGCGCACAGCGCGATGTTCTGTATGTTGTGCTTGCCCAAGAGCTTCGTGCGGCATCGCATGGCGGTGCCGTCCTCGCACTGGAGCGTGAACCGGCTCCCCTGCGGCCCGACCTCGATGTCCTTCGCCAGCATGTAGGGCTGGCGGTCGGGGTTGAAGCCGACGCGGTGCTTCTCGATCGCGCACTTCGCGTACAGCCGATCGACGTAGCTTCCGTCGGACGAGAAGAACGCGATGCCGTCCGCGGGCAGCGACTCGATCAGCTCGTATTTCGTGCTCGCGATGTTCTCGATCGAGCCGAACGTCTCCAGGTGCTGCGGGCCGACGCTCGTCAAAAGCCCGTACTTCGGGCGCACGAGCTCGCACAATTCGCGGATGTCGCCGACGTGCCGCGCGCCCATCTCGGCGATGAACAGCTCGTGCTCGGGCTTGAGCTGCTCGTTGATCACCCGCGAGAGGCCCATCGGCGTGTTGAAGCTCGCGGGCGTCGCGAGCACGCGGTATTTCTGCGAAAGTATGTCCCGGAGCACGAACTTCGTCGAGGTCTTTCCGTAGCTGCCGGTGATGCCGATCTTGATCAGCTCCGGCCGCGCCTCGAGCTTTCTCTTCGCGCGCTCGTAAAAGCTCGAGTTGATGCGGCCCTCAAACGGCTGCACGGCCGCCGCCGCCGCAAGCACGACGTACGCGTTTCCGGCGTACAGAAGGTACGGCGGCAGGTTGAAAAACGAGAGTATCCCGCAGCCCGCGAGGCACAAAAGCGCGATCGCGACGTACAGCCGGCAGACGCGCCGGGTGAACACCAGAGGCTTCTTCGCCGGCGCGCGGAGGTCGATCACCGCGAGAATCGCGGACGCCGCGACGAACGCGACGAGCATCATCCAACCGGCGACCGATGCTCTGCGCGATTCCTCCGCGATGAACAGCGCGAGGAAGATCGGCAGATACCAGCTCAGGATCGCGCCGCCGAGCCCCACGACGACCGACCGCTTCAGCAGTTTGTCCCGGTTGCGGCTCAGCCACCGCCGGTATCCGGGAAGCTGGTAGCTCTCCAACTGCAGCATATGTACGAAATGCCGGCAGGCGACCGCGCAGCACGCGGCCACCAGCGCGATTCGCATCAGTGAAAAAGGCATAACCCACCCCTTATCCGATCAGGAATTTTTGGGCGATCGCAAGGAACTCGGGATACCGCTCGAGATACGCGAAGTGCCCGCCCGCGAGGCGGATCAGCGCCGCGTCGGGAATCTCCTTCTCCATGACCTCGCCCATCCAGATGGGCGTCTCCCGGTCCTCCGTCCCCCAGATCAACAGCGTCGGCGCCTGTATCCCCGGCAAAAGCGGCCGGAGGTCCTGCGCGATCACGCGGTTGAACGTCGCCCGCATCGAGGGTTTCAGCGCGCGGTAGTCCGCGGAGCCGAACCTCTTAACGAGCGCCTCGCGCCACCGGTCGACGCGGCTTTTGAAGAGCCTCCGAGTCAGGCCGTTGTCCGCGGCCGCGCGCAAAAACCGGTAGACCCGGGATTTCAGCGTCTTCCGCCCCGACGCCTGCGCTCGAATGCCCGCGCAGCCGGTCAGGACCAATTTCCCGACCGCGTCCGGGTGCGCCGCCGCGAGCAAGAGCGCGACGCGGCCGCCGAACGAGTGCGCGATGACGTCCGTGCCCAGTATGTCCATTCTGCGCACAAACGCGTAGATCAGCTCCATGTACTCGGTGACCGACCACGCCTCCGGCGGCTCCGGGCTGTTTCCGTGCCCGGGAAAGTCGACGGCGTAGACCGTGCGCTCGGTCGCAAAATCGCGCGCGACCGGCAGAAAGCTCGCGGCCTTGCCGCCCCAGCCGTGCAAAAGCAGCAGCGGCTTTCCGCTCCCCGACCGCTCGTAATACAGCTTTACGCCCGAACCGTCAAAATACATCCAAGCCTCCAAAGGTTTATTTTACCGCAAACGCGCGCAAATGTCCAGCTTATTCGCGCCTGAGCATCGGGTCTCCCTCCGGGTTCGCCGCCGGGAGCCTCTCGAGCGCCATGATCAGCGCGTCCTCGTTGTTGTCCTCGTAATAACGCTTCCGATAGCCGACGTCGACGAAGCCGAGCTTGCGGTACAGCGACTGCGCGACCGCGTTCGAGCGCCGGCACTCGAGCGTCATCCACGACATGCCGCTGTCGGCCGCGAGCTGTATCAGCGCGCGCGTGATCTCTTCGCCGTAGCCGAGGCCGCGGCGGTCGGGACGCACGGCGATGTTCGTCACGTGCGCCTCGTCGAGCACGAACCACATGCCCGCGTACGCGACCGGCACGCCGTCCTCGCGCAGCACCAGATAGCGCGCGCAGATGTTCTCGGTCACCTCGCGCAGGAACGACTCCCGCGACCACGGGATCGCGAAGCACTTGAGTTCGATCGCGTGGACGGCCTCGACGTCGTCTATGCGCATCAGGTCGATCTCCGTCATGCGCCGCCCTCCCGCGCGAGCCGCTCGCGCTCCGCCTGCGGTTGGCGCAGGTAATACGGCAGGAGACGAGCGGGCTCGACCCAGCTCTCCGGCCGCCTCTGTGCCAGCACGCACGCTGCGTCCGCGCGCAGATCCGACAGGTTCGGCGGAAGGACGGCCGCGCGCGCGCCGAGCGCAGCCCGTATCGCGTCCGCATGCAAAGACACGCCGTCGCCGAGGAACGCGAGCCGCCGGCCGCTCGGCAGCCGCCCGAGAAACTCGCCGAGCGCCAGCGCCGCGTCCGGAAGCGCGCGCACCGGTTCGCCCGACGACATGTCGAACGCCGCGCAGTAGACCTGGCCGCGCCGGGCGTCCAAAATCGGGCAGGCGAGCCCGTCGAAGCCGCAGGCGTTCATCGCGAGCGCCTCGAGCGCGTTGACGGCGCAGCAACGCCCTCCGACCGCGTGCGCGAAGCCCTTCGCCATGCACACGCCGATGCGCACGCCCGTGAACGATCCGGGGCCCGCGACCGCGGCGAACAGGTCGATGTCCGCGCACGCAAGGCCCGACGCCGAGAGCGCCCGGTCGACCGCGGGGAGGATCGTCTCCGAGTGCGTGAGCCCGAGCCGCATCGAAACGGTGTAGACGATCTTGCCGCCCTTCATCACCGCGCAGCCCGCGACCGGGCCGGAGGTGTCCAATGCAAGTATGTTCAAGCGTCCGCCCTCCATCGATTGAGCGCGGAGGCGTCGGGCGCCATCCCGAAGACCTCCATCCCGATCGCGCACTCGCCCTCGTCCGGCGTCCGGGAGAGCGCGAGGCGCACCGACGGCTCGGGCGAGAGCCCCGCCCTCTCCGGCCATTCGACGACCGCGACGCCGTCCCCGCCGACGCATTCGTCCAATCCCGCGGCGAAGAATTCGTCCGGGTCGGTAAGCCTGTAGAGGTCGAGGTGGTAGAGTGGGATTTCCCCCTCGTACGGAATCACGAGCGTGAACGTCGGGCTCGGCATCGGCCCGGCCACGCCGAGCGAAGATGCGATCCCGCGCGCGAGCACCGACTTCCCGACCCCGAGGTCGCCCGAAAGCAGCACCGCGTCGCCGGGCCGGAGCAGCTTCCCGAGCGCCGCGCCGAATTCGCGCGTGTCCGCCTCCGAGCGCGTCACAAATCGCATCATTCCTTGCCCTTCAAAAGCGGCCGAAGCGGCATATACAGGAAATACGTCATGACGCCGATGACGCCGCCCTTGAGAAGGTTGAACGGCGCGGTGACGAGCAGCACGAACTCCCACGCGCTCTTGAACGGCGTCGACGCGAGGAAGCCCTGCAGCGCCTCCGGCGACATGTAGAACGGGATCAGCACCCACAGGTTCAAGAGCGTTCCCGCGACGCACATCGCCGCAAGACCGGCGAGCATGCCCGCGAGGGCCCCGCCGCGCGTCCGTCTGCGCATGTAGAGCATCGCCGCGGTCAGTATGAACGCCGAGGAGATCAGAAAGTCCGCGAGCTCGCCGACGCCGCCGGACGTCGAGTGCAAAAGCCCGGTCAGGTCCTTGATCAAGGTCACGAGGACCCCCGCGACCGGCCCGAGCGCGAACCCGGCCAGCAGCGCCGGCAGCATCGAGAAGTCCAGCTGATAGAAGTACGCGATCGGGATTTCGGGAAAGAAAAACAGCACCGACGCGACCGCGCCCAGCACGGCCACGCGCGCCGTGTATTTCGCCGTAAACCTCGTCCTCATGCCTCATGCCCCCTCATATACGATATTTCCGTTCGCGATGACCAGCGAAGCGCGCGTGCGCGCCTCGAGCGGATGGCCGTTGAACAGCACGACATCCGCATCCTTGTTCGGCCGAAGCGACCCCACGCGGTCCTGAAGGCCGATCATCTCCGCCGCGCGGATCGTGATCGCGCGAAGCGCGATTTCCTCGGGAAGCCCCTCGCGCACGCACAGCCCCGCCTGCACGCTCAGATACTGCGCCGGGACGACGCCGTGATCGGTCGCCAGCGCGAACTTCACGCCCGCGCGGTGAAGGATCGCGGGGGCCTCCATCGTGAGGTTCTTGAGCTCCGGCTTGCTGCGCTCCGAGATCAGCGGCCCGAGGATCACGCCGAACCCGGCGGCCCGGACCTCGTCCGCGATCCGGTAGCCCTCCGTGCAGTGCTCGATCGTCGCCAGCAGGTTGAACTCCTTCGCGAGCCGTATCGCGGTCAGGATGTCGTCCGCGCGGTGCGCGTGCATCTTGAGCGGCAGCTCGCGGCGTAACACCATGCCGAGCGCCTCGAGCTTGAGGCTGCGCGGCGGGCGCTTCTCGGGGTCGGGATTCGCGCACTTCTGCAGGTACTCCTTTGCCTCGATGAACGCCTCGCGCAGGATCGCCGCGGTCGCCATGCGCGTCTTCGGGCGCTTGCCCTCCTTGCCGTAGACGGACTTCGGGTTCTCGCCGAACGCGGCCTTCATCGCGAGCGGCTCCCTGACGACCATCTCGGCAAGCGAGCTCCCGGCCGTCTTCATCGCGAGAAACTGCCCGCCGAGCACGTTCGCGCTGCCGGGGCCGGTCGCGACCGTGATCACGCCCGCGCGGACGGCGTCCTGAAAGCAGCGGTCGACCGGGTTGATCGCGTCGAGCGCGCGCATCTGCGGCGTGACCGGGTCGGTCTCCTCGTTGCCGTCGCCGGTCTCCTCGCGCTGGCCGTCCTCCCACATGCCGATGTGGCTGTGCGCGTCGACGAGCCCCGGCGTCACATACGCGCCGCGCGCGTCGATCACTCGGGCCCCCGGCGCGGACAGGTTCATCCCGACGAATGCGATTTTGTCGCCGTTGATGAGCACGTCGCCGCCGTCGAGCAACCCGAGGTCGTCCATCGTATACAGTTTTGCGTTTCGAATCAGCAACATACGCCCTCCTGGCGAATCAGCGCCGCCCCCTCGGGGCGGATCGACAGCGCGACCGTCGCGCCGGGGCCGAACACCGCATCCATCGTCCGGCGGTAGTCGTCGAGCATGGAGACCGGCACGAACGCAAGGATCGTCCCCGCGAAGCCGCCGCCGTGTATGCGCCACGCGCCGCGACCGGAAAGCATCCTCCGGCTCAATTCGAGCGCCAGAGGCATCTCCTGGTTCGTGCTTCCGGCGACGTACAAATTCTGCAGCAGCTTCCAGCTGCTTTCGCCGGACTCGATCACGATGGAGAGAAAGTCCCCGATGTAGTCCCGCCGAAGGGCGTCCACGGCCCGTTCGACGCGCGCGGTTTCGTCGATGAAGTGAAACGCGCGGAGGATCGCCCGGTCCGGCACCGCGTTTTTGAGCTTCGGAAGCGCGCGCATCAGCTCGCCGGGCTCCACCTCCGCGAGCACGGACTTGCCGAGCGCGCCGGCGACCGCCTTCATCTCGGCCGGGATCGACGCGTATTCCGCGGTCAGATCGCCGTGGTCCCCGCCGGCGCTGACGACGCACACGGCGAGGCCCTTCTTCGAAAAATCGTATTGAAGCGCCTCGACGACGGGCTCCCCCGGCAAAAAGTCGATCGTCACGAGTCCGCCGACCGCGCTCGCCATCTGGTCCATCAGCCCGGAGGGTTTCCCGAAGTACCGGTTTTCGGCGAACTTCGAGGCGGCCGCCGCGAGCTTCGGGTCGATCGTCCAGCCATTGTAGAGCGCGTCGAGGATCGCCGCGATCAGCACCTCGAACGCCGCGGAGCTCGAGAGCCCCGAGCCCTTGCTGACCGTGCTCGAGACCGCCGCGTCGAAGCCGCCGATCCGGTAGCCGAGCTCGTTGAGCCGCGCGGCGACGCCGCGAATCAGCGCGAACGTCGTCTCCCTCTCCTCCGGACGGGGCGCAAGGTCGGACAGGTCGACGACGAACGGCTCCGCGTAGCCCGCGGAGTAGAGCGTCGCGACCGAGCCCTCGCGCGGGGCGACCGCCGCGAGCGTGTCCAGATTGACCGCCGCCGCCAGCACGCGGCCGAGGTTGTGGTCGGTGTGGTTGCCGACGACCTCGGTGCGCCCCGGCGCGGAGACAAACGCCTCCGGCTCGCGCGCGAACCGGTGACGGAATTCCTCCGCGAGCGCCGCGTATCTCCCCGACTGGTCCTGCCCGCCGTAGAGCGCGGTCAAGCGAGCGGCATTTGCGTCCAATATCGCCCGTACGTCCATCGAAACAGCTCCGTTTCTGCACTTTGGAATTATTTTAATCCAATTTCCGTCAAACCGCAAGCCCCATATGTTAATTCGCTCTCCGGAATTGACAAGCGCGGGATTGTGTCGGATAATACGGCATGAGGTGATTTTGGATGCGGGACGCTGAGACGACGGAGCTGATCTTCGATCTGGTCGAGTTTGCCATCGAAAAGGGGTTCGCGGAGGCGGAGGACCGCCGCTTCTACCGGAACAGGCTCTTCGAGGCGCTTCAAATCGACGCCCCGGCGGAAATCGTTTTCGAACCGAAGCCGGCCGGGGAGACCGCGACGCCGATCCTCGAACCGCTGCTCGACATCGCGTGCACCCGCGGCCTCGCTTCCGATACGTTCGAGGGCCGCGACCTGTTTTCTGCGAAGCTCATGGGCCTTCTGACACCGGAGCCCGCCCTCGTGCGCGAGCGGTTCGCGAAGATTCGCGAGGCAGAGGGCATCGAGCGCGCGACGGACTGGTTCTACAGGCTCTGCCGCGACTGCGATTACATCCGGGTCGACCGCATCGCGAAAAACGTCCGCTTCCTCGAGGACACGGCGGTCGGCCGGCTCGAGATCACGATCAACCTCTCGAAGCCCGAGAAGGACCCGCGCGACATCGCCGCCGCGCGCCAGGCGAGGGACGCCGGCTACCCGAAGTGCATGCTGTGCGCCGAGAACCCGGGCTACGCGGGCCGCGCGGGCTTCCCCGCCCGGCAGAACCACCGGATGCTGCCGATGGCGCTCGGCGGGCAGCCGTGGCACCTGCAGTTCTCTCCGTACCTGTACTACGGCGAGCACCTGATCGCGCTGAACGACGAGCACGTGCCGATGCGCGTCTCGCGCGAGAGCATCGCGCGGATGTTCGACTTCGTCGACCAATTCCCGCACTACTTCATCGGCTCGAACGCCGACCTGCCGATCGTCGGCGGCTCGATCCTCAACCACGACCACTTTCAGGGCGGCAGGCACCGCTTCCCGATGGACGACGCGCTCGTGCGCGCCGCGCTCAAGGCCCCGCGCGGGGACGTCCGCGCATGGATCGTCGACTGGCCGATGAGCTGCGTCCGGCTCGCCTCTCAACACCGCGAAACGCTGATCGGCCTCGCGGACGACATGCTCTCCCTGTGGCGGGAGTACTCCGACCCGGCGCTCGGCATACTCGCGCGCACCGATCAGCCCCACAACACGATCACGCCGATCCTTCGGATCGAGGGCGGCCTCTACCGGCTCGACCTCGTGCTTCGCAACAACCGCGCGAGCAGAGAGCATCCGCTCGGCATCTTCCACCCGCACGCGGAGCTGCACCACGTCAAGAAGGAGAACATCGGGCTGATCGAGGTCATGGGGCTGTTCGTGCTTCCGGGCAGGCTCGTCTCCGAGCTCGCGGCGCTGCAGGGCGCGCTCGAGGGAAGGGGCCCCGCGCCCGAAAAGCACGCGGCGTGGGCGGAGGAGCTGAAAAAGCGCCTCAACCCGGGCGGCGACGCCGAGCGCTTCATCCGCAAGGGCCTCGGCGAAAAGTGCGCGCAGGTGCTCACGGACGCCGGCGTCTACAAGGCGGATCGGGCCGGAACCGAGGGATTCTTGAAATTCCTGCGGGCGGCCGGGTACGAAGCCACATAAAAAAGACCGCCCGCAAAGCCGACGGTCTTAGAGAAACGAGGTTCTATTAGAACCGCCCCGACAGGAACAGGAACAGCGCGTACCCGGCGAGCCCGACGCCCAGCGATATGGCCATGATCTTCTGCGCGTGCGGAATCCGCTTTTCGATCTTTTTCTCGATGAAGCGCGGGAGCGGCATTGCGATCACGAGCGCGATCGCCATGTTCCACATCGAGGACGAGCCGTCCTCCTTCTGCCCGATCGGGATGAACAGCACCGTCGCCGCGACGAGGCCCAGGATCAGGCCGAAGATCGTCTGCGCGCGGCGGAACTGCACGTCGTCCATCTTGAGCACAAAGTTGTACAGCCACCCCTTGTCGAGCGGCCTGTCCTCCTCGAGCAAAGGGATGTCCTCCATCTGCTCCTCGGGCGGGAGATCGGACGGGTCGAGCTTCGGAAACTTCACGGCGGTGACCTCCACGGGCTCCTCGCGCTTTTCCCCGTTGTCCCCGCGGTCAAAATTCTCAGACAAGGCATTTCCCTCCGTTTCGGGTTATAAACTCCTGTCAGTATACCACAAATTTAAACGCTTCGCAACGACATTTTCTGCACGCCCCAGACGCCGAGCACGATCATCAGCGACGCGACGCCGCTCAACAAGGACATCGGCTCCCCGAGGAATACGACGCCCGCGAGCATCGAGATGACGGTCGTCAGGTTCGCAAACGACGTCGAGCGCGAGACGGGCAGGTGCGCGAGGCCGTAGTTCATCAAAAGGAACGCGCCGACCGACGAGAACCCGCCGAGGTACAGTATCGGCAGCAGGAACTTAGGCTCCGCGAGCGGGGCGACGAGCGCCGGCACGTCCCAGCCGTTTTCAAACAGCGCGGCGATTGTGAAGAACACCGCGCCGGTCACGAACATCACATACGTCCGCTCGAACGCCGAGAACGACGGCGCGATTTTGCGGCTGACGATGCTGCAGCCGACCGCGGCGACGATCGCGCCGACGAGCAGGAGGATTCCGCGGACCTCAACCGCCCCCTCGCCCGTCTGCAGAAGCGCCAGCACAACGACGCCCGCGACGGACAAAAGGCTGAACAGCGTCTGCCAGACGGTCGGTCGCTCGCGCAGGAAGATCGCCGCGAACGCGAGCGACGCGATCGGGATCAGCGCGATCATCACGCCCGAAAACGTCGCGGTCGA
>Ga0123328_1003230_pt1 | contig 14062 bp, 9 predicted proteins | sample BioC12SIPDNA_2_FD_89702 | JGI IMG/M metagenome (GOLD analysis project Ga0123328, IMG submission 89702) | Anaerobic biogas reactor microbial communites from Washington, USA - Biogas_R1_A C12 SIP DNA | ecosystem: Engineered > Bioreactor > Anaerobic > Unclassified | place: Washington, USA...
CCGCAGCACCCGCCCCGCGGCAAACCAGGAGGCCACCGAGACGATCGCGAACACCCCGCCAAAGATCAACGCTCCTGTGCGAAAGGTCCGCTCCAGCTGGGTGCGCGACTCGTCGAGATGATGCGCTACCACAAACAGCCCCTGACCTCCGCTCTCGCCGACCACGGGGACCGCCAGGTACCGCACGCGCCCACCTGCCGAGTTGATCTCGGCCTGTGTCGGCTGGGTGATCGCCGACCAGGTCCCTACGATCTCCGCTTCATCGAACAACCGCACCGCCGTGATGCTGGAGGCATAGGGCCTACCTTCCAGAAATGTGTAAAAGGCCTCGCCGCTCAGTGGGACATTTCGGCTGAGAAAGGTGTCAAAGATGGCCGCGATGTCGTCCCCAAAGGGCTCGCCCGTGTTGGGATTCCGCCCTGTGGATAGCTGCTCCAGCTCGGCGACCTCTTGCCTTAGCTGGTGGTCGATATCGTCGCTGAGCTGGTCGAGCAGGATAGAGCGGAACAGTATCAAGCTGAGCAGCAGCGAGATGCCCAGGATGGCAATGTACCAGCCCAGGATGCGTACTCGTGTACTCGACGCTCGCCGCCGGTCAGGACGCCCAGGGATCGCGTTCCTGGACATAAACTCGGCACCTCCTGGGCCCGTCAATCGCGGATTCGCTATCGACACGAGGTGAGCCCCACTGCTACGAACACCGTCATTCGACTGTGCCGCCCAGCCGTTGCCACACCTTGGCCCAATACGATCATGATACTGCAGAACCGCCTACTTCGATAGCGCGCTCTGCTGGCCCCAAGACAGAACCGGCCGCCAAGAGGCGTTCATCGCCCTCTTGACGACCGGTAGTCCGGACCGCTCTGATGCTATGAGTTGTCCGGCGAATCAAACGAACCCGAATCATCGGGGCTATCCCAGGCCGAGGCCACCGAGTCCGAGTCGTCAGGGCTGTCATACGGCGAGGCCACTGAGTCAGGATCATCGGGGCTGTCATAGGGCGAGGCCACCGAATCCGCATCATCGGGGCTGTCATAGGGCGAGGCCACCGAATCCGCATCGTCGGGGCTGTCATACGGCGAGGCCACCGAATCCGCAGCGTCGGGACTGTCAAATGGCGAGGCCACCGAGTCGGAAGCGCCCGGGCTATCAAAGGGAGAGTCCAGGTCATCCGAGGCGCCAACGCTATCGAACGGCGAGGCCTCATCGGCCTGTATCTGGGCTGAGGCGTCCGTGCTGTCGAACGGCGAATCGCTCACGCTGAGAAAACGGCCCGGCACCACCTTGAACTGCGTCCGAGGCTCCACCAGTCGCTCACCCGAGTTGCTGGTGACCGGGACCGCGTCCTTGAGCCGGATCTGATCCGGCAACTGGGTCTCCCTGTCGGCGCTCACCATCGACATCCCAAAGGCGCTGACGGCGATGACGCCGGCGGTCGCGGCGATCTTCCATCGGATACCGGTCGGGATCTTGCTATTCGCTTTCATCTCACTACCTCTCTTTACGGTCTTTGACAACCACACGTTCGCTAAGCTATGCGCTGGGCGCTGGCAAGCCACTGCTCGGCAAGCGCCACTCGCTGACGGGTCTCAGCAGGCCACGCTCTGGTCTGCACGCGAAACGGCCCCGTGGCCAGGCCCAAGACCACCGCCGCGGCCCTTTGCCGCAAGGTGACCGGATCCACCTGGGCGTCGGCCAGAGCCAGCAACTGCTTGGCATACGCCTGGATACGCGGTCGGATGCGCTTGGGGGCGGCGTCGAGTCGGGTGGCCAGATGCCCCACCATCGTCGCCCAATCATCGACGCGGTGTCCCAACCCAACGGTGTCCACGTCCAACAAGCCCACGATCTGCCCCTGGGCCACCATGAGCTGCGCCTCGTGGAGGTCTCCGTGAACCGGGACCACCGGGCCCAGACGACCAGCCTCACCAATACCGTCGATCAGTCGCCTCAACTGGGGCTCCAGATCTGGCAGGATGCGCCCAAGCAGCTCGCCATAGGTCACTGTCGCGGCGACGAGATCGGGCGGAGCTTGAGCGTCCGATGGCGCCTCGATGCTGTCGAGAAGCGCCGCGATCTGTCGCGGATCCGGTAGCGGTGTGCCCAGGCGTCCCAGAGCCTCTCGCAACGTGGCCCCGGGCATGGCCTCGAGCACCACCAGGCCGTGTTCGTCGGACCAACCGTGACTATGGGGAACCGGCAGGCGCCGGGCCAGCAGAGCGTGCCTCTTTTGCAGGGCGGCCGCCTTGCGCGGCCTCACCACCTTGACAAAGAGTCGGTGCCCGTCGGCCTGAGCCTGCACAACCGCCCGACGGCCGGGCCGGTACGCGCGTAGCCGCAGGGAAAGGCCATCCGGCCGCACCCCGAGACTTGTCAGCAATCCGTGCATCGCCGCGGCGTCCAGAGCGACGGTCAGTCCTGGCAGCAGCGGATCTTGCTGCAGCGCCCAGAGTCCGACACGCACGTCGCCGTCCTCGAGCACTAGGGCCTCGTCAGGAAGCCTGGCGCCGGTCATCGCCACCAGTCGTTCCTGAACGGGACGCTGGCCGGCCCATGCAACGCTCGCGTCATAGACCACGGTAAGGGCCCGGCCAGGCTGCCAGTGAACTTGGTGTGGGCGTGCCGAGATCAGTTTGCCCTCGGCGGCTGAGACAGCCAGCGAAAGCAGCTCATCCGCACCGCCCCCCAGCATCGCCGGCATGGCCGGCAGCGCTTGGTCTCTCAGTTCGTGGAGTCTCGTTCTTGCCTCTTTCATGTCTCTAGTATAGGAGCGCAACGTGAACCCAAGATGAGTCGCCGATGAGAAGTCTCTCATGTTTGCGTCAGCCTGCTCCCGATGACAGGCACTTGGCACGAGCTGCTGCCCCCGCAAAGGGCGTTGGCGCACAGCGAATAAGCTGTGCCCCAGAGGGACACAGCCCAGCCAGCCCACCTTGTTCTCTGTCCAGGGAGCTATCGCAACCGCTCGAGAAGGTGGTCGAACTGTGGTCGCAGCTCGGGGTGGGTTACCCAGTGGATATCCTGCCCATCGCCGCGCTGCCGAGGTACGATATGCACATGCAGATGAAACACGTCCTGCTGCGCCTGGCATCCCGTGCTCTGAACAAGCTGAATGTTCTCAAGACCGAGCTTGGCATGGTAGAGATCCACCACATCCTTGACGGCTTCCGTCACGGCCAAGAGCTGGTCACGAGGCACGTCAAAGAGCCCGGCATAGTGGTGCTTGGGCACAACGAGGGTGTGGTACGGACCAACAGGATTCACGTCGAAAAAGGCGAGTGCCTGCGCCGTCTCGTGCACCCGCCAGGCTGGCGCTCTGCCCGCCACGATCTCGCAAAAGATGCAACCGGGCACCATGCACGCGCCCCCTTGCGAAGCGATCTCGCTAGACCTGCTCCATGGGATCGCTCTGCGAATAGGCCGCCTCGGCCAGGCCGTACTCGGGCACCAGGCGGCGGAGCCGATCGAGCACGTCGCTCCTATCCCCCGAGCGTGCCGCCGCCACCAACGCTGTCACATCTTGGCAGAGAACGTCATGGGGCCGGCAGCCGTTGACCCCGTTGCGAAAGACGAACACTTTGGGATGCGACGAGCGGGCATGCTCCTCATCGGAAAGCACCAGCTCCTCAAAGAGCTTTTCGCCCGGCCGCAGGCCGGTGATCTCGATCGGAATGTCGATCTCGGGGCGCAGCCCACTCAGCGTGATGAGGTCGCGCGCCAGATCGAGTATGCGCACCGGCTGACCCATATCGAGGACAAAGACCTCGCCGCCTCGACCCATCACCGACGCCTGCAGCACCAACTCGACCGCCTCCGGAATCGTCATAAAGTAACGCTTGACCTCGGGGTCGGTGACCGTGACTGGCCCGCCGCGGGCGATCTGATCGGCGAATAGCGGCACCACGCTGCCACGGGATCCGAGCACGTTGCCGAACCGTACCGCCACAAACACGCCCTGGGCCCGCTGCGCAGCGTCACGCAAGAGCATCTCGGCCACGCGCTTGGTGGCGCCCATCACACTGGTCGGGTTGACAGCCTTGTCCGTCGAGATCAGCACCAGGCGCTGTACCTGATGCGCCACCGCCAAGTCCAGCATATTCTGGGTCCCCAGGACGTTGTTGGTGACGGCATCCTCAGGGTTCTGCTCCATGAGGGGCACATGCTTGTGGGCCGCCGCGTGGAACACGAGCTCGGGCTCGTACCGTGTGAACAGATGCGCCAGGCGCTGTCGGTCGCGGACATCGGCGATGACCGGCTCCAGCCGGAGCTCGGGGAACCGCTCGCGGAGCTCGTTGTTCATCGCATAGACAGAGTTTTCGCCGTGCCCAAGCAACACCAGGCAGCAGGGCTCGCTGGCCGCGATCTGACGGCACAGCTCTCCACCGATAGAGCCGCCAGCACCGGTGACCAGCACACAACGCCCGGCGATACCGGCACGAACCGCTGCCAGATCACTTTCGACCGGCTCGCGACGCAACAGGTCAGCCAGCTCCACCTGGCGCAGCCGATCCAGCGTGACCCGGCCGTCCAACATGTCGCGCATACCCGGCAGCGTCAGCACCTCTACGCCGGCGCCCTGGCAGAGCTTGACGGCGCGCCGAAGCACGGTGCCGGGGGCGCTTGGCATGGCGATGATGACGCGCCGCGCAGCCAGCCGGTCGATCAGCTCGGGCAGCGCGTCCAGCGGCCCCAGCACTGGCACACCACAGAGGATCAGGCCCTGCTTATCGGGCGCATCGTCGACCAGGCCAACGACGGAATAGCCATAGGTTGGATTGGCATCGATCTGTTGCAACAGATGGAATGCGGCGTCGCCGGCGCCGACCACGAGAGCCGGCTGGAGGGCGATTCCCTCGGGCTCGCCATCGCCAGCGCCCTCCCCATAACACGGGAAAGACCCACGTCGGCGGCGGTTGGCCAGCGCCAGCGCAAATCGTGGCAAGGCAACCACAGCCGCGGTCAGGAGGGCATCCAAGACGGGAATGGACCGTGGCACTGCTCCGATCCAGCCTAGCGGCGTCAGAATGAGGTAGACCAGCAACGCCTGCGCGGCGGCGGCTAGACCAGCAGCCACCACAATCGCGCGGGCCTCGCCCAGCCCCGAATAGCGCCACATGCGCCGGTAGATGTCGAGCAGGTGAAAGATCGGCACCTTGACCAGCGGGGCTACCAGCCCATAGCGCAGCGCGGCGTCTAGGTGCACTGGCGACAGGTAAAAGTCCAGCCGCAGCCAGAACGCCAGCAGGATAACCACCGGTTGTGTGACCAGGTCCCAAAGCATGAGGTGCCGGTTCCGAATAGGCGCCAGCAGGCGCACCATCAGGCGCGAGGCCCGACGTGCGTAGGCTCGGAGCGGCCGGCGGCGGTCTGTCATGAAAGGCTCACCTCACACATCACTTCGTATCCACAGACGGTCTGATCGTAGCACGCCCGCCAGCGCAGGACCAGCGTGTCCGGCATGGCCAAGCGTTCATGGATAACGGCTCCTCGTGGCTATGCGTCTCCCTCCGCTTGGCGTCTGGACGAGCGCAAGTGGTCCACCAGGTGGGACAAGGCATCGTACCGATCCAGTCGCACCCCTACCGCGCCGCCTCCCGGATGCAGCTCCACAAATGGCGGCTCCGGGTTCAGTCCAAAGCGCCGATAGAAGGCCGCCTGCAGAAAGGCCTTGACCTCCTCAGGATCTACGAATTGGCTATCGATATGTACCTGGAAATAGTCGCCCTGCCCGGCAGCGTTGATCCGCACGGCCACAGCGTCGCGCCCAAAGACGCGAACCAGCATCGCCTCGGCTAGATCGACCAAAGCCAGACCTCGGAAGAATCCAGAACCCTCCAAGCGGTGAAACGCTGGCGGTTCCGGCCTGGCGAGGCTGGCGTCATCGAGGCCACGATTATAGTCAAACGGTGTGGCCTCACAATGAGCGAGCCACCGCTCCATGCGAGCCGGCCCGTCGAGCCCTCGTTCCCACTCTAGCTCGCTCACCAGCTCCTGCCTTGTCGGAAGACGCTGGGGTTCGATGTCAACCGTGCGATCGCCCCGCTGGGACAGCGCCACGCAGGCGATCCACTCCTCAGGATGGTGAATCAGGTGAAGGTTCTTGGCCACCTCACCAAAGAGGTAAGCCACCATGGCCCTCAAGGGCACCCCGACCTCTGTAACCACCTCACCGGTCTCGGTCGTGCGTCGCAGAATTGGGTCGCGCCATCCCTCCCAGAGCGACGCAAGTGTCGCCTGAGCCTTGCTCTCTGCCGACTCCCGACCAAGCCGTTCGCTCTCCATCAGCTGCTGGACGTACCACTCTCGTTGGGCCTCAACGCCCTGCTGGAGCTCTGCTTGCGAGGCAAGCAAAGGCAGCTGGCGCAGCACCTTGGCGATCCAGCGCCGGCTCTGGTCGCTCAAAGCACCATCCGCCACCAGGTCGTCCTCTATCTCCCGAAAGTAGTCGGTCTCCAAGGGCAGTCGCGTCAAGATGGCCGCGATCTCGGCTGCCTTGCCCGTCAGCTTGCGCATTTCGCCCGCGGTCAGCGGCCCCTCACCGGCCGAGCGCCCGTACAGGCCCCAAGACCAGCGCCAGGCTTGGCGATCACGCTCTACGCTGTAGGGAAAGATGACGCGAAAGCGGTCAGCTGGCACGGGGTAGGCGCCGATGACGCGATAGTTGTCCCTCGGACTTGACGAGATCAGGGTGCCGAGGCCGGCGCGCCCTTTTTGCTCGGTGGCCTGGTCCAACGAGCCCCCTCGCACGCCCGTGCCGAACTCGGCCTGGCACGCGAGATGAACCAAGAGATCCGCTGGAATCTCTAGCTCGAACAAGGCGTTGACCCCGTTCTTGGTGGCCAGGGTCACCGCCGAGGAACTAGAGAAGCCGCCCCGCGGAATGCTACCTGTGCAGGCTAGGCGCAAACCCTGAAAGCGATTCCTGCCCAGGCGCTCCTGCACCCGCGCCCCCAGCGTGCCCGTTCGCAGGGTACGAAGCGAAGCCAGGGCGTTACCGACCAGGGCAAAAGGCCGTCGCATGTTGCTACCGGCCCACAAAGACGACGGCGGCAACGGCTGTCCATTCCTGCGCCGCTGCGCCAGCTCCTCATCCGAAAAGTAGCCCAACGACAGCAGCAGGCTCTCACTCAGATGGGTACCAAAAGTCTCATAGGCATGCCAGTCGGCGACCGCGGCATCGGGGTACATCGCCTCGTCATCGCAAGGCAGGTCGTTGATGCACTCTCGGAACTCGGGATTCGTAGGATAGAGGTGCAGATAGCCGTCGCCGGATTCCTGAACCAGAGCGACGATCTGCTCTCCACCCTCTCTGTTCCCGGCTCCGATGGGCATCTGCCACGCCGGTCCGTAAAAGCGCGTCATGTCCGGATGCATACAGGCGATCCGGAGGCGGCCGCCCGAGATCCCAATGGCCACCGGCTCATCCGGTCGAAAGCCAAGCCCCTCGCGCTCCACCGTAGCCATCAGGTCCTCAAGCTGGCGCACAATCGACGCGATCTGCCCGGGAGGGCGTCCCTGCACGATCAGCTCTGCCGCCGCCTCAACCCCCATCGCGGTGGGCCGTAGCAGCCCAGCCGAGGACGCCATAATGCCCTCCAGCATGGCCAGGTCTTGAGGGCGCGTCACGTCGGCGCAGAGCAGGTCATAGGCCGGATCGCCCGCTCGCGTGGTGATGGTGCGCACCTCGCCACCATCAGCGCTGATCATGCGGACTATATCGGTCAGATAGAACTGGTGCTGCGCGTTGGCGTTGGTAAGCTGCCCGAGATAGGTATGCAGAGTCGCCGCTCGAATGGCGTACAGAGGACAGTTCCCCTCGACCAGACCCAGCAGTTCGCTTCTTGCGGCTTTGTCATCGATCAGGGCAATGTCCCGCTCCTCAACGATGCGAACCACCTGGCCGCTAGCATCTCGCACTACACGCCCCTTGCCGCGCTGCTTGGGCTCCTCATAGATGGCCGTCAGCAGCGTGATGGTTGCCTCTTGCCGGCCGGAGGTATGCGTCTCACATAGACGGCCGTAGGTGGTCGGCGGCACAACGCGATCGCCCATGCTAATGACCAGCAGCGGGTTGGCATCCAGGAGGCCAGGCGCCGCCAGAGCCTCCATGGCCGCATAGGCGGTGCCGCCCGTGGGGTTATCGGAGAGGACATAGGTCACGTCGCCACCTAGGGCGTCGCAGACCTCCTGGTAACGGTAGCCGACCACACAGACCACCGGGGCTGTGGCGACCCGCCGAAACGCGTTGATCGAGTGACGAGCCAACGGCGTCCCGTGAACCGGCTGGATGCACTTGGGTTCGCGCCCGAAGCGGGTTCCCTTGCCAGCGGCGAGCATCACGAGCACCACGGTGCTCGTCTCCAGCCCGCCGTGTAAAGCGATGCTTTCGGGGTTCAGCACCGAGCGCGAGCCAGGAGTGATCAGATCGCCCAGGAGGCGAGTATCGGTGCGGGCATCCACGTCTGTCACGTGCGTATGTGTCCCTCCGTGCGCTCAGGCCGCCGCGACACGACATCCCCTCTTGAACAAGCACGACTACCTAGCCGCGGTGAGCGCAGGTCGGCACCCAAACCAGGCGGACTCGTAATGATCGACAGAGTCAAAGCAGCTGCAGACGAGGCAAGGTGATGATGCATCGAGACCCTCGGAGCGATCGCTACCCGGAATCCGAGAAGGCAGCCTTGCGCGGGGCATCCGAACAACAGTAAACGACCTGCCTATCTACGAACCCGCCAAGATCGAAAGATAACCGCCACTACATCCAGGCACTATCATCATATACCCAGGAAGATCGCGGGTCAACGCTTCAGGGCGCCTGCGTGTCAATCTTCTGTAAAATCCCAGGGGGTGCCCGCGTGCAGGAGGGGGCGACTCTATGTGCGTTGGTGGCGGGAAGCGCTGCGTCCGACCAGCGCGGATCCGAGCTGTCCTTGCTTACAGCTCGAGGCTGCCAAAGAACCGGGCCAGCTTGTTCTCGCAGTGTCGTAGGCGGCCATAGCGGGGCTCGACCAGGGCCAAGTCGGCCAAGACGGTCGGATGCCGGCTAGCCTCGCGGTAGCGGACTGGGACCGAGTGCTCCCACTGGTAGCTCTCCAACACCGGGGCCAACTGGTCGGGCTCCAGCGCTCCCAGGTCCGCCATGACCACTAGGTCAAACGGTTGCGGAACCCGCAGGCAATCCACAAAGACGCCGACGTACTCATCCTGTGTACACTCCCAGGTCTCGTTGGGAAGGGACATGATGTTTGTGACCAGGATCTTGGGGACCTTGCTCTCCAAGAACGCCTCGACCATGCCCTGCGGCGCGAAATTGACCAGAACCGATCCAAAGAGACTGCCGGGACAAATGACCACCAGATCGGCCTCAGAGAGGGCTCGCAGCGCCTCCTCGCTCGCCTTTACCTCTGGCTCGAGCCAGATCTCGGTCACACGATCCAGCGACATGCGTAGCTCGTCGAGATAGTGCTCGCCGTGATAGCGTCGCCCACTGACTGTGCGAAAGCCGATATCGGCTGGATCGAGCGACACAGGTATCACCCGTCCGTACAGCTTGGCTCCGGTCAGATCCTCGAACAGGTTCTGCACCTCCATGAGCGAGCCGGTCTTTTCGCTCATGGACTGGAAGAACACGTTGCCAAAGTTGCGCCCCCTGCCATCGCGAAACAGGAGCATCTCCTCCCAAGCGCTCTTGTGGGCCCCGTCTTTCCAGAGCGACATCAGAGCTCTCCAGTAATCGGAAAAGGCCAGGACGTGGCCACGCTCGTCGGTGCGCATACGGCCGGTGTGCCCACCGCTGTCGAACGTAGTCACAATCGAGGCGATCTCCCGGCAGCCCGCCTTGAGGAGCCCCTTGTTCACCACGGGCATGCCAGACCCACCACCGATGGTGCAGACGTGGCAGGACAGGTCCATCGTTGCTACGCTTTCTCTCGTTCTCCGAGCAGTCCAGTGAGCAAGTGTAATGTACACGAGCTGGGCGTCCGGCTCAAGCTCATCGCGAGCACCGACGAGCTAGAGTATGACGTTCAGTGCCTTCGGAGGCTCGAGAGTTCGCAGAGCTGCTCTACGCTGTCCATGGCTCTTGGTGACCCTGTTGGCGTCATCGCGCAGCGTCATCCCATGGCTGTGTGTCTGCGCGAACTCGGAGCGATGCTCAAGGATTCCACATGACGCTGGCCCGCCCTCTGCAGCCGATCCCCGCCGTTGTCCCGCAGCCGTCCACCTTCTGTCCACATGACGCCATTGCAGGCCCGAGCGTACTCTGCTAGAGTCAGTGTGATTCGATCGTCACGGGCAGGCTGTCTGTCCTTCAGTTTCGTCAGGCAACAAAGGAGGTTGGAGTCGAACGGGACAAGACCGATCTCTCAGATAGCTACTCACTCGAGCGTATCATGAGGAGGGACTGGTGAAAACGGTATCGCGTCGTCAAATGCTCAAGTACGTAGGCTTGGGAGCAGCAGGATCCTTGCTCGCCGCTTGCCAGCCGCAGGTCGTCTACGAGACCGTCGAAAAGGTGGTCAAGGAGACCGTTATCATCGAGGGCGAGGAAAAGGTCGTCGAGAAGGTCGTTGTCGAGACGCGGGTGGTGGAAAAGGAGGCCCAGCCGGTCACCGATAGCATCACGCTGCGTTTCGTGGATAACCACGGCGGGCTGCAAGGAATCGATCGCCCAGGGCTCAAGGAGCTCTTGTTCGACTGGCAGCAAGAGTACCCGAACATCCGCGTGGACTATATGAACATTGGCGCGGGCGACGAGTACTATAACGTGCTCAACACCCAGGCCGTCGGCGGTAGCCTCCCCGATCTCTTTTACTGCCGCACGTTCCTGACAGAGACCTTTGCTTCGCGCGGCTGGATCGTCAACCTCTCTCCGTACATCGAGGCGCATGGCATCGACACCACCGACTTTTGGGAGGCTCTGCTCGCCCAGATGTCATGGGAGGGCAATCAGTACTCGCTGCCGTATGACTTTTCCAACATGGGGTTCTACTACAACAAGGACATCCTGGCCGAGATGGGCGTTGACGCGCCCTCCGATGACTGGACTTGGGAGGACTTTGAGCAGTTCTGCGGCCAGCTCGTGGAACTTGAGGACGGCAAGCCCTCGCGGTGGGCGACAACGCTGAGCGTTGGCAGCTGGACCTTCCTGGGGCATCTGGTGGCGAATGATGGCCGCCTGTGGACCGAGGATCGCAAGACCTGTGTGCTCGCTTCGGAAGAGAACATCGAGGTGTTCGAACAGCTCGTGCAGATGCGTAACAGGAATATCTTTCCCGAGGGGGGCATCGTGCCCGATGGCGTGGATGCCTGGACGAGCGGCTTGACGGTGATGCGACACGAGGGCTCGTGGGCCACCGCTGGCGTCCGCGCCCAAGTGGAGGACAAGTACGAGTGGGATGTGGCGGCGATGCCGATGAACTCAAAGACCGGCATGCGCGCGTTGAGCGCTGCCGGCGGGGCGTGGAGCGTCGGCGTCCACTCGGACCATCCCGATGAGGCCTTCTTGCTCTGCGACTGGGTGAGCAACACCGCTGCTCTGCAAAAGATGATCTCGGAGCCGGTGCGCAGCATTCCAGGGCGCAAGTCGGCCGTGGATCTGTGGGTGCAGAACGCCACCGCTGGGGGGCTGCCGCCCGCCAACGTAGAGGTCTTTGCGCGCCAGATGGAAGACGAGATCTGTGTCGAGCCCTACCCGCCCTTCTGGCAGGACTTTGACATCATCTGGAACAACCGAATCCCTTCGTTGGTGTTCGGTGGCGGTGACCAGGAACTCGACGTGCGTGAGCACCTAACACTGATGCAGGAAGAGATCCAAGACGTGATCGACCGCTACTGGGCCGCGGTCTAGCGCCTGGTAGCACACCGATGCGGGGATAGCCCGAGCCCTGGGCAGAGCTATCCCCGCTCCAGCTTCCGATAGAGTTGGTCAGCGGACATTGGGGGTTGTTCAATGCCGCAGATGCGAATGAGCATGCGCAAACGACAGGTAATGGAAGCTTATATGTTTCTATTACCCTGGATGCTTGGATTCCTTGTCTTCTCTCTTGGTCCCCTCCTGGGCTCCCTCTACCTGAGCTTTACGCAGTACCGCGGTTACCAGGCCCCTTCGTGGGTCGGGTTCGACAACATCCAGCGGATGCTCTTCAAGGACAAGCTGTTCTGGCAATCCTTGAAGGTTACGCTGCTTTACGCGGCAGGATATCTGCCCTTGGGGTTGGTGTTCGGGTTCAGTATCGCCCTGCTGATGAACCAAAAGGTGCGTGGGATCCTCGTGTTCAGGACGATCTACTATCTGCCGTCGGTAGTCTCGGGCGTCGCCGTGGCGCTAATGTGGCAGTTCATCTTTCACCGTGATTTTGGCGTCCTCAATGCCATCCTTGGCTGGTTTGGGATCGACCCGATCCCCTGGCTGCTCAGCGAGCGCTTTGCCCTAGTGGCCTTTGTCATCATGGGGCTGTGGGGCGTGGGCAGTAGCATGATCATCTACTTGGCGGGCCTACAAGGAATCCCAACGGACCTCTATGAGGCGGCTGCCATTGACGGCGCAACCGTCTGGCAGCGCTTCTGGCGGATCACCATTCCGATGATGACGCCGACCGTCTTCTTCAACCTGGTCACGGGGCTCATCGGGACGCTGCAGATCTTTGCCACAGCCTATGTGATGACGTCGGGTGGCCCCAACTATGCTACCTATTTCTTTAGCCTCAATATTTATGATACGACCTTCAAGCGACTCGAGTTTGGCTACGCCTCGGCCCTGGCGTGGGTGCTTTTCGTCCTCATTCTGATCCTGACGCTGCTGGTGTTCGGCACGTCCAAGCGCTGGGTCTACTATGAGCACGATGTGGAGAGGAGGCCGGCCTGATGGCAACCCGAACCACGACCAGGCCTCGCATCCGGCCAACAGAGGACTATCAGCCTACCGTCATTGGGGGCCATCGGCAGACCTCCGCCGAGCGGGCTTTGGTGTACATGATCCTGTTGCTGGGGGCCCTGCTGCTCATGGTCCCCTTTCTCTGGATGCTGAGTACCAGCCTAAAGCCGCTCGGCGAAGTGTTCGAGTTCCCGATCCGCTGGATCCCCACACGTATCGTATGGAGCAACTATGCCGATGTGTTCAGCAAGGCTCCCTTTGGGCGATACTTGCTCAACACAGTCTTTATCACCGTCGTGGCGATCGTTGGCAACCTGATCGGGAGCTCTTTGGCGGCCTTTGCGTTCGCTCGTTTCGACTTTCCTGGGCGGAATCTCCTTTTTCTGGTGATGCTGAGCACCATGATGGTCCCCGCCTGGGTCACCATGATCCCCACCTTTATCATGTTCAACTACTTCGGGTGGTTGGATACGTTCAAACCGCTCCTGGTGCCGGCCTTTTTCGCGCAGCCGTTCTACACATTCCTGCTTCGGCAGTTCTTTATGGGAGTCCCCAAGGATCTGGAGGATGCTGCACGCATCGATGGCTGTTCGACGTTCCGCATCTTTTGGCAGGTCATGCTTCCGCTCTCCAGGCCCGCCCTGGCGACGGTAGCCATCTTTTCGTTCTTTAGCCACTGGAACGTGCTTCTTGGTCCCCTCTTGTACCTACAAAGCCAAGAGAAGCTGACCGTTTCGGTGGGCATGCTGTTCTTCCAAGGCGAGCAAGGCACCAACTACCCCGTGATGATGGCGGCCGCAACCATCTCTATGCTACCGTGCTTGGTGCTCTTTTTCCTGGCCCAGCGTTTGTTCATCCAAGGCGTGGTGGTTAGCGGGGTCAAGGGATAAGTCGAGTCCGTTCGACAAGACAAGGGGGCTCGTCGGCGTGCCGACGAGCCCCCTTCAGTTGGCGGCCTTCCCTCGTTTACAGCGGGATCGTCACACGACGGCCCGTGGCCGCCGATTCGTAGCAGGCCAGAGCGGTAGCCACCGACACGCGACCCTCTGTAGCCGAGCAGAGCGTTTCGCCGCGCCTGAAGGCATCCACAAACGGCCGGGTGAGGTCGGCGATGCGGCGGCCTTGAGAGGGAGCCAGCGGCAGCCCCAGATCCTGCCAGCCGAGATGCGCCTTTTGCTGTTGGTACAG
>Ga0123328_1003234_pt1 | contig 14054 bp, 9 predicted proteins | sample BioC12SIPDNA_2_FD_89702 | JGI IMG/M metagenome (GOLD analysis project Ga0123328, IMG submission 89702) | Anaerobic biogas reactor microbial communites from Washington, USA - Biogas_R1_A C12 SIP DNA | ecosystem: Engineered > Bioreactor > Anaerobic > Unclassified | place: Washington, USA...
AGGGCGGCGTCAGGAGGATGCGCACGGCGCCGATCTGCAGCCACTCGCGCACGGCGGCGCGCACGGCCGGCACGGATAGGGCGACCAGCAGGAGGAGTAAGAGGATAGCCAGGGCGAGCGCCGGGCGCCGCCAGGCGGGACGGGCGGGGCTATGCGCCGTGACTGTGCCGGCCTCCAGCCGCCGCAGCACCTGCCCGGCGATGTTGGGCGTGGACGGGAACGAGTAGCGTCCGGCGAGCGCCTGCACGGTCGCTGCCCACTCATCATGCCTGTCTCTGTCGTTGGTTGCCGTTGGTTCTGTCATTCTTTTTCCACCAGCTCCGGAAAGTCGGCTTCGACCACGGTGCGAAGCTGTTGCAAGGCCCGGTGCAGCCGGGACTTGACCGTGCCGGCCGGCACAGCCAGCGCCTCGGCCATTTCCGCCTCGGGCATGTTTAGGAAGTAGCGCAAGTAGATGACCTCCTGCGCCTTCTCGCCCAGCCGGCGCACGGCCTCCGCCAATCGTTCGGCCCGCCACTCGGCCTGCAGGCGCTGCTCGCCGGGGTGCGGCAAGGCGGGCACCGGAGAAGCGCGCCCCAGCAGCCGGTCGAGACGGTGGCGGTAGCGGGCGCGGGCCCGGAGGCGGTTGCGGGCCTGGTTGACGGCGATGCGCGTCAGCCAGGGGCGCAGCGGGCGCGTCTCGTCAAAACGGGCCAGGGCGAGATAGGCGCGCACGAACGTCTCCTGGGCCGCGTCCTGCGCCGCCGGACCGTCGCGCAGGACGAGGTAAGCCAGGCGGAAGACGTGCTCCTCGTGGGCGCGCACCAGCAGCTCCCAGGCGGCTGTATCCTGCTGCCGGGCGCGGGCAATGAGGGCTGCTTCGGCCGGGTCCGGCGCGACAGCCATGAGGCGACGCTCCTCTGCAGAGACGGTCATCACCCTAATATACACCGGCCGGGGCGGGCAGGTTCCATCCTAGTCGGGCACGGCTCTCGAAAGGCTGTACGGCGTGGTTGGCGGGAGCGCCGGGAAGCTTCAGGGGAGCAGGGCGACACGATCCCAGCGCACGGCGCGGGATTCCCGAAGCAGTAATAAGGGGACGCCCTGGTAGGTCACTTCCACGTAGTGGTCGCTCGCCCAGGCGGTGAGGTCCTGGCTGCCGGAGCGGGCGCCTTCGATGTAGGTTGGCTGCCGCATCTTGATGGAGTATTCCAGGTCCACTTTGTTGTGGCCCGGCACGCTGAACATACCGGCCCAACTGACCGCGCCGGAGAGATCAGGCGGCAGGCCGGCAATTCTGGGGTCCGCTTTGCCAAAGAAATCAATCGCCGGTCGCTCGGAAAAGTAGGGAATGACGCCGGCCCCAAAGACGCCGACGGTGGCATCGGGGCGGGTGAGATGACGGATGGCCAGAGAGCGGTTGACGTTGAAGCGGTTCCCGTCTACCTGGTAGGGGGCTTGCTGGAAGAATGCTTCGGGCAGGAAGGCGCCGTTGCCGGTCAGGGGGAGCAGGAGGACGAGCGTCCACCAGGCAACGTAGAGCGACCGCCGCAGAAGGCGGCCCGGCCACGAGCCCGGCGATGTGCGGGCGGCGCGCAGTTTCGCCCACAGGGTGGCGCAGAGATCGGCGACCAGTACAAACAAGAGGGGCGAACCGGGCGCGGTAAAGCGCCAGTAGGGCCAGGGGTCGCCGCCCACCCAGATGGAATAGGCGAGAAGGATGAGGGGGATGGTGAAAAGAAGGAGCTTTTGCCGGCGACGGCCGGGGAGCAACAGGGACAGGGCGGCGAGCGCGTAGAGAGGGGCGTGGGTCTGCAGGTAGGGCTGGACGAATCCCCAGCCGTTAGCCAGCCGCACGTCGAGGGGCATGCCGGTCATTTTGAGGACGTAGGTGTTGGGCAGAAGCTGGCCGTAGTAGAGCCAGCGAAAGAGGCTCATGCCGGCGATGAACGCGCCGTAGAGGGCTGCGGCGAAGAGGAGCCGGCGCCCCGGCTTACGCGGGCGGGGGGAGGCGAAATGGCGCCACAGGAGGTAGAGGAAAAGCCACAGGGCGACGAGGGCCGAATCGGGCCGCGTGAGATAGGCCAGCCCGAGGGCGACTGCCATTCCCCAGAGGTAGGGCGGGGCCAGGGTGTCTTCGTAGCGCAGGGCCGCCAGCGTCGCCGCGAGCAGCAAGACTGTCAGGAGACCAGTTTCCATGCCCATGAGGGCCCAATAGGCCAGCGGGTAGCAGGTAAAGAGCAGACCAACCGAGAGCGCCGCGGCGAGGTGGCCGTGGCGGCCCGGCCGGTAGGGATGGAGCGCGCGGCCGATCTGCCAGGTGAGCCAGCCGCCGGCCAGCAGGCAGAGAAGGCCAAAGAGCTGGATGGCGACAATCGAGCCGTGCTTGCCCAGCAGGACGATCGTGAGGGCCATGATCAGCGTCATGAGCAGGTTGGTGTAGCCCTCCACGCGCTCACCGGGATTGAAGACGAGGCCCTGCCCGTGGGCGAAGTTCCAGGCGTAGCGCATGGAAATCATCGCGTCGTCGAAAAGGGAGAAGTAGCGCTGCCCGTCGAGGGCGATGAAGGAGGAGCGATAGATGAACAGGAGGGCCCATAGCGTAAAGACGAGCGCGAGAGTAGCCGCGGCAAGCCGCCGGAAGCGCGCCGGCGTCTGGAGCGCCGCCCAGATGGCGACGTAGAGCAGGAGGGGGACGACGGGGGCCATCGTCCAGGGCCGAAGCCAGCCGCGATTGGCGCTTTGATAGGCCAGGTTCAGCTCGTGGAATGAGGCAGCAAGCTGGGCGAGGGCGGGAACGAGCAGGCGGATGGCGGCGAAGGCGAGGATGGCGACGACGAGAGCGACCATCAGCAAGGTCGGATCTGTGGGCGCGAGGATTTTTCGTCTTATCCAGCGTTCCATGGCGGTTATTCTAGGCTGTTGTCGGCGAACTGGCATTCTGGTGGAGGGGGGCCAGCCGGTCGTGATGGCGAATTACGATGGCGAGCAGTGGTTCGGGCTGGGAGGGGGTCCGGCAAGCACCGACCCGGCCGGGGACGTGGCCTACGCGGTGGACCAGTCGCACGTGGTCGATTGTGACGCCACCGGCCAACGGACAGGCGGCGATCCAAGGCGGCGCCGTAGGCGCGGTCAAAGAGATCAGCTACCAGCCTGACGCCAACTACAATGGCAGCGATCACTTTGTCGTTCAGGTAAGCGATGGCGCGCTGACCGATGTGATTCAGGTGAACGTTGACGTGGAGCCGGTCAACGATCCGCCCCAGGCAGCGGACGACAGGGCAGGCACAGCAGAGGCGACAGCGGTCACCGTGGACGTGCTCGACAATGACAGTGACGTGGACGGGGATTCGCTGGAGGTTACGGAAGGTACGTATCAGTTCTCGGCGACCGAGATTGTCTACACCCCCAACCCCGGCTTTGTGGGTACAGAGCTGTTTGTCTACACCATCGACGACGGCCACCTGACCTATGATACGGCCACTGTGACGGTGACGGTGCAGAATGTCAACGACGCGCCGACCTTCGTGAGCGCAGCGGTGACCGAGGCGACAGAGGGGCAGCCTTACGTCTACGCGATCCAGAGTGCGGACGTGGACGCGGGCGACAGCCTGGCGATCACGGCACCGGTGCTGCCCGGCTGGCTGACGCTGACCGACAACGGCGACGGCACGGCAAGCCTGGAAGGCACACCGGGCGACGCCGACGTGGGCGACCACGCGGTTGAGCTACAGGTCACCGACGCAGCCGGCGCGTTCGCGACCCAGGCATTCACCATTACGGTGGTAGACGTGAACAACGACCCGGTGGCGGTGGACGACGCCTTCACCGTCACCGTCAGCGATGGCGAGGGCGAAGCGACGCGAAGCTTCCTCTACAACGTGGGCGGGCAGGTCCTCTACTTCCCGGTTATGGCCGTGACAAGGTAGTTGTCAGACAGCGTCGAGAGGGGGGGAAGCACGCGGCGTTATGGGGCCGGCGCCTGATCGGGCCGGCAGCCCATAACGCCGCATCATGTATTTTCACGCGGGCGGGGAAGCAAATGCCCGCAGTTGCGCCAACGGCAGGCGGGCGCCACGCGTACGCGTTTTGCCACCTCCTTCGGGCTGTTATAATGGCGATACCCTCCCTCAACCGTGGAACGTGGCTCAACGCGGACATTGAAGCAGCCCATGAACCGGACAAGCGAGGACTGGATTCGACCCCTGCCCGGCGCGAATGCCGGCGGGCAGAGGGAGCCACTGACCTGTAGGAGCTGGATGCCGTGAACGATCAAGATACAGAGCTGCTTGAGCACCTGCAGCGGCAGGCGCTCAGGTACTTCGTCGATCTGGCGCAGCCGGCCAACGGGCTGGTCGCCGATAGCACGTGGGAGGGAAGCCCGGCAAGTATCGCCGCCGTCGGTTTTGCCCTCTCCGTCTACCTGGTGGCCGTGGAACGGGGGTGGCTGGCCCGTGTGGAGGGTGAAGAAAGGGTGCTGGCAACCCTGCGTTTTCTGGCCAAAAGCCATCAGGGGCCGGAGCCGGACGCCACGGGGTATCGCGGCTTTTACTATCATTTCCTGGACATGCAGAGCGGGCAGAGGGCAATCGGCTCCGAGCTTTCGACCATCGACACGACGATCCTCATGGCCGGAATCCTTTCCGCCTCGCTTTACTTTGACCGGGAGGGCGCGGGGGAAAGGGAGATCCGCCGGCTGGCCGACGCGCTCTACCGGAGAATCGACTGGCAGTGGGCGCTGGATGGCGGAGAAGCAGTCCGGCATGGCTGGACGCCGGAAGGCGGCTTCCTCTACCATCGCTGGTACGGATACGACGAGGGACTGCTCCTCTATCTGCTGGGTCTCGGCGCTCCTGAGCAGCCGCTGCCCGAGGCGAGTTATGACGCCTTTACCTCTACCTATCGCTGGGAGGCGTATTATGGGCAGCAGATCGTCTACGCCGCGCCCCTTTTCATCCATCACTTCCCCCACGTCTGGGTTGACTTTCGCGGCATCCAGGACGATTTCATGGGCAGGCAGGGAATGGATTACTTCGAGAACAGCAGGCGGGCGACCCTGATGCACCAGCAACATGCCATCCAGAATCCGCACGGGATGAAGGATTATGGCGAGAACACGTGGGGCATTACCGCCAGCGAAGGACCCATCGGGGGCACTGAACCGGTGGAGATGGATGGACGGCGCTTCTATGGCTATCTGGCGCGCGGCGTGCCGGAGCCGGACGATGGCACGCTGTCGCCCTGGACGGCGATTACTTCGCTGCCGTTTGCGCCGGAAATAGCCCTGCCGGCCATCCGCCACTATCTGGCCAGCTATCCGCAGCTTCTTGGCGAGTATGGCCTGCGCTGCAGTCTCAATCCCAGCTGGCGGGGAGAAGCCGGCGAGGAAGCGGGCTGGTTTTCGGGCCACTATTACGGCATCAACGAGGGCCCGGTGGTGCTGATGATCGAAAACTATCGCTCCGGTTTCCTCTGGGAGCTCATGAAGCGCTCCCCCTATCTCGTCGCGGGATTGCAGCGTGCCGGCTTTCGTAGGGGCTGGCTGGGGGAGGGCTGACAGCGGGCGGCCGGTGGGCGGCGAGCAGCAGGACCACCCTGGCCCGGCCGAAGCGTGCGGCGTCGCCACTATGCGCCTGGGTGAAGATGTCATGGAAGTCGAGGAGTGGTGCCGCGCCGAGCCGGCCCTTCTTGTCGAACTAGACCAGTCTGTCTATATCCCGCTGGCTGCCAGGGGGCCGGCCGAGTAGCTCCCGCGCTCGCCGTACAAGGCCACAATCTGCTGCGCGAAATCGACGATGCCCAGGCGCATCGCCTCCGGCGCCACAACCTCGACGGCGCGCCCGCAGCCCAGCAGGCGCGCCCGCGCAGCGGAAAAAGATTCAAAAGAGAGGGTCAGCGGGCGCCAGCCGCCAGCTCCGGCCGGTCCGCCTGCCTCGGGACTAAGGCTGAGAACGGCAGGCAGTGAAAAGGCCGAAGTTAAGGGCTGGCGCGCACCGGCTTCGTCGTCTTGCCGTCTCGGACGGTATGGCGGGCTCAGAGATGCGCCGCCAGCGCCTCGGCCAGCGCCAGCACCGGTTCCCACCCGCTGCCCCGCTCCTCGTAGCTCCACCAGCCGCTGAGCACGAGGCCGGCCAGGCCCCACGCTGCCAGCCGGCATCGCTCCAGTCCCAGCCGCTCGGCGAAGATCTCCAGGCGGCGCGGCAGCAGCCGGCGAAGGTCGCCTCGAGGTCCGGCCGGCAGCGGGTTCTTCAGCCAGGCATAGACCTCAAAGCCTCGCTCGCCGGCCAGCCCCTTCGGGTCGATGGCCAGCCAGGGCGCCCGCGTGGCGCGGAGGATGTTGTAGTGATGCAGGTCGCCGTGCAGCAGCACCGGCTCCTGCTCGCTAGCCAGTAGCTCCACGAACAGCCCTTCCGCCAGCGCTACAATCCGTTCCGGAAACGGTCCCGTGCCGCCGCCGAAAGTGGGCCGCAGCCGTTCCAGTCCGCGCGCCCAATCTACTATCGTGGGGAAGCGGTGCCCGGCCGGCAGCGGCTGCCACAGCTCGGCCATCACCTGCGCCGCGATAGCCGTCGCCTCGTCGTCGTCCGGTTCTTCCACGAGCATGGCGCCGGGCAGCAGCCGTTCCAGCAGCAGCGCCCCGGCTTCGGCGTCGGCCGCCAGCAGGCGCACCGCCCCGCGCCCCGCGTAATGCTGTAGCGCCGCAATCTCCGCGCTCAGCTCCGGGTTGGGCACGCCGGCCTTCAGCACGGCAGGCTCTCCACTTGCAGTCACCGCCGGGGCGACGTAGTTGTAGCTGAGCCCGGCGAAAGGCGGCTCGACCACGATACCCCAGCGCTTCGCCAGGCGGGCGACCAGATCAGGCAGCGCCTCCAGCCACACTTCGCCAGCCTGCCCATATAGCTGCCGCACGGTGCGGGCGAGGTGTGCGGGGACGCGAACCGTCGCCGGGTTTTGCTGCGTGTTCATCGCCGCTATTAGACCGCAAACGGCCGGAGACTAAAAGGGCGCCCGCCTGGGACGCCCTCGTTCTGATTCGCCGTCTCACTCAGCCTGCCGGCTGGATGTCCAGCGCATAGCGGAAGATGTTCTGCGGGTCGTATTTTGTCTTGACCGCCTGTAACTGCTCCAGCACCTCCGGCGAGAAGGCGTCCGCCGTACGCGCCCACTTTTCCTCGCCCTCCAGGAAATTGGGGTAGACGCTGCCCGTCAGGTAAGGAGCCAGCGCTGCACGTAAGCCGGCGAGCTGCCCCATGACGTGTGTGAAGGCTTCCGGCGTGGGCGTGATGCCCACCGCGTGCAGCACCAGGCTTTCGTTGCGCAGGCTATAGGCGCTGGTCACGCCCTCTGCCTGCGCGATAGCTCCGCCGAGATGACGCACCTCGGTGCTGACAATAGCGGGCGGGCCGCCCTGCGGCGTGCCATAGTGGATCAGGACGTCAATGGCTTCGTCGCTTAGCTCGTCCATCCAGACGGAGGTACCGGCTCCCGGCATCGGCCCTTCGGGGTCCATGCTAATACCGGCGACGGCAGCAAAAGGCATTTCCTGGAACATATCGATGACAGGGGACTGCCACTGCCGCCAGTGGTCCATCAGCGCGGCTCCCTCCGTCGCCGGCCCGGCGTAGGCGCCGCGCACGACCGCGAAGCTCTGTCCGCGCAGCATCTCTGGTACGTCGGGCAGCGGGGGCACGTTGAGCAGCACGACGGAGGTCGTCATCGCGTCAGGCAGCGTGGCAATCCAGTCACGGTAGCGCCGCAGCACCTCGCGCGCCTGGGCCACCGGGTATAAGAGGTTGCCGCCATAGACCATGCTCACGGGAAAGAGGCGGATCTCCATGCCGGTGACAATACCCAGGCTGCCGGCCGAGCCGCGCAGGCCCCAGAACAGGTCGGCGTTTTCGTCCTCGCTGGCACGCACGATACGCCCATCCCCCAGCACGACCTCGAAGGCCAACACACTATCCGAGGCAAGGCCATACTTGCGCGCGAGCCAGCCCACGCCGCCGCCCAGCGTGTAACCGACAGCGCCGACGCCCGGCGAGCTGCCGAGCAGCGGCGCCAGCCCTGCTTCCTGCGCCTTCGCTAGCACGGGCCCCCACATCAGGCCGGCGCCAACCCAGGCCGTCTGCGCTTCGGCGTCGATTCGCAGCTCTGTCAGGCCGGCAGTGAGGACGAGCATCGCGCCGTCCGCCTCGCGGCTGGCGCCGTGCCCCGTCGCCTGCACTTTCACGCCCAGCCCATGCGCGCCGGCAAAACGCACGGCGGCGCTCACGTCTGCGGCGCTCTCCGCCCGCACGATCACCGCCGGATATTGGTCAATGACCAGGTTCCAGGCAGCACGCGCCTCGTCGTAACCCACGTCGCCGGGCATGATCACCGCGCCCGCCACCTGCGCGCGCAGCTCCGCCACGCTGCTCTCACTCACGGCCATCTCACGTCTTTCGGCACGCTGTTGCATCTCGTTTTTCCTTTCTCTGGTTTCGCTATCCGGGATTCGGGTTGCATCGTAACGGCACAGCGTCCCGGGAACGTTACGAAAAACGAGAGCCGCCTTCGATCCGTGCCTTGCCTGCACCGGAGTTTCCGTTTCTACTAGGGTGGGCCGGCCTGCCGGCAAACGTAAAGAAACAGACGGAGAAACCCGATGAGCGAGAGTCAGATGCTTGTCTTCTGGGGCGTGGTGTTCGGCCGGTTCGCCGTCCCGCTGGCTATTCCGCGCTATCCGCTGCCGGCGATCTTCGCGGCGCTCCTCCTCGACGGGCTCGACCAGACCCTCTTTGAGACGTTCACCGAACTCGACCTCGGCGGCTACCAGAGCTATGACAAGGCGCTGGACATCTACTATCTGGCGCTGGCCTACATCGCCATGTTTCGCAACTGGCGCAACCTGCTCGCCTTCAGGGCCGGCCGTTTCCTGTGGTATTATCGGCTGACGGGCGTCGCTCTGTTTGAGCTGTCCGGCTGGCGCCCCCTCCTGCTCATATTTCCCAACACCTTCGAATACTTCTTCATCTTCTACGAGGCCGTGCGCCTGCGCTGGTCACCGCACAGGCTGACGAAGCGGCTAATCGTCCTGGCGGCGGCGGTCATCTGGCTTTTCGTCAAGCTGCCGCAGGAATACTGGATCCATATTGCCCGGCTGGATACGACGGACTTCATCAAGACGCAGATATTAGGGGCTTCGCTGTCCACACCCTGGCCCACCGTGCTGGCGGACAATCTCTGGCTGATCCCTGTCCTGACGCTCCTGGCTATCGCCCTCGTCCTGGCGGTGCGCTGGCTGCTGGAACGGCTACCCCCGGCCGACCAATCGCCAGACGCAGAGGCTGAGCCGGCCGGCGAGGCCATCACCGGCCATACTGCGCCCCGGCAGTTCTTCAGCCTGATGCTGCTGGAGAAGATTGTCCTCGTGAGCCTGGTGGGCATTATCTTCGCTCAGATCCTGCCCGAGATGCAGGTGACGAACCTGCAGCTGGCGACCGGAACCGCTTTTGCGATCGCCCTCAACAGCCTGCTGAGCCAGGCGCTGGCCCGGCGCACCCTCTGGGTAGCCTTCCCGGCGATGGCGCTGGTCAACCTCGGCCCGATCCTGCTCTACCTCTTCCTCTCGCCCGGCTTTGAAGGCTCGGTGAACAGGAACAACCTGATCTTCTTCGTCCTCCTGTTGACCCTCATCGTCGTCCTGTTCGACCGCTACTATCCCGCTTATCGCCGCCGCCACGAGGCGCGCGAGTCAGAGGCGGCAGCAGGCAGGCCCATCTCGCCCCGGCCGGGCTGAGATCCTTTTGGCGGCAGTTCCAACACAGGGCGATGGGCCGCGCCGGCCCGTCTGGCTACTCCCCCCGGATCATCCGCCTGCTAATGGCGATGTGCCGCTCGACGTGCGGCCCGATGTCCAGCGTGCGCAGCTCGCCATCTTCCACAATCACCCGCCCATTGATGATCGATAGATCCACCTGCTGCGGCGCGCAGAAGACCAGCGTGTTGAGCGGGTCATGGGTCGCCCCGGCGTAGGCCAGCCGCTCCAGGTCGAAGGCGATCACGTCCGCCGCCATGCCCGGCGCGAGCTGCCCGATGTCGTCGCGGCGCAGCACGCTGGCCCCGCCGCGTGTCGCCAGCCACAGCGCCTGGCTGCCCGTCAGCGCCGCCGGGTCGCCCGGCAGCCGCTGCAGCAGCATCGCCTGCCGCGCCTCGGCCAGCAGATGGCTGCTATCGTTGCTCGCGCTGCCGTCCACGCCAAGGCCGACCGGCACCCCTGCGCGCATCATCTGCGGTACCGGCGCAATGCCGCTCGCCAGCCGCATGTTGCTGCTGGGGCAGTGCGCCGCGCCCGTCTGTGTCGCCGCCATCTTCACAATCTCGTCATCGCTGACGAAGATGCTGTGCGCCCACCAGACGTCATCTCCCACCCAATCGAGCTGCTCGGCGTACTCGGCCGGCCTCGCGCCGAAATGCTCCAGGCAGAACTTTTCCTCGTCCTGCGTCTCGGCGATATGGGTGTGCAGAGTTACGCCATAGCTACGCGCCAGCGCCGCCGATTCGCGCATCAGCTCCGGCGTCACGCTGAACGGCGAGCAGGGCGCGATGACCACGCGCAACATGGCATAGCGCTCCGGGTCGTGATACTGCTCGATAACGCGCACGCTATCCTTGAGGATCGCTTCTTCGCTCTCCGTCACGCTGTCCGGCGGCAGGCCACCCTGGCTCTCGCCCAGGCTCATGCTGCCGCGCGCCGCGTGGAAGCGCATGCCGATCTCCTGCGCCGCGCGGATCTCGTCGTCCAGCCGGGCGCCGTTGGGGAAGAGGTAGAGATGGTCGCTGCTCGTCGTGCAGCCGCTGAGGATCAGTTCGGCCATCGCCGTCAGCGCGCTGACGTAGACCGCCTCGCCGTCCATGCGCGCCCAGATCGGATAGAGCGTCTTCAGCCAGTCGAAGAGCACGCTGTTGGGGGCCATCGCCCGCGTGAGGGTCTGGTAGAAGTGGTGGTGAGTGTTGACCAACCCGGGGAGAACGACCTTGCCGCTCGCGTCGATCACCCGGCCGGCCTGCCGCTGCTCGGGCAGCAGCTCGCTCGACGGCCCCACCCATTCGACGACGTTGTCCCGAATCAGCAGGGCGCCGCCGGGAATCGTCTCTCCGGCGTCGTTCATGGTGATCAGCAGGTCGGCGTTGTGGATCAGAAGGGTGCTCATTGTTTGCCTCGTCGGGTTGGTGTGCTGTCGTCCGCTAATGATAGCGCCGCCAGACAGCGCGGCAAAGCGCCGATGCCGTAGCGCGATTTTTCCAAATCGCGCTGCATCATCGTCAGGTAAAGAGCTGCCCTACAAATACGTTTCCAGAAAGCGGACCACTGCCGGGTACGCGACCATCTTGTTTTGCAGACGGACGATGCCGTGCCCCTCGTCGTCAAAGACGAGAAACTCGACCGGCACGCCGCGCGCTTCCAGCGCCGCGACGAGCTGCTCGGCCTCGCTCAGCGGCACGCGGGGATCGTTGGCGCCGTGGATGACCAGCAGCGGCGCCCGGATCGCCTCCAGCCGGTTCATCGGGGCGATGCTCTCCAGGAAAGCCCGGTCCCTGGCCAGACTGCCATATTCGGCCTCCCGGTGCCCGCGCCGGTAATCGCTGGTGTTCTCCAGGAAGGTGACGAAATTGCTGATGCCGACGATGTCCACGCCGGCCGCCCATAGCTCCGGGTAGTGCGTCAGCGACGCCAGCACCATGAAGCCGCCATAGCTGCCCCCGTAGACGGCGATCCGCGCCGGGTCTACTTCGGGCTGCGCCGCCAGCCAGTGGTGCGCGTGGGCCAGATCGGCCACGCTGTCCATGCGCTTTTCCACGTCGTCCAGGTGGCTGTACGCCTTGCCGTAGCCGGTCGAGCCGCGCACGTTGGGCGCCAGCACGCTGTAGCCGTGGTGCACCAGATATTGGGCCAGGAAGTTGAAGAACGGCCGGTACTGGCTCTCGGGCCCGCCGTGCACGACGACGACCACCGGCCCGGCTTCCTTCCGGCCGGGCGGGCGGAAGTACCAGGCCGGGATCTCCCGCCCGTCGAAGGTCGGGTAGTGGATCAGCTCTGGCGTCACAAACGTTGCCCGATCCAGGCCGCCGGTCCCGCTCGCCGTGGCCCGGTGCAGCTCGTCCGTGACCACGTTCCACACGTATATGTCGGTCGGCTCTGTCGCGCTGCTGTGCGAGAAGGCCAGCCGCTCGCCGGCCGGGTCGAAGGTCATCTGCGCGTCCAGCCAGCCGGTTACGCCGGGCGACGCCTCCAGCTGCGGGCCGGGCCGGCTCAGGCCGGTCATCATGTCAATCAGCTCGATCCGCGAGACGCCATCCACGTTGATCGTCACCGCCAGATAACGGCCGTTCGGCGACAGCGCCAGCAGCTCCACGTCCCAGTTCGGCGCCAGCAGCGTCTCCCACACCCCACTGGCAACGTCCAGCCGGCGCAGGTGCAGGAAATCGGAGTCCAGGTCGGTAACGGCATAGAGCGTCAGGCCGCTGGGCGCAAAGGCCAGCCCTTCGAAGCGCACCCCCTCGTCACGGGCGGCAACCCGGCGCACCTCCCGGCGGCCCTGGTCAAAGAGAAAGAGGTGGTGGTCGAAGCTGGACGGGGCGCGGCTGAAGGCCAGCCGCCGCCCGTCGCGGCTGGCTGTGACATTGACCAGATAACCCGGCCCGTCATTCTCCCAGAGCAGCGTGGCCTCGTTCTCGTCCAACCCCTGCCGGTAGAGTTCAAAGCGGCCCGGGTCGCGCCGGTTGGCGGCGAAATAGATCGCCGTGCCGTCCGGCGCCCAGCAGCCGAAGCTGTGCATGGCCGCCTCGTGGCCCTCCGTCAGCAGCCGCTGCGCGCCGCTGTTCGCATCGAGCAGCCAGAGCTGCGCCTTTTCGTTGCCGCCCGTGTCGCGCGCGTAAACGGCATGCGCCCCATCGGGGGACGCCCACACGCCCAGCACCCGCTCGCCGGCAAAGGTGAGCTGATCGGGCCACCAGGGGCGCGGCCCCGGCTCGGCCGGCACCTGCCAGAGCTGCGGCACGCCGGTCAGGTCGGAGATGAAGAGCAGTCGCTCGCCGCCGGCGACAAAGGCCGGGTCATAGGCATTGCGGATGTTCAGATAGGGCGTGATCGGGTTCACCGGCCGGCCTCCTTACTGCTCTTCCACGGTACGCACGTCCCTATCCTCCGCCATGCCCACCGTCCGGGCCAGGAACGTGAAGATGTCGGCCAGCTCTGCGATGACCTTGCTCGTCGGCTTGCCCAGCCCGTGCCCCGCTTTTGTCTCGATACGCAGGAGGATCGGATTCGCGCCCGTGTCGGCGGCCTGCAGCGTTGCCGCCAGCTTTTTGGCGTGCATCGGCACCACGCGGTCGTCCGTGTCGGCTGTGGCGATGAGCGTGGGCGGGTAGGTCGTCCCCGGCCGGACGTTGTGCAACGGCGAGTAGGCGTAGAGGAAGCGGAAATGTTCTGGATTCTCCTCGGCGTTGCCGTACTCCGGAATCCAGTAGCGTCCGGCGGTGAAGCGATGGTAGCGCAGCATATCGGCGACCGGCACGCGGCAGATGACGGCGCCGAACAGCTCCGGGCGCTGCACCATGCAGGCCGCCACGAGCAGGCCGCCGTTGCTGCCGCCCATGATCGCCAGTCGTTCCCGGCTCGTGTAGCCGCTGGCGATCAGCCATTCGGCGGCGGCGATGAAGTCGTCGAAGACGTTCTGCTTCTTCTCCAGCATGCCCGCCTGGTGCCATGCTTCCCCATACTCATTGCCGCCCCGCAGATTGGGGATGGCGACCACGCCGCCCATCTCCAGCCAGACCAGCCAGGCAACGGAGAAGGTGGGCAGCAGGTTGATGGCAAAGCCGCCGTAGCCATAAAGCAAGGTCGGGTTATCGCCGTCCAGCTTCAGCCCCCGGCGGTGGGTGATGAACATGGGCACCCGCGTGCCGTCGGCCGACTCGTAAAAGATCTGCTTCGTCTCGTAGTCGTCCGGGTCCACATCCACCCGGGGCTGGTAGAGTGGCGACAGCTCACCACGGTTCACGTCGTAGCGGAAGATAGCCGGCGGGTAGAGGAA
>Ga0123328_1003236_pt1 | contig 14049 bp, 7 predicted proteins | sample BioC12SIPDNA_2_FD_89702 | JGI IMG/M metagenome (GOLD analysis project Ga0123328, IMG submission 89702) | Anaerobic biogas reactor microbial communites from Washington, USA - Biogas_R1_A C12 SIP DNA | ecosystem: Engineered > Bioreactor > Anaerobic > Unclassified | place: Washington, USA...
AAGCGTTGACTCCTGCGCCCACCCTGCTATTGTAATGCGACAAGCGTGCAGGTCGGGCCGACAGCATGTAGGTCGGGTCAACAGACCCGACAGTGCAGATCGGGCCAACAACGCGTAGGTCGGCTCAACAGACCCGACACCCCGCCCGTTCTGGGGTGTCACACTTTGGAGCGACGGCTTGGCCCGAGCACAGTCGAGGGGCGGAGCCGGTGCCAAAGTGTGCCTCGCGGCGGAGGACGGCGCACGCTGGGGAGATACGATGCGACTGGTAACGATTGACGGACCGTGTTCGATGTGCCGTCGGGCAGCCGTGGTCACCGAGCGAGGCCTCGTGGACGTGTTTAAGCTCTGGCCGAAGGGGCCGCGACGGGTCATCGACCTCCTGCGCGACGGCAAGCTCGACGAGCTGCGCGCCATGGACCTTGCGTCCGTGCGGCCCGACGCCATCCTGCCGCCCGACACGCCCCTCTACGCGCCCGTGGACCGGCCCGGCAAAATCGTCGCCCTGGGCCTGAACTCCAGGGCCCACTGTGCCGAGAACGACAAGCCCGTGCCGTCCGTCCCCATCCTGTTCGCCAAGGCCGTCACGGCCCTGACCGGCCCCGGCAAGGTCATCCGCATCCCCGCCGGCACGAGCCAGGTGGACTGGGAGGTGGAACTGTGCGCCGTGATCGGCCGCGAAACGAAGAACGTCTCCGCCGACGAGGCGATGGAGTATGTCGCCGGCTATACGATCATGAACGACGTCTCGGCCCGCGACTGGCAGTTCGCCGTGCCGCAATGGTACCGCGCCAAGAGCGCCGACACGTTCGCCCCGATGGGCCCGTACCTGGTCACGCTCGACGAGGCCCCCGACTGGCGCACCATGGAGCTCCAGTGTCACGTCAACGGCCGACGCGTGCAGCACTGCATTGCCGGCGACGACATGATCTTTTCCCCGGCCGAGGTCATCAGCTTCATCAGCCAGAGCCAGACGCTCGAACCCGGCGACTGCGTGTCCCTCGGCACCACCAGCGGCGTGGGCTACTACACGCAACCCCAGCAGTTCCTCCGCCCAGGCGACGTCGTCGAGTGCCGGATCAGCGGCCTCGGCTGCCTGTCGAACGTCGTGGCGTAGCGCGTGGTGCGTAAGCTGGCCAGAAGGACCGGACCGCGTGCCGGAATTCCTGGTCACACGTCCTGCCCTCTCGGTGCAAAATGACAGAAGATGCCCGTCGCCTTCGTCCGATAACATGACCGAGGCGAATTCGCTGTTTCAGTGTCAGTTCTCGCTTCGAACTGGAGCCCGTTGCACGCCTGCGGCGCGCGCCGATGACCCCGACGGCCGCAGGCGGCGCAGCCGGAGTCCAGGCAACGCGACGCCCCGGCCGGACTTGCCTGAGTCCGCGCCGACCGGCCGCCGCGCAGCCGAAGCAACACGTGCATGCTGCCTGGGTCCGAGCCACCTCACGTCGTCAGGGAGCGCTATCCGGATGAACCGTTCTCCAACGCTGGTTTCGCTGCGGCGGCTTGTGGTGCGAACGCGCATCGCCGTCATCCTGGTCCTGTGCTGCGGCGTCCTGTTCACCGCGTCGGTGATTCGCCGGCAGGACCAGTCGATGCGCGAAGACCACGTCAGTCGCGTCCAGTTGCTGGCCCGGGCGGTCAACGTCGAGCTGATCCGCGACCTCACCGGCACCGCCGCCGACCTGGACAAGCCGTCGTACCTGCGTCTGAAGGCCGAACTGGACGACGTCAAGCACGTGGACGGCCGGTGCCGGTTCATCTACCTCCTCGACCTGAAGCCCATGCCCGCCTCCGAGGCCCCCGACGGACAGCAGGGACACAGTCAACTGGTGTTCCTGGTGGACAACGAGCCGGCCGACAGCGAGGACTGCTCCCCGGCGGGACAGGCGTACTCAGAAGCCCCCGACAGTTTCCGCAACGTCTTCAACACCCGAAAGCCGTTCGTCGAAGGCCCCTACGAGGACCGCTGGGGCGTCTGGGTGACGGCCCTCACGCCGGTGTTCGACGAGTGCGGCCAGGAGGTGGTGTCCGTGCTGGCCATGGACATTGCCGCCGGCGACTGGAAACGCACCCTCGTCTGGGCGGCGGCCCGGCCCGTGTGTCTGACGGCCGTGATGGTCGCCATCGTCCTGGTGGGATCGCGGCTGCTGGCTCGCCGCCGCTGCGGCGCCGCCCTGCCCGCCGGCAGAGAACGTCTCCTGGAGCCCGCCCTCGTCGCAGGCATCGGCGTCGTCATCACGCTGTGCGTCTCGTGCCTCCTGCACGAGCAGGCCGACAAGGACCGCAACGACGTGTTCTGGCACCTCGCCGCCGGCAAGGCACGCGTCATCGCCGACCAATTGCACCATCTCCGCGACAGGGAACTCGAAGGCCTCGCCCGCTTCTACGAGAGCAGCGACGATATCGACCCGACCGAGTTCCAGAGCTACACCGACCACCTGACCCGGGATCCCACAGTGGAGCTGTGGGGATGGGTCGAGGCAGTTCCCGCGGCCGAGAAGGAGGCGTTCGTCCGCCAGGCCCGCGCCGACGGACTGGCCGGCTTCGACCTCTGGGAAAACGACGCCGAGGGCCGGCGACGCCCCGCCGGGCTCCGCGACATGTACTACCCGCTGCTCCGTGCCGCCCCGAGCGACGACCACGTCGGCTCACCCGGCTACGACCTCGGCTCCGACGACCTCTGCCGCGCCATGCTCGATGAGGCGGCAAAGACCGGCCTGCCCACCGCTGCCCCGTCCTGGGCCCTGTCCCCAGCGGGCAACCACCGTCGCGTCATGCTGTGCTGCCGCCCGGTCTTCAGCCCCGACGGCGACCGCATTCGCGGGTTCGCCGTGGCGGCCGTGCTCATGGAACCCCTCATGGCCAAAGGAATGCCCGACGACCTGGCCCACCTGGACATCATGATGCTCAACGGCGCCCGGGCAGCCGACGTGCTGGTCACCTCGCACCACGGCATGTCGCACATCGAGGGTCACCTCTCGGTCATGCAACCCGTCATGGCGTTTGGACGCACGTTCGCCGTGACCGTCCATGCCGGACCGGCATTCCTGAAGCTCTACCCGGTGCGGGCCGGATGGACCGCCCTGGCGACAGGGCTCGTGATCACCGCGGCCGTCTCGATCGTCATCGGCGTCATCCTCCGCCGTCGCGACGCCCTGGAGCGCCTCGTGGCCGAACGCACCGCCGCCCTCAGCGCCAGCGAACAGCGACAGGCCGCCACCCTCTACTCCATCGGCGACGGCGTCATCAGCACCGACGCCGCCCGGCGCATCGTCAGCATCAACGCCGCCGCCGAGCGGCTCCTCGGCTGCCGCGCCGACGACGCCTGCGGCCGCCCCGTGGACGAAGTCTTCCGCATCAGCGACGCACGCACCGGACAGCCCATCGCCGATCCCGTCGAGGCGGCCCTGTGCCGGGGCGTGCCCGTCGAGCCGGCCGACCACACCGTCCTGACCGCCCGCGCCGGCGCCACGTACCAGATTTCCCACAGTTGCGCCCCCATCCACGACGCCGACGGAACCGTCCTCGGCGCCGTCCTGGTGTTCCGCGACGTCACACGCGACTACGAGCACCGCCAGCAGTTGCGCGAGAGCCAGGAACGATTCGACCTGTTGGCCGAACAGAGCCGCACCTTCGCCTGGGAAGTCGATGCCCTCGGACGCTACACCTACGTCAGCCGCTCCGTCGCCGTCGTCCTCGGGTACCAGCCCGACGAGATCGTCGGACGCATGTACTTCTACGATCTTCATCCGGCCCGTGATCGCGAGACGTTCAAGGCGTCCGTATTCGATGCCTTTGCGCGGAAGGAGTGCTTCGTCGATTTCGTGAATCCGATGGAGGCCAGAAACGGACGCACTCTCTGGGTCTCGACCAACTGCATGCCGGTGCTCGACGCCGCCGGCGCGGCGTGCGGCTACCGCGGCAGCGACACCGACGTCACCGAACGACGACGCTCCGAGGAGGCCGCCAGACGCCAGACCGCCAAACTCGCCGCCATGATCTCAAGCATGGAAGAGGGTGTTCTCTTTGCCGATGCCGACAACCTCATCGTCGAGATCAACGACCACCTGTGCCGATTCGCCGGCAAGTCCCGCGACGACATGCTCGGGCGCCCTCTCGAGCAGTTCCGCGGCGAGCCGGTCCTGGACGACATCCTCGACCGCATCGCCCAGTTCCGCCGCGCCGGAGGCGCCAGAACCCACGTCGTCCAGCGGTCCCTCGGGCCCGCCGAGGTCATCCTGCGGATGCAGCCCATCTACAGCGACGGCCACTACGACGGCGTCCTGCTCAACGTCATTGACGTCACCGAGATGGTCCGCGCCCGAGCCGCCGCCGAAAGCGCCAACGCCGCCAAGAGCCTCTTCCTGGCCAACATGAGCCACGAAATTCGCACCCCCATGAACGGCATCATCGGCATGACCGACCTGGCCCTCGACACCGACCTGACCGACGAGCAACGCGAGTACCTCACCACCGTCAAGGCCTCCGCCGACGCCCTCCTGGACCTCATCAACGACATCCTCGACTTCTCCAAGATCGAGGCCGGGCAGCTCGGACTCTGCGAAGCCGGCTTCGCTTTGCGCTCCGTCGTCGAGACCGCCCTCCGCACGCTGTCGCTCAAGGCCCATCAGAAACAGTTGGAGCTCATCTGCCGCATCGAGCCCGACATCCCAGACGGCCTCGTCGGCGACGCGACCCGCCTGCGGCAGATCCTGCTCAACCTCGTCGGCAACGCCGTCAAATTCACCCAGCACGGCGAGGTCGAGGTCGCCGTCCGCAGGGCCGCACGCCCCGACGGCGAACGCGACGAACGACTCTGGATCGAGTTCTCCGTCCGCGACACCGGCATCGGCATCCGGCCCGACCGACTCCAGGCCATCTTCGAACCGTTCACCCAGGCCGACAACAGCATCACTCGACGCTACGGCGGCACCGGACTCGGCCTCTCCATCTGCCGTCGGCTCGTCGGCCTCCTCGGCGGCCAACTCGCCGCCGCCAGCGACGAAGGCAAGGGAAGCACCTTCACGTTCGCGATCCCCGTCGGCGTCGATCCCAGCGCCGCCGAGATGCCCGTCATCGCCAGCGGCGAGTTCCACGGCATGGCCGCCCTCGTCGTCGACGACAACCAGACCAACCGACGCCTCCTCACGACCCTGCTGGCCAACTGGGGCCTGCGACCGAGCGAAGCGACCTGCGGCCGCGACGCCGTCGCCGAACTCCTCCGGGCCCACCAGGACGGATCGCCCTGCCGCCTCGTCCTGCTCGACGTCTGCATGCCCGAGGTGGACGGCTTCGAAACGGCCCGACGCATCCGCGAGCACCCCCAGCTCGACGACCTCGTCATCATGATGCTCACTTCGGCCGACCGTCACGACGACATCGCCCGATGCCGACGCATGGGCCTGGCCGGCTACGTCGTCAAGCCCGTCGGACAGAGCGACCTCTGGGACGCCATTGTGACGGCCCTCGGACGCCGTCCGCAGCCGGCCCAACCGCGACGCCAACGCGAAGCGCCCTCCCCGGCCCGCGCCGCCGCCCCACTGCACGTCCTCCTGGCCGAGGACAACGCCGCCAACCAGCACCTCGCCCGACGCCTCCTGGAGAAACGCGGCCACGCCGTCACCGTCGTCGCCAACGGACGCGAGGCCATCGACGCCGTCCGGTGCCGACGCTTCGACGTCGTCCTCATGGACGTTCAGATGCCCGAGGTGGACGGCTACGAGGCCACGGCCGCCATCCGCGCCGGCGAAACCCCCGGCGGACGCAGGCTGCCCATCATCGCCCTGACCGCCCATGCCATCAGCGGCGACCGCCAGCGGTGCCTTCAGGCCGGCATGGACGATTACCTCAGCAAACCCATCCGCAAGGAAGATCTCTACGACATGATCGAACGATGGGGCGCCGCCCCGGCCGCCCCCCAGACCGACCACGGCCCTGACCCGCAGACGCATGCCACCGAGCCCGGCGACGCCTTGCAGCTTGCCGCCGTGGACCTCGCCCGCCTGAAGGGCCTGGCCGGCGACGACCCCGACCTGATCGGCGAGGTGGCCGAAATCTTCCTCGCCGAGAGCGAAGACCTCATGCAGGCCATTCGCGACAGCCTGGCCGAGGGCGATGCCGAGACGCTCTCCAAGGCCGCCCACTCGCTCAAGGGCTCCGTCGCCAACTTCGGCGCCGAACAGGCCTTCGAAGCCGCCCGAAGCGTCGAAATGGCCTCCCGCCACAACGAACTCGACGGCCTGGACGCCGTCGTCCAGACTCTCGCCGAACAGGTGGACACGGTCCGCCACGATCTGGAGCGGCTGCTGATGGCCAAGGAGTTTTCCGAATGAGGATTCTGATTGCCGAGGACGAAGCCGTCACCCGACGACTGCTCGAGGCCAACCTGGCCGCCTGGGGCCACGCCACCGTCACCGTCGACAACGGCGACGACGCCTGGGCCGCCATCACCCACGAACGCCACGACATCGGCGTCGCCATCCTCGACCTGATCATGCCGGGTCTCTCCGGCCTGGACATCTGCCGGAGGCTCCGCTCCGCCGACACACGCGACTACCTCTACACCATCCTGCTCACCGCACGCAGCGCCAAACAGGACATCGTCGAAGGACTCGAAGCCGGCGCCGACGACTACATCGTCAAGCCGTTCGACCCGGCCGAGCTGAGGCTCCGCATCAACGCCGGCGTACGCATCGTCAACCTCGAACGCGCCCTCCGCAAGGCCAACCTCGACCTCAGCGTCCAGGCCACCACCGACGCCCTCACCGCCACGCTCAACCGCATGGCCCTCCTCCAACGACTCGACGAGTGCCTCGCCCGAGCCCGACGTGAGCGGTCCTCCCTCGCCGTCCTCATGATCGACATCGACCACTTCAAGACCATCAACGACACCCACGGGCACGCCGTCGGAGACCACGTCCTGATCGAGCTGGCCCGACGGCTCCGCCAGTCGTGCCGCAGCTACGACGTCCTCGGCCGATACGGCGGCGAGGAGTTCGTCGTCGTCCTGCCCAACTGCGCCGCCGCCGAGGGACGCATTGTCGCCGAACACATGCGCAAGGCCATTGCCGACGTGCCCTTCGTCACCCCCGAGGGCGAACTGAACGTCGCCATCAGCATCGGCGTCGCCTCCAGCAGTGCCCATCCGGAGATGACCCCCCTGCTCAAGGCCGCCGACGACGCCCTCTACATAGCCAAACGCAACGGACGCAACCGAACCGCCGTCGACGGCATGTGCCCGACGGTCGTCGCGGAATACCCCTTGCCGCCCGTCGTGACGGTCCCCGACTGACGCGCACGGCCTACTTCGTCGACGCCCACAGCAGGATGTTCGTCAGGATCGCCAACGCGTCCTCGTCCTCGTACCCGCGATTGGCCCAGGCATCGAACCCCGTCTGGCTGTAGCACAGGTCGAACGGACTGTACACGCCCACCATCCTGTCCCCGCGATACAGCCCGTACAGCAGAGGCTGCGCTTTGCCGATCCGGTCCACCCGAAGGTGGAACTTGAACCCCACCTGGGCGATGGCGTAACCCGTGGCCGCGCCCATCTGCCCGCTCAGCAGCGGCGACTCGGCCGTCAGTTCCCTGACCTCCAGCCCCAGCGACGCAGCCAACGGCCGGAAGGCCTGGTCGAACCCGGCCTCGCCCATCGTCGCTTCCGCCAGCAGCAACCCGCCGTCGTCCACGAACTTCCGCAGCGCCGCCGTCTCCGACTCCGACAGCGACAGCCCCTTGCGGCCCGCCAGGTGCGCCACCTGCACCCCCGCCGTCGCCAGACCCGACGGCGCCGTCGGCTCCGCCACCGTCAGCCGCACGGCTCCCCCCGCCTCCAGGTGTGACGCCAGCCGCTCCAGCGGCCGGTAATTCCGCCCCGCGTACCACTCGCCCCCGTGCGTCAACGTGGCGATCTTCAGCTGGTTCCGCGACCCGGCGGCCACCGCCGCCTCGGTGTAGCTCTTCCGCTTCATCACGTGACGCTCCGCCAGTTGCGCTCGCAGCGGCCGGCGGTCTGTCGCGTACACGTACAGGTTCCCCCCCAGCAGAAACTCCGCCGTCCGCTTCGCCGTCGATTGGCTGTTCCACGCGCACGACAGATCCTGCCACGATACGAACAGAAACGTCCGCATCCCGTCGTCCGCCCCGTGCAACACAGGCTGGCGCCCTTTGATCTCCTGGTCCGACGAGTACACCGGGTGATCCTTGTCCAGCAGCTTCAGCTCCCACTCCGGCCAGACCTCCGAGCAAATCTGCTGCCAGGACTTCCGCGGCGTCGGGTTGCCGCACGACGCCTCGAACAGAATCGTCCCGCCCGAATCCGTGAACTGACGCAACTTCGCCTTGTCCTCTGCCGTCAGATTCAACTCCGACTCGGCCGAGATGTACAGGATCGGCGCGTCGTGCCAGTCCTCCACCGGCGCCAGCAGGTTGATGATCTGCCACCGGATCGGCTGCTCCTTCAGGTTCCCCAGGTACGACGCCAGGTTCGCCACGTCGCGGCTGTGGTTGTTCCACTCCCCGTCGAACTGGAGCTTGTTGAACAGGATCGGCGCACGGCCCTTGACCAGAAAGCAGATCGCGTAGCACGTGTCGTGCGTGCGGCCCCAGTCGCCGGCCCGGCTCTGCTTCTTCAGGAAGAACTCCGCCCCCTCGGCGTACCAGTCGTGCTCCCCGAAGTACTTCATCCCACTGGCCAGCCCCGCCCGCTCGCAGGCGTACAGCCAATAGGGAATCCACGACGCCAGTTGCGCCGAATTGCCGTTCGCCGCCGGATGCTCCTTCGCCGCAAAGTACTTGCCCAGCCACTGCAGCCCCCGGTCGATCGCCTTGTCCACCTGCGGCGAGCGACCGTTCGATCGGTTGTTCTTGCACGGGCACCCCAGACCCCCATACAAGTAGTCCCGCGTGATGAACAGCGATGCCACCGCCGCCGCCGTCATCGACCCGTAGCTGCTGTCGCGCGTGGTGTTCGCGGCATTGCCGAACAGGTGTCCGTAGTTCCAGCCCCCATCGTCGAGCTGCTGCTTGATGTACAGGTTCTGCGCCCGCAGCATCGTCGCCTCGGGCACCTCGATCCCCGCCCGGATCGCCTCGCTCAACCCGAGAATCGCCATCTGCGTGTTCGAGAAGTCCCACCACCCGTCCTTCTTGCTCAGCGCCGGCGGCTCCTTCGACTCCAACTGACGCGGATAGCTCCACGAGCCGTCCTCCGCCGTGTCACGCTGCGTCCGAACCAGAAACTCCGCGTCCTTCTTCAGCACCGCGAACGCCCGCTCACGCAGCTCGCGATGAAGTTTCGGCAGGAGCTTGCTGATCGTCATGATCCGCAAAGCCGTCGTGTACGTGTGATACATCTCGAAATTCAGCAGCTCGTCAAACCCCTTGGCCATCTTCGGATCGTTCATGCTGACGTCCGCGTAGGCCAGCGCCAGCATCGCGCAGACCTCGTAGCCGCCCGTCATGTTGTCCGTGCTCCACTTGTAGTACCCCGTCTCCGACCACCATCCCTTGTCCGTCTGCGAGGCCAGCAACGCCTGCACCCCGCGCTCAATCGCACCCGCCACCTGCTCGTCCGTCGGTCGTGCCGCCCCGACCTGCGCCACCGCGAGAATACAGAACCCCGTTGCCGCAAGAGTCATCGCATGCCTCATCAGAAGGTACCTCCGGCAGGAACACTGTCGCTCGGGCTGCCCCACGCGCCGCCCGATAGAGTCGCCACAATTATGACAGGCCCAGATGACATTGCAACATAAACATCGGAAGTTACAGTGGTTACGCCGGAAGTTACAGTTGCCCGGGTGTGTCGCCAATTGAGAAAATCGAAGCCGGTGTGGAACGCCCCCCCTCGGGCGTGGCGCCAAGCCGAAAACGGCCATTCCCTCTGCATCCGCACTGCCGAGGGCGGCATGAACGGGCTGTTAGCCGTTGCCTCCGACGCACCGGCGATGTACCATCGCTCCACGATCACTACGAAACCCGTTGCACTGCCGCTGCCGGACCGAAAGGGCGTGCCCCCATGCCGATGATGCGACTCATCTCATGCGTTCTGCTCGGTGGAGCCGCCGCCGCGGCCGTTCTGACCACCGCCGACCTCGCACGCGCCGACGACCCCCGACGCCAGGGCATCGACCTCATGCGACAACGCCTCGTCGCCCTCTACACCGGCTCTCTCGCCCCAGATCGCGCCGACGGCCCCCTCGCCGCCGCTGCACGGGCCGACCTCGACCGACGCGCCGACCTGCTGCTCCAGGGCGATGCCGACCAGCCGCGGCCCAACCTCCAGTCGCCCGACGAAATGCCCTACGACGTCGCCGCCTTCTACGACCGCCTCCTCACCCTCACCCAGGCCTGGGCCGCCCACGGAGGCAAACACAGCCGCTCGCCCGACCTCCTGGCCCGCATCGCCGCTCTGCTCGAGGAGGGGCTCCGGTGGACCGCCCCCGACTCGCCCAGGCCCGGCAACTGGTACCCCTGGAGAATCACCACGCCCCAGAAACTCGGACCCACCCTCGTCCTGCTCGACGGGGCCATCGATCCCGCACTCTACGCCCGATGCGCCGACGCCATGACCTACCTCGTCGCAGAGGCCGACCTCAACGGCGCCAACGCCGTCTGGGACGCACGCAACCGATGCTACCTCGGCCTGGTCCGACGCGACGCCGCCCCCATCGACCTGGCCTGGAGCTGCCTCCTGCCCGAACTCACCGTCCACGGCGAGTCCGGCATCCTCGAAGACTACTCCTTCCAGTTCCACGGACGCCTGGTCCACACGGCCGCCTACGGCGGCGGCTTCGCCGAGAGCGCCGCTCAACTGATCCACCTCGCCGAAGGCACCCCCTGGGAAGTCGCTCGCCCGAAGAAAGACCTCCTGGCCCGCCACCTCGTCGAGCACTGCCGCTGGGTCATCGTCGGCGACCGCTACGACCTCTCGGTCAAGGGCCGGCGCGTTCTCGACAACAAACCCGCCCTGCCCCACCTGGCCGCCCTCCTCCTGCTCGCCCAGTCCGACACGTCGCACCGCGACGCCCTGCGACAGGCCGCCGCCGAGTTGCTCGCCCGCACCGCGTGGTCACTCCCGCTGGACGTGGCTCCCGCCGCCGACGCCGCAGCCGACCCCAAGGCCCAGCCCTTGCTCGGATTCCGCCACTTCTACGCCAGCGACTTCGCCGTCATGCGCGGCCGCGGCTTCTACGCCAGCGTCCGCATGTACAGCAACCGCCTCATCGACTTCGAGGGCAACTGGGGCGACAACCTCAGCGGCTGGTTTCTCTGCTACGGCCTCACCTACGTCTCCCGCACCGGCAACGAACTCTATGCCGACGCCGCCACGATGCGAGAGCACTTCGACTGGGACCGGCTTCCCGGCACGACCGTCCGCCTGGGCGTTCGCCCACCGTCGCCCTACAACACCGGTGCCGAGCCCTTCGCCGGCGGCGCCGGGCTCGACCGCGGCGGCATCTGCGCCTTTCGCCTCGTCCCCGCCGCAGGCGACTTCGTCGCTCGCAAGAGCTACTTCTTCTTCGACGACGGGTTTCTCGCGCTCGGCAGCGGCATCGCCTCCACCGCCGACCGGCCCGAACCCATCCTCACCACCGTCACCCAGTGGGCCGCCCCCCGGGCCGACCTCCCCCTGGTCCTCTCCGGCGACCGCTCTGTCGAGAAACTCGACGGCCAGGGCCGATGGGACAACGTCGCCTGGGCCTGGCACGACGACGTCGGCTATGTCTTCCTCCAGAGCGTCACCCTCTACGGCCAACGCCGCGGCGCCGTCACCACCCTCTGGCTCGATCATGGCAACGCGCCCAGCGATGCCCGCTACGCCTATGTCGTCCTGCCACGCGCCACCCTCGAACAGACCCGCGCCTTCGCCGCCGAACCCACCGTCACCGTGCCCGTCTGCGACGACAACGTCCACGTCTGTCGCGACGAGCGACGATCCGCCGCCGGGATCGTCTTCTGGCGCGCCGCCGTGGCCGACGAAGGCATCACCGACGGGCCCGCCGTCATCTACGGCGAACCGACCGACGACGCCGGCCTCGTCATGGCCGTCGCCAACCCGCTGCACACCCAGACGCCCCTGACCATCACCGGCGACACCAGCATGAAGCCCGACTGGCTCCCGCCGGGCGTCACCGCCACCCAGGCCGACGACGTCCTGCGCATCGTGGCCCAGACCGCCATGGGACGCAACTACCGTCTCCGTGTGGGAAGCGAAGCCGCCGCCGCGGAACCCATTCCCCAGCAGCCGCGAGAGGATCTCTTGCCATACGCCGATTTCGCCGTCGTGGCCGACTCCGAGGACCGCGTGACACACCTGACGGTGCGCCTCCCGGCCGTGGCCGCAAAGGAAGGATTCCGCCTGCTGATTCGCGGCCCGCAGGGGCACCTGCTCGCCGAGTTGGCCGACCGCGACGTCCAGAACCGCCCCGAGCCGAACCTCGTCCGCTACCGATGGACCCGAACCGGCAATCGCGCGCTGGCCGGCGGCCGCTTCACCGCCGAACTCGTCGCGCCCCTGCACAGCATCAGTGCCCCGTTCACCGCGCCGCAGATACAACCGTAGCCCGTAGGGTGGGTCCACCGGACCCACGCGTTCTTTCAGTCAACGCGCGTGCGAAGCACGCTCCTGTAACCCCTCGCCCTGCATGCAGGGAGCCCGTAGGGTGGGTCCACCGGACCCACGCGGAGATGTGCCAACTGCCACACGCGAAACACACGCCTCAACCTCTCGCCCTTCCAGGGAGAGGTGCCCCGAGGCACGCCGAGGCGCGGTGAGGGTCGAGCGTCCCTCCCCCTACCGCGCCGCCCAGAGCATCCCGCGCGTGATGATCGTCAGCGCCTCCGGCGTCTCCAGATCCTTCGCCACATGCCCCAGGCTGCTGTAGAACACGCGGCCCTGGCCGTACGTGCGCTTCCACGCCACCGGCATCACGCACCCGGCGATCCAGTCCGCGTTGCCGTGCTCGCCCGTGAACGTCGTCGTGGCCAGCACATGGTTCGACGGGTCCACATGCATGTAATACTGTTCGCTGCGCATCCGGAACGTGCCGATCCCCGCCATGATCGGGTCCGTCGGGTCCATCACGTCCACCGTGTAGTCGATGATGTTCCCCGGATGGGCCACCCACTGCCCCCCGCACATGAACTGGTACTCCGTCTCCAGCCGGAAACTGTCGCACAGCCCGCCGTGCAGGCCCGCCAGCCCCACCCCGCCGCGAACCGCCGCCAGCAGCCCCTGCAACTGCGGCTTCGCGATCGTCGCCATCGTCACGTGCTGCACAATCAGGCTGTTCTCGCCCAGCGACGGATCCAGGTAGCTGTCCAGCGAATCCGACATCTGCACCTCGAACCCGCTGCCGCGCAGCCGGTCGGCCAGAATCCCGCTGATCTGCTTCGGCTCGTGCCCTTCCCAGCCGCCATGCACAATCAGCGCCTTCTTCTTCGTCTTGCTCATCGCTCCGCCCTCTCCTTGCCAACGGTCTGCCAGCCTCACTGCTCCGGCTCGAACGGCTCCGTCTCCAGCCGGTCGCCCTTCGGACGAATCTTCTCGATCCGCGTCTCCGCTTCGGCCAACTGCCTGCGGCACGACTCAATCAGTGTCGCCCCTTCCTCGTACAGCTTCAGACTTGCCTCCAACTCCACGTCGCCCTTCTCCAGTCCGGCGACAATCTGCTCCAGCCGTTTCAGGTTCGACTCGAAACTCGCCTTGGCGTCCTTGGCCATCGCCCTTCCTCCACTGCCGACACGTTTCCTCGTTCGCCCTCACTCCGTCACGCGGCTGCGCTCGCCCCGTGGCACGGGCATCTTGCCCGTGCGTCCCAGGAGCATCCTGCTCCTGGCCGCCGTCCACCCCCTCTCCCTGTGTGCAGGGAGAGGTGCCCCGAGCGTCCGCGAGGGGCGGTGAGGGTCGATCGCCAGAGTCCGCGTGGGTCCGGGGGACCCACCCTATCCATGAAAGGCTGCCTCCGGTCAAGGGGAATTCCTCGCCGCGGAGGGCCGTTTTGTCTGCTGGGCGCCGTCGGTCGGGGCAGAGCCTCTCCGCCG
>Ga0123328_1003237_pt1 | contig 14046 bp, 13 predicted proteins | sample BioC12SIPDNA_2_FD_89702 | JGI IMG/M metagenome (GOLD analysis project Ga0123328, IMG submission 89702) | Anaerobic biogas reactor microbial communites from Washington, USA - Biogas_R1_A C12 SIP DNA | ecosystem: Engineered > Bioreactor > Anaerobic > Unclassified | place: Washington, USA...
CAGCTCGACAGCCACTGCTTTACTCCTCCTCCTCGCCGCGAAGGGCCGGTGGCCGGCCGGGCAGGACCGGGCGCGCCCGGAGCATGGGCCAGGCCAGGGCAGCCAGCAACACCAGGGATAAAGCGGTCGTCGCCGCCAGCAGGAGCGAGGGAGCTTCTCGCTCTGCAATCGTCTCCGCCCGTTCCAGAATAGTCAGGTTGCGCACGACGCCATCGCGTACCTCCAGCTGCGCGCGCGGGGTAGCGGGCGCGGACCGGAGGTAGGCCAGGACGCGGCCCTGGTTCAGCAGGCGCAGCGAGAGCAGCTCGCCGTCGTCGCGCTCCAGCGTGACGCGATAGCTCGCCTGCCGGGGGGAGCGCTGGAGAACTTCCACGGCGCCCAGCGTGCCCTCGTAGCTATTTACTTCTCCCTGCCGCAGCAGGCGGACGGCGCTGCCCACTATCACGATGGCAAGCACGGCGAGAAATAAGAGGCAGCCCCAATGGCTGGCGGCGAAAAAAGCAGAATCGGCGGCGGGGTGGGAACGCTCCATCAGCTTCCCAGCGGGTCTACGAAGTCGGCGAAGATAGGCAGGGTGGTCGTGTTGCGCATGCGCAGACGCGACCACTCGTAGCGGTCGTCATACCCGTGCAGCTTGCCGCTGGCAGTGGTCACGGCGCCCCAGAAGTCGAGCTTCTGGAGCACGGCGATTGTCTCTTCGTTATAACGACCGCCGGGATAACAAAGGAAGCGTGGCGTATAGCCGATGTGCGCCGCCAGCGTCTCCTGGGAGCCGAGGATCTGCCAGATCAGCTCTTCCTCGTCTTCGGCCTGGGTCAGTTCGGAATGCGACCGGGTATGGGATTCCATGCGCATCCCTGCCGCCGCCATCTCTTCGATCATTGCCCAGTTCATGTGCGCCGGGCTACCATTATCTACCCAGTCGGTAATGATAAAAAAGGTGCCCTTGAAGCCAAACTCCTGGAGCAGGGGAAAGGCATTCGTGTAATGGTCTACGTAGCCGTCGTCGAAGGTCAGGATGACCGGCTTCGGCGGCAACGCCTGCTGGCGGGTGACGGCGAGGATCAGGTCATAGAGGTCGATGGTCGTGTAGCCATTGTCCGCCAGATATTGCAGCTGCTCGCGGAAGGCCTGCGGGGTAACGGAAAGATCCTCGCGGTATTTGTCTGCGTCTTCGGGCGGCTCGCTGATGTAGTGGTACATAAGGATCGGCACGTTCACCGTCGTCGTCAGACCGTTTGCCGGAGTCGGCAGCGGGACTGGCCCGGCGGGCAAGATGGCCCGGGTGGCCTGCGGCGGCCTGTCTGCCGGCACAACCAGACCGGGAGGAGCCGTCGCCTCGGCAATGGGCAACGGCTGCGCGCCCTCCGCCGCCGGCTCGACGATCACGACAGGCGGCGCGCTCGCGGGCTGATGCGTGGGTGAAGGAATGACTGTCGGCAATGCCGGATGGGTTGGCTCCAGCCCGGCTGCTTCCTCTTCCGTCTCCTGGGGGGTGATGGCCCCGACCGCCGCCACGAGCACCATCATCACCAGAAAAAGCAGGCCGGCGCAGCCAATGCCGTCCACGCGCAACCGCACGTTCTGCTTCTCGACCATAACCAGTCGAGGATAGCCCAGCGCCAGGGCGCCGTCAAGACGCTGGCAGCGCGTACCCCTTTTGTTATACTCGACTCTAACCTTGGGCGCCCCTGTCTCTCTCCGGATCCTCCCGGCGGGTCTGGCGCCCGGGGGCGGCAGAGGTATGCGTGGATAGCAGCAGAGAAGAGGCGGCGCTGGTTGCGCAGGCCAAAGAAGATCGAGAGGCGTTTGGCGAGCTATATGAGCGCTACGCTGGCAAGATCTACACCTATATCTACTACCGCACCGGCAACGCTGCCGACGCGGAGGATCTGACGGCCCGCGTTTTCATGCGCGCGCTGCAGAACATCGAGAGCTACGAAGACCGGGGACACGCGTTCTCTGCCTGGCTCTACCGCATCGCCCACAATCTGGTGGCGAACTGGCACCGCGACAACAGCCGCCGGCCCACAATTGCCCTGGAAGATCTCTCGCAGTGGCGCGTCCCCGGAAGTGGCCCGGAGGATATCACCGCGCTGCTGGAGGATCGGGCAGCGTTGCTTGAAGCCGTTCGCCGGCTCCCCGCCGATCGCCAGGAGCTGCTGTTGCTGAAATTCGTCGATCAGCTCAGCAATGCCGAGATTGCGGGGGTTATGGGGCGCAGCGAGGGAGCGATCAAGTCTCTTTACCATCGCACACTGCTCGTCCTGCGGCAGGATCTGCAGGCTGCGCCGCCCCGGCGGAGCTGGCGCAGCCTGCTGCGGTGGCGTGAGAAGGAGAATGGAGCATGACGTTGCGCATTGTCATCGACGACGCCGCCGACGCGCCAGCGGAGCTGATCGACGCCTGTCAGATCTACGTTGTGCCGATCAACGTTATCTTCGGCGCCGAAGAATTCCTCTCCGGGATTAATATCGACCGCGCCGGCTTCTACAGGATAGTCGCATCAATACGCAACGAAAACTTCCCCAAGACCTCCCAGCCGACGCCCTACCAGTTTGAGCAGGTCTACCGCCGGGCGCTCGCCGACGGAGCCGACGAGCTGGTCGTGATAACCGTCAGCGAGCGGCTCAGCGGCACCTACGCCTCGGCTGTCGCGGCGGCCGAAGCCGTGGCTGAGGAGATGGTCGTGCACATCTTTGACTCCCAATCCGGCTCGGCGGCGCAGGGTCTGATGGCCGTCGAGGCGGCGCGGATGGTCCAGCAGGGTGCTATGGCGGAACAGGTACTGGAGGCTTTGCAGGCGATGCGCAGCAAGGCCACCATCTTCATGCTGATCGACAGCCTGGAGTTTGCGGTGCGCAGCGGGCGCGTCTCTTTTCTGCAATATGGCGTTGCCTCGCTGCTCAACATCAAGCCGATCATGACGGTGGTGGACGGGCTCATTGTGCCCGACCGGCGGGTGCGCACGCTGGGCAAGGCGAAACAGCGCATCGTAGAGGGCGCCCGCGAGGCCGTCGGCGACCTGCCTGTGATGCTCGCCGCCGTTCATGCCAACCGGCCGGAGGGCGGCAACGAGCTGCTGGAGATGGCCCGCTCCTGCTTCAACGTCGTCGAAGCCCACCTGCTGGATCTGGCGCTCTCGGTCGCCGTCAACCTGGGACCGGGCACGTTGGGGCTTGTCGCCGTCCCGCTTCCCGTCGTCACTTAGCGGCTCCGCAAGGAGCTTTTTCTCGCGATTTTCGACCGGTTATTCTGCCTGAAATAGTTTGGCGAATCGTCTGTGCTTGTGATAGAATGCACAGGATTTGGCCACTAGTCGTGGCGCCTGTTCGCTTGTCTCGGTGGCTTGTGCGGGCGGCAGGTTAAGAATCCGACCTTATCCAGGTCCACGCGTGTAGGAAAGGAGAACAATGAAGTACGGGAGACATTTTGCCATTGTGGCAGTGTTGATCGTAATCGGCAGCATTGTCGCTTACGTCCTGCTGGAGTCGATTTATGCCCTGCCGCTCGCGGCGAGTGAAGAGGCCGACGGCATTGACGCCCTCTTCAGGGGCCATTTCATCCTGATTTCTTTCCTCTTTGCTCTCGTCGTTGTCTTCCTGCTCTACAGCGTCGTCGTCTTTCGCCGGCGCCCGGACGAACCGGAAGACGTGGAAGGCGACCATTTTCACGGGCACACCGGGCTGGAGATCGTCTGGACGATCATCCCGCTGATGCTCGTGGTCGTCTTCGGTGTTTGGGGAGCGCGCCTGCTAACGGACATCATCGCGCCGGATGAAGACGAGATAACGATCAATGTCGTCGGGCAGCAATGGTCGTGGCGCTTTGAATACCCCGAGCACGGCGACATTACCAGCGACGAGCTGGTGTTGCCGGTCCACCAGCCTGTCCGGCTGGAAATGACCTCAATCGACGTACTGCATAGCTTCTGGGTGCCCGAGTTTCGCGTGAAGCAGGACCTCGTGCCCGGTCAGATCCACGAACTGCGGATCACGCCCACCGACGAGGGCGACTATAAGACGCGCTGTGCCGAAATCTGCGGCACCAGTCACGCCTATATGATCTCCGACGTTCGTGTTGTTTCGGAAGACGACTTCGAGGCGTGGGTAGAGGAAAGCAGCACGAGCATTGCCGAGCTGGAGCCGGTCGAGCGCGGGCTGACCTGGTCGCAGCAGTTTGGCTGCACCGGCTGCCACTCGCCGGACGGCACGGCCCTCGCCGGGCCGACGTGGCAGGGCCTCTTTGGGAGCGAGGTCCAGCTGGCGAGCGGAGAGACGGTGCTCGTGGACGAAGAGTACATCAGGAACTCGATTCTGATGCCCAACGACCAGCTCCACGCCGGCTTCGGACCAAACATCATGCCCCAGAACTTTGAGGAGCTGTTCGCCGAAGAAGAAGCCAAATATGACGGCGAAGTCAGCATCATCGACGATCTCATCGTCTATATCCAGTCTCTATCCGAGTAAAGGTCTTTTCGAGAGCAAAGGAGCGATCTGATGCGAGGATTATTCCGTTTCTTGTATTACCTGCTGACCACCGGGCTCGTCCGCGCGCTGGTCGGGCAGGCCATCGGTATGCTCGCCGGCTACGGGCTCGTTAATGGGATCCGCGCGTTGATGGGACTGGAGCCGGCTCAGGAAGCCGGCTGGGTTGCCGGCGCCTTTCTCGGCGTTTTCACAGCTCTGCTGGCGGCGGGCGTCCTGGGCGATTGGCTGCGCTGGGCCGCCGGACGCCGGACAGAGCTGCGCCACGGCCCACCGGCGGGCCGGCCTGCATGGACGCGTTACCTGAGCGTCGATTACAACCATAAAGTTATCGGCATCCAGTACGGCGTCACGAGCATCATCGTCCTCCTTGTCGGCGGCATCCTCGCCCTCATCTTCCGTGTGGAGCTGGCCGTCCCCGGGATGCAGTTCCTGACACCCGACACCTATAATACGATCTTCAGCGCCCATGGCATTATCATGATTGCCAGCATCCTCGCCGGCGTCGGCGCAATGGGCAACTACCTCGTGCCGATGATGATTGGCGCGCCTGATATGGCCTTCCCCCGGCTCAATGCCTTCAGCTTCTGGATTGCCGTGCCGAGCGCGATGCTGATCATCGCCGCGATGTTCGTCCAGGGTTGGGACACCGGCTGGGTGGCTTATCCGCCGCTCAGCATACGCGGGCCGCTGGGCACCCAGCTCTTCCTCCTGGGTTTCTTCCTGAACGGTTTCAGCAGCATTGCCAGTGCGATCAACATCATCGTCACCGTGCTGACCATGCGCGCGCCGGGCATGAGCCTCTTCCGCATGCCCATCTTCGTCTGGGGCTCGGTTGCCGCTTCGATCATCCAGTTCACCGCCACGCAGACGGTTGGTCTGGCCCTGCTCATGGTCACCATGCAGCGGCTCTTTGGGCTGGGCTTTTTCGACGCTACGGTCAGCGCACCCGGCGTCCCACCCGGCGACCCTATCCTCTACCAGCACCTCTTCTGGTTCTATTCACACCCGGTCGTCTACGTTTTCGTTCTGCCAGGGCTGGGCGTGATCAGCGAGCTGCTGCCGGTCTTCTCGCGCAAGCCACTTTTTGGCTATAAGTGGATCGCGCTATCCAGTATCGCCATCGCCCTCGTCGGCTTCCTCGTCTGGTCGCACCACATGTTCACCTCGGGCATGGACGAGTACCTGCGTATCCCGTTCATGTTCTCGACGATGCTGGTCGCGGTGCCCACCGGGGTCAAGTTCTTTAGCTGGATCGGCACCGTGTGGGGAGGCAAGCTGACCTTTCCGACGCCGATGCTCTTTGCCCTCGGCGCCATCTCGGTCTTCCTGATCGGCGGCCTCAGCGGCCCCATTCTGGGCACCGTACCGACCGACCTGCATCTGCATGATAGCTACTGGATCGTGGGCCACTTCCACGCGACGATGTTTGGCGGTTTTGTCTTCCCGTTCTTCGCCGCAATCTACTACTGGTATCCGAAGATCACGGGGCGGATGTTCAACGAGACGCTGGGCAAGCTGCACTTCTGGCTGATGGTGCCCGGTTTCTGGGTCATGAGCCTGGGACAGATGCGCATCGGCCTGCTAGGCATGCGCCGCCGCATCGCCGACTACGACCCGGCCCTGCAGATCGACTTCACCCAGACGCTCATCACTATCGCCGGCCTGGTCATCGGCTGGTCGGTTCTGATAATGATCTACAACCTGGTCAGCAGCTTGCGTGCGGCGCCGATTGCCGCTCCCAATCCGTGGCGTTCGCGCTCGCCGGAGTGGCAGGTGCCGTCGCCGATGCCGGAGTTCAACTACGACCGGCCGTTTGTCGTCGTGGGCGAGCCCTATGACTACGGTCTGGCCGATTCGACCTACGTGAATATGCAGCCCGCAACAGGAGATTAGGCGCCGTGGAAAAGGAGAGTCGTGTGAACGAACAGAATGGCGGCGGCTACCGCCAGATCATTATCATCGCCGTCCTGCTGGCGATACTGACGGTCGCCGAATATTTCGTGGCCCAGGCGCTGCCTTCGGCCATCTTTCTGCTGCTGATCGCTCTGGTGAAAGCGGCCCTGATCGTCCAGTTCTTTATGCACGTCTACCGCCTGTGGCGTGAGGAGAGTCACTGATGAGCGTCACCGTCGCCGAGCGCGAACGCGCACACGTACAGACCCATAGCCCTCACGGGGCGGCCGAGCCTTCGTATGCCCAGCGGCTGCGCAATAACCGGCTGGGGTTGTGGCTCTTTGTCTTCAGCGAGCTTTTCCTGTTTGGCGGCCTGCTGATGTCCCGTTTCTACCTCTGGCGCGACCCGGCTACCGATGACATCATACGGCCGGAGCTGGACCAGCTCCTGGGCCTGTTCAGCACCACTATCCTGTTGCTGAGCAGTGTGTCGATGGCGCTGGCTGAGGCTGCAGCGAGCCGTGGCGACCGCAAGATTCTCAACGCCGGGCTGCTCATCACGGCTATTCTGGGCATCGTCTTTCTGGGCATCGTCGTCGGTCTGGAATGGCAGGGTGAAGTGTCGCCGGGCGACGGCGCCTTTGGGGCCGTCTTCTTCGGCATGACCGGTCTACATGCCATCCACGTTCTCAGCGGCGTCATCCTCCTGCTCATCATTCTGTATAATAGTCTGCGTGGAAAGTTCACCACGGAGCGCCACTGGGGGGTCGAAGCGACCGCCATCTACTGGCACTTTGTAGACGTGGCCTGGGTTTTCTTCTACCCGGCCCTCTACCTGATTGGCAGAGCCGTCCACCTGGGTTAGAGCCCTGGAATTACCGTAAGGAGCACGCGCCAGGGCCGTTCTGTGGTCGCTGGCGCGTGTTTATTTCAGATGGACCCTGTAACTCGCGCCGTTCTCCTGTCGTGGGAGTGGCGTGTCGAAGTCGTATTGCCGCTGGCTCTGCTCGGCGTGCTCTACGTGCTTGGCTGGCGCCGCCTGCGCCGGCGGACGCGCTCCGTTCGCGCCGCCTACCGTCTGGCGAATGGCTGGCGGCTGGCGGCCTACCTCGGCGGCCTCGCCGTGGTCCTGCTCGCCCTGGTCTCGCCCATAGACGTGCTCGGCGGGCAGTTCTTCTTCATGCACATGATCCAGCACCTGTTCCTGGTCATGCTCGCGCCGCCACTGCTCATGCTGGCTAACCCGCTGCCGTTTATCCTCTGGGGGCTGCCTGAGAAATGGCGGCGTACGGCCGGCGGTTGGCTCTCCACGGCACTCCATCGCAAGTCGTCCTTTCGCCGGTCCCTGCGGTCGGTCACAGGACCGGGCCTGGTGTGGCTGCTATACGTCGTCTTCCTTGTCGGCTGGCACGATCCGAATCTATACAACGCGGCGCTGCGCAGCGAGTTCGTGCACGATGTCGAGCACCTTTCTTTCTTTCTCCCGGCAATGTTGTACTGGTGGCACGTCGTCGGCGCCGGCCCGCGCATCCACAGGCAGTTTGGCCGGCCGGCGCGTATGGCCTACGTCATCGCCGCCATCCCGCCCACCATGTTTACCGGCATTGCCATCGCCTTCGCCGAGCAGCCCATCTACAGCTATTACCTGAGCGTGCCGCGCCCCTGGAACCTGGACGTCCTCTCCGACCAGCGGATCAGCGGGATCATCATGTGGATTCCCGGCAGCATGATGTACATCGTTGCCGTGTTAATCCTTGCGGCGCGCTGGCTGCGGGGAGAAGAGAACAAGCCGCCACTGCCCGCGACAAAATGGGCGACCGACGAGCGTATGGCGGCGCCGGGCCTGGACCGCCGTTGAAATGAAGCGACCCGGCGTCATCTTCGGGCTGTTGGCGCGATTCCTGCTCTTCCTGCTCTTCCTCTCGTTCGTTTCGCCGGTGGAAGGACACGGCGGCGGCACGCCGCGACTGGTCAACGAGCCTGACGGCCCCTACTGGCTCTCGGTATGGACTTCGCCCGACCCGGCACGGGCCGAGGAGCCTCTGCATGTGACGGTCGGCGTGACGGAGCCGGGCAGTGGGCGGGAGGCCGGGCCGCCGGTCCTGGGCGCAGAGGTCAGCGTCACCCTCGCTCGGGCGGACGAGAGCGGGACGCCCATTACAGCAGTGGCTGCCGAGGGGGCGAACCGGCTGCTCTATGAAGTAGACGTTATCCTGCCGGAGCCCGGTCTGTGGACCGTACAGGTCGACGCCGACGGTCCTGCAGGGAGCGCCAGCGTTTCTTTTGACCTTGAGGTTGACGAACCGGGCGGCGCCGACTGGCTGCTCTGGGGCGGCGGTGGCGTGCTGCTCCTTGCCGCGCTCTTTGTGCTGGCCGGGCGCCGCCGCTGAGCCTGCACTGCACTTTTCGAGAGAACGACGATGAACACATTACGGCAGCTCTTCAGCCGGCGCTGGTGGTGGGTTACCCTGCTGGTTCTCGCGGGCATGGCTGTGCTGGTCAGCCTGGGCAACTGGCAGCTCGACCGCCTCGCGCAGCGCCGGGCCGCCAATGCGATCTTGCGCGAGCAGCTGGCAGCCGAGCCGGTGAACCTGAACGATCCTGGGCTGGACGTGGAGGCATTGGCGACGATGCCCGACCGCGCCGCTACGGTTACCGGCGAGTTCGACTTCTCGCAACAGCTCTGGCTCAAGCTCCAGAATTACGCCGGGCAGGCCGGCGGCCATCTCGTCGCCCCGCTGCGCATTGCCGGGCGGGAGGAAGCCGTGCTGGTCGATCGCGGCTGGGTGCCATATGCAGACGTCGATCCGGCACGCTGGGCGCAGTATGACCAGCCGGGAGAGGTAACCGTAAGCGGCGTAATCCAGCTCAGCGATACCTCCGAGCGCGCGACGGCGCCCGAGGGCGACAGCCGGGAGTGGTTTCGTCTCAACGCCGGCGCGATTGGGGAGCGACTGCCTTACGATTTGCTCCCTGTCTATCTGCTCCAAACCGACGATGACGGGGGTAGGCCGCCCTTTCGCGAGCAGCCTGAAACGGACCTGTCAGAAGGGCCGCATCTGAGCTACGCAATCCAATGGTTCACCTTTGCCCTCATGCTGGGCGTGGGCTATTTCTTCTACGTCCGGCGGGAAGAAAAGGCCAAAGACGGCGCCGACACCCGAATGTCACCAAATTGACCCTGCATGAATATTTCCTTATTTTCGATGCCAACGCGTTGGGCAGTGGTAGAGTGGGAGCTGCGACTATTGCTATAATGTAAGCGAACGCCAGATAACCGCCTCAAGCATGCGGTGGAGCAGGTGAAAGGAAAGTTGGGATGCTGGATCGTCTGAAGCTAACCGAAGGCTGGAGCACGCTCATCCTCTTATGGCTGCTGATTATGGTTCCGGCGCTGGCCATCGTCGCGGCGGAATACACCGACGAGGGTCTGCAAGTGCTCCTGCCCATTGGCACAGTGGGATCCTTGCCGGCCTCGCGCTGGCCAAGAGCCGCTTTCCAGCTCGTTGGGCGCACTTCTTTGCGCTCGTCTACGGCCTGGCGCTGATCGCTTTTCTCGTCGGCCGGACGCTGCCGGGCGAGGAGCTGACCTGGCGCATGCGCGTCCTGGACCTTGTGGGGCGGCAAGCAGCCTGGGTGCAGAAGGCGCTGGACGGCACAAGCAGCAATCGCGATAGTCTCATTTTTGTCTTGCAGACATCCGGGGTGTTCTGGCTGTTGGGATATTCCGCCGCCTGGTACACCTTCCGCATCTCCCGCGTCTGGCGGGTCGTCATACCCACCGGCCTCGTGCTCTTCAGCGTCGTCTACTATTACAACGGCCCGAAGCCGCTGGTCATCTACCTGATGATTTATATGCTTGTCGGCCTGCTCTTCGTGGCCCGTACCTTTCTGGTCGATCGGGAGCGCGGCTGGCGAAACGCATCTGTCCGCTATGAAGAAGATATTCGCTTCGACTTCCTGCGCGCGGCCTTTGTGATTGGGGCTCTCGCCCTCCTGCTATCCAGCTCGCTGCCGGTGCTCGGCGCCAATGACCAGGTCAGCGGCGTTCTGGCGACGGTGGATCGGCCCTGGCGCAAGTTCCAGGATAGCTGGACTCGCCTCTTCGCCTCGCTCAACTCCTATGGCACGGCGACCAGCGATGCCTACGAAGACACGATGCGGCTCGGCGGCCCGCGTGATGCGGGCAACCGCCTGATTATGGACGTGCAGGTTCCCAGACAGCTCCGCTCCGTATATTGGCAGAGTGTCGTGCTGGACACGTATGACGGCGAAGGGGGCTGGTCCAATAGCACCGATTCAACCCAGCTCATCTTCCCCAGTGAAGGGCGGTTGAGACAGCCGGAACTGCTGGCCCGCGAGCCGCTGACGCAGACGGTGATCAACTATCTGCCCAATAGCGGCACGCTCTATGCCGCGCCCCTCTTCATTGCCTCCAACAAACAGACGTTTGTAGACGTTGCCGCAGTGGAAAACGGCGTGGCTAACTCGGTAAACTGGGTGCGCTCGCGCTTCGTCTTGCGCCCCGGCGAGAGTTACACTGTTATCTCCAACGTGAGCACGGCAGACAAGACGATGCTGCGCGAGGCCTCGACTGAGTATCCTGACTGGGTACGCGCGCGCTATCTTCAGGTACCGGCGACAATCACGCCGGAGACGCGCGAGCTGGCAGCCGAGCTGGCAGCGCCATACGACAACCCGTTCGACAAGGCCATCGCCATTCGCGATTATCTGCGCCGCAGTATTACCTATAATGACCAGATTGCGGCGCCGCCTGAGGGCGTGGAACCGATCCACTACGTCCTCTTCGAGAGCAAGGAAGGATACTGCACCTACTACGCCTCGGCGATGGCGATCATGCTGCGCTCGGAGGGCATCCCTGCCCGCATCGTCAACGGCTACGCCCAGGGGGAGTATGTGCCAGAGGCCAACGTCTACCGGGTGCGTTCCGGCAACGCCCATACCTGGATGGAAGTCTTTTTCCCCGAATACGGCTGGATCCAGTTCGAGCCGACGGCAAGCCTTCCGGTTAACGATCTGCCTGAAGGCGGCGCCGGTGGGGATGCCTTCAACAGCATCGGCCCCTCGATGGAAGACCGCATTCCGGAGGACGACATCACGCTTCTGACGGGCGAGCAGCTGGATCAGCTCGCGGATCAGCTGGCGGCAGATGCTGCAGCCGACGCCGAAGCTCTGGCCGAGCAGCGGCGTCAGATTGTGCTGCGCACTGTCGGCGGGAGTGCGCTGCTACTGCTGGCGGGCGCGCTGGTTGTCACCGCCAATTACTATAACCAGCGCGTGGAAGCGGACGTGGATCGCAGCTACGACCGGCTTTCCAGTTGGGCCCGCTGGCTGGGCCTTTTCTTCCGTCCGGCCGACACACCATATGAGCGCGCTGATGCGCTCGCCAGAGCCGTACCCGACGGCCGGGAGCCCATCCGCAACCTGACGCACGAGTACGTTCTTCGCCGTTTCAGCCCCACGCCGGAGGGGCGCGCTGAGTTTGATCCCCGTAGTGAGTGGAAGCGGCTGCGGCCTCTTCTCTGGCGCCGCAGTCTACGCGACGGGTGGCGGTATCTCCGCCGCCGCTAATCCCGCACCTGCACTTCGCCGCAACCTGGACCGGATCGCTGCCGCAGCGATCCGGTCTTTTTTATTCGACCTGTACGGCGCCCAGAATATAGCGGTCGCCCTGGAGACTGCCGTCAGGCCCGGCAAGATGCAGCCGGCGCTGCGTGGTCATCTCGTACAGGCCCACCTCGACGTAGTAAGTGCCCGGCGCCAGCGCTCCATCTATGGGCAGGCGATAGGGGTCGAGCAGGCGCTGGCCTGGCAGCCACTTGGGAATCCACAGGTGGGTCGGCGCCGAGCCGCCCAGAGGCGTGTAGTCCAGGGTCATGTAGGGCCGGTTGCCGGCGTCGATGAGATGGACAAAGACCGTGTAGCTCGCTTCGGCCGGGGCGAGGCTCTGCCACTGCAGGAACAGGTTGATCGTCTCGCCGCGCCGCACGACAAGCGGGTCATCCATCCAGGGCGCGCTGCGTATCTGCGCCCCCTGCTGCACCCAGGCGTTCACCAGGCCGACGCGCTGTCGGAAATTAGCCAGGAGATGGTCGGTACGCAGCGGTTTGTTGCGCCCCGGTACAGATAGCGTCCCCAGAGGCAGGTTCAGCTCGGTGCGCTCGCCGGCCGATAGGTCGGCCACCTGCAGCGTCACCGGATAAGCGCCTGCCGGCAGATCGTGCGGCAGCGCAAAGTCGAAGCGCTCGACGACGACTTCCCCCGGCTGCCACCACGTCGTCAGCAGGTGGCTGTCGGTAGTCTGGGTGTAGACCACGTTCCCGACCGTGATCACCGGGACGTAAAAATGGGTTGGTGTCAGCGGCGCGGTCATCGCCAGAGTAAAGGGGATATACTCCCCGGCCTCCGCCGTTTCCGGCAGCTCATAGCCGACAACCTCCAGCTCGCCGGCCTCCCCCTCGACCGGCGTTAGTTCCGGCGGGACCTCAAACGCCTCCTCGCTTGCCGGCTCCAGCACTTTGTAAAACGAGCCAACCGGCCGCAGCCGGAAGCCCGCATCGACAACCTCGCGTCGGTAGCCGTTCAGGTAGACCGGCCCGCCCGGCAGGGTCGCGTAGACGCTTTCCAGCCACGGCCGGTCGGTGGAGACGAACTCGGGTCGCACGTCCGCCGGGTCGGGCCAGCGCCCTTCGACAAAACGGGTATACCAGAGCGGCGTCATATGCTCCCAGTCGTTAAGCAGCACGGCTCCCTCGCCGCTGCCGGCAAATGTGTCGAACACGGCTTCGACGTAGGCGCTGCCCTCGTCATACTCCCGCAGCGAGATTGCGGGCAAGTTGCGCGCCAGCTGCAGCACAGGGCCGAGCAAAAAGAGGGCTGCCGTCAGCAAGGCCAGCGCCTGGCCCGTAACGGCCCGCCTGCGCAGCAGGTCCAGAAGAGCCAGAAGCCCGGCGCCCGCCAGCAGCCCGACCACCATGAACGGGCCGAGCAGATAGGCCATGATGTCCTGGGCGCGCAGGCTGATGACAAAGGCATAAGTGACCAGGAAGGCGAGGCCATAGAGAAGGGCCAGCCGCCACGCCCGGCGCGCCAGCCAGACGAAGCCGAAAACGGCCAGAAAGAGGGCCGGCAGCGCGTATTGCAGCCGCAGCAGCGTCCAGAAGACGACGGTCCGGTGGGGCTGCTCGGCCAGGGTGAAGAAGGGCAGGCTCTCGCTCAGGCCGCGGGCCAGCACGTGATCGAGGAAGCCGGAGAGCGTGTCCATATCATGCGGGCCAAAGACCGGCTCCATGGCGCTGCGGATGGGATAGTAGAGAAAAAGCGCCAGCCCCAAAAGGGCCGCGGCGACAGGCAAGAGGAGCCGGCGCGGTCTCTGCCAGGGGCGCGGATCCACGGCGAGCACAAAGAGCAGGTAGGCCGGCGCGCCGAAGACCGTCAGCGGGTGGTGGGCAACGCCGAGGCCCGCCAGGAATGCCGCCGCCGCCAGCCAGCGGTCATTGCGTGGCTCTTCCCGGTCGTCGCCGCTGGCCCACCAGCGCGTGAGCAGAAACAGGTTGGCGACGAGAAAGGTGGCGGTGATGATGTGCGGGTTGGCATGGATGGCGTGCTGCCAGATGTCGGCGGCGAAGGCGATGCTGAACGC
>Ga0123328_1003244_pt1 | contig 14035 bp, 9 predicted proteins | sample BioC12SIPDNA_2_FD_89702 | JGI IMG/M metagenome (GOLD analysis project Ga0123328, IMG submission 89702) | Anaerobic biogas reactor microbial communites from Washington, USA - Biogas_R1_A C12 SIP DNA | ecosystem: Engineered > Bioreactor > Anaerobic > Unclassified | place: Washington, USA...
CTCGGACAGCCCCCGGGCGAACGTAGAGCGCAGCGACGCGATGATCAGTTGCCAGGGCTGATCGCCCGGCAGGTCGTGCTCTTCGTCGCGGAGGTCCAGGGCGAAATCCCGCGCCCGCTGCGCGCTGAAGGCGAACTCCGTAATGTCCTGCTCGGGGACCAGGTACCCCAACAGCATATCGGTCCAGCGTTCTGTATGCCGGCGCAGGCGATTGAGGACCATGCCTTCCTCCGCCGGGAAGCCGTGCTCTCCGACGATCAGTCGCAGCGCGCGGTGCCGCGCCTCGAGATGCCCTTTCAGGATGCTCCGCACGACGGGCTCCAGAAAACCGCAGTTGTGCAACCGGTCATAGCCGCAGGCCACGGCGCTCCACGTGCGTGTCAGCAGTTCACTGCCCAGAATCTCCTGGATCAATCCGCGCATGCGCGGCCGTTCGCCAGCGGCGGCGGCCGGCGTGCACTGGGTGAACGACTGCGTGGCCCGTGCCCAGCGATCGAGCCGGCAGCGCGAGGCCACCCAGTACTGTTTCAGATGTCGCTCCGTGAGCAGGCTGGTGCGCTGGATGCAGACCGTTCCGTGCGCTGCCACCAGGGCTCCCAGTTCGACCAGTTCGCGGACATGCATGTTTCCGTCCTTTCGGAGAAACGGTCGCCGGCACAGGCGTTCTGCGGCCGGCCCGCGCCGGCGACTGTGTCGGCCGTCGCCTGCAGCGGGAGCCCGAGGGGACCAGGGCTCGCGCTGCAGGAGCTGGCCTGCGGGACGCCACCGGACCTGCCGCGGGGAGCTGGGGAGCAAGGGAGCGGACAGGTTGGGTGGCCAGCAGTTGACCCGACCCGCAGGCAGCATACAGGTGCAAAGCGGATGCCGCCTCGGAGCGGCGTCTGAGAGGTCGCCGCGACTCGCGCCATAACCGATTATGGCCATGAGACTTCGGTGTGGTGCGGTCGGGCGGCGTCGGGAGCCGGCGCTGATCCGGACGTGGGCAAATCCCAACACACCCAGTTGGGCGCGTGTGGCCAACGAGCAACACTGTGGCGGGCCCGGTGCCGGGCAGCTACCGCCGCTGCGGCCCAATGAACGGGACCATCTCGCTCGGATCCACGATCGGCCGCATGCCGCTCGGGAGCACGACGGAGTCAAACGGATCCAGGCCGGCCTCGGCAAAGCCATCCCGGTTGCGCAGCGGGTCGTCGGCACCGGCCATGACCCGCAGGTCGGTGACGAACGCGTAGTGGCCGTCCTCGAAGTAGACGTTCTGCCCTCGGCCGCCATGGTTGGCGCTCAGCCGGCCCGGCAGGTAGTAGCTGGGCGCGTCGGACAGCAGGGCGTAATTCGCCCGCGACCGGTTCCGGACAGCCTGTATGTGGCCGTCCTCCAGATAGCCCACGCAATAGGCGTAGCTGCCCGCGGCGCGACTCTGCAGTTGCCGCAGCGCGAGGCGTTCGGCCCGGTCGATCTCCTGCAGCGTCGGCACAGACCAGCTGCTGTCGTTGACGGCCAACTCGGTGGCCAGTTCCGAGCCCGGGCAGACCACCTGCGTGCCGTCCGGCCCAACCATCTCGTACTCGAACAGGATCGGTGCGAAGACACCGGCAAACGAGCGGCTGCCCGAGATGGGGACCAGCGGGAACCGCTGGCCGGCATTGCGCGTGCTGTAGGTCAGCAGCCCCTCGCCCAGCACGCGGAGCCGGTCCTGGCAGGCGATTTTTCGCGCCTGATAACGGCTGTTGACCAGCGCCGGCAGAATCAAGGTGAAAGCGGTCAGCACGATCAGCGCCAGCGCGATGCTGTCAAAGATCGAATAGTGCTGCAACCGCACGCCGACCGCCGCGCGGGCCGCTGCCAGGCTGGCGGGCGCCGGGCGATACACGGCCTCCTGGGCGTCGATCGCTGCCCACACGCGATCCGTCAGACCCGCCGGCGGATCCGCATCGGCCGCCTCCGGCAGGTCCGCCAGCGGTTCGAGGCACCGCCGCAGCCGTTCCAGCTCTGCCCGCAGCTGGGGATTCCGCGCCAGCTCCGACTCAATGCGGCACTGCTCCTCCGCACTCAAGGCACCCAACAGATAACCCAGCAAATCTTCGTGCATGTACCGATGTCACTTAGGTTGCACGCGTGCTCGCGTCCAAAACGCATTCAACTTCGCGATCGCCGAATGCAGGCGGCTCTTGACCGTCCCGACAGGAATCGCCAGCACGTCTGCCGCTTCCCGATACGTCATGCCTTCATAATATACAAAATGCACTACGCCCCGCATCTGATCAGACAGCTCATCGAGTGCCTCACGCACCCACTCGCCTCGTTCGTACTCCGTCACGTGGTCAAACGGATTTCCATCGTCACTGACCAGCAAGTCGACGAGCTTCCCCACTTCCTCGCTGTCGTTGTAGGCACTCACCCGGTCCAGGCTGATCATGCGGTGCCGCTTGTTGCGCCGCTGCGCGTCGATCGCCTGATTCGTCGCGATCGTGTAGAGCCACGGCCGAAATCGGCGGCCCTCCTCAAATTGATCGCACTTCAGATGCACCTGCAGGAATGTGGCCTGGAAGGCATCCTCGGCCATCCCGGTGTCACCCAGGTAGCGCCGCAGGTAGTTGAACAGCTCGCGTTCGTACCGGCCGACCAGTTCCGCAAACAACTCACGGCGCCCCGTCTGCCGGTACCGCACCAACAGCTGCTCATCGCTCTCATGGCAATCCTGCTGTGGAGCACAATCCATTCTGGTCGAGATGCTTTCCGTCATGTTTTGTACGCAGTCCGCAAGGGAAAGTTCGAAGAGATTCAGCTTGGTTCAGATCGCGGTGGGCGATCGGCCTCGGCGCAATTCCCCCCATGGTAACATGAGAAGCCCGGTTTGGCGAAGGATTTGTCCCGCCAGAATTTGCGGGGGATTTGACACGCGCCGGAAGCCGTCTTACACTCACGGCCACGACTGAACAGTCATGGCTGAACGGTAATGGCTGAACGGTCATTACTGACTGCAAAACCCATGCCGACGGACTGGCCGTGTCGAGATAACTCCCTCCATGGGCAGCCCCGGGCGACGCAAACGCCTTCTTCGGCTTGATGTTAGGCAACGTCGCCGACCTGCTGCTGATGGTCGGGCTGTTGGCCGGTGTCTTTCACTTTCCTACAATTATTGCCCTGCAGTACATGCTTCCCCGCATCCTGGAAACGGAATTGATGAGCCGCTCCGACGAGGCGCGGCAGTACGACGAGATGGACTATCGGACGGTGAACAGCCGGTTCGTCGCAGACCTTCTGGAGGTCTACCCTGAGCCGAAAGACGTGCTCGATGTGGGCACGGGCACAGCGCTGATCCCGGTCGAGCTCTGCCGGCAGGTGGCAACCTGTCGCGTGATGGCCTCCGACCTGTCCACCGCCATGCTCGAGCAAGCCCGCTACCGCATCGAGATCGCCAGTATGATCGGGCGCATCCAGCTGGACCGGTCGGATGCCAAAGCGATGCTCTATCGCGACGGCATGTTCGACCTGGTCATGTGCAACGGCACGCTGCACCAATTCGCCGATCCCCTGGAGGTGCTTTACGAATCGCTCCGGGTAACCGCGCCCGAGGGCTGGCTCTTCTTTCGCGACCTGCTGCGCCCCGTAGACACCGAAACGCTCGAGACGCTGGTCGGCACGTACGCCGGTGACGGCAATGACCAGCAGCAGTTGTTCCGGCAGTCCCTGCAGGCGGCACTGAGCCTGGACGAGATGCGAGCTGCAGTAGCCGCCATCGGGTTCGAGCCGGGCACCGTTCAAGCCACCAGCGATCGGCACTGGACCTGGTCCGCCCGCAAGCCGCAAGCGTGACCCGGCACGCAGGGAACGGGAGCGGTATAGGCCCCGCGCGGTCGCGAACCGGCCCCGCAGCGACTGCGGCGATGCCGCTGATATACCGTGGTGGGCTGGTGCCAGCCATCTTGCGGGTGCCGCAGGGAACTTTCCACCCCCTGCGATCGTCTAATCCGCGACAATCGTGCCTCGTTCGAGCCTCGTTTGTTACCAGCGCGGGGAATCGCATCGTACCATTTCAGGGGTAGTTAAACGGCGGGGTCGTTGAAGAGGTCGGGTGCGTGGCACGGTATCAGTCCACGTCTGGCCGGCAGCGGCAGCAGAAACGGAGGAGATCCTGTCATGAGATGCAGGGCACTGGGCGTAGTGCTGTTGAGTGTGCTGGGCGCCGTGGTGTTGAACACGCTGGCCCGGAGCGGGCGAGGGGATGAAATCGGCTATGTCGAGGACTTTGCACTGGCGACCGACCGAGCGGAGGCGTTGAAGCAACTGGTCCGTGGCACGGAGGATTTTTACTACTACCACTGCCTGTACTATCAGAACCTCGAACAGTACGATCGGGTCGAGCCGCTGTTGCAGGCGTGGATTCAGCGCCACAGTTACACGCCGCGCGTGTACGAGATCCAGTATCGTCAGGCGTTGCTCACCTATCCTCAGCATCCCGATGCATCGCTGGAGTTCCTGAAACGGGCGCTTGATCTCCAGTTCAATCACCAGCGCCAGTCGCTCGATGCCAGGCCCGACCTCCCCGCGCAGCTGGACGCGGCGCAGCTGGACCGCGAGCGTCTGATGCAGGATGCGCTGCAGAACTTCCAGAACCTCGACGGCTTTGAAGACGCCGCCTTGGACTGGCTGGCGGAGACCGAGCTGCCGGCCGAACGGCGGCGCAACCTGCTGGAGCGACTGGTGCGGCCCGATGTTGCGCAACTGCCCGCGTTGATCGTCGCCGACCTGAGCCAGCCTGGCAGTGGCGGTTTCGGCTCGCTGCCGATCCATCGCCAGCTGCTGCTGGCCCAGCTCGACGAGTGTCTCAAACTGCAGCCTGATCTGTTGAACCAGACGGAGTTCGTCAAGGTCTATCTGGCGCGGTTGTGTCCGAGTGACGACGTGGACCTGCCGCACGACGTCACGGCGCGGCAGGCGTATCTGGACCGGTTGTGGAGCTTCGTCGAGCGTCTGGCGCCGGTGCATAACTCACTCAAGCTGCACGTGCTGCACCATCGTCTGCTCCTGGACCGGGAACGCGGCGTGTACGACCAGCCGCGGTTCCTGGCGTACATCGCCCTGCCGCGCACCGCCAGCTATGTGAACCCCAAGTACATCGAGCAGGAGTCGGTCGGCCGGTACGCCGCGGACTGCCAGGCTGATTTTGCAGACGTCACCGGTCTGCCGCCGGTCGGAGACGACGAGCCGCTGGTGCGCAGTTACCTGCAGCACTTCTTCCTGACCGAAACGACGTACGAGCCGTATCAGGTGTACCTGGAGGACACCTACCTCAAGCACACGTTCGCCGAGACGAAGATCGTGTTCGGGCTGGGGGACGCGGAGCAGTGGGCGGCGCTGCTGCCGCCCGAACAGTACCTGGCGTTGAAACAGCGGGTGGATCTCGATTTCGCCTTCACCAACAGCCGTACCTTTGCCGCTGCCGACCCGCTTCGCATGGATCTGTACGTGAAGAACGTGGCGACCTTGATCGTGAAGGTCTACGAGATCAATACGTTCAACTATTATCAGCAGAACCAGCGCGAGGTGAGCGCGGACATCAACCTGGACGGGCTGGTGGCCAACGCGGAACAGACCTTCGAATACCAGGAACCTGCCGTGCGTCGCGTGGCACGGCACTTCGAGTTTCCGGAGCTGGACAGGCCGGGCGTGTATGTGATCGACTTCATCGGCAACGGCCAGACCAGTCGCGCCGTGATCCGCAAGGGGCAACTGCATTATCTGCTGCGGAACAGTACGATCGGGCACATTTTCACGATCCTCGACGAACGCAACCAGGTGCTGAAAGACGCCACGCTGTGGCTGGCCGGGCACGAGTACCGCGCCGGCGAAGACGGCACGCTCGCCGTCCCCTACACCGCCCAGCCCGGTCGGCAGCCGATCATTCTGAGCCACCAGGGCCTGTCGACACTCGCCTGGTTCGAACACCAGGCAGAAGACTATCAACTGGCCGCCGGGATGTACGTGGACCGCGAAGCGCTCCTGGCGGGCAAGACGGCCCAGCTGCTCGTGCGCCCGTCGCTGCGCGTCAACGGCACGCCCGTCACCCTCACCGTGCTGGAAGATGTACGGCTCACCATCACCTCCACCGACCAGGACGGCGTGACCACGCGGAAGGAGGTGGCAGACTTCAAGCTGGCTGAAGACTGCGAGTCGGTCCACGAGTTCCAGGTGCCGCCGCGGCTGAGCAAGATCCACTTCGGGTTGACCGCCAAAGTCGAGAATCTGAGCCAGGGCAAGAAGGTGGACCTGGTGGTCGGGGAGGAGTTCCAGCTCAACGGCATCGACCAGACCGATGAAATCAAGGACCTGCACCTGACGAACTTCGCCGGCCAGTACGTGCTGGAACTGCTGGGTAAGAACGGCGAGCCGCGCCCGTACCAGGCAGTACACGTGGCGCTGAAGCATCGCGATTTCCGCCGCCCGGTGGAGGTCGATCTGCAGACATCCGACAAGGGTCAAGTAGTGCTCGGCGCACTGGCCGACGTGGATCAGCTGACCGCCTCCGGCCCGCTGAAGACGCCACGCACCTGGCAGCTGCGGGCAGACCAGCACTCGTTCCCGGCCGTGCTGCACGCCGCGGCAGGCGCGACGGTCGAGGTGCCGTATCCGGGCAACGCCACGGAACCACGGCGCGCCGACTTGTCCCTGCTGGAAGTGCGCGGCGGCCAGAATGTCGCCGACTGCTTCGAGGCACTCAAGCTGTCCGACGGCCTGCTGGTGATCTCTGGACTGCCGGCCGGCGACTATGACCTCACGCTCAAACGCTGCGGCGTGCGGATCCGCATCCAGATCGCTGCGGGCGATGTCCAGGCATCCCATGTGCTGGGCAGCCGCCGGCATCTCGAGCTGCGTAACCAGAAACCGCTCCAGATCAAGCGTCTGGAGGTGAGTGACACGGCGCTGAACATCGACCTGGTCAATGCCAGCCCATTCGCGCGTGTCCACGTCTTCGCCACCCGCTACGAACCTGCGTATGCGGTCGGCGACTATCTGGGTCGCATCCGGGATCCGGAGCCCTGGCGGAATGCACCGCCTGGCTGCGACTCGTATTATGCAGCCGGACGCGCGCTGGGGGACGAGCACCGGTACATCATCGATCGCAAGTATGCGGCCAAGCATCCCGGCAATATGCTGGAGCGGCCGAGCCTGCTGCTCAATCCGTGGGCGATCCGCGGCACGGCTACGGGCCAGCAGCTGGCGGAGGAAGGTGACGCGTTCGGCGCCGAGTCGGCGCCCGCGCCGACGGCACTCGCTGCTCCTCCCGCCGGCGAGACGGCGCCCGCCGAACTCCTGCAGTCTGCTAACCTCGATTTCCTGGCGCGCGGCGCCGTCGTGCTGGCGAATCTGCTGCCCGACGACAACGGCTGCATCGCCGTCGATCGACAGGCATTGGGCCCCTGCCAGCGCGTCTGGGTTGTGGCCATCGATCCACAGAACATCGCCTGCCGCTCCGTCACCTTGCCGGAAGACACCCGGCACACGGTCGATCTGCGTCTCGCCGGAGGGTTGGACCCGGCCCGGCACTTCACACAGCAGAAGCAGATCAGCGTCGTGGACCAGGGCGAGACCTTCCGCGTGGAAGACACGATCACGGCGCGTTTCGAGCTCTACGACAGCCTGGCCAAAGTCCACGCCCTGCTGGTCACGCTCAGCGGCAATCCCCACCTCGAGGAATTCAGCTTCATCGTGAACTGGGATCAGCTGCCTGCGGACGAACAGCGCCGGAAGTATTCCCAGTACGCCTGCCACGAACTGAACTACTTCCTGTTCCGCAAGGACCCGGCGTTCTTCGAGTCGGTCGTGCTGCCGTATATCCAGAACAAACACGACCAGACCTTCCTCGATCACTGGCTGGCGGGGGACGACCTGCAGGCGTATCGCGCCCCCTGGAAGTACGCTCAGCTGAACGTGGTCGAGCGGATCCTGCTGGCACAGCGCACACCCGGCGAGCAACCGCAGACGTTGCGGGCGATCGCGGACCGGTATGACGTGCTGCCTCCCGATGTGGACCGCTTCAACCTGCTGTTCAACACAGCCGTGCAGGGGAGTGCGCTGGAAGCCGGCCCCTCGCTGGGGCGGACCGTGGCAGAGCAAGTTGACGCATTGCGGGTGCCACAGCTGAACATGGCGGCTCCGGACGGCATGTCCATGCCGGCTGACGCCGCCAGGAGAGAGGAACAGGCTGCCGAGTCACTCGCTGAGCGGGACCAGCCCGCGGAAGAACCGACCGGCGGCGACATGGCCGCCGGTGCGAAGGCGGCCGGCGACGCGGTCCTGTCGAAGTCGGGCGTTTTGGCCCGGCGGAGCAAGGTCGGGGAGGATAATGCTTACTTCGCCGAGGACCGGAAGCGCGGGCTGGGCCTGCGGCCGCTCTATCGCCAACTTGACAAGACGCAGGAGTGGGCGGAGAACAACTACTACCAGCGGCCCATCGCGGAACAGCACGGCACACTCATCCCGGTCAACGCGTTCTGGCGCGACTACGCTGCCCAGGACCCGAAGTTGCCGTTCCGCTCGCCACATGTGGCCGAAGCCACCGCGAACTTCTCCGAGATGATGTTCGCGCTGAGTGTACTCGACCTCCCCTTCCGCTCGGCCAGCCACGAGACGACGTTCAACGGCGCGCAGCTCATCCTGTCGACCGGAAGTCCGATGATCGTGTTCCACGAGGAAATCCGCGAGGCGCGGGCGGCGGAGGGCGATACGCCCATCCTGGTGACCCAGAACTTCTTCCGCCTCGACGATCGATATCGCATCGTGAACAGCCAGCAGGTCGACAAGTACGTGACGGACGAGTTTCTCGTGCAGACCGTGTACGGGTGCCAGGTCGTGGTGACCAACCCCACGTCGTCGCCCCAGAAACTGACGCTGCTGCTGCAAATCCCCGCGGGGGCGATCCCCGTGCTCCCGGTGCAGCACACACGCGGGGTCCCGGTGGACCTGAAGCCGTTCGACACCACCACGATCGAATACTGTTTCTACTTCCCGCTGCCTGGCTCCTTCCAGCACTACCCGGTCCACGTGGCCCGCAACGAGCAGCTGCTTGCCGCGGCTCCGGCCGTCACGCTGCAGGCCGTCGAACAGCTGACCAGGATCGACCGCCAGGCCTGGTCGTTCGTGTCCCAGAACGGCACGTCTGAGGAGGTACTGGATTTCCTGCAGACCGAGAACCTGCAGCGGATCGACCTGGAGAGGATCGCCTTCCGGATGCACGACAGCGCGTTCTTCCACGCGGTCACCAGCTTGCTGGCCGCGCGGCACGTCTACCACCCGACGCTCTGGTCGTATGCCTTCCACCACAATGCGCCGGAGCAGATTCGCGTGTATCTGGAGCACGCCGATGCGTTCGTCGCGCAGTGCGGCGCGTCCCTCCACAGCCCGCTGCTGACCATCGACCCAGTGGGCCGCCACACCTATCAGCACCTGGACTACCGGCCGTTCGTCAACGCCCGTGCCCACCGGCTGGGAGATCGCCGGGAGATCGTCAACGATCGGCTCCTGCAGCAGTACCGGGCCTTGCTGGCCATCCTGTGCTACCAGCGCGAGTTGACGGATGACCAGCTGATGGAAGTCACCTACTACCTGCTGTTGCAGGACCGCATTGACGAGGCACTCGGTTACTTCAGCCGCGTGAATCCCGATCGCCTCGTGACGCGGCTGCAGTACGACTACTTCACTGCGTATCTGGATTTCTTCACTCCCGATCCGCAGCGTGCCGGGGCGATTGTTGAACGCTACGCCGACTATCCCGTCGATCGCTGGCGCGAAGCGTTTGCCGCGATCGGCCAGCAGCTGGCGGAGATCCGGGGTGAGCCCCACGCCGTGACGAGTCCGGAAGACCTGCAGCAGGCCCAGACCGGCCTGGCGGCGACGGAGGGGAACTTCGAGTTTCAGGTCGAGGCGCGCAAGATCGCCATCCGCTACCAGAATATGACCTCGGTCCGCATCAACTACTACCTCATGGACATTGAACTGCTGTTCAGCCGCAACCCATTCGTGCAGCAGTACACGGGGCAGTTTTCGACCATCCGGCCGAATCATACGGCGACGATCGAGTTGCCAGCCGACACCCAAGTGACCGAACTGGAGCTGCCCGCGCAGCTGCTCAACAGCAATGTGCTGGTGGAGATCACCGGCAACGGTGTCACCCGCTCCCAGGCCTACTACGCCAACTCCCTGGACGTGCAGGTCATCGAGAACTACGGGCAGCTTCAGGTGCGGCACCAGGCGACCCGCCAGCCGCTCGGCGAGGCCTATGTGAAAGTGTACGCCCGTACGCAGGATGGCCAGGTGGTCTTCTACAAGGATGGCTACACCGATCTGCGCGGACGGTTCGACTACGCGTCGCTGAGCACCGAGCAGCTGGATTCGGTGGCCCGGTTCGCGCTGTTGATCCTGAGCGACGAGCACGGCGCAGTGATCCGCGAAGCCGACCCACCCAGGCGGTGATGCCGCGCGTCACGCGCCGGTCACGGCGTCAGGCATCGTTTTCATGGATCAACTCCCCTATCACGTCGGTCAACTTGAGCATCACCGGACCGGTGCCCGTTTCAAGGTGCGGACCGTTCCGCGCGCACGGCGATGTCGTGTACAAAGGGCAGAGGGAGCAGCGTCAGGCTCCCGCCAGTTGCCTGCAGTTCATCGCGCCGGACCACGTCACCGGTCCACGTATCCCACCACTCGACCCGCCAGCGACTCTCGGGCGGCGCCGGGACGGACACGCGGATCCCTGCGACGGCGTCCGGCGTGTCGCCGTCCAGATCGGAGCGCCAATTGCTGCGGGGATTGTGGAACCAGGCGAGCAGCAGCTGGTCGCTGCGCAGTCCCAGCACGTGGAGATCGGGAAAGCGACTCGACCGGTACCTGGGAAAAGTCACGCGGGTGATCTGGAGCCAATCCCCCTCCGCATTGCGGACCACGAGACGGTGCGGTCCGGCCGGCACATCGACGGTGATCTCCTCGTCATAGTTGGATACCCAGATGGATACCCAGACGCCCCAGCGTTCGAGCCACGTGGACCGCTTCCACGGGCCGCTGCCCTCCGGCCCGCTGGTCAAGGGGCGATCGATCACCGTGTGCTGGTCCACGTCAATCTGCAGCCGGGCGGACGTGCAGACTTCGCCCAGCTGGAACCTGACCGGTCCGGCATGGGGCATGTCCACGTGCCAGACCAGCTCCGTGTGCAGCTCACCCGGGCGGCCGCGCTGCGGGCTGCCGATCGTCATGGCCACCGGCGCACCTTCCACGACTCCGTCGTGACGCACGCGGTATTCGTGCGCGGGCGTAGCGCCCCACTGCAACGTGCCGGGAACCATCAGGTCTGAAAACGTCTCCTGGTGGTGTGCCGCGTGTTCGACGGTGAAATCGTCGACAGGCGCAAACGGCTCGCGGTGCCAGGCGACGGTGTCAGCGAACTTCCGTACGGGGGTGAGGACTTTGTACAGGTCGCGCGGATGGACATAACTGTCCCAGTACCAGATCATTGTCGTTCCCGCGGCACCGGACATCAGGCTCGCCCACGCGCCATGGTGCAGGTTGCGTCCGAGACCGCGCGGGTCCCACCGGCCGTCGTCCGTCCGCCAGTCGATCCCGAACTCGGCCAGCAAATACGGTTTGCCGAACGCCCGGTACTCGCGGCACTCGGCGGCAATGCGTGGGGTGAAGTCCGCTATGTTCGCCTGGCCGTACATATGACTCATCGTGAAGTCGATGTGTGGGTTCGCCCAGATTTCAGGCGTTCCGTACGTGGTACTCACCAGGTGCAGAACATGAGCCGCACGCCGTTGCGCCGGGCCGCCTCCACCATCTGGTCCACTCGCCACGCATTGTCCTGCGAATACTGGCCCAATCCCCCGAACCGGCCGCGTCCTGGCATCTCAGTCGGCGCAGGCATCCACTCGAGTCCCCGCTCGATCCAGAGCCGGGCCCAGTTCCCGCCCGCCGCACCCAGTCGCGTAACCCACTCGTTGTAATCCTGCACCGGCGTGCGCGAACTGCTCCAACAGAGATTCTCCCCCACGCAGAAGAAGGGACTGCCATCGTCCAGCGCGAAGTAGTGCGACGCGTCTGGCGCCACGCGCACGAATCCCGGACCGGGGCCAGCCTGGGCGGCAAACCCCACCGGCTCGGCGACAACGCGGCCCGTGCGATCTGTGGCGCTCACGGTGATCTGATAATCGCCAGGCTGCACGGGGGTATAGCGGATGCGGAAATCGGGCGCGCCGTCCGGCAGCAGTCGTTCGTGGTCCGCGTCCGTTTCCAGCCGCTGCGGCACGTAGAAAAAACCGGGTACCACCACCGTCTGGCCGGACGGCGTGCTGACCGTCGCCTCGCACGAGAACTCCTCGGGCGCGAAGGGGTTCCCATACGTACCGGCGACCTGCACCGTTACCTCCACGGGTTCATACTGTGACACGCGCGCTCGGTCGATCGCCACACGCGTGATGGCCAGCGGCCGGTTGTCGGCAATTGCGGCCGTCTGATCCGCCGCTCGAGCCCAGGGGCCGGCTACGGCGACCAGACTCCACGCGAGCAAACTGTGCAGGGTAGAACGCATCGCAAACTCCCGCTCAAGGCCTGGAAAGGCAACGCAACACAATACAGCACGACAAGCTGTCCAACATCCGGCAGTCTCGTTTGTGACACAAAAGCGGCTCCACGGCAACTGCCCGGTGGCCTGGGCGCGTGTGTGAGCGCTCCCGCAGTCACCCCGGGGGGATGAAATACCGGACCACTGGCACGGTTGGCGCGCAGGGCGCGTTTCTGGGACAATTTCTGGGACAATGACGACCTCAGATTGCACCTGGGAAAAGGGCTGGGATCGTCACGGCAGACTCGAGCATCGCGGATGAGAAGGGAGAGTTGACACCATGAACAGACTACGCATGAGACCGAAGTTGACGCTGGGGGCCGCTTGTGTCGTGCGGCTGACCCACCTGTGCTCGCGACGCGAGTGGTCCCAAGTGGCCCGTGAAGCGTCAATGTGAACACAACTCCAAGAGTTGGTAAGTTTCGGACAGCGGTGTTCTAGTAGTTCATGTCGTCGGACAGGTGAGAAATAATCTGATCGATCGGCACATGGGTGGTACCACCACCGAGCATGAAGTCGGTGCTTTTGGTGGCACCGGCAGCGTCGATGGTTTCACGGGCGTCTTGTTCGGTGCCTTCAAAGGAGGCGATCCACATGCGTCGCTCGCGGCCAGCGAGAACCGAGGACCGCTCATATTTGTCGTGGGCGTAGATCGTGATTTCATCGTTGGCGTAGGTCTCGCCGCGACCGTACTCAACGCTAAAGGTGAGGCGACCATTCCTATTCTTGTTGTGGGTGGCGATTCTGTCTCTGACCTGCTCGAGCACGTACTGATTGATCATTCGTAAGTCTCCTGTTGTGTGCTTGCCACATTATCCTGTGTCAAGCCAGTGGCACAGAATACATCGGTCCCAGGCCATTCTCGGTGAAGTGGTCCTGGCCCATTGGACACACTCCGCCGAGCCAGGATCCTACGGTCCTACGTCTGTTCCTCCGTCTTATCGTAGATCTTCTTCACCTTGACCTTGTCCTCCTCCATGTGGACACGGTTGACTTTGTAGCCGTCGGTCTCACACTCCATCACGTTGTGCTCAACCATCACGTCGATCAACTCGCGCCGCGCTGCGTTCTCTTCCTCCTGCGTCTGCATACGCATCATGAGTAATTCGATGTACTTCTCCGCTGCTTCCTGCACAGCCTCGACGGGAGGATCGAACGTCCCTGCGATCCGTTGTTGTCGTTCCGACTGTTTCTTGCGTGCCATCTACTTGCCTTTCTTCCGGCCGCGCTTCCTCGCCAGGGCGGACTTGGTGACACCCTTCACCACGTCCTCCTTCTGCGACGGCTTGATTCTCCTATTGTTCACAGCATCTTGCGCCACTGCGTAGGGGTTGACTCCCGCCTTCTTGGCGGCCTTCAAGTCCTTCTTGCTCGGCATCGACGTACTCTCCTTATGTTGAGGTTGATGCGAAACACATCTGA
>Ga0123328_1003246_pt1 | contig 14030 bp, 9 predicted proteins | sample BioC12SIPDNA_2_FD_89702 | JGI IMG/M metagenome (GOLD analysis project Ga0123328, IMG submission 89702) | Anaerobic biogas reactor microbial communites from Washington, USA - Biogas_R1_A C12 SIP DNA | ecosystem: Engineered > Bioreactor > Anaerobic > Unclassified | place: Washington, USA...
AAGAAGGACTTCACCGGCATCCGCCAGTTCAACCTCATGTTCAAGACGCATCAGGGCGTCAACGAGGACTCCGCCGCGGAGATCTACCTGCGCCCGGAGACCGCGCAGGGCATATTCGTCAACTTCCAGGCCGCGATGCGCACGACGCGCCGCAAGCTCCCCGCCGGCATCTGCCAGATCGGAAAGTCGTTCCGCAACGAGATCACGCCGGGCAACTTCATCTTCCGCGTGCGCGAGTTCGAGCAGATGGAGCTCGAGTTCTTCTGCAGGCCCGGCGAGGATTTGGAGTGGTTCGACTACTGGCGCGCGTTCTGCCGCGAGTGGCTGATGTCGCTCGGCATGAAGGCCGAGAACCTCAGGCTGCGCGACCACGAGAAGGACAAGCTCGCGTTCTACTCAAAGGCGACGACGGACTTCGAGTACCTGTTCCCGTTCGGCTGGGGCGAGCTCTGGGGCGTCGCCGACCGCACGGACTACGACCTCAAGCAGCATCAGGAGCACTCCGGGAAGTCGATGGAGTACCTCGACCCCGTGACGAACGAGAAGTTCATCCCCTACTGCGTCGAGCCGTCGGTCGGCGTCGACCGGCTCGTGCTCGCGTTCCTGTGCGACGCCTACGACGAGGAGGAGCTCGAAGGCGGCGACGTGCGCACGGTCTTGCACCTCCACCCCGCGCTCGCGCCGTTCAAGGCGGCGGTGCTTCCGCTCCAGAAGAACAAATTGGGCGACAAGGCGCGCGAGGTCTACCGGATGCTTTCGAAGAGGTTCATGGTCGAGTACGACGAGACCGGCTCGATCGGCAAGCGGTACCGCCGGCAGGACGAGGTCGGAACGCCGCTGTGCGCGACGATCGACTTCGACACGCTCGAGACCGGCAACGTCACCGTCCGCGACCGCGACACAATGAAGCAGGATATCGTGGCCATCGACAACCTCGTCCGGTATATTGAGGAAAAGACCGACTTCTAGTTGAAGGCCGCCCCTTCCGAACGGAGGGGGCGGACTCATGCCTCACCCGCACACGCAGAACGGCCGGTTCGTCTTGGCCTCCTGCATGATCAGGTCGAGCGCGTACGCCTGGCCGGTGCGGGCGCGGCTGCCGGGGTCGTTGACTTCGACGAGGCCCTCCTCGGTCACGGCGGTCAAGAGGATGTAGTGGCCGTTGTCGGTAAACGTGCCCGGCCCCATGTGCGCGATCACGGGCTTGCCCGCGCGGATCGCGTTCAGGATTCGCCAGCCGGAGCGGCCGATCCACTTCGCGGCGACGCCGTTTTCGCACAGCATCCGGGAGACCGCCTCGTGGCTCAGGCCGTTCCCGGTGTACGCGCCGCTCTCGTACGCGTCGAAGAACAGCGTTTGCGGGTCCGGCTCGTCCGCGCCGGTCAGGTGTCGGATCGCCATGAACGCGCACACCGCGCCGCAGCCGGACGAGCGGACGGTGCGCGGCTTCCCGCCGATCACGCAGACGGCCTCGCGGTAGTCGCCCTGAAACGCGGGTTCGATCGCCAGGTCATACGCACCTTCGCGGATGCGCACGCGCGCGAGCAGGCTTACAAGCGAGAGCAGCACGACGACGGCGACCGCGGCCCAAATTTTCCTGCGCATGCTTCCCCTCCGTTTCTTCGCGTGCCTGCGCGTGTATGTATACCATTGTAGCACAAATCGCGGCCCCGGAAAAGGCATTCCGGGCCGGAGAAAATTGCCTGGGAGGGCGTTTCCATGCAGCTCGTACTGATCACGGCACTGGGCGTCGGCGGCGCGACGATCGTCGGCTCGCTGATCGGCTTCGCGTTCAAGAAGATTCCCCACAAGTTCAACGACGCGATCCTGAGCTTCGCGGCGGGCGTGATGCTCGCGGCGGCGATGGTCGGGCTGATCCTGCCGGCGCTCGAGCATGGCGGCTGCGGCGGCGCGCCGATCGTCGCCCTCGGCGTGCTGGCCGGCGCGCTCGTCATCAATTTGCTCGACCGGTTCATCCCGCATTTGCACAACCTCGCGGGCATCGACCGCGAGAAGCACGGCGGGCACGTCGAGCAGCTCAACAAAATCCTGCTGTTCGTGACCGCGATCGCGATCCACAACCTGCCGGAGGGCCTCGCGGCGGGCGTCAGCTTCGGAACCGGAAACATCGGCGACGCGATCTCGGTCGCCGCGGGCATCGCGCTGCAGAACGTGCCGGAGGGCATGATCATCATCGCGCCGATGCTCGCGGCCGGCATGAGCCCCCGGCGCACGTTCGTGATCGCGATGTTCACGGGGCTCGTCGAGGTCTTTGGGACGCTGATCGGCTACCTGGCGGTCAGCATCACCGCCGCGGTGCTGCCGTTCGCGCTGGCGTTTGCCGGCGGCACGATGCTCTACGTCATCAGCGACGAAATGATCCCCGAGACGCACAGCCACGGCTACGAGCGCGGCGCGACCTACGCGCTCTTGATCGGCTTCTGCGCGATGATCCTGATGGACTTCTACATCGGCTGACGCGCGCCCTCCCGCGGCGAATTTTAAAGATGGAGAATTTGACAGGAGCTATTGACAAACATGGCGGCGTGTGGTAACATATCTGATGTCGCCGCGATCGCGGCAGTCAGGGAAGCCTGTGGGAGCATAGCTCAGTTGGGAGAGCACTTGCCTTACAAGCAAGGGGTCACAGGTTCGAGCCCTGTTGTTCCCACCAATACGGTCCGGTAGTTCAGTTGGTTAGAATGCCAGCCTGTCACGCTGGAGGTCGAGGGTTCGAGCCCCTTCCGGATCGCCAATTGCCTTGGTAGCTCAGCTGGTAGAGCAGTAGACTGAAAATCTACGTGTCGGTGGTTCAACTCCGCCCCAAGGCACCATGCGGTAGTAGCTCAGTTGGTAGAGCGCCACCTTGCCAAGGTGGAGGTCGCGAGTCCGAGTCTCGTCTACCGCTCCAATTTTCCTCTGGGTGGGAGAGCGTGGCGCCATAGCCAAGTGGTAAGGCAAAGGTCTGCAAAACCTTCATTCGTCGATTCGAATTCGACTGGCGCCTCCAAACCGACAGCATCCCGCAAGGGTGCTGTTTTTGTATGGACGCGTTGTTTTGTGGTCCGTGCCGCGCTTTGTTGACATTTCCGGAATTTTCCTGTAAAATGAAGGTAATCCTTATATTATCGAAGGAGGGACGGACATGAGGTGGTTTGACCGTCTGGGGATGAATCCCTTGGAGATTGTGCTGACCGTCATCGGGATCATACTGCTCATCATTCTCTTCCCGCGCTATCACAAGGTTCCGCCGAACGTCGCCTTGATCATCTCCGGCAAGATTCGCAGGCGCTACAAGGTCAAGGACGCCGACGGAAACCCCGTCATCAAGCGGTTCGGCTACCGCATCGTCCGCGGCGGCGCGACGTTCGTGATCCCGTTCTTCGAGCGCGTCGACAGGCTGAACCTGGGGCTGATGCAGGTTGACATCAAGACGACGCAGCCCGTCCCGTCGCAGGAGTACATATCGGTCGTCGTCGACGGCGTCGCGAACATCAAGATCGGCTCGGACGACGTGTCGATCGCGACCGCCGCGGAGCAATTCCTGAACTGGAATCAGGAGGACATCGCGGCGATCGCGCAGCAGGTGCTCGAGGGCAACATGCGCGAGATCATCGGGCGCATGACGATCGCGGACCTCGTGCAGAACCGCGACAAGTTCGCCGCGGAGACGAGCCGCGCCGCGAGCTACGACATGAGCAACATGGGCCTCGAGATCATCAACCTGACGATCCAGAACTTCTCCGACCGCGACGGCGTCGTCGAGACGATGGCCACGAGGAACATCGTCGAGAAGGAGCGCGACGCGACGATCGCGAAGGCCGAGGCCGAGCAGCAGGGCCACAGGGCGACGGTCGAGGCGGAGGCGCTGAAAGCCGAGCAGGACAAGGTGCTCGCGCTGAAACAGGCGGACTTCAAGATACAGGCCGACCGCGCGAAGGCCGACGCCGACATCGCCTACAACATCCGCGAGCAGACCGCCCGCAAGGAGTTCGAGGAGGAGCGCGCGGCGGCGGAGCTGGTGAAGCTGCAGCGGCAGACGGATTTGGAGCGCCAGCAGGTCGAGATCGAGCGCCAGAAGCTCAACGTCGAGATTCGCGAGAAGGCGCAGGCGGAAAGGGACGCGCGCATCTTCCGCGCCGAAGCCGAGAAGGCCGAGCGCCAGGCCGTCGCCGACGCCGAGCTCTATCAGGCGGAGAAGGCCGCGGAGGCGATCCTCTTGAAGGGCAAGGCCGAGGCCGAGGCGCTGGATTTGAAGGCCGAGGCGATGAAGAAGTACGGCCAGGCGGCGATGCTCGAGATGGTCGTCGAGAAGCTCCCCGAAATCGCGAAGGCGATCGGCGAGCCGCTTAAGCAGACCGAGAAGATCATACTGTTCGGCGAGGGCGCGGCGACCGGGCTCACGCGCGACATCGCCGGCTCGATGCTCCAGACGTTCGAGGCGCTGAAGTCCTCGGTCGGGGTCGACATCCCGCAGCTATTGAAGAATGTCGCGACCGGCGGGCTCGTCGGCAGGCACGACGGCGCGAAAACCGAGTAATACGGGCAAAGTCAGGGCCGTCGGAGCTTTCCGGCGGCCCTTCTGTATTACATTACTTGAAGAACTTCTCCCCGCAGCCGTAGTGCTCGAACACGTAGTCGATGTCCTTGTCGCCGCGGCCGCTGAGGTTCACCAGGATCGACCCGGATTCGCGCTCGCGGGCGTATCGGATCGCGTAGGCCAGCGCGTGCGAGCTCTCGACGGCCGGGATGATGCCCTCGAGCCGGCAGAGCAGGAAGAACGCCTCCATCGCGGCCTCGTCGTCGACGGCCTCGTACTTCACGCGGCCGCAGTCGCGCAGGTACGCGTGCTCCGGGCCGACCGACGGATAGTCGAGGCCGCTCGCGATCGAGTACACCGGCGACGGCTCCCCCGCCTCGTCCTGCAGCATGATGCTCTCGAAGCCGTGCATGACGCCGCGCTTCCCGTAGGTCAGGCTCGCCGCGTGGTCGCCGACGGCGGTGCCCCTGCCCAGCGGCTCGACGCCGTAGATGTCGACCGGGTCGGACAGGAACGCCGAGATCAGCCCCATCGCGTTCGAGCCGCCGCCGACGCACGCGCAGACCGCGTCCGGGAGCATGCCGGTCATGTCGATGAACTGCTCGCGCGCCTCGACGCCGACGACCATCTGGAAATCGCGCACCATCTTCGGGAACGGGTGCGGGCCGACGACCGAGCCGATGCAGTAGATCGCGTCCTCATATTCGTTGAGATAGCCCTCGAACGCCGCGTCGACGGCCTCCTTGAGCGTCTTGAGCCCGTGCGACACCGGCACGACGCGCGCGCCGAGCATCTTCATGCGGGTGACGTTCGGCGCCTGCTTCACGATGTCGACCTCGCCCATGTAGATGTCGCACGCGAGCCCGAAGAACGCCGCCGCCGTCGCCAGCGCCACGCCGTGCTGCCCCGCGCCGGTTTCCGCGATCAGCTTCTTCTTGCCGAGATACTTCGCGAGCAGCCCCTCGCCCATGCAGTGGTTCAGCTTGTGCGCGCCCGTGTGGTTCAGGTCCTCGCGCTTGAGGTATATCTGGCACTTGCCGATCGACTGCGAAAGCCGCTCGCAGTGGTAGACGGGCGTCGGCCGCCCCTGGAACTCGCGGCGGATGCGCCTAAGCTCGCTGATGAACTTGGCGCTTCTGCAGATCGTCTCGTACGCGTCGTTGATCTCCTTGAACGCGGGCACGAGCTGCGGCGGAAGATACTGCCCGCCGTAGATGCCGTAGCGCCCGTCCGGGGTCGGGAAGTTCTTCAAGTAATTGTCGAAATCGCGGTACGTCTTCTGCTCCATTTTGTTCACCTGCCCGTGTGTTGGCTCGGGCGTATCCTTTCTCTCAATTTCATTTTTTCTCCGATACAAAAAGCCCCCGCCCGGCGTAAGTATGCCGGACAAGGGCGAATATGTATCGCGGTGCCACCTTGCTTTCCGGGTCTCCCCGGAATCTCGCGGGATGCCAACACATCCCCTGCGCTGTAACGGGCGCAAATCGTCGTGCAATACTAAAGTCCTCGGGGAGGCTCGTTCCGCACGCGCTCGATGGGCCATTTGACGATCTGTTTCCTGCGGGGATCGCAGCATCCCCCGCTCTCTGAAAGGTCATGGCCGCCGTTATTTCCATCTCATCGCTTTGCGGGCATGATACCATCGCCGAAGGGGATTGTCAAGCCGTGACAAATGTAAAGTTTTGTGATACAATGGGGTCGAAAGCTGTCGGCGGGCGGAATGGCAAGGGGTGCCCCGCTCCGCGAAGGCGCCCCTTCCCCTTACACCCTCTGCACTTCCTCCACGAAATCGTCCATCACGACGAGCACGCACGGCTGGCCGCGGCCGGCGCGGGTCTCGATTCCGATGTCCTCGGTGTTGAAGCGCGACTGCGCGCCGCTCTTCTGGTAGACGAGGAAGTCGACCGGCTTCGTCACGCGCAGAGCGGCGGCGACGTACTCGCCGTTCATGCTGTTTTTCAGGAAGCTGAACGCCTTCAGGCCCTTGCCGCCGCGCGCCTGCCGGTCGAAGTCGATCAAGAGGCACCGCTTCATGTAGCCGCGCTCGGACGCGAGAAGCACCTCGCCCTCGCCGTTGTGCGCGAACACCGCGGCGACCCTGTCCTCCGGAGCGAGCTGTATCGCCTTGACGCCCGCGGCGGTGCGGCCGAGCACGCTGACGTCCTCGAGTGCGAAGTGGATCGCCATCCCCTGCCGCGTGACGACCATCAGCGACGGGTTCTCCGCCGGCCGCACGACGCACAGCAGCCTGTCCCCGTCGCGAAGCGTCAGCGCGGCGTACTTCGCCTTGCGGACGTTGAGGTCCAGGACCGCCATCCGCTTGATCAGCCCTCTGGCGGTCGCGAGCGCGGCCTCGCCCGACCAGTCGCCGGGGTGCAGCACCCCCACGAGCTTCTCGTCCTTCGAAAGCCCCGCCAGGATGCCCCCCAGCGGCAGCCCCCTGTCCTTCGGCCGGCACTCCGGCACCTGCGAAACCGGCACCGGGTAGCAGTTTCCGAGGTCGGTGAAGAACAGGAGCCGCTCGTCGGTCATCGCGTCGATCACGCACTTCGGCGGCTCCGCGCCCTCGAGCGCCTTTTCGAGCGCCCTGCGCGGGAAGCGCCGAACGAAGCCCGCGCGGGTCACGACGACGGACGCCTCGTCCGCGACCGGAGCCTCCTCGTCGATCACGATCTGGTCGAACGACCCGACGAGCCTCGTGCGCCGCGCGTCCTTGAACTTCTCGCGAATCTCCGAGAGCTCCCCCTTGATGACCTCCATCAGCTTCTTCTCGCTCTTCAAAATCTCCATAAGCCGCCTGATCAGCCGCTCGATCTCCTCGTACTCGCGCCGGAGCGAAAGGATCTCGAGGCCCGTCAGCCGCTGCAAACGCATGTCGAGTATCGCCTGCGCCTGAATCTCCGTCAGCGAAAACCGCCGAACGAGCCGCTCGCGCGCCTCCTTCGGGGTCTTGCTCGAGCGGATCAGCCGGATGACCTCGTCGAGGTTGTCGACGGCTACGATCAGCCCCTCGAGGATGTGCGCGCGCGCCTGGGCCTGCTCCAACTCGAAGCGCGTGCGGCGCGTGACGACCTCCTTCTGGTGGCGGATGTAGTGCGAAATGATGTCCTTGAGCCCCAGCTGCACGGGCTTCCCATGCGCGATCGCGACCATGTTGACACCGAACGTCACCTGCAGGTCTGAATATTTATACAGTACGTTCAGGACCTTTTCGGCATCGGCGTCGCGCTTCAATTCGATCACGGCGCGCATGCCCTGCCGGTCGCTCTCGTCGCGGATGTCGTAAATGCCGGACAGGAGCGACTTCTTCTCCTCGCTCAACTTCAGCACCTTTTCGAGCAGAGCCGCCTTGTTGATCTGGTAGGGAATCTCCGAAATCACGAGAAGCGATCGCCCGGACGGCCCGGGCTCGATGTCTACCTTCGCGCGCAGCCGCAGCCTGCCGCGGCCGGTTTGGTACGCCTCGAGGAGCTCCTCGTCCTTCGAGAGCACGCCGCCGGTCGGAAAGTCCGGCGCCGGGATGTGCTCCATCAGCCGCTCGACCGATATGTCCGGGTCGTCGATCTGCGCGATGACGCCCCCGATCACCTCGTTCAGGTTGTGCGGCGGGATGTTCGTCGCGAGCCCGACCGCGATGCCGCTCGCGCCGTTGACGAGCAGGTTCGGAAACCGCCCCGGCAGCACGTCCGGCTCCTTCTGCGTGTCGTCGAAGTTCAGGTGGAAGCCGACGGTGTCCTTGTCGAGGTCGCGCAAGAGCACCTCGGCGAGCTCGGTCATCCTGGCCTCGGTGTAGCGCATCGCGGCGGGGCTGTCTCCATCGACCGAGCCGAAGTTCCCGTGGCCGTCGATCAGGGGCGCGCGCATCGCGAACGGCTGCGCCATGCGGGCCAGCGCGTCGTAGACGCTCGTGTCGCCGTGCGGGTGGAATTTTCCCAAGCAGTCGCCGACGACGCGCGCGCATTTTCTGTGCGGCTTGTCGCTCGAGTTCCCGAGCTCGTGCATCGTATAGAGGATGCGGCGCTGCACGGGTTTTAAGCCGTCCTCGACGCGGGGCAGCGCGCGCTCGAGGATCACGTACTCCGAGTACGGCATCATCGAGTCGTGCATCACGTCCTCCATCGACTTCTGCACGATCTGCTCCGCGAAGATGATCTTGTCGTCGTTCTTTTTGGACGCCATCTGTTATACTCCTTCTTCCGCCGCGGCAACCGGCTCGAACGTATCCTCGCGGTTGAAGTTCGCGTACGCCTGGATGTACTCGCGGCGCGGATCGACCTTGTCGCCCATCAGCACCGTCACGCGGCGCTCGGCCTCGGCGAGGTCCTCGATCGTGACCTGCAAGAGCTTCCGGCCGTTCGGGTTCATCGTCGTCTCCCAGAGCTGCTCCGGGTTCATCTCGCCCAGGCCCTTGTACCGCTGCACGGTGTAGCCGCGGCCGAGCTTCCTGATCGCCCGTGAAAGCTCCTTCTCGTCGTAGCAGTAGACGCTCTCGCTTCCCTTCTTCGCGCGGTAGAGCGGCGGCATGCCGATGAACACATGCCCCTCGGCGACGAGCTCGCGCATGTAGCGGAAGAAGAACGTGAGCAGTATCGCGCGTATGTGCGCGCCGTCCTGGTCGGCGTCGGAGAGTATGATGACGCGGTTGTACTTCAGGTGCGACAGGTCGAAGTCCTCGCCGATGCCGGTTCCCAGCGCGGTGATGATCGAGCGGAACTCCTCGTTTGCGAGCACCTGGTCGAGCCGCTTCTTCTCGGCGTTCAGCGGCTTTCCTCGAAGCGGGAGGATCGCCTGAAAGCGCCGGTCGCGCCCCTGCTTTGCGGAGCCCCCGGCCGAGTCGCCCTCGACGATGAACAGCTCGTTCTCCTTGGCGTTGCGGCCTGTGCAGCTCGAGAGCTTTCCGACCAGCGGCGCGGCCTCGATGTCGTTCTTCGCGCGCGCGACCTCCCGGGCCTTGCGCGCCGCCTCGCGCACCTTCGCGGCCTTGACCGCCCGCTCGACGATCAGCTGCGCCATGTCCTGATTCTTGAGGTCGTCGAGATAGATCGACAATTGCTCGAGGCAGATCGCCTCGACCGCCGGGCGCACCTCGGTGTTCCCGAGCCGGCCCTTCGTCTGGCCCTCGAACTGCGGCTTCTGCACGCCTGCGTAGACGACCGCCGTCATGCCCTCGCGGAAGTCCTCGCCGGAGAGGTTGTTGTCCTTCTCCTTGAGCGCCCCCGCGCGGCGCGCGTAGTCGTTGAACGCCTTCGTGACCGCCGCCTTGAAGCCGGTCTCGTGCGTTCCTCCCTCGCCGGTCGGCACGTTGTTGACGAACGAATAGATGTTCTCCGTGTAGGAGTCGGTGTATTGGATCGCGACGCGCAGAAGCGTCCCGTCCTTCTTGCCCTCGAACGTGATCGGCTCGGTGACCGTCGTCTTTTCCTCGTTCAGATACCGCACGAAGTCCGCGAGCCCGCCCTCGTAGCAGTACTCGATCCTGCGCCTGTCCTCGTCCCTCTCGCGCTCGTCAATGAATATAAATTTGACGCCCTTGTTTAAATATGCAAGCTCGCGCACGCGCCTTCTAACAATATCGCCGTTGAACCGCACTTCCTCGAACACGCGCACGTCGGGCTTGAACGCGACCTGCGTGCCGCGCTTCCTCGTGTTGCCGATCTTTTCGAGCGGCGCGACGGGGTGGCCGGAGAGTATCTTTCCGGTCTTTTTGTCCTCGACGGACTCGAACCTCTGCTGGTAGTGGCTGTAATCGCGGAACACGTCGACGACGACCCACTCCGAGAGCGCGTTGACGACCGACGCGCCGACGCCGTGCAGGCCGCCGGAATACTGGTAATTCTTGTCGTTGAACTTGCCGCCCGCGTGCAGCTGCGTGTAGACGACCTCGACCGCCGAGACGCCCAATTTCGGGTGGATGTCGACCGGAATCCCGCGCCCGTTGTCGACTACCTCGCACGAGCCGTCCCTCTTGAGCGCCACGGAAATCTCCGTCGCGTAGCCGTTGGACGCCTCGTCGATCGCGTTGTCGACGATCTCCCAGATCAGGTGGTGCAGCCCGCGCGAACCCGTCGAGCCGACATACATGCCGGGGCGCATGCGAACCGCATCGAGCCCCTCGAGCACCTGTATGTCGGTCGCGGAATAGGTCTTTGCCATGCTTTCCCTCCGGTTGCAATTTGGCTATATTATACAACACGAACGTTAACTGCGCGTGAACTTCGGCGCGACCGCGACGGGAATTCCGAGCGCCAGCGCGCGCTCGACGCCGGGGACGCGCAGGTATTCCCTCCGGTCGGAGACCGCGAGCACGCAGTTCGCGTATCCGAGTATCTCCTCGCGGAGCGCGTCTTCGCTCTCCATCCTCGGAAAGACCCGGACCGGGAGGCGCATCCGCATCGCGCACGCCCAGACGGACGCCTCAAGGGGCAGTCCTTCCCCGGTGACGAGCTCGGTCGTGGCCGCGGGCAGGTGGGCTTCGAGATCGAGCGCGGCGACCTCCGGATGCGCAAAAACGGCCGTTTTCACTTTTGACCCCTCCTCGATGGATTTATTCTGGCTTCATTTTAGTTTAATGCAGCCATTTATAAATCATTTTGGTATCAAAATAATACCAAAGCGCATTGGAAGTGAAAAACATGGCAAAGGGAACCCGGAGCATCACCATCCGGATCGACCCGGAACTCCTCGACAAGCTGCACGTGGTCGCGAATTACGAGGGACGATCGGCGAACAGCCAGGTCGTGTACCTGATCCGCAAGTGCGTGGAGCGGTTCGAGCAGTTGAACGGAGCGATCGACTTCTCGATGCGCAGAAGAGCGCCAAGTCCCGACAGCGAATAGCAAATCCACCGAAAAGCCGCCGCGCAGACCGATGCGCGGCGGCGGCCTTTTGCGCTACGCCAGCTCGACCCGGTACTCCTCGAGCCACGCGTTCAGCTGCAATATCCACGCCAACTGCTCTCCCGCCACCCGTCGGCCGAGCCGGGGCCCCGCGCATTCCGCCGTCCCCTCGACGCCGGCGCGCACCCGGGCGAGGTTCAGAAGGTCGCGCGCCGGCGCGCCCGGGTCGTCGAGCATCCTGCCGACGCGCTGCTTGACGATCTCCTCGTACAGCGGGCTGTGCGCGTCCGGGCGCGGGCTGCCGCGCCTGCCGAGCACCTCCTCCGGCAGGTCTCCGGCGGCCGCCGCGCGCAGAAGGCCCCCGGCCTCGCCCCCATGCGACTTCATCTCCCACGGCACGTTGAACACGTATTCGACGAGCTTCGCGTCCGCGAACGGCATGCGCACCTCGAGGCCGGCCGCCATCGACATGCGATCCGTCCGCTCGAGCTGCGCCTGCATGGGGCCGAAAATACTCCAATACCCGGTCTCGCGCCGCCGCGCCTCCTCCGGCGCCTCGCCGTCGAGCGGCGGCGCCTCCCTCCGCAGGGCCTCGGCGCGCGCGCGGGCGAATTCCTCCAACTGCAGGTCGCGGACGAGCCCGGGCTCGAGCGCGCCGAGCCGCGCGTCCGGGTCGGTCCGCCAAGGGCGCTCGCCGAACACCTCGCCCGCGCACGCGCCCGACAGCGCGGCGGAGTGCCTCCCCCGCACCCTCCGGCAGAGGAGCAACAGCGACGCGTCGGCGTCCGCCATGCCCGGCAGGTCGCGCGCGCGCGTCGCGTCGTAGAGCGCGTCCGCCAGCTCGCGGCTTTCGCAGGCGAGCGCCTCGTGCGCGGTGTCCCAGAGGCGGCCGACCATCCGCGCGTACACTTGGTCGACGTCCGGCCGGAGCGCGGACGCGCGGAAAAACCGCTCGCCGTCGTCGCATTCGAACGAACAGGTCGGAAGCCGCGCCCCGGCCTCCCCTGCCGCGCGCGCCGCGTGCGCGGCGACGAGCGGCGCCCCCAGCCCGCCGGAGAGGAGCGCGCACGGCGGCGCTCCGCCGATAAGCCGCCGCCGGACCGCGCCGGAGAGCAGCTCCCGGACGTGCCGCGCGGTGTCCTCGAACCCCTCCGCGTGCAGCCGGCTCTGCAGTTTCCAGTACCGCCGCTTTTCGACGCCCTCTCGGGAGACGGTCACGCACTCGCCCGGCTTCAACTCCGAGACGCCCTCGAATACGCCGAAGCCCGGCGCGCGCGCCGGCCCGGCGGAGAGCACCTCGGCGAGCCCCTCCCTGCCGACGCGCGGCCGCACCGACGGATGCGCGAGCAGCCCCTTGATCTCCGAGGCGAACAGCACGCCCCCGCCCCGCTCGGCCCAGAACAGCGGCCTGACGCCGAGCCGGTCGCGGCACAGGAACGCACGGCTCCGCGGCCCGTCCCAGACCGCGAACGCGAAGGCGCCGTCGAGGTGCTCCGCGCAGTCCTCGCCGTAAATGATATAGCTCGCCAGCACGATTTCGGCGTCGCAACCCGTCTCGAACCGCCAGCCCCTTCCGGCCAGCTCGCGCCGGAGCTCGTCGGCGTTGCAGAGCCTGCCGTCACATACGATTGCATACTCCCCGCCGTCCGCGGCCCTCAGCATCGGCTGCCGCTCCGGGTCGGCGGCCGCGAGCCGCGCGTGCCCGAACGCCGCGTGTTCCCCCACCCACGCGCCGCGCGAATCCGGGCCGCGGTTGAGAAGCGCGTTCCGCATCCGGCAGACCGTCAGGAGCGCCTCCGCCTCGCAGTCAAGGTAGTTCCTCCCGAAGTGCAGCGTCCCGGCAATTCCGCTCATACGCAAAACCCCCTCCGCCCAAGCGTATGCGGAGGGGACAGGTCCGAACACAGCGCCTCACACCAGGTTCCACTTCTCCATCGCCGCGCGCAGCTTCGCCGCCTTCGCCTCGTCGAGCGGCGAGAGCGGCAGCCGGAACTCGTTCCGGATCTTGCCCATCATCCAGAGCGCGGCCTTGACCGGAATCGGGCTCACCTCGGAAAACAGCGCGCGGATGATCTCGAGCGTCGCGAACTGCAGCTCGCGGCTCATCTCGATGTCTCCGCGGAGGTAGCTCGCGGCCATGTCGTGCATCGTCCCCGGCAAAATATTCGCGGCGACCGAGATCACGCCGCGCGCGCCGAGCGTCATCAGCGCGTAGGTCTGGTCGTCGTTGCCGGAGTAGAGCGCCGCGCCGGAGCACAGCGCGCACAATTCCGTCATCTGCTTGATGTCGCCGGACGCCTCCTTGACGCCGCGCAGCATCGGGTGCTTGAGCAGTTCCGCCGCGACCTGCGGCTCCAGGTTGACGCCGGTGCGCGACGGCACGTTGTAGACGATGATCGGAATCTCGACCTGGTCGGCGATCGCGTAGAAGTGCTCGATCAGCCCGCGGCGGCTGGCCTTGTTGTAGTAGGGCGTGACGATGAGCAGCCCGTCCGCGCCGAGCGAATGCCCCTGCTGCGCGTAGAGTATGGCGGTCGCGGTGCTGTTCGAGCCCGCGCCGACGATCAGCGGGACGCGCCCCGCGACCGTCGAGGCCGCGCACTCGATCATCTCCGCGCGCTCCGAGGGCGAGACGGTCGAGGGTTCCCCGGTGG
>Ga0123328_1003264_pt1 | contig 13992 bp, 14 predicted proteins | sample BioC12SIPDNA_2_FD_89702 | JGI IMG/M metagenome (GOLD analysis project Ga0123328, IMG submission 89702) | Anaerobic biogas reactor microbial communites from Washington, USA - Biogas_R1_A C12 SIP DNA | ecosystem: Engineered > Bioreactor > Anaerobic > Unclassified | place: Washington, USA...
ATGCAACGCGCGCAGGCCCTCCAAGGTCTTGGCGTTCGTGGAATAGCCGGTCTTGATCTTCCGCCCGCGCGGTAGCTGCAGACGCTCAAACAGCACCTCCGCCAGCTGTGGCGGCGAACCCAGGTTGAACGGTCCTCCAGCCAACCCGTGGATGGAGTCCTCCAACCCCTCCATCTGGTCCTGCAACTTGGCCGTGATCTCTCCCAAGCGGTAGCAGTCCAGCCTCACCCCCGCCTCCTCCATGGCCAGCAGCACGCGAGTCAGCGGCAGCTCGATCTCCTGGAAGAGCGCCCACATGCCCTGCCGGCGCAGGAGGCGCTCCTGGAGCGGCGCCAGCGCAAGAACCTCAAGGGCGGCGGCCCCACCCGTGAGGTCGGCGGCGGCCGCGCCATCCGCGACGCCGGCGCAGGCCGCCCGGGGCAGCCCCGCCTCCGCGAGTAGCTCCTCCAGTGGGTAGGTGCGCCGTCCTGGCGCCAGCAGGTAGGCCGCAAGGTAGGTGTCGTGCGAGGGTTGCACAAGCAAGGAGTGGAGGAGCGGAGAGCCCTTGAAATCGTGGCACCAGGCTCCCGCACGGGCCAGCAGGGCGCGCAGGATGGGCACCAGCTGCAGCGTCAACTCCAGAGCCAAGAGCCGGGGCCCGCCGTCCGCCTCCTCCGCCAGCCACACCGTGCCGTCCTGCACGGCCACGGCCACCGGGCTATCCCACCGCAGCGCCTTCTCCAGCGCGGCAGGTGCAACCACCTCCGCCCGCACCGCCTGCGCCACAGCCGCGCCGCCCGCGTCCGGCCGAGGCAGGAGATCCTGCAGGCGTTCCCATAGCACGGAGAACTCGAAGCGAGCAAACAGCTCACGAAGCTGGGCTTTGTCCAGCTGTTGGGGCTGGAGCGTGGCCGCGTGGATATCGATAGGGGCATCTCGGTCAAGCGTGGCAAGCCCCTTCGCCAACAAGGCCTGCTCCGCGTGCTCCAGCAGCGCTTGCCGACGCTTGGTGGCCCCGATCTCGCCGGCATGCGCCAGCACTTCCTCCAGGCTGCCGTACTGCGCGAGCAGCGACGCCGCCGTCTTCTCCCCTATGCCCGGCACTCCGGGGATGTTGTCCGAGGTATCACCCTTCAGACCGATGTAGTCCGGGATCTGCGCGGGCACGACCCCGAAGCGCTCACGCACACCCATGGGATCGTACACACGCACGTCCGTGACGCCGCGGGTGTTGGCGATAACGTGCACCGAGTCCGTGACCAGCTGCAGCGCATCCTTGTCCCCGGTGACCACCGACGCCTCCAGGCCCTCCCGCTCCGCCTGCCGCGCCAGGGTGGCCAGGATGTCATCCGCCTCGTAGCCGGCCAGGGTCACGTTCACGAAGCCGAATGCCCGGCACAGCTCCGGGAAGTAGGGCCACTGCTCGCTGAGGAGCTCCGGCATGGCCTTGCGCTGTGCCTTGTATTCCACGAACTCCTCGTGGCGGAAGGTCTTCTCCGGCCCGTCCCACGCCACTACCACGGCCGAGGGCCGGTAGTCCGCCAGCAGCTTGATGAGCATGGATGCGAAGCCGAAGAGGGCGTTGGTGGGGAAGCCGGCACTGGTGGCGATGGCTTCCGGCAGGGCAAAGAAGGCACGATAGGCCATGTTGCTCCCATCCAACAGGAGCAACGGTCCCCGGCTGGAGAGGGATGATGAGGCGGAACACTCGTCCATTTCGGCATTGTACCTTCGGAGGGAGACAACCGCGCAGGAAGCCGAGGAGAGCACCGGCGCTCGAGATGTCGTCAGCCCGGCAGACCTGCGTAGACTACCGGCAAACGGCGGGAGGAGTCATCATGCAACGCCCTGCAGGCGTGACAATCCTGGCGGCCCTGGTGATCATCGAGGCCGTGCTCGGCATCGTAGGAGGGCTGATCACCATCCTCACGCTGGGCTTCTTCACCGGCATCCTTATCATTGCCGGGGTCTTTCTCCTACTGCTATCTCTGGTTCAGTTGGTGGTGGGAATCGGCCTGTGGCGCCTGCGCAGGTGGGCCTGGACCGTGGGCGTGGTAGTCACCGGTCTCAGCCTGCTGAGCGACGTGGTGGGGCTGGCAGGCGGCGCAACCACCTTCCCCGCCGTTGTCTCGCTCATCCTGAACGCCGTCATACTCTGGTACCTGTTCCGGCAGGACGTGAAAGCGGCCTTTCACTAGCGTCCCAGCCTCACACGCGGTATCAGCCCCACAGGAGATTGTCGCGGCGCTTCTGCCAGTTTGCCTGGTGTGCTTCCATCTTTCTCCGGTCCGCCTCATGATATTCGGCCATCCCGAGTTGCTTCGCTTCCTCGGGAGTCGACCCCATGCAGGAAACGACGCACTGGCCGTTGCACCACACGCGGCACACATACTGTGGGCTCTCCGGAGTTGATCGACGCGATGCGATAATCTCCACCCTCATTGCTCGCCCCCTGTCGCCTGCGAGGGATTGCGCTCCGCTCCGCCTTCACTTTCGCCTTTACGCACTTGGTCACCCGTTATCACGTTACGATCCTCCTTCTTGCGGCGTACTGAACACGGCAGCAGCCGCGTCTCTTCGCGGCGCGGCCGGGCGCGTGAGAGGGACAACACCTCCCCGGAAAGCGAAACGCCGGCCGCACGGGCCGGCGTCCCACCAGATCGCCTGTGGCGAGCCTCCAGAAACGGAGCTGCTTGACGACACACGAGAGGAGAAGACTGGAGACTGAGCGGAGAGGTTGCGAGGCTCGGCGCGTTCGCCTGAAGAATGTTCCTGACGGATGCTCTGGCCACTATAGCACGCGCGCCAACCGTGCGCCTCCTACAAGCTCTCCTCCGCTCCAGCCTCCTCCGGCTCCGCTTCCGCCTCCGTCACCCTCGGCGCCAGCACCGCCACAATCACCTCGTCGGGGTCGGCCAAGAGCACGTAGTCCGCAGACGTCAGCAACTCGCCCGCCGTGATCCGATCTCCCACGTCCAGCCCGGTCACATCCACTTCGAACTTCACGGGCATCTTCTCGGGAAGCGCCCGAACATCCAGTTCGTGCACCAACTGCGACAGGATGCCCCCGGCAGCGGACCCCACTGCCTCACCGTGCACCTCGACCGGCACGCGAGATTCAATCTCAACGTCCAGATAGACCTGCTCCAGGTCAACGTTGAGGATGACGTCACGCAGCATGTCGCGCTGAATCTCCTTGATCACCGCGTACTGCCGCGCCGCGCCGGCCGCCTCACGCCCGTAGTCCAGCTCCAGTAGCACAGTCTGCCCGTGGCGGAGGGCACGGCGGAACTCCCCATCGATAATGGAGATCTCCATGGTCTTGCTCTTTTTCCCGTACACAACCCCCGGGATCCCTCCCCCCGCACGCAGCCGGCGGGCCGAGGCTGAGCCCTTCTTCTCTTTCCTGGCTTGAACGGCAAGAGTGACAGCTTCCACGCGATTCGTCCCTTTCTACTTGAGATGCTGGTTCCAGCCGCTTCCCCTCCGCCCCAAGGCAAGCGCCACACGACAACGGCACAAAGCACCGAATCGCCTGTTCCAGTGCGGCGAGGCCGCCGAGCGTAGCGATGTGAACGGCAACACGCGGCAGGCAATACTCGGCTGGAAATGGCTGGGCCGGTTCCTCCGACTGCGGGCCCGCCGGCCCTGGACCAGTCGGCCGCAGCCCAACAGCCACAACCATGACGCGCCTAGCATACACCGAATCGCACTGAACCGCTGGTGTAGAATCACGGGGCGAAACTGCAGGTGATGCCTTGCCCCTGCCGTCACCGGCGCATACCGACGAGGAGCGCACCATGCCCTTGGGACACACCTCTCTCAGCCACGGAGTCGTGGTGTTTGGGTTCTTCAACGTGAAATGCGACTGCCTCCTCCTCAACAACCACTTCTTCTTCGCCTCTGACTTCTGTTACTGGGTGACCGGCTGGGCGCAGGAGGGGCCACCCGCGGAGGGCTTCCAGGACGTCTACGTCATCGAGAACCCGGTGGATATCGGGAATCGTCGTTGGGGAGAGCTGGGATGCCGGCACCACGGCTTCCTGTCCGACGTGTACGAACTCCTGCCCTTCCCCGATGACCCGGAGGACTTCAGGCAACAGCCGGAGGGCGGGCGCGTGCGCCGCGAGGTGGAGCCCATCCTGCAGAAGTGGGCAACAGCCACACAGATGCCCGTGCGCTTCGACCGGGAGCAAGGGCACATCTCCCTGGGCGAGTTCGTCTTTGACCGGCCGGGATTCCGTGAGCTCCTCCTCTATGTCTGGCGTGGCGGCCTGCCTACCTGGCGCGACAGCGTGCGGCCACAGTACGTCACAGACATGGCCCACGCTCTGCAGTGCTCCACTCACTGGCCCTTCCAAGGGATGTGCCGGGGCGGCTGATTCACCACCCGTGCGCCACGCTGTCCCTCCCGCCGCCCCACGCGCGGGTGGTTGCGTGGTCCCACACCCGCGTCAGCATGATGGCAATGCCATGCGCACGCAGCGAGAAGGCAACTACGTGGACATGATCCCCTTCTACAAGCGGATCGTGGGAGAACTGTTCGACAAGATCCCGGACGGCACCGTGGAACGGTCGGACAACGTGCACTCCTTCCGCGAGATTCTCAAGCGTCACCAGCCCCACCCTCCGGTGGTCTACGGTGCCTCCGAGGTGGGCTTCACCTGCCTGAGCCCGTTGGACTCGGAGCCGGTCCCCGGGACCATTAGCATCCCCATCCCCTCGCGCGAGATCCGCATCGCGGAGGTAGACGGCGACGGCGCCGTCGTGGCCGGCGAGACGGGTGAGCTCCTGGTCCACTCGGAGACGCTCCCACAAGCGTACTGGAACAAGCCTGAGGAGACGGCCGCGTCTTTCGTGGAGATAGACGGCAAGATCTGGTACCGCACCAAAGACTACGTGAGGCTGGGCGAGAACGGCCTCATCCGCTACGTGGACCGAGCGGCCGACGTCATCACGTACAAGGGGTACGTTGGCCGCAACGAGTTGCTGGGATGGTGCCGGGAGAGCCTAGCCGCCTACAAGGTGCCCAAGTACATCGAATTCAGAGACATGCTGCCCAAGTCGAAAGTGGGCAAGCTGCTGCGCCGCGAGATCAGAGACGAGGAGCGACGGAAGGCGGGCAGCTGATCACTGCCGCCCGCTCCGTCTCAGGGGCACGGATCCATGGTGTTTGGCTCAGTTACCGGGTGACCAGCCGGGCGCTTGAGGGGCCGCGATATGCCGGGAGAGCTGATTGGGCCGGTCAGGACGGCTTCGGGCCGGTTCAGAGAGACGCTCACCCGGGTACACAGAGCTGACGCATGAGTCTGCATGGTCTTGGGGGTGAAGGAGATGGATCCTGTGGATCCCAGCCAGAAGCGGGGAGAGAAGGGAGAGGAAAAGGAGCGCGAGAAGGGAGAGGAAAAGGGCCAGAATTTGGACGAGAAGTACCGGCGCAACCCAGTGGGCTTCGTGGGCTTCACTGTGCTAATCATCTGGCTGGGGGTGGTGCTCCTGCTGCAGAACCTCGAGGTCATCGCCGATGACGACCGGGGGTGGGCCGTGTTCGCCTGGGGCGCCGGGGCCATACTCCTGGCTCAGGCCCTGGTCAGGCTGGCCACGCCCCGCTGGCGGACGTCCGTGCTGGGCACATTCGTGTGGGCGGCGATTCTGGTGGGGGTGGGCTTCGGCCTCTGGTTCGAGGCCTGGGAGCTGGCCGGCCCCATCGTCATCATCGCCGTCGGGGTGGCCATACTGGCCGGACGCTTCCTGCCGCGGCGTTAGAGCCTTCCCAGGTTGAGCCCGACCAGCTCCTTCCACCAGTAGTCCAGGCCGGTCCACCACTTCTCCCGCCCAATGCAACGGAAATACGGCGGGCGGAGCGCCAGAATGACATCGCCGATGCGATAGCGCGCGAGGATTGGGGTGGAGACCACCAGGCTGCCTGACTCCCCCGGCCTCATCTCGTGCATCATCTTGACGCCTCCGCGCGTCAGCACCTCAAACAAGAAGAGGTCGTAGTTGGGCACCCAGGCCCTGCGGTCGTCCCGCTGCTGGCCGAACATGCCCTCGGTGGCGCCGTAGATCTCCCTTATGGCCACCGGGCCGTAGAGGGCGGTCAGTTGCGCAGCGTGACGGGTGTTGATGCCCGGGGTGCTGCCCAGGGTCATGACCTGTGTTTTCCAGAGCTCCTTGGGGTAGACGCCGTGGCGTCGACGGAGGTACCTCCCGAACTCGAGAGCGGTCTGACACACACCCCCGATCAGCGTGACGTTCTGGCCCCCGCCCTTCTCAATGGTCAATTCGAAGCGGTTGTCCCAGTCACGCCGGGCAGTGCCGCCCCCGAGGCTGTCGATCTCCTCCTGGGCAGGGACCGAGCGAATGGGAGTGAACATGGAGACGTACTTGGTGTAGATGCCGGAACTGTAGCCATACGCGACATCCCGATCGCCCACGCGAACCGAGCCTACGACGGAGGGAAAGTTGAGGTTGAGATTGACCCCGTCAATGAGATCCAATCGTTGGCTCGCAGCCACATACGCCATCATGGCGCGCCCGGCGCTCACCCGCATACGCAGGTCGGTCGGCGTCATGGGGATGAACTTGGGCTCGCCATCGACTGTGCCACGGGTGATAGCCCATCCCACCGGTTCCTCGCAGAGGAGCGCAGCGGTGTTACCGGCCAGGACGTCCTGAATGATCGGCCGGTAGTCGTCGTAGGTCATGATGGGAAAGGAGCGGCGGTAGGCGGCAACCAGGCCGGTGGGGGCGGCCGCCTCCGCGTCGAAGCTTCCCGAGGCCAAGGCTTCTGCTCCACGGCCGGCGCCGTAGCCGGTGCGGGCATAGTCGCGTATGAGCCCGCGAAGCACGGCGTCCTGGGCCAAAGCAGGGTCCTCCACGGCCCGCCACCAAGGCCCCAGTTGCTCTTGCAGCACCGCTGCGAGATGAGCGGCCTGCTCCCTGGCTGCCGACACCGAGCCCTCAGGGTCACCGCCGCCGCGCGATGCAATCTCCCCCACCGGCCCTCCCTCAAATACCGTTGGCCCCGCGCCACGCTGGCACGCTGGCACGCTGGCACGCTGGCACGCTGGCACGCTGATGACACTATGCGCGCCTGGGTGCGTTCGTCAAACCTGGCGCCACCCAGCAGTTGTCACCGGCTGGGAGCGGACATCCCTTTCCGCGGTTCCTGCCCGCGCTACCGCCACTTCAGTTCGATCTCGATCTCGTGCTCCCCATCCTTCTCCGCGTACTCGAGCTCGAACTCCACCGACTCGGCCAGTCGTCCCACGGACACTCCACCCACGACCAAGCTGCCGCCCTCGATCTCCAGCACAATGGCCTTGAGGCGCGAAATCACCTGAGTGCACGTGAGCGTCTGCCCCACCTCCACCTCCACGCCCTCCGACTCCTCGTTTTCGGCGCAGGGCCCCGCCTCGCCGGCCGCTTCCTCGCCGGCCACATCTCGCTCGGCAACGTCCTCTTCGCCGGTGGAAGCGCCCACATCCGCCGGCTCCGGGGCCTGATCCTCCAAGGGAGGTGTTTCCTTCTGGACGTCCTCCATCTGCCTGCCTCCTGATTGGCTGTGGTTGCCGTGCCACCCGTAAGGTGTGTCGGCTCCCATCCATCGTACTATTATCGAACACACCAGGAACCGTCATCCACACGGAACCTCCACGGCCGAAGGAGCTCACATGGTGAGACGAGCAGCGGGATACGCGGTGATCCTCCCCCTGGCGCCGGCCGCCTCCTCCTGCGGCACGTCCGAGGAACCTGACGTGAGGGGCACCGGCACCGACACCTTGACCAGTTCTGCGTCGACCACGTCGGCGCCAACCACATCCATGCCCTGCTCAGCCCCCTCAGCGGCCGCCGCATACATCGCCGCCAGCAACCCTGACGGGCGGGGAGCGCCGCAGACCGGCGATGATCGTGTCATACGACTCGAACCCGGCGGGGAATCCCGCTGATGTCCAACCCCAAGACCCCCACCGTCTACACCGTGGGCCATTCGACCCGCCCCCTTGACGACTTCGTCGCCTTGCTGCGCGGCTTCGGAGTGCAACGCGTGGTGGACGTGCGCACCATCCCCCACTCCCGGCACAATCCCCAGTTCGACCGCAGAACTCTGGCCACCGCTCTGCGCAACCGCCGCTTCAGCTACCGTCACCTGCGGGGGTTGGGCGGCCTGCGCCATGCCCGAGCCGACTCCCCCAACCTGGGCTGGCGCAACCTCTCCTTCCGGGGCTTCGCCGACTACATGCAGACTCAGGCGTTTGCGGAGGCGCTGGAGGCGCTCATCGCACTGGCTGAAGAGAGACCCACCGTCATCATGTGCGCTGAAGCCGTCCCCTGGCGCTGCCACCGCTACCTGATTGCCGATGCCCTCCTGGTGCGCGGCTTGCCCGTGGCGCACCTCATGGCCCCCGGCGTGGCCCGAGCCCACAGCCTCCACCCGCTGGCCGTGGTCCACGAGGGCCTGATCACCTATCCGGCTCCCCCCAACGAGGAGCCGGCGGGAGCCATCAGCCCGCGTCACCCATCACGTTGAGGGGCTGAGCCCCTCAGCCGATCCGGCGACACCACACACGAGCTCTTGGCCGTCAATACGCCAGACGAGCTGCCCGTAGCGACTGAACAGCCTCGAGAAGTAGACCCATGAGAGCAGCGGCATGCCGAAGAGGGCGACGAGCGCGAGTCCCACATGGAGCGGGTGGTCCAAGAGGAGGTCAGGCGACACAAGTGCCCTTCGTGCCCCGTGGCACGCCGATCGCCCGGGGCGATCAGACCACTTTCACCTACTCCGGCTGGGCGCGTGCGACCACGACATCTTCAATCGTCTGGAGGCCCGGGGTCCTATCCAGCTGCAGGGCCAGCAGGGCGACATCATCGCGCAGTTGACCGCCGGAGAAGGCCAGTACCTCCTCCAGCATGGCCTCCGGCACGTGCTCGGGCGAAAGATCGGTCCAGCGCCCCAGCGCCTGCGCCAGGCGCTCCTGCCCGAAGAAGTCCGGCCCGCGCCGCGCTTCCATCGCCCCATCGGTGTAGAGGAAGAGAAGATGATCCCGGCCCAAGCGCACTCTGCTCTCCTCCCAGGTGTAGGAGGCAAAGACGCCGAGGGGGGCGGAGGCTGCTTTCAAGGACGTGATAGCCCCGCCATCTGAGCGCAACAGCGCATTGGGGTGGCCGGCCGAGCAGTAGGTCAGGGTCTCCGTCCCGGGATCCAACACCCCCAGGAAGAGGGTGATGAAGCCGGGGGTCTGCCGCTCCAGCAGGAGGTCGTTGGCCCGGCGCAGCACCAACCTGGGGCGCGGTGACTCGTGTGAGAATGCGTGGACCACGTCTTTCACCAGGGTGGCGATGCGGGCGGCTTCCACCCCATGTCCGGAGACGTCTCCAATGAGCACCACGACACGGTTGCCCTTGACCCGGAACACATCGTAGAAATCACCTCCCACCCGGGCGCCCTGGGTAGCAGAGAGATAGAGATGGCCAAACCGCAACCCCGGCATCTCGCGAGGGATGTCCAGCAGGGCCGCCTGCAACACCGAGGCGATGTTGCGCTGTTCCTCCAGTTCCTTGAGCGCCGTGATGTCGCGGGCGGCCGCGAACACGCCAACGACCTCCCCCCGCGGGTCCCGATAGACCGAGGCGTTGTAGAGTACGTCGGTGGTCCGTCCCTCGCGATCCCTGATGGTGAGGGGGTAGTCCTTGAGCGATCCTGCTGCCAACACCTGCCGGTAACCCTGACGGGCGCGTTCGGAGTCGGTGAAGTAGTCGGAGAAGTCGGTGCCCACCAACTCGCGACGTTCCCGGCCGGTTACCAGGCAGGTGGCTTCGTTCACGTCGGTGATCTGGCCGTCCGGGCTGATGGTCACCATGGGGTCCAAGGCCGCCTCGATCAGGCTGCGGTTGTACCGGCTGGCCCTTTCTGCCTCCTCCTCGGCCTGCACCCGCGCCGTGATGTCCCGAGCGGCCGCAAACACCCCGGCCACCTCCCCGCGCTGGTCCCTGTAGACGACGGCGTTGTACAGGACATGGGTGAGCCTGCCATCCCCGCTCCGGATGGTGAGTGGGTAGTCGGTGACTGAGCCCTTGGCGAAGACCTCGCGGTAGCCCCTGCGGGCACTTGCCGGATCGGTGAAATAGTCGGAGAAGTCGCTGCCGATGAGCCTGCTGCGCTCACAGCCGGTGACGCTGACCGTGGCCTCGTTGACATCCGTGATCTTGCCGTCGGGGCCGATGGTCACCAACGGGTCCAGGCTGACCTCAATAAGGCTCCGCGCGTAGCTCACCCCGGCAGCCCTCTGCTGCTCCAATCCCAGGTGCTGCTCGGTGAGCTTGCTCGCCATAGTGTCGTCGATGATGACGGCCAACCGCCGGCTGCCCTCCCCGCCGATACGTGCCACCGAGACCTCGAACCAACGTCCCAAGTGCTGGGAGCAGCTCTGGAAACGCATGGGCTTCCCACCGAGAGCAACCTCCCCGCAGACCTGGAGGAACTGCGGATCGGCTCTCCCGAACTGCTCGGGCACCGTCATGCCGGAGGCACCGAGCGACTCGGTCCTTTCGTCGAAGGCCGTGTTGGTTTCCAGGATGCGATAGTCCTGCGCCCGGCCCTCCTCGTCCAAGATGACGTCAACAACCGCAAGTCCCAGGGTGATGGAGTTGAGCATTGCACGGCGCTCTTGCTCACTCTCCTTGAGGACCTGCTCCGCCTGTCGGTGCCCAGTGGTATCGTGGCCCACCGCCCCGCCTGCGCAGCTTGGACCGGATTCCGCATTCTCGCTCCGCGCCCCCGGCAGGTAGTAGGTCAGGGTGAGAAGAGTGCCTCCCTGCGGCCGGGAGACCAACGCCATACAGTCGGAGAGCGAGGCCATGAGGGGGAGTCCGAGGCCGCGGTGGGGATGATCGTGGGAGCGGCGGGGAGGCTGGAAGACACCGGGCCCTTTGATCTCCACCTCCAGCCTGTCGGCATAGCGCGCGGACACCACCTCCACCACACCCCGTGGCGGCGCGTGCTCAATAGCGTTGGCGATGCCCTCCGAGCAGGCGAGCGTGATGTCGAACACCTTGTCGTGCGCGAAGCCCGCTTCCGCCGCCACATCTTCCAGGAAGCGCCGTCCCCGGCCCACCTCCGCCAGGGCCGCGTCCAGGAGAAGACGGCGCACGCCGGGCTCTTCCGGTAGCGGTGTCACCGCGCAACCGCGTCATGCAGCGGAGACAACGATCCCTGCGGGAGACCCAGGCCCCCACCCCCTGTCACAGAACAGCTGGTTCCCAGGACTGCAACTCTACCACGTTGCCTTCCGGGTCCGTGGCGTAGCAGAACGTCACTCGACGGCCGTCTGCGCTCTCAAAGGTCACCACTTCCCCCAGTGCCCCGCCGCCCGCAGCCCGTACCCGCTCCAGCGCCGCAGGCACATCCGGGACCTCAAATGCGATGTGGGCGAAACCCAGCCGGTTGGCGGCCGCCGTCACGCAGTCCTCCGCCTCATCGTAGGAGAAGATCTCGAGCGTGGGGCCCGCATCACCCACTCCCGGCAGACGCAGGTGCATCCCCTCCAGGTGGGCGCCGGGAATCCCCGTGACGGCTTCAAGCCTGCCGCCGCGGTACTCTCGCTGAGGCGGCACCGGGCGACAGCCAAACACCACCTCATAGAATGCGGCCAGCGCGCGCCAGTCCCTGGCCACGATGTTGGTGTGGACGTAGCGGGCCGGCAGGGGGCCGGCATCGGCGCCCTTACAGCGCACGCCAGGACTCTGGCCGCAGCCGCGCCTGGTCCGGGTGGGACAGCACCGCGTCCAGGGCGGCCAGCATGCGCTCCTTGTCACGGGGCAGAGTGCCGGCCACCGGCAGGTAGTTGGAGGCGTGGTTGGAGCGGAACACGGCGTGAGTCACATTGGTGGCGGCGATCATCTCGCGCAGCTCATGCAGCATGCCCAGGGGGTCGGGCAGCACCAGTTCACCGCGCTGCACGCGCCCGGTGATGGGCGTGCCCGGGGTGAGGATGAGACTGAGGACGCCGATGTATTCGGGATCAATGGCGGACAGAGCCCGCCCGGTAGCCGTGGCGTGCTCCAGCGACCGTTCCACGCCCGCGAGTCCCAGGATGCAGGTGACAGACAGCGCCAGCCCGGCCTCGTGGGCCTTGCGGCAGGCCTGGATCTGCTGCGCCACCGTCACTCCCTTGTGGATGGCGGCCAGGGTCTCGTCATCCCCCGACTCCAGCCCCAGGTACAGCATCTCAAGCCCGTGCGTGCGCAGCTCACGCAGCTCCTCCACCGTCTTCTTCAAGAGATTCTGCGCGTTGGCATACGATGTGATGCGCTCCAGGCCGGGGAAGGTCTCGTGGAGCAGGGCCAAAAGCTCCATGAGGTGCTTGTGGGGCAGTACCAGAGCATCCCCATCGGCGAGGAACACCCGCGAGCACTCCTTCTTGTACCGCTCGGGGAGGTTCCGGAGGTCCTCCACCACCTCTGCGTGAGGCCGCACCTTGAAGGGCTTGCCCAGGTAGGTGCCACAGAAGTCGCACGTGCTGTTGGAGCAGCCGTAGGTGACTTGGAGGATCAGGCTGTCGGCCTCGCTGGGGGGACGGATCACGGCGCCTTCGTACCGCATATGCGTTCGCCTCTCATCTGTGTTCCGTTGCGTGCGCCCGGCAGGGTGCGTCGCCGCGCCGGATGGGCCGGGGCAACGGCCGGATATCAGGCTCCACCCAAATATGCCTCCCGCACCAGCGGACTGGCGAGGAGGGCCTGCGAGGTATCACTGAGGACGATGGAGCCGGTCTCCAGGACGTAGCCCCGGTCCGACACCTCCAGCGCCGCGTGGGCATTCTGCTCCACGAGCAAAATAGTGGTCCCCTGCTGGTTGATCTCTTGGATTATCTCAAAGATCTTCTCCACCAGCATGGGCGCCAAGCCCATGGAGGGCTCATCCAGCATCAACAGCTTGGGTCGCGCCATGAGCGCGCGCCCCATGGCCAACATCTGCTGCTCGCCACCAGACAGGGTGCCGCCGGGCTGACTCTGCCGTTCCAAGAGCACGGGGAAGAGGTCATAGACCCTCTGGAAGTCCTCCTTCAGTTCTTGGCCTCTGCGCGAGTAGGCGCCCATCTCCAGGTTCTCCTTCACGCTCATGCGTGGGAAGATGCGCCGTCCCTCCGGCGACTGCGACAAACCCAACTTCACCGTGTGGTAGGCCGGGACCTTCGTCAACTCTGTCCCCTCGTACGCGATGGAGCCGCTGCGAGGCCGCAGCACCCCGGAGATGGTGTTGAGGGTGGTGCTCTTGCCGGCGCCGTTGGCTCCGATGAGGGTCACGATCTCGCCTCGGTCAATGTAGAGGCTTATCCCCTTGAGGGCATGGATGCTGCCGTAGTAGGTATGCACCTGCTGTAGCTCGAGCATCTTCCCACCGGTGCTCTCCACCGGGCCGCTCATAAGGCCCTCCCGCACATCAGGCACTCTTGCCCAGATAGGCTTCGATGACTTTGGGGTCCCCGCGCACGTATTCCGGCGTACCCTCAGAAATCTTCTCGCCGTGGTCCAGCACGATGACGCGATCAGAGATCCCCATGACCACTTTCATGTCATGCTCGATCATCATGATGGTCATTCCCCCCGCCCGGATCTGACGGATGAGATCCATGAGCGCGCCCGACTCCTGCGGGTTCATGCCCGCCGCCGGTTCATCCAGGAAGAGCAGGGATGGCTGCGTAGCCAGCGCCCGTGCGATTTCCAGCCGCCGTTGCGAGCCGTAGGGTAGGTTGCGCGCGGCTTCGTCCTGGTAGCTGCTGAGACCCACGTACTCCAGCAACTCCTCTGCCCGAGCGATGGCCCCTCTCTCCTCCCGCCGCGAGCGCGGGCCGCGAAACACGGCGCCTACCACCGTGTACTTGGTGCGACAGTGTTGCCCCACCAGCACGTTCTCCAAGGCACTCATCTCGCCGAAGAGACGGATGTTCTGGAAGGTGCGGGCGATGCCCAATTGGGTGGCCTTGTGCGGCGGAAAGCCGGAGATCTCCC
>Ga0123328_1003265_pt1 | contig 13990 bp, 13 predicted proteins | sample BioC12SIPDNA_2_FD_89702 | JGI IMG/M metagenome (GOLD analysis project Ga0123328, IMG submission 89702) | Anaerobic biogas reactor microbial communites from Washington, USA - Biogas_R1_A C12 SIP DNA | ecosystem: Engineered > Bioreactor > Anaerobic > Unclassified | place: Washington, USA...
ATATCCACATATTCGTCGGCGACAATGGGGATCTCCCGGCCCATGAGAGGGAGGATACAGGTTTTTCCCACAAGGTCCTGATAGCGCTCGTCCTTAGGGTTGACGGCAACGCCGGTGTCCCCCAGCATGGTCTCGGGCCGGGTGGTGGCCACCACCACATAGCGTCCCGGCTCGCCCTTGATGGGATACCGCAAATGCCACAGATAGCCCGGCTTTTCCTTGTATTCCACCTCTGCGTCCGAAAGGGCGGTGGTGCAGTGGGGGCACCAGTTGATGATGCGGCTGCCCTTATAAATGAGCCCCTGCCTGTAAAGGGAAACGAAGACATGGCGCACGGCCGCAGAGCAGCCCTCGTCCATGGTAAACCGGGCACGCTCCCAGTCGCAGGAGGCGCCCATTTTTTTCTGCTGCTCCACGATGCGTCCGCCGTATGTTTCCTTCCAGTCCCACACTCGCTCCAGGAATTTTTCCCGGCCCAGGTCATAGCGGGTCTTGCCTTCGCCGCGCAGGGCTTCCTCCACCTTGATCTGGGTGGCGATGCCGGCGTGATCGGTACCCGGCACCCACAGGGCGGCATACCCCTGCATCCGCTTAAAGCGGGTCAGAATATCCTGCAGGGTACAGTCCATGGCATGCCCCATATGGAGCTGCCCGGTGACGTTGGGGGGGGGCATGACAATGGTAAACGGCTTCCTTTGGGGATCACGCCGGCCTGCAAAGCAGCCGCCCCGTTCCCACATCTCATAGATGCGGCCTTCCGCCTCCCCCGGTTCGTAGATTTTCGGCAGTTCTCTCCTCATATCGTTCATTCTCCTATCAGATACTAAAACAAAAAGCCCCAAGCCTCTCGGCTCAGGGCGAACACATGGTCCGCGGTACCACCTGAATTCGGGCCATGCCCGCACTCATATGCCCGTAACGGGGGCTTCCCGGCGGAACCTGCCGGCGTGTAAAGCCTTCGGTTCCGCGGCTCGGGGACGACTTCCATGCTCCCTCAGGAGGGCTTGCACCGGCCGCCCTCTCTCTGCGCTTCGGGATTTCATGTACTGCTTCCCGTCATAGCCTTTGCGCTATGCGTCTGCTTGAGCAAAATCAGTATATGCAACCGGGGGGAAAAAGTCAAGGGCAATCGTCCCCTGGCATTCTCCGGCATATCCGCGTCTTTTTTGAACTTGGTCCGCGTTCCAGCTTGGACAGCCGCCCGGGGGGATGGGGTTTCCTTGTCGTCACATTCTTATCCATCCGGGAATTCCTCCATCTATCGCACCGCATCTTATTGTTCTTGCGGCTTTTTTGCAGTATAATAGCCGCAAAGCGGCTATTATACCACCTTTTACAGCGCGGTTCGCTCCTTTTGCTCCGCAAAAGAACCGCCAACGATGCCACATACCACAAACGCTGCGCGTTTGCGGTATGGTACCCGCAAAGCGGCTATTATACCACCTTTTACAGTGCGGTTCGCTCCTTTTGCTCCGCAAAAGAACCGCCAACGATGCCACATACCACAAACGCTGCGCGTCAGGCCCTTTTTGTATACTCATCCACCCATTCCAGTTCAGGCGGAGGCTCCCCTGCGCACACGGCGCACCGCCACCCCTCGCCGGCATAGCTGCGGATGTGCGCATGTGCGGGAACGGACAGCCGGGACGGATGTCCCGGGATGCCCTTACCGGTAAACTTGCCCCACGCCTCCTTCCGGGTCCAGAGGGTGTAGAAGCTCTCCCATGTACCGCCGCCGCGAAGAAAGGTTTCATATTCCCCCTGCGTCAGCACAAACCGGGGCAGGTTATCCCTCCGGGGGCGAACCGTCTCGATATCCACGCCCACCTCGCCGTCCCCCACGGCACAGAGGACCAGATCCCCGCTGTGGGAGAGGTTGAACCGGATATGCCGGGCGGAGGGAAACCAGGGCTTTCCCCGGCCGGTGCGGGCGACCGGAGGGGCCTTGACCAGACCGTACATCTGAAGCAGGGCGTATTCCAGCAGTGATACCGCGTCCCCTCTTCTGCCTGCAAACACTCGTATCAAATCTGTTTTCTCCCCTTTGTTGATAAGAAATGCTCTGTGCGAAAGGAAGTTTAGGAATGGACTATGCGGCACGGCGTCAGAAACAGGCGAAAAAAACCGAGCAGACGATTCTGCAGACCGCACTTACCCTCATGCGGGAGCGCGGCTTTGACAAGGTTTCCGTCCGGGATATCTGCCGGGAGGCGGGCATTACGACGGGCGCATTTTACCACCACTTCAGTTCCAAGGAGGCGCTGTTCAAAAAGGGCTTTTCCCCGCTGGACCTCTATATGGAACAAGCGCTGGCGGGGCATGAGCAGGACCAGCCCGCCGAGCGGCTGCGGCTCATTCTGGTCAGCTACGCACGGTTTATCCAGGAGGAGTGCGGCGAGCTCACGGGGCAGTATTACCAGCAGCGGGTAATGGATCCTCTGGCGGTTACCTCCATGGACCCCACCCGCTTCACCCATCGCATTATGCTGGACTGTCTGAAGCAGGCAGAGCGGACGGGTGTGCTGGCCATCGGACGATCCCCCGAGTGGCTGGCCGACTTCTGCTTTCGGCACTTCCGCGGAGTGGTCATCGACTGGGTGCTTCACAATTACAGCTACTCCCTGCTGGAAAGGATGCAGGAGGATTACGGCCTGTTTGAAAAGCTGTTCGTCGATCCCTGATCCCGCAGGGCCAGCTGCCGGAGTATTTCCGCTCTGTTATCCTCCGGGTGCTCCAGCACATGGCAAAGCAGCGCCCGCTGCATCCGCCCGATTTCCGGCCCCCGGAAGCCCAGCTTCCGGAGGTCTCCTCCCGTGAGGGCCAGAGCGCCGATTTCATAGCAGGGCCCGGCTGCCAGTACCCGCTCCAGCTCCTCTCCCGCGCCCATAACGGCGGCGGCAACGGCTGCCACCTCTGCCCCGTAACGGGCCAGAGCCCTGCGCCAGTCGGCGGCGGTGCCCGGCCGGGGGGGGCGGAGCGCACATAGGACACCCGCGCACACGGCGGCCGTATGCCGGTCTGGCTTAAGCCTCTCCAAAAAGGCCGTGCCGCCCAGCAGAACACACAGTCCGCTCCACCGGTGCAGGGGCTGCGGGGGCAGGACGCTCAGGACGCTCAGATCGGGAGAAACCGGCCCGTCCAGCCAGGGGGCCAGCAGGCCCGCGGAAAAGAGCAGGCCGCCCCGCGAGGGAAAGGGCGCCGTGATGGTCTGTTCCACCTCCGCCCGCACCCGCTCGGCCGACAGATGCGCTTCTCCCGCAACGCCGGCTTTGACGGCACCGGCTGTGGCCGGCTCCAGTTCAAATCCCAGCTGGGCGGAAAACCGCACCGCGCGCAGCATGCGCAGAGCGTCCTCGGAAAAGCGCGCCGCGGGGCTGCCCACACAGCGGATTATCTTTTGCGACAGGTCGGCCTGTCCGCCGAACAGGTCGATGATGCCGCCGCCGGGAGCCAGGGCCATGGCGTTGATGGTAAAATCACGCCGGGAAAGGTCTTCCCGGAGCCCGGCGTCAAAGGTCACGGCGTCCGGATGACGGCCGTCGGCATATCCGCCTTCCCGTCGGAAGGCGGTCACCTCCACCTTCCCACCTCCCAGCAGGACGGTAACCGTGCCGTGCTTCAGCCCGGTGGGGACGGTGCGGGCAAAGAGGCTCATGACCTCTTCCGGGCGGGCCGAGGTGGCCACATCCCAGTCCTGAGGCTGCCTGCCCAGCAGCAGGTCACGCACGCAGCCGCCCACGGGGTATGCTTCGTGACCGTGTCGGCGCAGACACATGCAGCAATACTGGAGATAGTGCGGAAGCGCAGGCATATCCTTTTCCCTCCTGCCGGTATGTTTGGGGGACGGCGCGTCTATACTGGTTAGTAGGACTCTTGCGCATGCGGCGATTCGGTACTATAATAAGAGCTGTATTTCAATTCTCAATCACGATATATTATAATCTCACATAAAGGGCGTGTAAACCCCATGGCAGCTGGCAACATCCACGAATACATCCGGCCCGGTCGCCGCGCCCATCTGGTGGGTGCCGGCGGCGTCTCCATGGCTCCTCTGGCCGAGGTGCTCTCCGGCATGGGCATGATTGTCACCGGCTCGGATCTTCAGGAGAGCGCCTCGGTGAAGCACCTGCGCGCACTGGGCATTCCGGTGGCAATCGGTCACAGAGAAGCCAATATCGGCTCTGCCGAGCTTATTATCCGCACCGCCGCCGTCCACGACGGAAACCCCGAGATCGCCGCCGCAAGGGCGGCGGGCATTCCCGTCTTCGAACGCGCGCAGGCCTGGGGTTCGTTTATGCGCGGGTATGAGAACGCGCTGTGCATATCGGGCACTCACGGCAAAACCACCACCACTTCCATGTGTACCCATATTATCATGGCCGCCGGACTTGATCCCACGGTGATGATCGGAGGCACCCTCCCGCTTCTGGGCGCCGGCCACCGGGTGGGCAGGGGAAACACCATTATCCTGGAGTCCTGCGAATACTGCAATTCCTTCCTCTCCTTTTTCCCCACCGTCGCCGTCATCCTCAACATTGAGGCCGACCATCTGGACTTTTTTCACGATCTGGAGGATGTGGAGCACTCCTTCCGCACCTTTGCCGGCCTGGTGCCGGAAAACGGGCTCATCGTAGCCAACGGGGACGATGAAAACACCATGCATGCCCTGGCAGGCATCGACCGCCCCCTGCTCACCTTCGGGCTGCGGCAGGGCGATGTGCATGCCGCCGATCTGAAGTGGGAGTGCGGTCTCCCCTCTTTCGACATCGTGTACAGGGGAGACAGGCACGCCCATGTCTGTCTGCGCGTCCCCGGCCTTCACAACGTCAAAAATGCGCTGGCGGCGGCCGCCGCCTGCATCCGGCTGGGCGTCCCCTCCTGCGCGCTGGAGGCCGGCCTGGCTGCCTTCCGCGGCGCCGGCCGCCGCTTTGAACGCAAGGGCAGCTGCAACCAAGCCGAAATTTACGACGACTACGCCCATCATCCGGGCGAGCTCAGGGCGCTGCTGTCCACCGCCCGGGAACTGGGCTTCCGGCGCATCATCTGCGCCTTCCAGCCTCACACCTATACGCGCACCAAGGCCCTGTTCGATGACTTTGTACAGGTGCTCAGGCAGCCGGATATCACCCTGCTGGCGGAGATTTATGCCGCCCGGGAGGACAATACCATCGGCATCTCCTCCCGGGACCTGGCCGAGCATATCCCCGGCGCGCGATACTATGCCACGCTGGATGCCCTGACCGATGAGCTGCGAGCCCTGGCCGGTCCGGGCGATCTCATTCTCACCGTGGGCGCCGGAGACATCTATACCGTAGGCGAAGCGCTGGTAAAATAGCCGCTGCGTCAAAAACCGCCCCCGCTCTTTTTCGGGGGCGGTTTTTTGCGGCTCAGAACAGTCCGGATATGATCCCGTTTTCGTCGATATCGATCTTCTCGGCCGAGGGCACCCGGGGGAGGCCCGGCATAGTCATCACCTCGCCGGTGAGGGCAACCACAAAGCCGGCGCCCGCGCTCACCCGGACGCTGCGCACCGTGATGCGGAAGCCTTCGGGCGCACCCAGTCTGGCGGCATCGTCCGTAAAGGAGTATTGAGTCTTGGCCATGCAGATGGGAAGGGCGCCGTAGCCCAGCTCCTCCAGCTTGTCCAGCTCTCTGGCCGCGGCGGGCGCGTAATCCACGCCGCCGGCCCGGTAAACGTTCCGGGCAATGGCGTCTATTTTATCCCGGAGGGGCAGGTTGTCGGGATAGGCGAAGCGGAAACCGCCCTGCTGCCCTTGCGCCAGGCGCACTACCTCCCGGGCAAGCTCCAGGCCGCCGGCGCCTCCCCTGCTCCACACCTCGGAGAGGGCTACGTTGACACCGCACCTGCCGCACGCCTCCCGGATGAGGGACAGCTCGGCATCGGTATCGCCGGCAAAGCGGTTGACGGCCACCACGGCGGGCAGGCCGAACACACCGGTGATATTTTCCACATGGCGCAGCAGATTGGGCAGCCCGCGCTCCAGAGCGGCCAGATCCTCCCTGTCCAGATCCGCTTTGAGACAGCCGCCGTGGTGTTTCAGGGCGCGGACAGTGGCCACGATCACCACCGCGTCCGGCCTCATACCGGATGCGCGGCATTTGATATCGATGAATTTCTCGGCTCCCAGGTCGGCGCCGAAGCCCGCCTCGGTGACCACATAATCTCCCAGCCTCAGCGCGGCATCGGTGGCGGCCACGCTGTTGCAGCCGTGGGCGATGTTGGCGAAGGGGCCGCCGTGGATCAGGGCGGGGGTGCCCGCCAGCGTCTGCACCAGATTGGGCTTGACCGCATCCTTGAGCAGGACGGCCATGGCGCCCTCGGCCTTCAGATCATGGGCGGTGACCGGGGTGCCGGCGCGGGTGTAGGCCACCACCATGCGCCCCAGCCGGGATTTGAGATCCATCATGCCGGAGGCAAGGCACAGTGCCGCCATGACCTCGGAGGCAACGGTAATATCAAAGCCATCCTCCCTGGGGACCCCCTGCATCCGCCCGCCCAGGCCGCACACGATGCTGCGCAGCTGGCGGTCATTCATGTCCACACAGCGCTTCCATGTGATCTGCTTGGCATCGATATCCAGCCGGTTTCCCTGCTGGATGTGGTTGTCCAGCAGGGCGGCCAACAGGTTGTTGGCCGCTCCGACCGCATGAAAATCACCGGTAAAATGGAGGTTGATGTCCTCCATGGGAACCACCTGGGCGTATCCGCCGCCCGCGGCGCCGCCCTTGATGCCGAATACCGGCCCCAGGGAGGGCTCCCGCAGCGTCAGCACCGTCTTATGGCCCAGAAGGGAAAGGGCATCGGACAGCCCCACGCTGGTGGTGGTCTTCCCCTCGCCCGCAGGCGTGGGGTTGATAGCGGTCACCAAAATAAGCCTGCCCCTGCGGGGCCTGTCCCTCAGGGCGGCTGTGTCCAGCTTGGCCTTGCTGCGTCCATATGGTTCCAGCGCGTCCTCTCCCACCCCGAGTTTTGCGGCAATTTCGGCAACAGGGCTCAGAACGGCGCTCTGGGCAATTTCAATGTCGGTTTTCATGGCGGCCTCCTCGCAGTATTCATCTCCTTTTATTCTACCTGATGAGGCACAAAATGACAAGGAAAAAAGTCAGCGGAATGGGCAGGAACCCCGGGCGCTGTCTCCCGCAAACAAAACGAAGCGCCGCCTTGCCATGCGGCGCTTCGTTTTGTTAAGCCGGAACGCTGTCAGCATTCGGGACAGAATTCCTCAGAGGCCTCCTCACACACCACCTGAGGCACACCCGGCGTGGTGGAGGCACCGAATGCTATGGGCACTTCCACGCACATCCTCTGGGTCACGGTGAAGAAGCAGCTGCGGGCTCCTGCCGGACACGAAGTGGCTCCCGGCAGGATAAGGGGATCACCGCAGCAGATCGTTCTCGTGGGACCGGGAATGACGAAGGGTGTAACCGTTACCGGCACGCATACCGTCGCAGGCTGATAGGTGACCGTCTCGCAGAACTGCGATTCCTGACAGACCGGGCCGCAGATGCTCAATCCGGTCTCTGCTTCCTGACCGCCCTTGAGGCAGACTTGGGTTGGCCCGACCGGATAGGGAGTGTTCAGCTCGAAGCATACGTTCATAACTCCCCCGACTTTATTGAGGGGAAACTCGAATTTCAATCCGGAACAGCCCGTCGTCGGATCGGGGGTCACAAGCACCACGTTGTCGCCGAAAATTACCGTCTGCGGTTCCTCGTCGATGACGACGGTAATCGTGTCCTGAACAATCTGCGCTGCGGTAATGTCCTCGCATATGCCCAATACCCAATGGCTCAAATCGATTAAATCGGGATCGTCCGAGCCGACCCCCGTTAAGATATAACAAAACTTTTGGTTTTCCCCCGGGCCCGGCGTCAAATTTGAATTGCTCAAATCAAGGGCAACTCTAAAAGGAAGGGCCGAGCCCGGTACCTCGGCGTAATTGATTTCAAGATTGCAAAACAACTGAGCTGGCACTCTAATTACCTTCTTTGGCTAAATTCTTACCATCGCACCCTTCACACATTTTCCCGCCGGCTTCTCCGCATTTGATATAGGGGCAATTTACAAGAGCCTGCGCTGAAAATTCTATAGGCACCTCTACGCAAATATTTTGCGTGAGGATAAAACTGCAGTTGCCCGATCCGGGATTGCATGTCATCCTGCAGGGCGAAGGAATGATTCTGGGATCGCCGCAGCAAAATGTGTTGATAGAACCTGCGCTTACCTTAGGCTTAACGGTTACAGGCACCGAAACGGTAGCGGACTGGTAAGTAACAGCTACGCATCCCCCGGAATTCCGGTCCTCCGCATAATGGCTGTCATAACATTCCGGCATAAACACTCTCCTCTTGCAAGTTTTTCTATTTCTGACCGGCTGATCGCAAAGCAACGGGGAAGAAGCCCTGCCTGGCCGGAAGGACATAGGAATGCTCCCTCGGCTATTCCATTGCATTCTATGCCGAATCCGGCCGTATCGTGTCCGGCCTTGCTTTGCTGCGGCAACGCAGCCTCCCGTTCTGCCATCAGACGTTCTTCTCGTGCAATTTGATTGCCTTCGTTGAAAATTGTTTTATTATATATTATAATCATATAGCATTGCAGGGTAGGAGCCTGACCCTGCCCTTCCCATTTTTCTCAAGCCTTTGGAGGTTTTCTTGAAAGAATTGGATCAGCTTCCCATTCCCCTTTTGCATTGGTACCGTGAAAATGCCCGTGTCCTGCCCTGGCGTTCCCTGCCCACGCCCTACCGGGTGTGGGTGTCTGAGATTATGCTCCAGCAGACCCGCGTGGCGGCGGTGCTGGACTATTTCACCCGTTTTATGGAGGAGCTGCCCACCATCCGGGATTTGGCCGGGGCGGACGAGGACAGGCTTCTCAAGCTGTGGCAGGGTCTGGGCTACTACAACCGCGCCCGCAACCTGCAGAGAGCGGCAAGGCAGGTGGTTTCCCGCTTCGGAGGCATATTCCCGGGCACTTATGAGGAGATCCGAACCCTTAGCGGCGTGGGGGAATACACGGCGGGGGCCATCGCGTCCATTGCCTTCGGTATCCCGGTTCCCGCAGTGGACGGCAATGTGATACGGGTGGTCGCCCGCATCACCGGGGACGATGCCGACATCACCGCCCCTGCCGCGAAAAAAAAGACGGCGGCCATGCTGATGCAGGTTATGCCGGCACAGGCTCCCGGAGATTTCAATCAGGCCCTCATGGAGCTGGGGGCCACCGTGTGCCTGCCCAACGGCGCGCCCAGTTGTGCAAAATGCCCGGCATCCGGCTTCTGTACGGCGTATCTCACCGGGCGGACGGACAAGCTGCCCGTCAAGACGCCCAAAAAAGCGAGAAAGACCGAGGAGCGCACCGTTTTCCTGATCTTTCACGGAAAAAAAGCGGCGCTCCGCCGCCGTCCGGAGAAGGGACTTCTGGCCGGGCTGTGGGAGTATCCCAGCGAGCCTGCCGGACCGCCGGAGCAGGCCCTGAAAGAGTGGGGAATCACGGCGCTGGCCCTGGAGTACGGCGGTACGGGAAAGCACGTCTTTACCCATATCGAGTGGCATATGAACGCCGTTGTGGTGAACGCGGCCGACCATGCTCTCCCGGACGGCTGGGTGTGGGCCGACGGCGCCGGTCTCCGCTCCAGATACGCTCTTCCAAACGCATTCCGCCCCTTTGAGCATCTGGTAGAAACGCATCTTTCAGGAGGACAGGCATGAAAGAGCTCATTGCCGCCCAGCGGCGCTACTTTTTTTCCGGCGCTACCCGCCCCCCCGCCTTCCGAAAGGGTATGCTCACCCGTCTGGAGCAGGCGGTTCTGAGGCACGAGTCCCTTTTGACCAAAGCGCTGGAGGCCGACCTGGGCAAACCGCCCTTTGAGGCGTATGCCACCGAGATCGGGTTCGCTCTGTCTCAGATCCGCTTTCTCAGAAGCCGCCTGGAACGGTGGTGTGCTCCCCGGCGCGCCCCCTTTTCCCTCGCCACCTTCCCGGGCAGAACCGTGGTACGGCCCGAACCCTACGGGGTGTCCCTCATTATGGCGCCCTGGAACTATCCGGTGCAGCTGACGCTGGCGCCCCTGGCGGCTGCACTGGCGGCGGGCAACTGCGCGGTGATCAAGCCCTCCGCCTATGCGCCCGAGACGTCCGGGGCTTTGACGAACATGCTCTCCGAGGCTTTTCCCCGGCAATATGTGGCCGTGGTGGAGGGGGGCAGATCGGAAAACGCCGCCCTCCTGGAGGAGAAATTTGACTATATCTTTTTTACCGGCTCCACCGAAACTGGCAGGGCGGTTATGGCTGCCGCCGCCCGTCGCCTTACCCCCGTCACGCTGGAGCTTGGCGGCAAGTCTCCCTGTATCGTTGCCCGCGACGCCGACCTGGAGACTGCGGCCAAGCGCATTGTCTGGGGTAAGTTTTTAAACGCCGGACAGACCTGTGTGGCGCCCGACCACATCTGGATCAGGCAGGAGCAGCAGGAGGAGCTCATCGAGCGCATGCGCCGTCATATTACAAGGTTCTACGGCGAGCACCCTTTGGACAGCCCTTCTCTGCCCCGTATCGTCAATGAAAAGCACTACCGGCGGCTGCTGGCGCTCATGGATGCGCAAAAGGTGATCTTCGGCGGCGGCAGTATGGACGCCGCTCTGCGCATTGAGCCCACAGTGATGGCGGACGTAACCGAAGACCATCCGGTGATGGGGGAGGAAATATTCGGGCCCATTCTTCCCATTTTACATTACGATGATCTGGATGCGCTCATCGCGCACCTCCAGCAAAAGCCCAGCCCTCTGGCCCTCTATCTGTTCACCCGCAGCCGCGCCGTGGAGCGCAGGGTGATGGGCGGGCTGTCCTTCGGCGGCGGCTGCGTTAACGACACCGTCATCCACCTCGGTTCCCACCATGTCCCCTTTGGCGGCGTGGGGGAGAGCGGGATAGGCAGCTATCACGGCAAGGCGGGCTTCGATACCTTCAGCCACTATAAAACCATCGTGCGCAGAGGCGCCCTGGACCTGCCGCTGCGCTACCCGCCTTACGGCGACAAGGCGCTGCGCATTTTAAAAAAACTGATGTAAGGGGAATCGGAAGCCTATGGCAAAGCTCTATTTCCGATACGGGGTGATGGGCTCCAGCAAGACTGCCAACGCCCTGATGGTCAACTATAATTATGAGGAGCGGGGGCAGAAAGCCCTCCTCACCAAGCCTGCCGTCGACCGCCGGGACGGAGAGCGATTCGTGGCTTCGCGGGCGGGCCTTTCCCACCCCTGCATCTGGTTTCACGAGATGAGGCGCATGACGCCGGAAGAGCTGAAGTCCTATGCCTGCGTCATTGTGGACGAGGCGCAGTTCCTGACACGGGAAGAGGTGCGCCACCTCACTTCTCTGGTGGATGACCTGAATCTCCCGGTCATCTGCTACGGCCTTCGGGCCGATTTCCGGGGCGACCTGTTTCCCGGTTCTGCCGAACTGCTGGCCACGGCGGATATCATTGAGGAGGTCAAAACCATCTGCTGGTGCGGACACAAGGCCACCTGCAACACCCGGTTCGGCGCCGACGGCGCAGTGCTCAGGGAGGGGGAGCAGGTGGTGCTGGGCGCCAACGACTGCTACATCGGCCTGTGCCGCAAGCACTGGAAGGAAGGCAACCTGGGGCCGAAGAAATGATGTGTGCCATATGTCCCCGCAGATGCGGAGCGGAACGGACCGATCTCTCCGGCGCAGGCGCGTGCGGCATGCCTGCCCTGCCGGTGGTGGCCCGGGCGGCTCTTCATCTGTGGGAGGAGCCCCCTGTCTCCGGGCAGCGGGGCGCGGGGACAGTGTTCTTCTCCGGCTGCCCCTTAAACTGCGTATACTGCCAGAACGACCGCATCAGCCGTGAAAACTTCGGGCAGTGCATCTCGCCCGAACGTCTGCGGGAAATCTTCCTTTCCCTTGCGGCGCAGGGGGCGCATAATATAGACCTGGTCAATCCCACTCACTTTTCTCATGTGCTCGGCGCGGTGCTGGAGCAGCCCCTGTCGGTGCCCGTGGTGTGGAATTCCGGCGGCTATGAGCGGGTGGAGACCCTGAAAACGCTGGAGGGCAAGGTGCAGGTCTATCTGCCCGACTTTAAGTACCTGGACGCTCATGCCGCCCAGCGGTATTCCGGTGCGGCCGATTATCCTGAGGCTGCCGCCGCCGCCATCCGGGAGATGGTGCGCCAGACGGGTCCTTATGTGCTGGAGGACGGGCTGCTCAAACGCGGCGTACTCATCCGCCACCTTATTTTGCCCGGACAGGTGGCCGGGGCCAGGGCGGTGATGGACTGGGTGGCCAATGCCTTTCCGCGGGGGACGGTGCTCTTTTCCCTCATGAGCCAGTATATTCCCCGGGGGCATGCGGCCAGGTTCCCCGAACTGAACCGTACCCTGCGCCCTTCCGAGCGCCGCGCGGCGGAGGAATACATGCGCAATCTCGGTCTGGAAGGCTATATTCAGTCGGGCGAGGCGGCGCAGGAGAGGTATGTCCCCCCCTTCGATCTCAGCGGAGTTTAGCATATGCGGGCGGCGCTCCCGGATTTGAGGCTGCCTCTATTTCCCCGTGCAAACCGGCAAATACTTTATCTATAGCTGTACGCAAATCACTTGCTGGCAAAAGAGGTGAGGCAGGCTTGCGAGGGACAGACAACAAAGCGGTAGAGGCGGCCCGAAACGAGCAGGCGCTCACGCGTTTTGTGCTCTCATACGAACCCTACATACTCAAATGCGCGTCCAGGGCTTCCAAGCGGTATATCACCAAAAGCGATGATGAATGGTCGGTCGCATTGGAGGCCTTTTGCAGCGCCGTGACCGCTTATTCTTATGAAAAAGGCAGTTTTCTTCCTTTTGCCGAACTGATGATTCAGCGGCGCCTGATCGATTTTTTCCGCAGCCGGAACAAGTACCGGGCTGAGTTTTCCGTTAACCCCTCGGTTTTTTGGGGAGAGTCCGGGGAAGGGGACGAGGACCTGCCGTTTGCCGCGGAAATCCTTGCCAAGACGACGGACGGCAGGGAAACCGCTCTGAAGGATGAAATAGAGGCGGTCGCTGCGCAGCTTGCCGGTTACGGCTTTTCGTTCTATGATTTGACCGGCTGCAGCCCGAAATCAAAAAAAACAAAGGCCGCCTGTGCCTGCGCGGTATCCTATATGCTGTCCTCTCCCCTGCTCTGCGCCGAACTGCGCCGCTCAAAGCTTCTTCCGCTCAAACTGATCCGGCAGGATACCGGGGTGCCTCGAAAAGTATTGGAGCGCCACCGAAAATATATTATAGCGGCAGTTGTGATTCTGACCGGTGATTATCCCGGCCTGACAGATTATCTGGACCCCGGGAAGGAGAGGATGTTCCCATGAAGGCGGTAATTGTGGAGCTGCGCGGAAGCTATGCCGCGGCACTTTCCAGCGACGGCTCCTTCCGGCGGCTGAAAAATGAGGGATATGCCGTAGGGCAGGAGGTGGAACTGCGCCCTGCGTTGGGGCCGGGTGCCAGGCTATCCCTGCGCGTGGCCGGGATAGCGGCGGCCGCCGCGGTCGTTGCCGTTCCCGCTTATGCATACTGCGCGCCCTATTCCTATGTGAGCCTGGATCTCGTCCCGTCCATCGAATATTCCCTCAACCGCTTTGACCGCGTGCTTGACTGTACGGCGGTCAACCCGGAGGGCAGCGAGGTCTTGGATGGACTTGAGCTGGGAGGAAAAAAAATCGGGGACGCCGTCCGCCTCACCCTGGAAGCAATGTCTGACCGGGGATATTTGTCGAATGCGGCTCCCTCAGGCATGGTGATTGGCACATGCAGCAAGAACGAAGAAAAATCCGATCTGCTTGCTGAAACTGTCTCACAAGCCGTCAAAGAGGCGGCGCAGGCGGAGGAGGTTGAACTTGAGGTGGTTGCGGAGCGTGTCGGACAGGAGCGCGTGCAGGAGGCAAAAAAATTGGGTACCACTCCCGGAAAGCTGAATCTCA
>Ga0123328_1003266_pt1 | contig 13988 bp, 10 predicted proteins | sample BioC12SIPDNA_2_FD_89702 | JGI IMG/M metagenome (GOLD analysis project Ga0123328, IMG submission 89702) | Anaerobic biogas reactor microbial communites from Washington, USA - Biogas_R1_A C12 SIP DNA | ecosystem: Engineered > Bioreactor > Anaerobic > Unclassified | place: Washington, USA...
CCGCTCCGGCGCTACGATAGAGCAGATATGCCGGTACGAGGAGGATGAGGCCGGTGACGAGCGCGGCGGCGATGGTCAGGCTCCTGGCAGAGAGGCCGGACAGCCGCGCCGTCGTGCGCGGGGCGGCAGGGTTTAGCGCGCCGGTTGGAACGGCGGGTGTAGCAAAGGGGCGGCTAAGTTGCTGGAAAATGGTCATAAAAAAGCCTCAAGCTATGAGCTCTAAGCCTTAAGCTGAAGGCTGAAGGCTTAAAGCTTACGGCTTATAGCTAACAGCTAATCAATAATCCCTAACTCGATCAACATATCCTGCGTGCCCTGGAAGTCGGCAAGCTGGGACAGCTCGATGTCGGCGGCCTGGGCGTCCAGCTCGGCGAGCGGCGGCAGGCCGGCGGCAGTGGTCACGCCCTCTATCACCGGGTATTCGTTGGTCTGGGCGGCGAAGTATTGCTGGCCCGGCACGCTGAGCAGGAAGTCGATAAAGCGTTGCGCGTTCTCGGCGTTCTCGGCGCTGGCAAGGATGCCCGCGCCAGAGACCATGATCAGGCTGCCGGGGCCGCCGCCGGGCAGGAAGTAGTTGCGCGCGGCGAAGCTCTCACCCTGCTCGGCGAGAAAGCGGTACAGGTAGTAGTGGTTCACGAAGCCGGCGTCAATCTCGCCCGCGCCAACAGCCTGGACAATGGGCGAGTTGCCGTCGAAGACGAGGGGATCGTTAGCCTGGATGCCGCGCAGCCAGTCGGCCGTGCGCTCGTCGCCCCACAGGGCGCGCATCGCCGTAACCATCGCCTGGAAGGAGGCGTTGGTCGGCGCCCAGCCCAGCCGGCCCTTCCACTCCGGGTCGGTAAAGCCTTCCAGCCCCCCGGGCAGGCCTGTGGCCGGGTCGGGGATGGCCTCGGTGTTGTAGACGATGGTACGCGCCCGGCCGGAGATGCCGACCCACTGGCCGCTTTCGGCGGCGAAGCGAGCGGGCACTTTCGCCAGCGTCTCGTCGGGCAGCGTGGCGAAAAGGCCGGCCGCTTCAATGGCGCCCAGACCGCCGGGGTCCTGGGCGTAAAAGAGGTCGGCCGGGCTGTTTTCGCCCTCTTCAAGCAGCACGCCGGTCATTTCGGCGGTGCTGCCGTAGCGCACCTCGACGTCAATGCCGGTAGCGGCGGCGAACTGGTCAATGACGGGGCCGACCAGGCTCTCGCTGCGGCCGGAGTAGATGACGAGCCGCCCCGGGTCGCCGAGTGCCTCGTCGGGGGGCGCGGTTTCCGCGGGTGCGCCTTCGGTTGGCGCGGTGTCGCCCGGCGTATCGGGCGCGGCGGTCGGCTCCTGGCCGGGCTGCGCGCCGCAGGCGGCGAGAAGGCCGAGAATCAGGATAAACAATACGGCGCTGGGCCGGAATAGACGATAGTCAGTCAACAAGACGGTTTCCTCTTCGTGTCAGTGTGTGGTTAATTGGTCTGGCGCCAGACTGACGGGGCTTATTATTACCGTTTATGGAAGGGGGGTCTACGCAGAAGGTTCAATTAAAAGTTATAGGCGGTAAAGTCTGAATTTAACCGGGGTTAAACCGGTACGTAGATATCTACCCGGCGAATATATCCGGGATACAGGCGGGCCGGCGGGCGGCGCGTTATGGTGCGGGAAAACGAAACGTTTGTTGGAGGTAGACCATGGCCGGCAAGTACAGCGTGAATGGGGACGCCGTGAGGCAGGCGAAGCGGCTGATCCGCGACGGAAAGGTGAAGATGGAGAGCGATTGGAGCGAGGCGCAGCCGTCAGCCAGAGAGGAATCGCGCTATCTGGAAGGGCACGACTGGCGGGAGTATGGCGCGTGGTTCCTGGCGATTGATCGCGAGGCCAGCGAAGAGACGAAAGACCGCTACAACTTCCCCTACGGCGACTTCAAGCAGGTACACCGCGACGGCGTGATTGCCGCCAAGCAGCGGGCAGCACAAAACGACCACACGGCCATCGAAAAGGCCGCGGACGAGCTGCTATCGCTGATTGATGGGGATTAGGTTAGCTACGGGGCCCTAGGCGGGCTGGTTGGACGTTGATGAATTGCGAGGCATGACGCAGGCAACGATGTAGCACGATTTCTAAATCGTGCGATGGGGAGCGATTTGGAAAAATCGCTCTACAAGAAGGGTACTTCGCGTAAATGCCCCGTCATTTGTCAACGTGCAGCTTCGTTCCGTTCCAGAGGGCTAGTTCGCCTTCTCCGGAGCCTGGTAGGCAAGGAGCATGACGCCCAGCTCCTCTTCGAGGGCCTGCAGGCGGCTGACCTGATCGTCGGTCAGGTCAGCAAGGCGGGTAGCCGGCTCGACGGCGAGCACGAGCGTGCCGATCTTGTCCTCGAACTTGCGCAGCCGCTTGAGCTGCTTGGGGCTGAGCTGAGCGAAACGAACGTCCGCGTTTTCCATGGGGGGATTCTCCTTTGGCACGTACTGGATAATCCTCGCTATTCTAGCACAGGAACGGCCTTTTTGATCGGCGATTAATCTATCTTTTTGATCCGCCTCGATTTTCTGGCGCGGTCACCGGTCACTCTTCCACGTCCGGCTCGTCTTCGTCCAGCTCATCCTCGGCGGAGGCCGGGTCCAGCTCCCAGCGCTCTTCGTCGCGGCGGAGGACCTTGGTGGCGAAGTCAAGCTCTTCGTCGTCGCGGTAGGTGACGCCGGCGCCCTCCCCAATCTCGTCCACCAGGTCCCGGTCGGGCATCGGTTCGGCGCCGACGTCATGGTCGCCGACGCCGGCCTCGAACCAGCCTTCGTCCAGGTCGCCGCCGCTCAGCTCGGGCGTCTCGGCGTGGTGCTCGCGCAGCCGCCGGAAGAGACCCTGCTCGTCGGTGGGCATTGTCTGGCGCTCCTGGAAGTCGTCGAGGATATCGGCGTCCTCGGTCTCGCGCCCGATTTCGGTCATCACGCCTTCGCTGTTTTCCTCTGTGGTCAGCCGGTCAAATTCACGCTGCCCGCCGAGCGGGTAGTCGGGCTTTTCTTCGCCTTCGGTGTACAGCAGGGCGTGCTGTTCTGATTGGGGTTGTGGGTCGTTGCTGGTGTACTGGCGCTTCGGGCGGTCGCCGTCCCCTGCGGCAGCGCCGCGCTGCGTGGGCACGGTGTCGGTGTAGTCGAGGTCGTCGTCCAGCTCGGGGTCATAGTCGGGCCGGGGCTCGCGCTCGGGCTGTTTTTCTGCCATAGAATCCTCCTGGGAGCAGTCACTCGGGTCAAGAGGAACGCCCGGCCGTTGGAGCGACCGGGCGTTCCTGTTCCGCTCGCCCTGGTAGGGGCGCGGTGCGATTGTGCAGTTAGCGAACTGAATGGGCGGCCTGCGGATTGACGCCGCGAGTCAGCAACCCACCTTCGGCGACCCTGGTCAGCAGCTTATTCGTCTCGCCCTCATTGTCGAGGGTGTCCTGGAGCAGGTCGGCGACCTTGTCGAGGCCCAGCTCTTCGGCGTGGGCGCGGGCGGTGCCGTAGGCGGCCATTTCGTAATGCTCGGCGCGCTGGGCGGCGCCAATGAGGGCCGCGTCAATCGTCGCCGGGTCGCCGGTAGCGCGGATCATCTCCTCGCCTTCCTGGATAATGCCCTGCATGCCCTTGCAGACGACGCCGTTCGGCGCGCGCCCCAGGTGCCGGTAGATCTCGTCCAGGCGGGAGATGTGCTTGTCGCGCGTCTCTTTCAGGTGCTTCTCGAACCCTTCCTTGAGCTTGGGATCGGTGGCGGCGGCGGCCATTTTTGGCAGCGCTTCGGCAAGCATGCGCTCGGCGCTCATCAGGTCGTCCAGTTCGTGGTTCAGCAGATCGTGCAGGCGGCTAAAGTTATGCATCGTCGTGCCTCCTTATTACGCCTATCGGTAATCGGTAGTCAGGTGGCAGTGGCACAGACAGGGCAGCGGAACCTTGCCCGCTCTACCCCCGTGTCTATAGATGAGCATAGCGGGGATAGTCGCCGGGGGGAATGGGGTAATGCCCCACCATTGGGCGTGGAAATACCCGATTGCCCGGGAGACAAAGCGCGCCCGCGTTCTTGGCGATCTAGTGGAGTTCTGATATGTTAGAGGCGGTTGAGGTTAGGGCGGGGCGCCTATTGGGAGTTACGGCGTGAGCGGGCTGGCCCGGAAGGTCAGGCCGCGAACCGGCCCAACCCCGGGGTCGTGCGCAAACGGCGCCGGCATTTACAGATTAAGGAGATTACCCCATGTTCACTGCTACCCCGCTGAGGCTGCGCAAGCCGGTGCCTAGCGACATCGAGATCGCCCAGGAAGCGGAGCTGAAGCCCATCGTTCAGATTGCCGAAGAGGTCGGTCTGCTGGAGGACGAGCTGCTCCTCTATGGCCCCTATAAGGCAAAGGTCAAGTTGGACGTGCTGGAGCGGTTGAAGGACCGGCCCAACGGCAAGTACATCGACGTGACTGCCATCACCCCCACCCCGCTGGGCGAGGGCAAGACGACGACGACCGTCGGGCTGAGCCAGGCGCTCGGCGCGCACCTGGGCCAGAAGGTCTTCACCAACATCCGCCAGCCCTCACAGGGGCCAACGTTCGGCATTAAGGGCGGCGCAGCAGGCGGCGGCTATGCCCAGGTCATCCCGATGGAGGACTTCAACCTCCACCTGACCGGCGACATTCACGCGATTACGGCAGCCAACAACCTGCTGGCGGCGGCGATTGACGCGCGCATGCACCACGAGCTGTACCAGGACGACGAGCGCCTGTTCAACGCCCTCTGCCCGCCCGACGGTCAGGGCAACCGCCGCTTCTCCGGCGTGATGCTGCGCCGGCTGGCCAAGCTGGGCATCGACAAGACCGACCCCAACGAGCTGACGGCTGAAGAGCGCAGCCGCTTCGTGCGCCTGGACATCGACCCGGACACGATTACCTGGCGGCGCGTCGTGGATACCAACGACCGCTACCTGCGCGAGATTACCATCGGGCAGGGGCCGCAGGAGAAGTTCCAGCGCCAGACGGGTTACGACATCACCGTCGCCAGCGAGATTATGGCGATCCTCGCGCTCACGACGAGCCTGGCGGACATGCGCGAGCGGCTGGGCCGCATGGTCATCGGCACGAACCGGGCGGGCGAAGCCATCACCGCCGACGACCTGGGCGTGGGCGGCGCGCTGACGGTGCTGATGAAGGACGCCATCATGCCCAACCTGATGCAGACGCTGGAGGGCACGCCGGCCTTCGTCCATGCCGGCCCGTTCGCCAATATCGCCCACGGCAATAGCTCCATCGTCGCCGACCAGATCGCCCTCAAGCTCGTCGGTCCGGACGGCTACGTGCTGACGGAATCGGGCTTCGGCGCCGACATCGGCATGGAGAAGTTCTTCGACATCAAGTGCCGCTACTCGGGCCTCATCCCCGACGCGGTGGTGCTGGTGGCGACGATCCGCGCGCTGAAGATGCACGGCGGCGGGCCGAAGGTCGTCGCGGGCAAGCCGCTGGACCCGGCCTATACGCAGGAGAATCTGGAGCTGCTGGAGGCGGGCGCGGGCAACATGGTGGCGCACATCAAGAACGCGCTGCGCTTCGGCATCCCGGTGGTGGTGGCGATCAACCAGTTTAAGGACGACACCGAGGCCGAAATCGCCCTGGTGCGGCGCATCGCCCAGGAGGCCGGCGCCTACGACGCGGTGCCGAGCAACCACTGGGCCGAGGGCGGCCTGGGCTCCATCGAGCTGGGCAAGGCCGTCATGGAGGCGACGAAGCAGGACAGCAACTTCGACTTCCTCTACCCGCTGGAAGCCAGCATCAAGGAGAAGATCGAGATCATCGCCACGCAGATTTACGGCGCGGACGGCGTGGAGTATTCGGAAGAGGCGGAGCGCAAGATCGAGCGCTACAACCGGCTGGGCTTCGCCGGGCTGCCCATCTGCATGGCCAAGACGCACCTCAGCCTGAGCCACGACCCGGCGCTGAAGGGCGTGCCGACGGGCTACATCCTGCCCATCCGCGACATTCGCGCCAGCGTGGGCGCCGGCTTCCTCTACCCGCTCGTCGGGCAGATGAGCACGATGCCCGGCCTGCCGACGCGCCCCGTCTTCTACGACATCGACGTGGACCTGGAGACGGGGAAGGTGTTGGGGTTGATGTAGAGCTTTTAGCTGTTAGCTCTTAGCCGTTAGCCTGGAGGGCCAGGCTAACGGCTTTTTTGTTGGGGAGGGATCGCGGGCATCCCTGCCCGCATCTTCTGAACTGTGATTAGAATGAAGGGGATGATGGCCTATGATTTCGCAGTGGTCTGTAGAGCGATTTTCCCAAATCGCTCCTCCCCACCGCGCACCGCGCGATTTGCAGAAATCGCGCTACATTGGCGCCAGCCAAAATCATAGCCAATCAGGCCAATCAGCTAAATCACAGTTCAGAAGATGAAGATGCGGGCTGGAAGCTGCCTGCCAGCATGGCAGGCGCGCTCCGGCTCAGCGCCGCCGCCGCTTCTTCTTCTGCACCGTCTCCCGCTGCAGGCGGATGGTCACCGTGTGCGTGGCGCCGGGCTCCAGGTTGAACTCGTAGCCCAGCTCCACTTCCATGGCGAGCATCGCCTCGTTGAAGCCCACTTCGTCGGGCCGGGGGTTGGCCTCGACGAAGATACCCTGGCGGGCCGTGGTGTTGGCGACGCCGGGCCGCTCCTCGTCTTCGATGAACTGGATTTCGCTGCGGTCGGTGCGCGTGAGTATCGTGTAGGCCGGCGTCAGCTCGTTGACGACGCGCCACTGCACGGGGCAGCTTCCCTCGCTGTCGTTGCGCCAGGTGTATTCGACCTCCACCGCGCTATCGGCGAGGGCGTACCGCTTGCCGACGTGCACGCCGCCAGGCACTTCGCGCTCGAAGTGCAGCGTGTCGCCGTTGTGCCCGCCGGTTAGCTGGGCGCCGGCCTCCAGGGGGACGCCGTCCACGGTGATGTAGTCCACCAGGGCGCGGCGCTGGGCCGGGAGCCGGGTCGTCGTGCCGGGCAGCTTCATCTCGCGCGTGAGCAGCTCGAACGGCTGGCGCTCGTTCTCGAAGACCCAGGACGGCAGGTATTTGGCCATGCGCGTGGGCGCCATCTCGGCGCTGAGCGTCGCGTCGGCCATGAAAGGCTGCGGGCGCGCTTCCTCCGGCAGCCAGAGCCGGTAGTCGAGCGTCTCCACGGCCGGCAGCATGGCGTCGGCCTCGTAGGGCGCGTCGGTGACGGCGCGCTGGTTGCCCGCATACTCCTCGCCCGTCTCCAGGTCGAACCAGTAGAGCAGGCGGCCGCCGTGCGGCGTGGTGATAATCGCCTGCTTGCCGTCGCTGAGGACCAGCTCGTCGTGCCCGTCGCGGTTCACGTCTTCGATGCTGACCAGAGGCCGGGGGTCGAGCGCCCAGCGGGCCGCCGCCAGCAGGGCGTAGGAAGCCTGCGCGCCATCCCAGCCGCGATAGCCGTCGCCGCCAATGCCGATACAGCCGAACTCGTACTGGTGGCCCAGGTAGTTCTGCAGCGCAAGCTGGTAGAGGTTGCGAGCGGCGCGGCTCTTGCGCCCGGTGCCGTCCTGCAGCAGCGTTTCCACGGCCTGCAGCTCGGCGCGAATCTCGCCGAAAAAGGAGCGGTATTTTTGCAGCTTGGGCGAGTTCTCGTTGAAGTCCAGCCAGTCCTTGTAGCCCGGCTCGTGGTAGGGCAGCTCGGGGTCCTGCAGGCTGATGTCCATCCAGCTACCGCTGCCGTCGGGGATGGGCGAGAGGTTGCCGACGGAAGGCGGCGAGTTGGTCAGGTGGACGAGCTGGATTTCGGGCATGGCCTCCAGCAGGCTGAGCACCTGGTCGAGCCGGTGCCACGTCTGGTTGGGCACGACGCCTTCCTTCCAGCCCCAGAGGCCCATCGCGTCGGCGTCTTCGGCGTAAGCCAGGCAGTGGGCGTTGTGGTTGGGGTGGCGGGCGCGCTGCAGCAGATAGCTCTGGAGCTGGCCCGGCCGGCCAAACCAGACGGCGAAGTTGAAGAGATGCTTGAGCTGCTGGTCGTCGCAGAGCAGGGTCAGGATGTGCGGGCCGACCTGGCTGGTGACGACGACCGGCTCGGCCAGATTGGCCTGGGCGAGGATGAAATCTTCGACCAGGGTGGAGCGGTAGCCCGCCGCGGAGATGATCGGCAGCAGCGACTGGCGCCAGCTCCGCTCGGGGTTCCAGAAGGTGACCGGGGTGACGCCGAACGTCTTGTAGAGGATCTCCTGGTGCATCTCAATCTGGCGGGCGTTGTCCCAGTCGTCGGAGGCGTAGGGCACGTTCTGGGCGTAGGTGGAGCCAAGCAGCTCGAACTGCCCGGCGCGCAGCCCTTCCCAGATCTCCTGCAGCGGCTCCGGGTCGAGCCAGCGCAGGGCGTCGATGAGCGTGCCGGAAATCTGAATGTTGACAGGCAGCAGCGGGTGGGCGCGCAGGACACGCAGCAGGCCGCGATAGGCAGCGAGGCTGGCGGTGAGAGCGCGCTCGCTCAGGTGCTGGTTGAGGTGGAAGACGAGGGGAATACTGATGGCCATAGATATCCTGGCGCCGCAGAAGCAAAGAGATAGTCCGCTCAAAAAAGCTGGCGCCTATTCTACCCGCTTTCGTGTAAACTTCAAGTGGTTGACATAAAACGTCAGGTGGCTGGCAGCAGCCGGTGGGCAGTGACGCCTACCTACTCCCCACTGACCACTATCCAATGTTGCCGGCCGGCGTGGTTGTGCGACAATTCGCGGCATCATCAAAAAGGGCGCGCCGGGGCGCGCTGATGGGAGGAGGCAGTGTCGGACAAGCTGTATTCGCATCCAGACGGGAGCGTTTTTTATCGCAAGCTGAAGCACAAGCGGCCGATGATCAGCCACGCGCATGGCGTCTACATCTACGACAAGAGCGGCAAGCGCTACCTGGACGGCTCGGGCGGGCCGCTGGCGATCAGCGTGGGCCACGGCCGGGCGGAGGTCGTGGAGGCGATGGCCCGGCAGGCGCAGGCCGCCGCCTTTGTCCATCCGGTGACCTTCACGGCAGCCGTGGTGGAGGAGTATGCCGCGGCGCTGGCGGAGGTGGTGCCTGTGCCGCGGGCGCGCAGCTTCTTCCTCAGTAGCGGCAGCGAAGTGGTGGAGGGGGCGCTGAAGCTGGCGCGGCAGGTGCAGATGGCGCGCGGCGAGGCGGGGCGCTACATGGTCATCTGCCGCAGCCTGAGCTATCACGGCACGACGCTGGGCGCGATGAGCGTCAGCGGGCGGACGAGCCTGCGCACGCCGTACATGGGCATGCTCCAGAACATGCCGCACATTCGCCACCCGTACCCCTACCGCTTCGACCCGCGCGGCGAAAATCTGGCGGACCGGCTGGAGGAGACGATTCTGGCCTATGGGCCGGAAAATGTGGCCGGTTTCATCGCCGAGCCGATCAGCGGGAGCAGCCTGGGCGCCGCCGCGCCGCCGCCCGACTACTGGCCGCGCATCCGGGAGATTTGCGACCAGTACGGGGTGCTGCTGATTATCGACGAGGTGCTCACGGGCATGGGGCGCACCGGCCGCTGGTGGGGCATCGACCACTGGCAGGTGCAGCCGGACATCCTCGTCTCCAGCAAGGGCATCGCCGGGGGCTACGTGCCCTTCGGGGCGATTGTGACGGCACACGAGAAGGTGCAGGACATTGCCGACGCGCTCGGCGACTTTAACCACGGCGGGACGTTCAGCCACCACGCCGTGGGTGCGGCGGCGGCGCTGGCGGTGCTGCGCATCATCCAGCAGGAAGGGCTGGTGGAGAACGCGGCGCGGTTGGGGCCGGTGCTGAAGCAGGAGCTGCGGCAGGCGTTCGCCGACCACCCGTATGTGGGCGACATTCGCGGGCGCGGGCTGTTCTGGGCGCTGGAGTTCGTGCAGGACCGGGAGACGAAAGAGCCGTTCCCGGCGTCGCTGGGGCTGGCGTGGCGCATCCGGCAGCGGGCGCTTGAGAAGGGGCTGATTGTCTACTGGTCGCAGGGCTGTGCCGACGGGCAGAACGGCGATCTGATCCTGCTGGGGCCGCCGCTGATTATCACCGAGGAGCAACTCGCGGAGCTGGTCGCCCTGCTGCGCGAGGCGGTGGTGGAGGTCCTGGCGGAGGTCGAAGGAGAGGTGCGGCTGGGGCAGGCGGTTTAGTTCTTCTTGTAGAGCGATTTGGAAAAATCGCTCCCCACCGCACCGCGCGCGATTTGTAAAAATCGCGCTACACCTTCGTTTGGCGGCCGGCCAAATCATAGTCCATCATGGTAATCAGATAAATCACAGTTCTGAACTGTAATTCTCATGATGGGCATGATTTCCTGTGATTTTTCGCTGGCGAGCAGACGAATCATAGTCCATCATAGTAATCAGATAAATCAAAGTTCAAAAGCGGAGGAGCAGTCATAAGCATGATCATGATCATTCAGAAAGATGCAGGGAAGCGAGCGATCCGCTGCGCTGGCGCCATCGTCCTGCTGGTCTTCATCCTCTCCGCCTGCGGCGGCCAGCCGCTGCCCACGCTGGCGCCAGAAGCGGTCGTGGCGTCCCCCACGCCGCTGCCCACGGCGACGGTGGCGCCGACGGCCACGCCGACGCCGGGCCCGGCGGTGGTGGCGATTACGGCGCCGGAGGAAGGCGCGCTGGTCGATATGGGCGCGCCGCTGACGCTGGTGGTCGAGGCGAGCGCGCCGAGCGGCGTGCGCACGATTACGCTGACGTCAAACGGGCAGAATATCGGGCAGGCGCGGGGGATGGACGAGTCGAGCGTGCGCGTGGAGCAGGCGTGGACGCCGAGTTATGCGGGCACACATCATGTCGTGGCGACGCTGGGCGACCGCGAGGGGAACGTCATCAGCAGCGCGGCGCTGCGGCTGCGCGTGGTGGACCAGGAGATGATGGCGGCGAACGCGCCGCTCTGGGCGAAGGTGGAGGGGAACGTGACGGCGATGCGCGGGCTGGCGGCGCAGGAGCCGGTCGTGCCCAGCATCCTGTCGCGGACGGAGCTGCGGCAGCGGCTGCAGGCGGAGGCGGTCTACACCGAGGAGCAGGCGCGGCGCGACGTGCTCGTTTACAGCGCGTTCGACTTTATGCGGCGCGACTTCAACCTCTATGACCTGCAGCGGCGCTATCTGGGCGAGAGTCTGGCGGGCTTTTACGACCCGGCGACGAAGGAGTTTGTCGTCATCAGCGACGCCGAGCAGATGAACGCGCTGGAGGAGTGGGTCTACGCGCACGAGTTTATGCACGCGCTGCAGGACCAGCATTTCGACCTGGCGCTGATTACCGATACGACGCTGAGCTACGACGGCAATATGGCTATCCGGGCGCTGGCCGAGGGCGAGGCGGAGCTGCTGCAGGAGCAGTACATCGACCAGGGCTATCTGACCGACGACCAGCTTGTGGAGATTTTCAACCTGACCTCGCGGCGGCGGCCGAGCGGCGGGATCGAGTTCCCGCGCATTCTCTCCACGAGCTTTATCTTTCCCTATGAGCAGGGCGTGGAGTTTGTGCGGGCGCTGCACAGCCGGGCGGGCTGGAACGGGCTGAATGCGGCCTGGGGCAATCCGCCGCGCTCGACGGAGCAGATTTTGCACGTGGACCGCTATCTGGCGGGGGACCAGCCGGACATCGTCAGCCTGGCGCCGCTGACGGATACGCTGGGGGCGGGCTACGAGCTGCTGGAGACGGATGTCTTCGGCGAGTTCCTGCTGCGCGAATATCTGGGCCAGCAGCTTGACGAGGAAGAGGTGGACGCGGCGGCGACGGGTTGGGGCGGCGATGCGTTTGCCGTCTACTGGAACGAGGAGGCGCAGGCGCAGGTGATGGTGCTGCGGATTCTGTGGGACAGCGGGGCGGATGCGTCGCAGTTTGCCAGCGCCTTCACGCGCTATGCGGAGCGGCTGACGGGCGGCGCGGGCCGCATCGATACGCCCGACGGCGCCTGCTGGCCCGACCAGGGCGTGTTGTGCCTCTACGCGGGCGGCCTGCAGACGACGGTGGTCAGGGCGCCGGACGTGAGCACGGCGCAGGTGGTAGCCGTAAGCTTTAAGCAGCAATAGGCAGAAGATAGCCATAAGCCGTTAGCGCCAGCTAACGGCTTATGGCTTTTAGCTTACTGCTTATTGCTCTACCCAGCCCGGCAGCCGCGTGTGCGTCAGGCCCAGCAGCGTTTCTTCCCAGGCGGGGGCGGTGTACTGGGCCAGGTCCATCGTCGCCTGCTGCGGGATGCTGACGAGGACGGCGCTGCTGTCGGGGAGCCAGAAGACGGGCGAGAAGGTGTCGCCGCCCAGTAGCTGCTCGCTGCTGCCGTCGGCTGCGGTGACCCACATCCCCCGGTCGGCGTCGCCGGTCTCTACGGGGAAGACGACCCAGGCGCCGTCGGGGCTCCAGGTGGGGGCGATGAGCCAGCCGCCCCGGCCCAGGGTGACGTAGGGGTGGATGATCTGCGCGGTGCCGGCTTGCAGGTCGAAGATGCCGAGGGCGATTTCTTCGCCTTCGGGCTCGCCTTCGCGCTCGATGCCCATCATCCAGGCGATCGCGCTGTCGTCGGGCGACCAGGCAGGGCTGGCGGCGCGGGTGACGGTGACGCCTTCGGGCAGGGTGAAGGCGGCGGGGTCAAACGGCTCGCGCGCGCCGGCGTCCACGTCGTAGATGAAGGGCTGCCCGCCCTCGTCGTAGGCGATGCGCGTGCCGTCGTGGGAGCCGGCGGGCATGGCGTTGCTGGCGGTCTCGCCGAGCACCTCGTAGGTGGCGCCGTCGGCCGCGAGCAGGGTCAGCCGGCCGAGGTTGGGGCCGATGTCGCCGGGGTCCCGGGAGAGGGCGAGCAGGGTATCCGGGCGGTCGGGCCACCAGGCGACCACGGTATGGGGGCGGTCGCTGTCTTCGGTGATATTGGTCGTCTCGTCGGTCTCCAGGTTGAGGATGAAGATATCGTCGCCTTCCAGGTAGGCGGCGCGGCTGCCGTCGGGGCTGACCTCGAGGCCGGTGCGCGGCGCCAGACCGGTGGGCGCGCCGTCGGCCCGGACGAGCCAGGTGGCGTCGTCGGCTTCGTAGACGAGGCCGGGGGGCAGGCCGCCGGTGGGCGCGGCAGCGGTGGCTTCACCGCCCGGAGACTCAGGCACGACGGTTCCGTCGTCGTCGGGGCCGGGGTACGGGTCGAAGGTGGGGGCGGGCGTCGGGGTCGGCGGCATGGGGTAGTCGTCCGGGAAGGCGGTCGGCGTGGGTAGCTGGGTCGGCGCCGGATAGGCTTCGATGGTCTCGTCGGCGGTGGGCGGGGCGGCGACGGGCGCGGTCGCGGTAGCCTCGTCCGGGGCGAGTTCGGCGGTAGGGTCGCCGCTGCCGCCCGAGGGGCCGCAGGCAACGGCGAGGAGCAACAAGAGCAAGAGGAGTAAAGTCAAACGGGGTTTCATCGGCGTTCTCCTTGCGGACAGGTTGATAACGCCGTGCATCGTAGCATAGGCGGGCGCAGCGACAAATCAGGGTTTAGGGGGGATTAAGGTAGGCTAAGAGCTGACAGCTAAGAGCTTTTGGCCGTTAGCTCTTGGCCGGGTGGTTGGCGTGTCGTCTGGTGATAGTTCGAGACTGTTTTTTGGGCGCGGGAAGTGTCGCCTGGCGGCACGTTGATATGTGTCGGAAGTGCCGGTTGGTGATATTTCGGGGGCGCGGTCTCCTTCGTGTTGTGCCGGTTGGCGATATTTCGGGGAAATTGCGCGAAGTATCGGCAGGCGGTAGCTCGCGGGAGGGGTGGTTGGGGGTGAGGCGTGGTGGTCGGCGTGTTCATGGTCTTCAGAGTAGAACATGTGTTCGGTAGTATTATACAGGGGAAGTGGGCGGGTGTGGGTGAAGGGGAGGTGAAAGTGGTTGAACTGTGATTTTCAGCTATAAGCCATAAGCCGTAAGCTTACGGCTTATGGCCCTACAGGGAGCGGGGGAAATTATAGGGAATCATGCCTATTCTGAACTGTGATTTAGCTGATTGGCGTGATTGGCTATGAATTTCGGCCACGTTTACGAGGTTTGTCCCGCCAGTTGTAGCGCGATTTAAAAAATCGCGCGCG
>Ga0123328_1003267_pt1 | contig 13986 bp, 13 predicted proteins | sample BioC12SIPDNA_2_FD_89702 | JGI IMG/M metagenome (GOLD analysis project Ga0123328, IMG submission 89702) | Anaerobic biogas reactor microbial communites from Washington, USA - Biogas_R1_A C12 SIP DNA | ecosystem: Engineered > Bioreactor > Anaerobic > Unclassified | place: Washington, USA...
GACCTCATCGAGACCGTCGCCGTGGAGATCGCCGAGCGCGCCATGGCCGACTTCGGGATTCTGCACGCCGTCGAGGTGACCATCCACAAGCCGGAGGCCCCCATCCCGCGCACCTTCGCGGATGTGGCGGTGGTGGCGCGGCGCTCGCGGCGTCGTGAAGCACAGTTCAGGAACGCCTGATGCGTGCCGTGCTGTCGATCGGGTCGAACATGGACGACCGCTGGGCCCTGCTCCGGGGCGTGAAGGAGGAGTTCGCGGGGGAGATCGTCGCCGCGAGCCCGGTCTTCGCGACGCCCCCGTGGGGCGTCACCGACCAGGACGAGTTCCTCAACGCGGTGCTCATCGTCGACGTCGAGCAGACCCCGCTGGAGCTGCTGCGCCGCGGGCAGGCGCTCGAGGACGCCGCCGAACGGGTGCGCGTGCGCCGCTGGGGACCCCGCACCCTCGACGTCGACGTGGTGGCGGTGGAGGGCGTCGAGTCCGACGACCCCGTGCTCACCCTCCCGCACCCGCACGCCCACGAACGGGCCTTCGTGCTGGTCCCGTGGCTGGCGGCCGACCCGGACGCGCAGCTGCAGGGACGTCCCCTCGCGGAGCTCATCGCCAGACTCGACCCGGACGAGGTCGCCGGCGTCGTCGAGGCAGGGGAGCTCTGACGTGCAGCGCACACCGATCGCCGGACTCGTCGCCGCCGGAGGTTTCGTCGCCGCCGTCGCGGCGATCCTCACGTGGAGTTTCTACGGCTCCATGACCACCATCCCCGTGACCGTCTCCGTCACCCTGTGGACCATGGCGGCGGTGTGCGTCCTGCTGTCCTGGCGGGTGCGCGACCGCAAGGAGAACAGCGGCATCGGACAGGACCGCAGCCAGCTCAGCCCGGTGACGGCGGCGCAGTTCCTGGTGATCGGCAAGGCGTCGGCGTGGACGGGCGCGCTCATCGGCGGCGCCTACGTGGGCATGGCGAGCTTCATCCTGCCGCGCGCGGACACGCTCATCGCCGCGGCCGACGACCTGCCCGGGGTGCTCGCGTCCGCCTTCGGTGGACTGGTGCTGGCGGGGGCCGGCGTGTACCTCGAACGACACTGCGAGACACCACCACCCGCTGAAGGAGAGGCGGCGGGTTAAAGTGGAGGACATGACTGAGGAGCAGGGTGGAGCGGACCGCAGCCAGATGATGCTGGTTGTGCTGATTGTCCTCGCGTTCATCGCGAGCGTCGTCATGCTGTTCACGGACAGCGACGGCGCCCTGAAACTCGCGCTGCTCGCGTCCCTGTGGGCGGCGATCATCGGCTTCTTCCTGGTGTTCCGCTACCGCCGCGAGGCGGAGTCCGCCCGCCGCGAGCTCTCCCACCACGGCGAACTTCACGACGTCGAGGTGGCCCGCGCCGCCGCCGAGCGGGAGGCCCGCGCCGAGGCGCGCGCCCTGGAGCTGCGCGACCAGCAGCACTCCCGCGACACCGAGGTCCTGCAGGAGATCCAGCGTGAGCTGGCCGGCATCCGTGCCCAGCTGGAGAAGCTGGCGGGACGCGAGTTCGAGTACGAGCCCGCCGCCCTGCGCGCCGAGGCCCGCCGCATCATGGAACTCGAGAACATGACCTTCGACCACGCGCAGGCCGACGAGCCGGAGCTGCCGCTCAACCTGCCGCGCCTCGGCGCCTTCTCCGGTGCCCCCTCCGCGGACGCCGTCGCCGGTCGACTCGGCCAGCAGCCGACCCGCCCGCAGGCGAACCCGCTGACGGAGATCATCCGGGAGCGGCAGGCGGCGGAGGCCGCGCAGAAGAAGGCGGAGAAGGCGGAGAAGGCTGAGGCTCCCGTGAAGCCCGCCAAGGAAGACAAGAAGGCGGAGAAGAAGGCCGCCCGCGAGGACCTCGCCGAGACCCGCGTCTTCGACACCGGTTCCTTCCAGGCCGTGTCCTGGGACGAGGGCGGCGACCGGCACGTCCGGGAGGAGCCGGCGGAGGCGGTCGTCGAGAAGGAGACCGAGGCGGCGGAGCCGCGTCGCGGACGTCGTCGCCGTGACGAGCAGTCCGGTGCCCTCTCCGTCGCCGAGCTGCTGGCGCGCGCCCGCGCCCGCGAGAACCAGGAGAGCTAGTGCGTGCCCCGCGGATGCGGGTGGGCGTCTACGGTGACTCCCGTACGTCCTCCCTGCCGGACCTGCTGAGCCAGGTCGGGCACGACGTCTCCTACATGGACTACGACCCGACGCCCCCCGCCTTCGAGGAACTCGACATGGTGGTCCTGGAGGTGCGGGACCCGCTGCTGGAACCGGCGATCGAGCGTCTGGCGGAGCGGGCCCGGCGCGGGCAGATCTTCGTGCACACCTCGCTGCAGCACGGTGTGCAGGTGATGGATCCGCTGGAGGTGACCGGCGCGGTCGTCATCGCGATGGGGGAGCTCAGTCCGACCCGGTGGGCGGTGTCCACCGTCGATGAGCTGGGCGACACCATCGCGGAGCTGCTGCTCGGGGAGCTCGGCGCGAGTGGCGTGCCGTGCAGCGACGAGGAGCGCGTGCGTCTGGCGGCGGCGATCACCTACGTCGAGGCGGTGAACTCCCTGGCGCTCGACGCGATGCGCCTGCTCGGCGACGTGGTCGGTGACATCCAGGAGGCCGACGACATCACCGCGCACCGGAGCCGTCTCATCCGCCTGCCGGAGGTCGGGTCGTTGCGGGAGCAGTGGCAGTCGATCGACGATCCCGGTCAGGCGCGGGCGTTCCGGCAGGTGCTGCGGCGTGTCGCCGAGACCCACCACAACCAGGACGCCGAACTGTGGGCCATTCAGGAGGAGAAACTGTGAGCTTTGAGTCGGGCCAGGCCCGTGAATTCAGTCTGGAGCAGGTCGGGGTGCTGTCCCGGGCGATGCGTAAGACGGGCCGCCCGGTGGTGCTCGTGCCGCTGGGCCGCGGGCTGCACGCCGGTCACGCCGCGCTCATCCGCGCCGCCCGCCGTATCCCGCGTGCGGTGGTGGTGGTCGCGTACTCCGGCACCGACCGGCAGCTGCTCGTCGACGAGCAGGTCGACGCCGTCGTCCCCTACACGCAGGATGACCTGTGGCCCCGCGGTCTGCGGACCCTCGTGCAGCCGGTCGACCACTACCTGGAGCCGGTGGATGCGGTGGCGATGCAGCTGACGCTCGAGGTGACCCTGCTCAACCTGGTAGGTCCCAGCGACGTCGTGGTGGGCGAGAAGGACTACGAGCAGATGCGGGCGCTGCAGGCGGCGATCACCGACCTGCACCTGCCGGTGCGTCTCCACGGCGTGCCGACCGTCCGCATGCCCGACGGCCTGGCCCTCTCGCTGCGCAACACCTCCGTCGAGGAGTCCGCCCGCGAGCAGGCCCTCGCGCTGTCGGCGGCGCTGACCGCCGGTGCGCACGCCGCGGAGCACGGTGCCGACACGGTGCTGGAGGTCGCCCGTTCCGTGCTTTCCGACGCCCATGTGACCCCCGACTACCTCGAGATCCGGGGGCTCGACCTCGGTGACGCCCCGGAGACGGGCGATGCGCGTCTGCTGGTCTCCGCGGTGGTCGGCGGGGTGCGTCTCACCGACAATGTGGGCCTGCCGCTGGGGATCGGGTTCCGCAACATCGAGGGGTAAAAGGTCTGAGCAACCGAAACGTACCGTGGAGCCCCGGCGGGGAGGACGACAACGGGGTCACAAGGTACGTTTCGGTGGGTGCTGAGCGGCGTCGGCACGCCGCTACAGCAGCTCCGCGAAGGCCTCCACCTCGGCGAGCCCGCTGACGTCCCGGGGGAGCAGCGGGAGCTGGATGACCGGCAGGTCGAGGTCCAGGTCGGCCAGGGCCTTCTCCTCCAGTGCCCGCCGTTCGGCGAGGAACTCGCCCTGATCGGCGGGGGAGCGGCGGTTGACCACCAGGCCGCCGACGCGGACGCCGGCGCCGCGCAGTTCGGCGTGGAACTCGCCGGTCTCCAGGACGGGGAGGCGTTCGGCGGTGAGGACGATGAAGAAGACGGTCCGGGCGGGGTCGCGGAGGGCGTCGCGAAGCAGGGTGAAGCGGCGGCGACGCTGCAGCAGGATGGAACGTAACTGCTGGTTGCGGCGGTCGACGGGGGCCTCGGTGGCGGTGACGCGGTCCCGGCCGGTGGGGGCGAGGCCGCGGGCGACGGCGGAGAGGTGCTCGGCCTTGTCGCGGCGGTCGAGGAGGCCGTCGGTCCAGGCGGCCATGAGCTCCGGCAGCTCCATGAGGCGGGAGGTGTGGCCGGAGGGGGCGGTGTCGAAGACGACGTGGTCGTGGTCCGCGGAGCCGGCGACGATCTCGGCGATGCGTTCCAGGACGGCCGCCTCATGCGTGCCCGGTGACTGGGCGGAGAGCTCCAGGTGCCGGGTCACCTCCCCGTGCAGGTGCTCGGGCATCATCTGCCGCATGGTATGCCCGACGGCCGCGAGGTGCTGGCGGGTGGTCTCCGCGGGGTCGAGCTCGAGGACGTCGAGGTTCTCCCGGACCCGGGTCACCCGGTCGCCGATCTGCTGCTCCCAGAGGTGCCCGAGGTTGTGGGCGGGGTCGGTGGAGACGAGCAGGATGCGGCGACCGGCGGCCGCCAGGGCGGTGGCCGTCGACGAGGCGACGGTGGTCTTGCCCACCCCGCCCTTGCCCCCGAAGAAGATGAGGCGGGTGGATCCGATGAGGTCTAGCAGCACTGTATGTTCTCCAGGGGTGAGTGCTCCATGCCCATGCGGCGGTGCCAGGCGTGGAAGTCCTCGTAGACGATGGGCAGGAGCTCGAGGGTGTAGTAGCTCGCCGGGTTGGGCACACCGAGGGCCTCGGAGAGGACGAGCATCATGAACAGGTCGTCCTCCTGCTGGCGGGCCTTGATGAAGGTCGCCCGGTACGGGCCCGCGTAGAACTCGGTGAGCCCGTCGGTGAAGGCCCGCAGTTTCTCGCGGAAGGACACGGTCTACACCTTCTTCGGGACGGTGGCCGGAGCGGTGCGCGTCGTGGCGTCTAGGTCCTCGTCGGTCCACACGACCGGGTCCTCGGTGCGGGCGCGGTTCATGGCGGCGAAGGCCTCGACGGTGACCCAGATGGCGCAGACGATGATGACCAGGTCGATGGCCAGCAGCAGCCAGTTCTGGGTCTCCCAGAAGCCGCGCACCTGCACGACCGCCGCCCACAGGGACACGGTGAGCACGAAGACCAGCGGGATGAGCACCGGCCAGGTGGGGCGGCGCAGGCGGGTGAGGATCACCGCGACGATGGACAGCGACAGCGCGGCCATGAGCTGGTTGGTGGTGCCGAAGAGCGGCCAGATGAGCATGCCGCCGGAGCCGTCGCCACCAGCGGAGAAGGTCAGCCCCAGCGCGACGACGACCACGATGACGGTGGCCACGATGCCGGAGAGGCGCACGCCCATGATCTCGCCGATCTCCTGGACGACGAAGCGCTGGAGACGGATGCCGGTGTCCATGGTGGTGGCGGCGAAGAGGACGGCCATGGTGGCCAGGATGGTGGCGGACAGGGACGTCGGGATGCCGAGTCCCTGGTTGATGAGGCTGCCGCCGCCGGTGACGAAGGCCTTGACGCCGCCCTGGTTGAAGGCGGTGTAGACGGCCTCCCAGTCCTGGAGGGTGCGGAATCCGGCGGTGGTGGCGATGATCGTGCCGAGTGCCAGCAGTCCCTCGCCGACGGCGCCGAAGTAGCCGACGAAGCGGGCGTCGGTCTCCTTGTCGAGCTGCTTGGAGGAGGTGCCGGAGGAGACGATGCCGTGGAAGCCGGAGATGGCGCCGCAGGCGATGGTGACGAACAGCAGCGGCCAGAGCGGCGGGGTGCCGTCGGGAAGGTTGGTGTTGAGGGCGGGGGCGACGATCGTCGGGCCCGTGAGCAGGAAGGCGCCGTAGAGGATGGCCAGGCCGACGAAGAGCTGCAGGCCGTTGATGTAGTCACGCGGCTGGAGCAGCACCCACACGGGGAGCAGGGAGGCGACGCCACCGTAGATGAACAGCAGCAGGATCCAGAAGGCGTTCGGGGAGAGTCCCAGGACGGAGTCCGGCAGGCTGACGGGGAAGCGGTCGCCGATGATCATGAGTGCGTAGAGGATGACGACGCCGACGACGGAAACCAGAGGGAGGTTCCACTTGAGGCGGTAGATCGCCTGGCCGATGAACAGGGCGACGATGATCGCGCCCCACGTCGGGATGACGGCGGTCGGGGTGGAGACCAGCAGGTTCGAGATGACCACGGCGAAGGCCGCGACCACCATGAGCAGCAGCAGGAAGATGACCACGAGGAAGAGATTGCGGCCCCGGTTGCCGATGTACCGGCCCGACAGGGTGCCGATGGACTGGCCCTTGTGCCGCTGCGAGGCCCACAGGGCGCCGAAGTCGTGCATGCCGGCGATGAACACCGTGCCGATGGTCACCCACAGGAAGGCGGGTAGCCAGCCCCAGATGACGGCGACGGCGGGACCCACGATGGGGGCGGCGCCGGCGACGGAGGTGAAGTGGTGGCCCCACAGGACGTACTTGTTGGTGGGGACGTAGTCCACACCGTCGTTCATGGTGTGGGCGGGGGTCCGGTAGGTGTCCGAGAGCTGGTACACCCGGTTCGCGAGGAATCGCGAGTAGAGCAGGTAACCGCCGATCATCATGCCGACGCCGATGACGGCCAGGACGAGTGAGTTCATGTTCGTGCCTCTGGTTGGCTCAGGGCGGCCTGACCGGCGCCGGGAGTGGGAGCCGGGTTCCGCCAGTGGTTGTGTTCCGGACTCCAGCCTGTCATACCAAGTGGCGCAGGTCACTGCCGAAAAGTGGGGCAGGTGTGACTGGTGTTACATTTTTCCAGCGTGGAGGCCTGATGTCTGACCAAGGGGGTGGGGTGTGAAAACACCCCCGGGGGAGGGGTTCCCGGGGGTGGTGGTTCCACGTCCTACTTCTCGACGCCGATCTGTCCGCCGTCGTTCTTCCACACGGTCACGATGGCCGGCGCGGCACGGAGGTGCCGCCGTCAGGCCAGTGGGAGGTGGGGTTCTCGACGGAGGCGTCGTCGGTCTCGCCCGGGTGCTGGACGGCGACGAGCACGCGCTCCCGGTTGATCACCGGGCCGCAGGTCTCGGCGGCGTAGGGCACGGTGAGGAAGCACTTGAGCTCGCCGCGGTTCGCGGTCTCGACGTCCATGACGTACAGGCCGTCGTTGGAGCCGAGGGCGTTGCCGTCGGTGGAGATCCACAGGTTGCCGAACTCGTCGAACGCCAGGTTGTCCGGGCAGGAGATCGGGGAGACGAGGGACTTGTCGAAGCCGCCGAAGTAGGTGTACGCGACGTCCGGGTCACCGGCGACGAGGATGAGGTTCCAGGTGAACGTCTCGCCTGCGTGGTCGTCCTCGATCTCCATGACGAGGCCGTTCTTGTTCTCCTTGACGGGGGCGTACTCCATGACGCCCTCCTTCGACTTCTCCGCGGCGCCGCGGTACTTGTTGTTCGTCAGCGCCATGTAGACCTTGGAGGTGGTCGGGGAGACCTCGACGTCCTCCGGGCGGTCCATCTTGGTGGCGCCGACGGCGTCGGCGGCCTCGCGGGTGAACACGGCGACCTGCTCGGCGGTGAAGCCGGCCACGTGGGAGGTGGCGTTGCCCTCGTTGTCCACGGTGAGCAGCGGCTCCCAGCGACCGGCGCCGTCGAAGGCTCCGTCGGAGGGGAGCTGGCCGGAGCCGTCGATCTCGTGCTGCGGGGAGTTGCCCTCCATGACGGCGACGTAGAGGGTGCCGTGGTCCATGAGGGTCATGTTGTGGGCCAGGTCGCCCTCGACCATCTTCCTCGAGGAGACGAACTTGTAGAGGTACTCGAAGCGGGCGTCGTCACCGGAGTAGCAGACGACGGTGCCGTCCTTGGTGATGTGGATGTTGCCGGCCTCGTGCTTGAAGCGGCCCAGGGCGGTGTGCTTGACCGGGGTGGAGTGCGGGTCGTACGGGTCGATCTCGATGATGTAGCCGAAGCGGTTGACCTCGTTCGGCTCCCGGGAGACGTCGAAACGGCGGTCGAAGCGCTCCCACTTGCGTCCGGACTCGCCGCGCGGGATGCCGAGGCGGTCGAGGGAGGCCTTGACCTGCGGGTCGGTGACGGAGTCGCTGTGGGCGAAGTACTGGTCGAAGTTCTCCTCGCCGGAGAGGACGGTGCCCCACGGGGTGATGCCGCCGGCGCAGTTGTTCAGGGTGCCCAGGACGGTGGTGCCGGTCGGGTCGGCGGAGGTCTTCACGTACTCGGAGCCGGCGAGCGGGCCGACGAGCTTCATCGGGGTGGTGGCGGTGATGCGGCGGTTGAGCGGGCCGAACTCGCGCTTCAGGTCGCCGGAGCCGGCGACGGTGGACACCTCGAGGATGGTCAGGCCGTGGTTGGCCCAGCCGATGCGCACCTGCTCCTCGGTCGGGTTGTCGGCGTCGTAGTCCGGGTGCATGTGCGGCTCGGTGGTGTACTCGTGGGAGCACACGTAGACGCGGCGGCCCGCGTCGGTCGGGTGGGGGAGCAGGCCGGCGAAGTCGTTGTTGTAGCCGAACTGCTGCTCGGCGGCGGCCGCGGTCTGGTTCTCGGGGTCGAACTCCGGGGCACCCTCGATGACCGGGTCGCCCCAGGCGATGAGCACGGACTGGGAGTAGCCCGCGGGGACGACGACCTCGTCGCGCTTGTTCGGTGCGACGTTCCCGAACTGCAGGCCCTTCGCGGAGGTGTGGCCCTGTCCGGCACCGGAGGAGCCGGGGAGGGAGGAGCCGGGGAGGGAGGACTGTGCGGCGGCGGCCGGGGCCAGGCCGGCGAGAGCGGCGGAGCCGCCGACGGTCAGCACCGTGAGGCTGCCGGCCTTGAGGGCGGAGCGGCGGGACATCATGTCGCCGAAGTAGGGGTTGTCGGAGTTGTTGTCGCACTCGCCGAAGCAGGCGTTGCCGCACTTGTAGGTGCAGGTCAGGGAGCTGCGGGAGGAGGCGAACTTGTTGCTGAAGAGGTTGAGACCCTTGATGGTCATGGGAGGCTCCGTTGTGTTTCTCTGTGCTTTGTTCAGGGGCGTGAGGGGACGCCTCAGGAACTTAGGTTGCGCAGGTGGCGGCCTGGGCAGGGGCAGATGAATTCTTCATGAAATAAGGATGACCAATCGCCTGTGACCGGAATCTCACACCCAAAAACTATTAACTACGGATAACTCCGTTTAATATCGGGCAGCAGAACCTGCACCGGCCGACGAAGGCCCGATCCCGAGGAGAACCCTTGTACACCACCGCCGTCCCCACCGCCCGCGACCGCAAGCTCACCCCGGAGCACGAGGAGATCGTCAAGGCGACGCTGCCGGCCGTCGGCGCCAACATCGCCACCATCGCGCAGACCTTCTACCGCACGATGTTCGGCAACCACCCCGAGCTGCTGGCCAACACCTTCAACCGCGGCAACCAGAAGTCCGGCGAACAGCAGAAGGCCCTGGCCGCCTCCGTCGCCACCTTCGCCACCATGCTCGTCGACCCCAACGCCCCCGACCCGGTCGACCTGCTCGCCCGCATCGGCCATAAGCACGTCTCCCTCGGCATCACCGAGGACCAGTACCAGATCGTCTACGAGAACCTCTTCTCCGCGATCGCCGAGGTCCTCGGCACGGACGTCGTCACCGAGGAGGTCGCCGCCGCCTGGTCCGAGGTCTACTGGATCATGGCCGACGTCCTCATCACCTACGAGAAGGAGCTCTACGCCTCCGACGGCGTCGACAACGGTGACGTCTTCCGCGAGGTGACCGTCGTCGACAAGCAGGAACTGACCGACACCGTCACCACCTACACCCTGGAGGGCGACCTCACCGAGGCCCGCCCCGGCCAGTACACCTCCATCGGCGTCGTGCTTGCCGACGGTGCCCGCCAGCTCCGCCAGTACTCCATCATCGGCCAGGAGCCGGGCCGCTACACCATCGCCGTCGAGACCGAGGGCGAGGTGTCCACCCACCTCCGCGAGAAGGTGCAGGTCGGCGACACCATCCAGGCCACCCTCGCCGCCGGCGACCTCGTGCTCGTCGACGACGACACCCCGGTCGTTCTCGTCTCCTCCGGCATCGGCTCCACCCCGATGGTCGGCATGCTCTCCCACCTCGCCGCCACCGGCTCCGGCCGCCGCGCCACCTACCTCCACGCCGACGACTCCGAGGCCGCCCACGCCCAGCTCGGCCAGACCACCGCCCTGCTCGAGCGCCTGCCCGAGGTTACCGTCGCCCACAGCTACCGCTCCAACGGAGAGCTTGTCGACGTCGCCTCCCACGACATCGCCGGCTCAGACGTCTACCTCTGCGGTGGCACCGAGTTCCTCCAGGCCATCCGCCGCGACCTCGCCGCCCTGCCGTCCGACAAGGCCCCGAAGTCCGTCCACTACGAGCTGTTCTCCCCGAACGACTGGTTGCTCGGGTAGGGCGCTTCACCTCAGTGTCATGTGCGGGACTGGCGATATTAATCTCGTCGTCAGTTCCGTTTAACAACGCGCACGTGCCTTCACGGTGTGGCCGTACCTCGGGATGAGGATCCCGATCGGCCCGGTTTCTGCGAGCCTCGAGCTCGCATTTTCCATGTCGTCATTCGAACACTGATCTAAGGAAGTACATGTCCGCGTTCCGTCGTATTCCCCGTACCGTTCTCGCCACCGCCGCAGGTGCGGCCCTCGCAGTCGGCCTCGTCGCCCCGGCCGCCGCCTTCCCGGGTTCCTCCGCCCTCGGCTCCAGCTCCACCGACATCTCCAGCCAGATCATCGGTGCCGGAGTGCCGAAGAACATCATCTACATGATCGGTGACGGCATGGGCTACAACCACGTCGCCGCCGCCAACCTCTACGACTCCGGCCAGACCCGTTACCAGGTCGAGGGCGAGGTCGGCTCCGATCTGTCCATGGCCGACGGCGAGGCGGTCCAGGTCTACGAGGGCGCCGGCTGGAACAAGCTGGCCATGACCACCTTCCAGGAGGGCAACTCCTACGACGTCGAGCGCGCCTGGGCAGACCACGATTACGTCAATGAGTCCTACACCGACTCCGCCGCTGCCGGCACCGCCATGGCCACCGGCGTGAAGACCAGCAACGGCAGCCTCGGCGTCGACTCCGCCTCCCAGGCCCGGGAGAACACCTCCGAGCGCGCCAAGGAGCAGGGCAAGTCCGCCGGCGTCGTCTCCGACGTCCCGTTCAGCCACGCCACCCCGGCCGCCTGGGCCGCTCACGTGCAGAGCCGCAACGACTACCACGAGATCGCCCGCCAGATGATCAGCGGCGATCTCGACGTCATCATGGGTGCCGGCCACCCCTTCTTCAGCGACGACAACGTCGAGCTGGGTACCGCTGACTACAGGTACATCGCCGAGGCCGAGTACAACAGCCTCGTCGCCGGTGAGACCGACTTCGAGTACTTCGACAACGCCGAGGCCTTCGCCGCCCTCGCCGCCGGTGAGGTCGAGGCCGACACCCGCTACTTCGGCCTGGCCCAGGTCGCCTCCACCCTGCAGCAGAGCCGCTCCGGCGAGTCCACCGCCCCGTACAGCGTCCCGCAGAACGACGTCGTCGACCTGGCCACCATGTCGAAGGGGGCCCTCAACCTCCTCGGCCAGGACGAGGACGGCTTCCACCTCATGATCGAGGCCGGCGCCATCGACTGGGCCGGCCACGCCAACGACATCTCCCGTGACATCGAGGAGGTCCGTGAGTTCAATAGCGCCGTCGAGGCTGTCGTCGCCTGGGTCGAGGAGAACTCCTCCTGGGACGAGACCCTGCTCATCGTCACCGCCGACCATGAGACCGGTTACCTCTCGGGTGCCGACGAGGGCGAGGTCTACAACGCCCTCATCGGCGAGAAGGGCGCCGCTCCGGAGCACGAGTACTACTCCGGCAACCATACCAACATGGTCGTGCCGTTCTTCTTCCGCGGCGCCGGCAGCCAGGACATCCTCGGTTCCGTCACTGGCACCGACAAGGTCCGCGGCGACTTCATCGACAACGTCACCGTCGCCGAGCTCACCCTCGACAAGTGGTGGGCCCGCGGCTAACACCCGCCGCTGTCCATCTGGACCTGACGTTAATCGCCCAGATCCGGCTCTTCCTGGGATTTTGCGGATCCAGTGTCAGGTCCAAATGGACGGCCTCCCTAGGTGAGGTGCACGATCGCTCCCACCACGAAGGCGAAGGTGGCCAGCGAGGCGCACGCGCACTCGATGAGCATGCCGAATCCCATGGACTTCATGGCCTCGACGGACGACCGCCACGCAGAGGCCAGATCCTTCCGGCGGGCGTACTCGGCGAGCAGCAGACCCAGCGCGAAACCGAGGAACAGCCCCACCACCGGCACGATGAACATGCCGACCACACCGACGACGACGCCGATGATCACCGGGCCGCGCGGGATCTGCTCCCGGCGCATTTTCCGGCCGGTGAGGATCGCCGAGGCGCTCATGCCCACCACGGCCAGTGCGATGCCGATCAGACCGGCGGTCCACGATGCCGTCGACCCGAGCACCCACGCCCACACGAGCAGGGTGCCGATGGTCAGCAGGGAACCCGGCAGAATCGGGAAGATCGTTCCCATTACGCCCACGATCAGCAGGAGCGCGGCCGCGCCGGTGGTGACGGCCTCGAGAGTGGTGGTGTCCATGCCTCGAGGCTAATCCTCTTTTGGAGGACGACCACGCCGGGGCAGGTCGCCGACATTGCGGGGGAGGCGGCCGGCGCGGCGGAGGGAATCCCGCAGCATGACCTCGATCTGGGCGTTGACGCTGCGTGCCTCATCATCCGCCCACCGGACGATGGCTTCGTGCACCGCCGGATCAATACGCAGGGGGATGTTTTTGCGGGCCATTTAGGTGTAGAGGCTACCCGTGTTGATCATCGGCTGGGCGTTGGTGTCGGAGCACAGGACGACCAGCAGGTTGGACACCATCGCGGCGCGGCGCTCGGGGTCGAGATCGACGATCTGCTTCTTCTCCAGCTCGTCGAGGGCGGACTCGACCATGGAGACGGCACCGTCGACGATGGTCTCGCGGGCGTCGACGATGGCACCCGCCTGCTGGCGCTGCAGCATCGCCTGGGCGATCTCGGGGGCGTAGGACAGGGCGGAGATGCGGGCCTCGAGGATCTCCAGGCCGGCGATGCGGACGCGGGCGGCGACCTCGTCGGCGAGTTCGCGGGAGACCAGGTCGGTGGAGCCGGAGAGGGAGGGCAGGTGGGCGGTGCCGCCGTCGTAGGGGTGGCTGGTGGCCACGTGGCGCAGGGCGGACTCGGACTGGGAGTGGATGAACTCCTCGACGTCCTCGACGGAGAAGGTGGCCTTGGCGGTGTCGGCGACCTGCCAGACGATGATGGCGCCGATCATGATCGGGTTGCCGTTGAGGTCGTTGACCTTGATCTGGTTGGTCTCGAAGTTGCGCACGCGCACGCTCACTTTCTTCGAGGTGGCCAGCGGCGGCACGAGGGACAGGCCGGTGTGGCGGTTGGTGCCCAGGTAGCGGCCGAAGAACTGCACGACGTGGGTGTGGCCGGGTGAGATGACCCGGATCATCGGCAGGAGGATGACGGCGACGAGGATGGCCAGGATGCCGAGGATGATGAACGGCACACCCGTCTCGCCGGAGTCGGCGCGGACGCCGCCCCAGATGGTCAGTGCGGTGCCTCCGACCAGGAGGGTCAGCGCTGCGACAAGGACGAGGGCGGCCAGTCCGGTGCTGCCGGACCAGGCGGGGCGTTCGGTGATCTCCACCTTGCCGCCGTCGTGTCCGACGGGGCGGTCGGCGACCTCGGCCTCGGGAACGTGCGGGGTGCTCATGATGACTCCTTCCGGGGTGACGTAATCTGATATCAGAATAAAGGAATCTGATATCAGATTACAAGGGTCGCCACGATTCAACCGCCACCCTGCCCATCGACTACCCTTGGTAGCCGTGACCGAGCAGAAGAATCCCCAGGACCTCCCCGAACAGCTGCGCATCCGTCGAGAGAAGCGTCAGAAGCTCATCGACGCTGGTGTGGAGCCCTATCCCGTCACCGTC
>Ga0123328_1003270_pt1 | contig 13976 bp, 8 predicted proteins | sample BioC12SIPDNA_2_FD_89702 | JGI IMG/M metagenome (GOLD analysis project Ga0123328, IMG submission 89702) | Anaerobic biogas reactor microbial communites from Washington, USA - Biogas_R1_A C12 SIP DNA | ecosystem: Engineered > Bioreactor > Anaerobic > Unclassified | place: Washington, USA...
CCTGGCCCTTCGGGCGGCGGCCTGGCCTGGGCTATAGGCGGATGTCCCGTTGGGACAACAAAGACGGACTCACAGACCGAGGGACGTTCATGCCGTTTGCAGGCGGTTTTTCAAGGCGCATTGTAGTGCGATTCCCCTGAGTCACCCCCCCCCGCCCCAAACCGACCGGGGAAGGCGGCGCGGCCCCTTGCGTGAACCCGGTGGTTCCCCGTGTCCCCGGGACAGGAAACCAGGCGGAAACGCGCCGCTTCCGCCTGTTCCGCGGGGGGCGGCCGGGAACCGGTTCCGGGCCGCCCCGCAGAAAGATGGACTAGAGGGCCGGGGTGAGCAGGCCCAGCACCCGCGCGACGGCGCCGATGACTGGGGGCGTGCCGTTGATTTCCTGGTAGCGGACAAATTCCACATGGCCGTCCATGTAGAGCACGTTCGACCCGCCGGGGATGTGGTTGTAGCCGGACGTGTCGGTGGAGATCACGTCCATCATCATGAAGACCCCGCTCTGGGCCTGGGCGCTCGCGCCGGGGTTGTTGATGTCCGTGATGAGGAAGCGCTCGATCCCCTCGCGCAGCCGGTAGATGGTGTTGCCGCCGCCGTTCCCGAACCCGTCCAGCAGGCTGCCGGTGATGTCGCTGTCTATGGCCGACATGATGCCCGCGTCATCCTTGTTCAGGAAAGCCTGGACGAGCCCGGGGGTGAACAGCGACATCAGCCCGTTCAGAAGCTGTGTGGGGCCGTCGCCGGAGGTGTCCACGCCGGAAATGTCCGCAATGGCGCCGATCATGCCGGCGAACGGCGCGATGGGCGTCATGCCGTAGCGCTCGTCGGTGCGGTCGAAGACCCAGCTCAGGTAGAGGTAGCTGGAGTCAATGCCGCGCATGCACTGGTCCACGCCGCCGATGACGTCAAAGCACCACTCGCCCGCCTTGGGGGCGCCGGCGGGGTAATGGGCCTTTTCGATGGACGCTCCGAGTTCGGGGTCCGACGGGCAGAAGACGATCATCGGGTCCGTCAGGTACTCGGGGTAGATGCACGGCACCCGGGGCCCCATGTCCAGGGTCGAGTAGAATCCCGGCGGGTAGTGGTTGAAGGCGCCCGCGGCCAGGGGCGGAAAACTCATGCCCTTGGACTCGTTGGCGTACATCTTGAACACCAGGCCCCACTGTTTGAGGTTGTTCTGGCAGGAGGCGCGGCGGGCGGCCTCGCGGGCGCGCGCCAGGGCCGGCAGCAGAATCGCCGCCAGGATGCCGATGATCGCGATCACGACCAGCAGCTCGATCAGGGTGAATCCGGTTCTTCGTCTCATGGTCTGATTCCTTATGAATTGAAGACACAGAGCCGCGTTTCCGGACATCCGGCCCGGAACACGGTTGCTGCCCACTGAAATTATACCCGGCACCTGCCACGCCGGTGCCGGGACAGGTTGCGGGGGCCGCCCCGGAGGATGTAGGCTGAACGCTGTTCAGGGAAAAGTCATGGGACCGAATGCCAGAAAAAGTCACCCCCTTTCCGTGTCCGAGGCGCGCCGCGAGCGCGAGCGGGCCGAGCTCACCGAGCGGATCATGGACGCCGCGCGGGAGATGTTTGTCCGCGACGGCTACGAGGCGGTGACCCTGCGGAAGATCGCCCTGGCCGTCGAGTATTCCCCGGCGGCGATTTACCAGTATTTCAAGGATAAGCAGTCATTGGTGCGGGCCATCATCCGGCGGGACAGCGACGACCTGCGGACGCATCTCCGGGCGGGGCTGAACCGGGAGGCGCCGGTGGAGCAGCTGGTGGAGATGGCCCGGCTCTACGCCGAATGGGGCATCGCGCACCCCAACCATTACCGTCTGATGGTTGTGCCGCCGCCCGCCTGGGTGGAACAGGACCGGGAACTGAACCGCAGCGACCCCACGCCGCTGGAGCAGGAAATCCTCGCCATGCTCTGGATGGTGGTCAAGGGGGCCATTGAGCGCGGCGCGCTCAGGGAGAAATACACGGACCCCGCGCTGGTCGCGGCCACGCTGTGGGCGGGCATTCACGGGGCAGTGCTGCTGGAAATCAACGCGCCCCCCGAGAACCGGGCGCGCCTGGGCGGCGCCGACACCCCCTTCGAGGCCCGGTTCGCCACGCTGCGGGAGGTGTTTCTCGACGGGTTCCTCCGGGAGGGCGCGCGGGACGGAACGGCGGCCGGGTGACTCCGGCCGCGGACGGAGGGCACATGGACCGACTGACCGGCCTCATCGCGGCAACCTTCACGCCGATGCACCCCGACGGAAGCGTGAACCTTGCGCCCGTGCCCATGATGGTGGAGGGGCTGCTGCGCAACGGGATCACGGCGCTGTATGTCTGCGGCAGCACGGGCGAGGGCCCGTCGCTCACGACGGAGGAGCGCGCGCGGGTGGCGGAGGCCTTCGTGGCCGCGGCGGCCGGGCGGCTGCCCGTCATGGTGCAGGTGGGCCACAACTCGGTCGAGGACGCGCGGCGGCTGTCGGCGCACGCCGCGTCCATCGGGGCCGACGCGATCAGCGCGGTGTCGCCGTCGTACTTCATCCCGGAGGGGGTGGCGGCGCTGGTGGAAACCCTGGGCCGCATCACCGACGCCGCGCCGGACCTGCCGTTTTACTACTACCACATCCCCCGGCTGAGCGGCGTGTCCCTGAGCCCGCTGGCCTTTCTGGAGGCGGCCCCGGCGCGGATGCCCTCGCTGGCGGGCGTCAAGTTCAGCTGCCGCGACGTGGAGGTGATGCAGGAGTGCCTCGCCTTCGACGGCGGGCGGTTCAACATCCTCTTCGGCGTGGACGAGATGCTGCTCTCCGGCCTGGCGGCCGGGTGCCACGGCGCGGTGGGCAGCACCTACAACTTCCTCGCCCCGCTGTACCACGAGGTCATGCGCCGCCTCGCGGCGGGCGACCTGGCCGGGGCGCAGGAGCACCAGCTCCTCGCCGCGCAAATGATCGCGGTGATCCTCCGCCGCCACGCAAACGCCGGGATCAAGGCGGCCATGACGCTCGCGGGTGTCCCCTGCGGCCCGGCGCGGCTGCCCCTGTCGCCCCTGACAGACGCGGAGATCGCGGGCATGCGGGACGAGCTGGACGCCCTCGGCTTCGCCGAGTGGTCGGCGCGGTTCTGACATGGGCGCTCGCGCGCGGCTTCTGGCGGCGTCTCTCGCCGCGGCGGTCCTCTCCGCAACGGCGGCGGCGGCAACCCTTCGGTGGGACGAGCTGCCGCCCCTGCCCGACCCCGCCGGGGTGGCGGGGCCCGTTGTGGGGGTCCACGGCGACGCGCTGATCGTGGCGGGCGGGGCCAACTTCCCGGAGCCGCGCTGGGAGACGCAGAAGGTCTTCCACGACCGGGTCCATGTGCTCCTCCGCGAGACCGCCGGGGGAAAGACCGCGTACCGCTGGGTGGAGGGGCCGCCGCTGGCGCGGCCGCTGGCCTACGGCGCCTGCGCGTCCACGCCGCGCGGCGTGGTGTGCGCCGGGGGCAACGACGCGGGGCAGGTCCACGCCGACGCGTTCCTGGTCGCGTGGGACGCGGCGAACAAGACGGTGAACTGGACGGCCCTGCCGCCGCTGCCCGAACCGCGCACCAACGCCGCCGCGGCCGTCCTCGGCGACACGGTCTACGTCATCGGGGGCACCACCGGGCTCGGCCTGGAGACGGCGGACACGGCGTTTCTGCGGCTCGACCTGTCACGGCCCGAGGCCGGCTGGGAGGTTCTGCCGCCCTGGCCGGGGCCGTCCCGCGCGCTGGCCATCGCCGCCGCGCAGAACAACGGCGTGGACGACTGCGTGTACCTGTGCAGCGGCCGCCGGGTGAACGGGGCCGGGGAGACGGAGTTTCTCAAAGACCTGTACGCCTTCAACCCCGCGCGGCACCGGGCCGGCGGGGAGGGGTGGCGGCAACGGGCCGACGCGCCCCGCTGCCTCATGGCGGGCACCGCCGCGCCCGTGGGCCAGAGCCACCTGTTCGTGCTGTCGGGCGCGGACGAGGCGCTGTTCTTCCAGACCGACACGCTGAAGGAGGCGCACCCCGGGTTTCCAAAGGAGGCCTTCGCCTACCACACCATCACGGACACCTGGGTGTCCGCGGGGGAGACCCCGGCAAACCAGGTGACCACGACGGCGGTGCGGTGGGGGGCCGACCCCGCGAAGGATCCCGTCATCGTGGCCAGCGGAGAGCTGCGGCCGCGCCTGCGCACCCCGCGCGTGTGGGCGGTGACCCCGGTGTCCGGCGGCACGCGCTTCGGGGCGGCGGACTTCACGGTCCTCTTCCTGTACCTTGCGGCCATGATCGGCGTCGGGGTGTTCTTCTCCTTCCGCAACCGGACGGCCGATGACTTCTTCCGGGGCGGGCGGCGGGTGCCGTGGTTTGTGGCCGGGCTCAGCATCTTCGCCACCATGCTCAGCTCCATCACGTTCATGGCGATCCCCGCCAAGAGCTACGCCACCGACTGGGTGTACTTTCTGCTGAACATGACCATCGTGGCCGTGGCCCCCTTCGTGGTCTGGCTGTTCCTCCCCTTTTTCCGGAAGGTGGACGCCGCAAGCGCCTACGAGTACCTGGAGCTGCGCTTCAACCGCTTCGCGCGGCTCTTCGCCAGCGCGTCCTTCACGCTCTTCCAGATCGGCCGCATGGCCGTCGTGCTGTACCTGCCCTCGCTGGCGCTGGCGGCCATCACGCCGCTGTCGGTGGAGCAGAGCATCCTGCTCATGGGCGTCCTCAGCATCGTCTACTGCGCCCTGGGCGGCCTGGAGGCCGTCGTGTGGACCGACACCGTCCAGAGCTTCGTGCTGCTCGGCGGCGCGCTCTTCAGCCTCGTGCTGATCCTCTGGCGGGTGGACGGCGGGCTCGGCGGCGCGCTGGAGACGGCGCTGGCCCACGACAAGCTGCGGCTGGCCACGGTGGACTTCTCGGCGGGCAGCTTCGCCACGTCGGCCCTGTGGGTGGTGGCGCTGGGCGGCTTCGCCCAGAGCCTCGTGCCCTACACGTCGGACATGGCGGTGGTGCAGCGCTACATGGCCGTGCCGGACGAGAACCGCGCGAAGAAGGCCATCTGGACCAACGCCGTCGCCGTTGTCCCCGCCACGCTGCTCTTCTTCGGCATCGGCACCGCGCTCTTCGTCTTCTACGCGAACCACCCCGAGCGCCTCGACCCCACCTTCCGGACCGACGCGATCTTCCCCCTGTTCATCGCGCGGGAGCTGCCCGTCGGCGTCGCCGGGCTCGTGGTGGCGGGCGTCTTCGCCGCCGCCCAGTCCACCACCTCCACCAGCCTGAACAGCGTGTCCACGGCCGTGGTCTCCGACTTCTTCCACCCGTGGGGTCTGGCCCGGTCAGAGCGCGCCGGGCTGTGGCTGGGCCGCCTGTTCACCGTGCTGTCCGGCGTGCTGGGCACCGGGCTTGCCCTGACCTTCGTCTCCTCCGGCGTCACATCCATCTGGGACCGGTTCATGGCCATCCTGGGGCTCTTCGGCGGGTCCATGTGCGGGCTCTTCTGCCTCGGCATCCTCACCACGCGCGCGAACGGCCCGGGCGCGGTGGCCGGCGCCCTCGCCGGGGCCGCCGGACTCTACTGGGTCCAGCGCCACACGCCCACCCACTCGCTGCTCTACGCCTTCGTCGGCGTGGCGCTGTGCTTCGTCGCCGGCTACCTCGCCAGTTTCGCCTTCCCCCCCGCGAAGAAGTCCATCCGGGGGCTGACCATCCACACACTGCGCGACGCGGACGGGAAGGACGCATGACAGGGAAAACACAGAACGCCTGTTTTGGTGCCGCCCTGCTGCTGGCGGCCTGCCTGTGCCCGCCGCCGCTCCGCGCGGAGACTGGCGGCCCGGTCCCGGAGCCGCTGATGCGCTACGGCGACGCGGACCACGGCGCGCCCTTTGCGAAGGACCCCTCCGTGGTGCGCCACGGCGGGCGCTATCTGATGTACTACTCGGTCCGCCTTCCCGGCCGCATCGGCATCGGCATCGCGGAGAGCGATGACCTGACCCGCTGGCGCAAGGCCGGCGAGTTCGCCGCGGCGGCGGACTACGAGAAAAAGGGGGTGGCCGCGCCCGCCGCGCTGGCGCATGGCGGGAGGGTGCACCTCTTCTACCAGACCTACGGCAACGGCCCGAAGGACGCCCTGTGCCACGCCGTCTCCGATGACGGGCTCACGTTCGAGCGCAACGCCACCAACCCCGTCTTCGCGCCGTCGGGCGGCTGGACGGCCGGCCGCGCGATTGACGCGGAGGTCCGCCTGCACGGGGACACGGCGTTCCTCTACGGCGCCACCCGCGACCCGGAGATGAAACGGCAGATGCTGTTCGTGGCGACGGCGCCGGTGGCGGCGGGCTTTGTGCGCGAGGGCTGGACCCAGCGCTGCGACGCGCCGATCCTCGCGCCCGAGCTGCCCTGGGAAACCGACTGCATCGAGGCCCCCTCGGTGATCCGGCGCGGCGGCCGCTTCTTCATGTTCTATGCGGGGGGCTACAACAACGACCCGCAGCAGATCGGCGTGGCCGTGTCGGACGACGGCCTCGCCTGGACCCGCCTCTCCGACGACCCGCTGCTCCCCAACGGGCCGGAGGGCGCGTGGAACCACAGCGAGTCGGGCCATCCCGGCGTGTTCCAGGACGACAACGGAGACACCTGGCTCTTCTTCCAGGGGAACAACGACCAGGGGAAGACGTGGTTCCTGTCCAAGATGCGCGTGGCGTGGGACGCGGAGGGCCTGCCCTATCTCATCCGGCCCGAGGACGGCCACGAGTTCCGCCTCGCGCGGACGCGCATGCCCGTGACGCCGCCCCCGCCGGACACGGGGACGCCTGACAACCTTTTGGAGGAAGCAAGCCCATGACCTTTTCCACACGATTCCTGCTGGCCGCCGCAGCGCTCCTGGCCGCCGGCCGAACCACCGTTGCGGCGCCCGAGGGCGCCCCCGTCTACGCCAAAGGGGAAAACGGCTTCGACACCTTCCGCATCCCCGCGCTGTGCGTCACCGCGAAGGGGGCGCTGCTCGCCTTTGCCGAGGGGCGCAAGGCCTCCCAGAGCGACACGGGCGACATCGCGATCGTGGTGCGGCGCTCGGAGGACAACGGGGCGACCTGGGGGGCCATGCAGACCGTCTGGGACGACCCCGGCAACACCAGCGGGAACCCCTGCGCCGTCGTGGACCGCGGCACGGGCACGGTGTGGCTGCTGACAACGTGGAACCGGGGCGACGACCACGAGAAGGACATCATCGCCCAGACCAGCAAGGACACCCGGCGCGTGTTTGTCCTGCGCTCCGATGACGACGGCCTGACCTGGAGCGCGCCGAAGGAGATCACGAAGGACGTCAAGCGGGACACCTGGACCTGGTACGCCACGGGCCCCGGCGCGGGCATCCAGCTCGCGCGCGGGCCGCACAAAGGCCGGCTGGTCATCCCCTGCGACCACATCGAGGCCGAGACCAAGCACTACTACTCCCACGTCATCCACTCCGACGACCACGGCGAAACCTGGCAGCTCGGCGGGCGCACGCCGGAGCACCAGGTGAACGAGTGCGAGGCGGTGGAGCTGGCCGACGGCCGGCTGATGCTGAACATGCGCAACTACGACACGGCAAAACGGACCCGCCAGGTGGCGTTCAGCGACGACGGCGGGACGACGTGGAAGGACCAGCGTTTCGACACCGCCCTGGTCGAGCCCGTCTGCCAGGCGTCCATCGCGCGGCATTCCTGGCCGGAGGGGGACGCGCCCGGGGCAATCGTGTTCAGCAACCCGGCGAGCGCCGCGAAGCGCGAGAACATGACGGTGCGCGCGAGCTTCGACGAGGGGAAGACCTGGGCCGCCGCGCGGGTGCTCTACCCCGGCCCCAGCGCCTACTCCTCCCTCGCCGCGCTGCCCGGCGGCATGGTCGGCTGCCTCTACGAGGCGGGGGAAAAGAACCCCTACGAGTCCATCGTGTTCGCCCGGTTCCCCCTGCCCCGGCCGTTCCTCCCGCCGTTGGCGGAGGGCCGCGCCTGGGAGCTGGTCTGGAGCGACGAGTTCGACGGCGACACGCTGGACCCGGCGAAATGGGAGGCCGTCGGCGACAGCCCGCGCCGCGATGCGTTCTGGGTGAAAGAGGACGCCTATCTCGACGGGACCGGGAATCTGGTGCTGCGCACGAAGAAGGACGGCGACCGGTTCACCAGCGGCGCGGTCCGCACGCGGGGCCGCTACGAGGGCGCCTATGGGTACTGGGAGGCCCGGTGCGAATTCCCCACCCAGCCCGGCCACTGGCCCGCGTTCTGGCTCATGCCGTCAAAGGACATCGGCTCGCTGGAGCGCGCCGGGGAGGACGGCACGGAGGTGGACATCATGGAGAAGCCCTGGCTGGAGGACAAGGTGCAGCACGCGCTGCACTGGGACGGCTACGGGAAGCACCACCAGTCGGAGGGCAAAGAGGCGGAGGTGCCCGGCGTCAGCAGGGGCTGGCACACCTTCGGCCTCCACTGGACCGAAAGGGAGTACGTCTTCTACGTGGACGGCGTGGAGACCTGGCGCACGTCCGCCGGCGGCGTCTGCCGGGTGCCCCTCTACATCAAGCTGACCGAGGAGATCGGCCCCTGGGCCGGCAGTATTGCCGACGCCGCGCTCCCTGATTACTTCCGCGTGGACCACGTGCGGGTCTATCAGGAGAAGGGCGGAGAAAAGGAGAAACTATGAACCGGCGCGCGGTGTGTTGTGTGCTTCTTGCGGCGGCGGGGTTCGCCGCCGGGTTTGCGGCGGCGGAGTCCCGTCACCTGCCGGACGGGGTGCAGCCCAGCATCGGGGCGTGGTTCTGCGGCGACGACTTCATGGAGCCCGAGGGCTACCGGAAATACGTGGACCTCTTCGCCGAGCGGTCCGTGTATGACCTGCTCACCATGAGCGTGCGCCTCAAGGAGCGCGAGATCACCGAGCCCGCCGTGCGCGACCAGGTGGCGGCGGCGGTCGCCTACGCCCGGAAGCGGGGCCTGAAGGTGGCCCTGGACCTCGACGCGCGCCTCGCGCGGGAGGCCTTCCGCCAGCGCTATCCGGAAGAGCAGCAGGAGATGCTGCGTCTGCGCACGGTGCCCCTGGCGGCGTCCGGGGAGGCGGAGCTGGAGATTGCCTCCGACACCCTGACGGACCACATGACGGGCAACACGACGCCCTACATCCCCCTGTCCGGGCGGCTGGTCCGCGTGTACGACTACCAGGCGGCGGAGGACGGCGTCCTGCCGGAGACGGTGCGCGACATCACGGAGCGCTGCGCCGTGCGGGAGGCCTCGGACAAGGCGGTGCGCGTCGCCATCCCCTGCGACGCGTCCACGGAGGGGCGGACGGCCTGCGTCATGGCGGCGTTCACCCACCTCACGCCGGACGTCTACGCGCCGCACCTGGAGGCCTTCGAGCGGGAGATCGTGGAGCTGTACGCCAACGTGCCGCTGGCGGGGCTCATGAAGGACGAGTGGGGCTTCCCGCCCTGCCACGGGGGCTGCCCCGAGAAGAACGACTTCTGGTTCTCGCGCTTCCGGGCCGAGGCCTACGCCGCCGAGACGAAAGGGGGGGATCTCGTGCGCGACTGCCTGCTCATGTGCCTGGGCGAGCGGGGCCGCGAGCGCGAGCGGCAGGCGGCCGTCAACATCCTCCTGCGCGGCTCCCGCCGGCGCAACACGGACCTGGAGGCCCACTACTATTACCTCGCGAAGGACTTCTTCGGCCCCGACGCCGCAGTGGTCACCCACGCCACCTGGACCCCCTTCCCCGGCCCGTCGGAGTTCAAGAAGAACGGGCTGCACTGGTGGGCCGCGAAGCGGACCTGGGGCCAGACGGACGAGACGACGCCCTTCGCCGCCCGCACCGCCCTCGCCAAGAAGTGGGGCGGCGGCGTCTGGTACAACCAGTTCTACTCCACAAACCCCGACGACTACCGCGAGAGCCTCTGGACCCACGCCCTCGGCGGCGGACGCATCAACTACCACCCCCTCTACCCCGCCCCGGAGGGCATGGACCGGATGGACCGCATCGGCGCGCTCCTCGCGCCGGACATCGTGGCGGGCGAAAGCCGCCTGCGCCTCCTGCCGCTGATCAGCCGCGCCCCCGTGGACTGCCCCGTCGCCGTGATCTTCGGCCACGCCTCCGCCATGAACTGGGCGGGCCCGGCCTATGGCGAGGTCGGCCTCGGCCTCACGGACGCCTTCTGGCAAGCGGGCTATTACGCCGACCTGATCCCCTCCAGCGAGGTCCTCTCCGGCGCGTTCCGCGTGGACAGGGAGGGCCGCGCCCTCGCCTACGGTGCCCAGCGCTACGCCGCCGTCGTCCTGTGCAACATAGACCTGGAAGAGGAGGCGATATGCCGCCCCTTCTTTCCGACAGGGGAATGGGACACGATGGTGTTTCATATTGGCCACTGGATGAGCAATTTTGCCGGGAGGCAGTATTTCGGGAACGAGGCCCTCGGGCTGGGGGTGGGGTATGTGAAGGACGAGGCGGCGGCGGTGGCCAAGGTCATCGAGCATCTGAAGCGTTGCGGTATCCCCCCGGTGACCCCGGCGGAGGGCCGTCTGCCGAACAAGACCGTCTGCCCGGGCCGGGAGGGGCACCTCCGGCTCACGGACGGCACGGTGGTCTTCCTGAACGGGAAGACCAACGCGGCGGGCGACCCGATCTCGGGCACTTTCCAGGTGGCGGGGCAGGACATCCAGGCCGAGGCGCGGGGCCTGCTGGCCGTGCGGCTCACCGCCGACGGGAAGGTGGACGCCCTGGCGGCGGGCGGCTTGGAGCGCTTCGTCGGGGGCGGGCTGTCCCTCGATCTGGACACGCCGACCGACCTGGCCTACTGGCATGACGGCGGCCGCCCCAGAGGCGCGCTGCAGGACGCGGCGGGCCCCCTGCCCGCCTCCCTCGCCGCGCTTACGGACGACTGGCTTCGGCTGGAGACCCCGGCGGCAGCGGCGGCGAAGCCGCCCGTCGAACCGCTGCCCGTGGTGGACCTGTCGGATGACACGGCGCGGCAGGTCGTCATCGCGCGGGGCACGCGCCAGGTGTACCAGGGCCACCCCACCACCGCGATGACCGGCGACAGGAAGACGATGTTCGCCGTGTGGAGCGTGGGCCACGGCGGCCCCGCCGGGCCCATGGCCCGCAGCGACGACGGCGGCCTCACCTGGACCCGGCTGGACGACCAGCTCCCGGCGGCGTTCCGGAAGCATGTCAACTGCCCGAGCCTCTACCGCATGGAGGGCCCGGACGGGCTGACGCGGTTCTGGGTTTTCTCCGCGCGCACCGAGGGGATGGACGCGGCGGGAAGCATGCCCCGCATCGTCAGCGAGGACGACGGCAGGACGTGGCGCGAGGCACCGCCCCTCGGCGCGGCCTTCGAGTGCGTCATGACCTTCAGCTCCATGGTCCGCCCCCGGAACGGCGACTGGCTCGCCATGTACCACCGCCGTTCCGGCCCCGACAAGCAGGGGCTGGAGGTCATGCAGACCGTCTCCGGCGACGGCGGGATCACCTGGTCCGACCCCGTGGTGGCCGCACAGGTGCCGGGGAAGAAGCCCTGCGAGCCCTTTGTGTTTGAGGCGCCGGACAACTCCGGACTGTGCTGCCTGATGCGCGAGAACACGCACACGGGGAACAGCCTGATGATGTTCAGCGACGACGGGGGAAAGACCTGGAGCACCCCCGTGGACACGCCGTGGGGGCTCACGGGCGACCGCCACATGGGCGTGCGCGTTCCCGACGGGCGGCTCGTCATCGCCTTCCGCGACCGCGCGCCCGAAAGCCCGACGGACGGCCATTTCGTCGCGTGGGTCGGCACCTACGACGACATCCGGAAGGGCCGCCCCGGCCAGTACCGCATCAAGCTGCTCCACAGCCACGCGGGCGGCGACTGCGGCTACCCCGGCATGGAGCTGCTCCCCGACGGCACCATCATCGCCACCACCTACGTCAAATACCGCAAAGGTCCGGAGAAGCACTCCGTGGTCAGCGTCCGGTTCCGTCTGGAGGAGACCGACGCGCTGTTCAAGAAGGCAACAGGGGAAGAATAGGAGACCGGCATACCATGTTCATGATCGCGGCCCTTCTGGCGGTGTCCGCCGCCCTGGAGTTTCCCCCGGAGCTGGTGGACTTCGCGCCGATGCCGGGCAACCCCGTGTTCGAGGCGGCCGGGCCCGGCCACTGGGACGAGTGCATCCGGGAGCGCGGCTGGATTCTGCACGAGGACGGCGTCTACCACCTCTGGTACACGGGGCACCGGAAGCGGGGCGACGACACCCGGAAACTGGGGTATGCCGTCTCCGCCGACGGCGTCCACTGGCAACGCCACCCGGACAACCCGGTCCACGCGGAGGGCTGGGTCGAGGACATGATGGTGGTGAGGGCGGGGGACACCTACCACATGTTCGCCGAGGGCCGGAACGACGAGACGCACCGGCTCAGCTCCACCGACCGGGTCCACTGGACCGACCACGGCCGCCTCACGGTCCTTCAGACCAACGGAGAGCCGATCGCGCCGGGGCCCTTCGGCACGCCGACGGCCTGGCTGGAAGACGGGGTCTGGTATTTCTTCTACGAGCGGAACGACGAGGCGGTGTGGCTGGCCACCTCCACGGACCTCGCCACCTGGACCAACGTGCAGGACGAGCCGGTCCTTCTCCGCGGCCCCGGCGGCTACGACCAGAAGATGATCGCCCTCGACCAGATCGTGAAACACAGGGGGACCTACTACGCGTATTACCACGGCCTGATCCCGGACACGCGCCCGGGGGAGTGGACCTCGGCGGTCGCCGCCTCCGCGGACCTCGTCCATTGGGAGAAATACCCCGGCAACCCGATTGTGGGGGGCGACAAATCCAGCCCCGTGCTGGTTCCCGACGGGGAGGCCTTCCGCTTGTTCACCGTGCACCCCGCCGTGTGGGCCTACGGGCGCCGCGCGCCCGGCGCGGCCGCGCCGGCGCCGCGCGCGGACAGCTTCACGGTGTGGCAGCTCCCCAACCAGACGCGCTCCCAGATAATGTCCTATGTGGTGCAAACCGCCGGCGGGCGGCTCATCGTCCTGGACGGGGGCATGGCGGGCGACGCCGCGTATCTGCGGGCGTTCCTCAAAGAGCGGGGCGGCCGGGTGGACGCGTGGTTCCTCACCCACCTCCACGACGACCACTGCGAGGCCCTCGGCGTCCTGCTGGGCGACCCGCAGGGGCTGGAGATCGGGGACATCTGCGCCTCCGTGCCCCCCGCCGAATGGTTCGAAACGGCGTGCAGCCCCGCCGAGCAGGCAGTCTACCGCACCTTCATGCAGGCGCTTGCGGCGGCCGGCCACACCCTGGTTCCGCTGTCCCCGGGCGACATGAGGGGCCTCGACGGCGTGCTGGTGCAGGTGCTCGGCGGATGCAACCCCGAACTCCTCAAGAACCCGCTCAACAACTCCTCCATGGTCCTGCGCCTCAGCGACGCGCGGAAGTCCGTGCTGTTCCTCGGCGACCTTGGCCTGGAGGGCGGCGAGAAGCTGCTGGCGGGGCCGCAGGCCGGATGGCTGCCGTCCGACATCGTGCAGACGGCCCACCACGGGCAGAACGGCGTCGGCGAGGCCGTCTACCGGCGGATCAGCGCGAAGACCTGCCTGTGGCCCACGCCCAAATGGCTGTGGGACAACGACAACGGCGGCGGCGAGGACTCCGGCCCCTACCGCACCAAGGAGGTGCGCGGCTGGATGGACGCCCTCGGCGTCCAGAACCACCTCCGCATGTTCGACGGTCTCCAGAAGGTCGAGTGACGCGGCAGCCCGCGGGTCCTGACCGCCGGATGGGATGCCGCCGGGCCCGGAGGCGTTCCGGGAACGAGATGGCTTCGCTCCGCTCGCCATGACGCGCTTCATCACGTCATGGCGAGCCCCAGACCGCCGTGGGCGGGAATTCTGTCCATGAAGCCATGGATACGGGTGTCCTTTCCCTCTTCACCCCGGAGGGGTGAGGGCCATTAGCCGGTGGTTGAGCGAAGCGATACCACCGGGAACC
>Ga0123328_1003271_pt1 | contig 13975 bp, 11 predicted proteins | sample BioC12SIPDNA_2_FD_89702 | JGI IMG/M metagenome (GOLD analysis project Ga0123328, IMG submission 89702) | Anaerobic biogas reactor microbial communites from Washington, USA - Biogas_R1_A C12 SIP DNA | ecosystem: Engineered > Bioreactor > Anaerobic > Unclassified | place: Washington, USA...
AGCAGACCATGCCCATCATCCTGGGCGCCCACATCGGCACCTGCGCCACCGCCCTGCTCGCCAGCCTCGGCACCAGCATCAGCGCCAAGCGCCTCGCCTACGCCCATCTGCTCTTCAACCTCCTCAACGTGACCGGCGCCGTGCTCCTCAAGACGCCCCTCCTGTGGGTGCTCACCCGCACCTCCGCCGACGTCGTCCGCCAGTCCGCCAACCTGCACACCCTCGTCATGGTCGTCGCCGCGGGAATCTTCCTGCCCCTTTCCACCCCCTACGCCCGCCTGATCCTCCGCCTGTTCCGAAGCCGCAAGCCCGAGCCGGAACCCAGCTACCTCGACGACAAACTCCTCGAATACCCCGAACAGGCCATCTGCGCCTCCATCCGCGAACTCCAGCGCGTCGCCCGCACCTGCGCCAAGAGCCTGCGCCTGACCGGACAGGCCATCCTCTTCGCCCACACCCCCGCCGACATCCACGAAATCAAGCTCAACGAGCGCGTCGTCAACGACATCAAAATCGCCATGAAGGAGTACCTCTCCAATCTCACCCGCCGCTATCTCTCCAAGCGCCAGGCCATCCTGGTCCAGCACATCGACCGCTGCATGTCCGACCTCGAACGCATCGGCGACCACATCGAAACCATCTGCGACCTCTCCCTGCGCCGCCAGAAAGTGCCGGAGGCCGTCGTGGACAAGGATTCCTTCGACGCCCTCTTCCACCTCTACGAAAAAGCCCTCCACGTTTTCAAGCTCGTCATCGAATCCCTCGATCCCGACAAAGAGAGCATCCAGGAACTCGCCCAGCGCATCCTCCAGGCCCGCGACGACTATATGCAGTCCAGCCTGGATACCCGATCCATGTTCACCGACAAGGTCTCCCAGCGCTCCATCACCGCCATTGCCGGCATCTTCTTCAGCGAATACATCGCCGCGCTCGACCGCATCGTCCGCCACTCCAAGTCCATCGCCCTCGCCGAAAAACAGCCCCAGTTCTGGATCAAACGCACCAACCTGTAGCCGGGGTCAGCCCTTAAAAGTTAAATCTCCGCCCCGTTTAAAAATCCGGATTTTCTACGGTGTGGTCCGGCGGCTGCCGGATTCCATGGCGTGGAAAATCCGGATTCCCCGAAACGCCGCGGATCGGACGCATCTGCGATTAGGTGTCGCCAGAGTGGGCCCTCGTAGCGCGGGGCTCCCGGCCCGCGCGGATCCAACCACCCGCACGCGACAGGAGCCGCGTGCCACGAAGACAAGCCTTCACGTCCTTAGGGCGCAAAAGACGCACCTGATCGCAGAGGCGCCCCTGCCCGCAGGGCTGCGTCAAGAAAGCGGCTCATCGGGGACGATTCGCCCTACCCCACCCGCCCTTTCTCGGAAAGGGCAGGGCGAGGCATCCCTGCCGAGCCGGACGGTTCTGAAAACACCTTTCTTGACGCAGCCCCTGCCCCGGCCCGCAGTCCGGCGGGGCCAGGCCGCTGCTGCTTGACAATCCTCCGCCCCCGCGACACAATACGGCTTCCTTTGCGGGAAGATTCCGATGAGCCACGGCGAACTTTTTTTTCTGATTTTCGAAGTCCTGGGCGGGCTGGCGCTGTTCATTCTGGGCATGGGCATCATGTCCGAAGGGCTCCGAACCGCCGCCGGCAGCGGCCTGCGCACCCTCCTGACCAAGACCACCGCCAACCGGTTTGCCGGACTGGCTCTCGGCACCCTGCTGGGCTTCCTGGTCCACTCCTCCGCCGCCTCGGTCATGTTCGTCGGTTTCATCAATGCCGGCCTGATGAACCTGGCGCAATCGGTCGCCCCCATGCTCGGCACCAACCTCGGCACCTCCCTGTCCATGCAGCTCGTGTCCTTCAAGCTGACGGACTACGCCTATGTCGGCATCGTGGTCGGCCTGGCCCTGCAAATGGCGTTTCCCCGGCCCCGCGTCAAATGCCTGGGCAAGGCCCTGGTCGGCTTCGGCCTGCTGTTTCTCGGCATGAAGGTCATGAGCGGCGCCGTCGCCCCCCACCGCGACCTGCTGCGCCAGTACCTGGCCGGCATTGACGGCCATGCCCTGTCCGGGCGCCTGCTCGGCGTCGGCCTCGCCTTCGCCCTCACCGCCATCATCCAGAGCAGCGGCGCCACCATCGGCATGGCCTTCGCCCTGGCCGACGCCGGCGTCTTCGATTCCCTCTGGCAGACCTATCCCATCGTCATCGGCGCGCAGATCGGCACCTGCGCCACCGCCCTCCTCGGCTCCATCGGCACCGGCATTGAATCCCGCCGCGCCGCCATCGGCAATCTGCTGACCAACGTCAACAACGCCGTCCTCTCCATCCTGCTGGCCCCGCTGTGGATTCCCCTGCTGGAGGGCTCCTCCGCCAGCCTGGTCCGCCAAACCGCCAACACCCACACCTTCCTGATGCTCCAGAACTGCCTGGTCTTCCTGCCTATCGTGCCGCTCTACGCGCGCTTCCTGCGCCGCATCGTCCCCTCCCTCACCCCGCCGCCCGAACCGTCGTTCCTCCGGCCGGAGCTTCTCGCCACCCCCGAACAGGCCATCGCCGCCTGCCTCGCCGAACTCCGCCGCGTCGCCCGCCTCGCCGCCAAAAGCCTCCGCCTGGCCGGCGAAACCATCCTGTTTTCGCACACCTCCCGGGATGTCCAGGCCATTCGCCTCAATGAACAGGCCATCAACGAAATCAAGCTGGCCATGAAGGACTACCTCGCCCGGCTGACCCGCCGCCGCCTCTCCAAGCGACAGGCCATTTTCGTCCAGTACATCGACCGCTGCATGTCCGCGCTCGAACGCATCGGCGATCACATCCAAACCCTCTGCACCCTGTCCCTGCGCCGTCAACACTCTTCCGGCGCCGTCGTGGACCGCCTGTCCTACAGCCTCTTCTTCCAGCTCTACGAGGCCGTCCGGCACGTCTTCAAGCTTCTCATCCAGTCCTTCGACCCCGACCTGGAGGACCGCGCCGCGGTCGCCGACCGCCTCCTCGCCGCCCGCGACGACTACATGCAGGGCAGCCTCGCCACCCGCAACCATTTCAACGAAGAGGTTTCCCGACGCGCCATGACCCCCGTCGCCGGCATGTATTTCAGCGAGTACATCGCCGCCCTCGACCGCATTGTCCGCCACGCCCGCAACATCGCCCTGGCCGAAAAAGAACCCCAGTTCTGGATCAAGCGCTCCAAACTCGGCAAGCGTGCCGAATTCAATCCGGAACCCGAACCCCAGGCCCTGGTCGATCCCCGCGAATTCCGCTCCCGCCTGCAGGACGAAGACGACGTTTGACCCCCTCCCTGATTTTGATAACGTACTCAGTTTGGTCGGCGTGCCGCAACCCTGCCGGCCGGAACCGGCCCCAACCGTTGATTGAATCATGAAAACCCAGGAAATCGTTCTCTTGCTCTTCCAGGTCCTTGGCGGCCTGAGTCTGTTCATCTACGGCATGCACGTCATGACCGGCAGCCTCCGCGCCGCCGCCGGCAGCTCCCTGCGCTCCATCCTGGCCCGCGCCACCCGCAGCCGGGCCCACGGCGCGGTCTTCGGCACCACGGTCGGTTTCCTGGCGCATTCCGGCGCCGCCGTCGCCATGCTCGCCGGCTTCGTCAACGCCGGCGTCATGACCCTTTCCCAGGCCATCGCCCCCGTCTTCGGCGCCAACATCGGCACCTCGCTGTCCATGCAGCTGATCTCCTTCCACATCGCCGACTACTGCTGGGCCGCCATCGGCATCGGCTTCCTCCTCGACGCCCTGATTCCCTCCGACCGCTGGCGCAAGCTCGGCGGCGCCCTCATTGGATTCGGCCTGCTGTTCCTCGGCATGGAAACCATTTCCGCCGGCATCGCCCCCCACAAAGAGGCCTTTGCCCCCTTCCTTTCCCACATCCGGGGCGATGTCTGGACCTATCGCCTTCTCGGCGTGGGCCTGTCCGCCCTCCTGACCGCCCTGCTGACGTCCTCCGGCGCCATGATCGGCCTGTGCTTCGCCCTCGTCAAAGCCGGCGTCTTCACCGAATTCCATCAGGTCGCCGTCGTCGTCCTCGGCGCGCACATCGGCACCTGCATCGTCCCCATCATGGCGGCGCTGCCCATGCGCATCGGCGCCTGGCGCGTCGCCATCGGCCACCTGCTGTTCAATCTCGCCAACGTCGCCCTCGCCCTGCTGGCCTGGCCCCTCGTGGTCTGGGCCTGCGAAGCCTCCGCCCCCGGCAGCCTCCTGCGCCAGGCCGCCAATCTCCATACCTTTGTCATGGTCGCCGCCACGATCCTCCTCCTGCCCGTCACCGGCCTGTTTACCCGCCTCGTGCGTCTCGCCACCCCCTCCAAGGAACCCGTCCCCGATCCCTCGTTCCTCGAAGACCAGCTCCTCGCCAAACCCGAACAGGCCCTCGCCGCCGTCATCCGCGAACTCCGCCGCATGGCCGAAATCTGCGTGGACAGCATGATGCTCAACGGCGAACTCATCCTCAACCCCGTCCGCAAAACCTTCCGGCGCCTGCTCTCCAACGAAGACGTCATCAACGAGGTCCGCCAGTCCATGGGCGACTACCTCAACCGCCTGACCGCCCATTATCTCTCCCGCCGCCAGACCCTCTTCCTCCAGCATCTCGACCGCTGCATGAAGGACATCGAGCGCATCGGCGACCACCTCACGCACATCGGCGAAACCTCCATTGAACGCTTCCGGACCCCCGACGCCCTGGTCCCCGAAGACCTGTTCCGCACCTGGTTCACTCTCTTCTGCTCCGCCAAGCGCGTCATCGTTCTCATGGCCCGCTCCTTCGACCCCGATTCCAACACCTTCCAGAACACCGCCCTCGAGATTCTTCGCGCCCGCGACGCCTACATGATCCAGTCCATGGATGCCAAGGCCGAGTTCGCCGGCGCCGCCCGCGACAAGCGCATCACCCCCATCGGAGGCTACTATCTTTCCCGCTACATCGAAGATCTCGACCGCCTCGTCCGCCGCGCCAAATCCATCGCCTTCGCCGAACGCCAGCCCGACTTCTGGATCAAGACCGCCAAGCTTGAAAAAGAGGCCAAAGCCGCCCTGACCTACGCTCCCCAGATCCGGGTCGATCCCCGGAACTATCTCGACCTGCTCCGCCAGGAATCCCCGTTCGAAGACGACGACCTGCCCGAGGAATCCCGACCGGACGTCCCCGCGCAATCCCCCCACCAGGCCCCGCCCGACGAAACCCCCGGCACTTGACGCCCCTACCCCATGAACGGTCCGCCCTCCGTCCTGATCGTGATTCGCCGCGGAGAAGACCCGCGCCAGTGCACCGTCCGCCCCCTGCGCGGCACGCCGGGGATCGAATTCCTCCCCTATCCCCTGCGGCACAAGCCGGATCTGTCCCGCCATCTGCTGCTGGCCCCCGACGCCCCCCCGCTCACCCCGGCCGACGCCGGACGCCCCCTGCTGCTGCTCGACGCCAGCTGGCGGCACGCCGGGACCATGCGCCGCGCCGTGGAACCCGTCGAAGCCCGCTCCATCCCCCCCGGCTGGCAAACCGCCTACCCCCGGCGATCCAAGATCCATGCCGACCCCGATACCGGCCTGGCCACGGTCGAAGCCCTCTTCGCCGCCGGCTGCATCCTCGGCGTCCGCGATGATTCCCTCCTGCGCCACTATCCCTGGCGCACCGCCTTCCTCGACCTCAACCGCGACCGGCTGCCGGCAACTTAAGTTTCATCAATCGGCCATTTGAACTGCCGCCAGGCAATCCACACGATACACTTTTTCCAGCGGAGTTCGCCTCGGCTGGGTTGGATCGTAGCGCTCGTGCCAAAGCAATTCATCTCCCATCGGACGGGAGCCGTGTTCCACATCCAAAATGGCCTTGAGGGGCCGGTCGTCATCCGCAAGCCTGGCGATCATGGCCGAAGGAGCAAAACCCCTTAATAAACCGGCATTTCCGTAAAATGCCCAGGTTGCCGGATTCTCTGAAATATCTCTCAGCAGCCCCTGTTCGACCCTACTACGCATCGCGCGGGTGTCGAACCAAACGATTTCCTTATCGCTCCATTCCGCTCGATGGTCAGACAAATAGTTCGCCAATTTTCGATTGAATACTCCCGACTCTTTCCACTGGTGGGCCGTTCCTTGCGCGGAGAACAGCCCCGCCACGACAACCACTGCCAGAACCGGCAACGCGCTTGCGGGCCTCATTCTGGATATGACAACCGCCAATAATATAGACATTCCAATGGCGGGAACCAAATTGAGGCGTGCCGCCGTCCAAGAAATCAAATTCAACGAATGCGTTAACAATACCCACGCCGACGCCCAAATCATTGCCTGTCGCACGGAAAAACATCCGACCTGATTCCTTTCTGTTCTCCTCGCAAGCCAGCAGGCGACTCCAACCACCGCTCCCGCCGCCGCGAAATTGCCGAGGAAAAACCCGCGTCTGGCCCACAGCGGCATTTGCGCAAACCCATTAAGCCCGTTGCGGAATGAGTCTAGCATGATCTCCCCAGCCCACCAGCTAACCACGGCGCGAGCATTTTGCGCCATGCCATATAGAGAAAACGAAGGGGTTCGCGGAACGAACAGCACGCCCTGAGCCAACCCGAACCCCCGAGTGAAACGCCAAATCAGATATGTCGCAAACACGAGTCCGAAGGGGGTCAGAACCAACATTCCTTTCCGCCATGATCGCTGCCAACACCATATGAGCAAATATGCGGCCGGCAGGAAAATCCCAAGCTCATAGTTGCCCAGTCCAATCGCATAGAAAAGGACCGCCGCCACCAGATCGCGCCAGCGCTCATGCCTGACGAAACGTATCCAACAATAGGCCGATGCCGGCACGGCTGCAAAACCCGGCCCATAACAGATCATCGTTGGCCAATTGAACGACTCCCGCAAGATGGGAAATGTCGAAAACAGGATGCCAGCCAATAACACAACATACAGATTGCACGTCAATTCCCAGCCGATTCCGATCAAGGCAAGGAGAAAAAATGAATTAGCGATATATCCCAAGTAATTAAAGCAAGCTGGCGCATCTCCGAACGCCCGGAAAAACAAGGCCAGCGCCAGTGCGCCCACCGGCCGATCCGGTTCTTGCAACATCATTTGCCAAGCGTCGGCATACGAGACCATGTTCTCCGCGCGGTGCAACAAAGCCCAATCATCCAGAGTAAAATCAACAACTGGCGCGGCAGCGTATCGCGCATACCACTGGAAAAGCAAAAGGAACAGCGCTATCAGCCAAAACTGCCTGTTCATGTTTTCCTCGCCAGAACGAAGCACGACCCCCCAAACGGCAGATTCACGTATTTCAGCAACGGCCATTCCAGCCGGAACAGCCCGTACAACAGCCGGTCGAACGGACCCGCCGAATAGTCGAAATCCGAATGCGCCGGCCGGTTCCGCCATGGCGGCAGCCGGGCCAGCAGGCGAAACAACGCAATGAACGGAAAGAGAATCGAATTAAAATAGGTGGCGCGAACAACGGTAAATCCATGCTGTTCGAGTTTCCGGCACAAGTCTCCACGGGTATAGCGCCGGCAATGCATGTTCACCACATCCTGCTGCCCCCACATCCAGTTGTAGGCCGGCACGGACAACGCCAGCCGCCCGCCGTCCGCCAGCCACTCCCGCAGAATGTCCAGCGCTCCATCGTCGTCTTGAATATGCTCGAGCACATCGAACAGGCAGATCAAGTCCGGTTGTTCGCGGGCGACTCCAGGCGGCAGCCGTTCCACCGTGCCGACCCAGACGGGCACGCCGCTTCGCGTGGCGGCCAGTTCGGCGCTGGAAGCGTCGGGTTCCACCCCCGCCAGCACCACGTCCGCCGGATACAAAGCCTGCAGGTTCTCGCCTGGGCCCGTGCCGACTTCCACCACGCGCAAACCGGGCTTCCAGCCCGCATGGCGTTCCAGCAACCCTTTCAGAATGATCCGCCGCACCCGGAACCACCAGTGGCGCTGTTCGAAGGAATCGTACTGGCGGACGTAGTCGGGTTTCATCGGCAGGCGGATTCCGGACGGGCCTCTTCCGCCCAGCCCAGGGCCCGGTCTACAATGAAATGCGGACGGCATTTCACTTCGTCAAATATCCGGCTGAGGTATTCGCCAATGATGCCCAGGACAATCAACTGGATGCCGCCGAACACCAGAATGATCACCGCCAGAGAAGCCCAGCCCGGCGGAGTTTTGCCGTGAATCAGCCCGCTGATCGCCGCCCAGATCATCAGCCCGAATCCCAGCAGCGACGACAGCGCTCCCATCCAGGAAGCCATCTGCAAGGGAATGGAGGAAAAGGAAATCAGACCGTTCATGGCCAGGTTCAACAACCGGCGCAGATTGTACTTGGGCTCTCCGGCCTGGCGCGCGTCCCGGCTGTAGGGCAGCCCGATCTGCCGGAAGCCCACCCATCCCCGCAAACCGCGAATGAACCGGTTGTGTTCCGGCAGTTCGTTGATCCGATCCACCACCCGCCGGTCCATCAGCGAGAAGTCTCCGGCATCCAGCGGGATGTCCACATTCGCGATGCGCTTGAGAATCCGGTAAAACAAGGCGTACGCCCCGCGAAGCAACGCACTCTCCTTGCGGTTTTCCCTCACCCCGTAGACCACGTCGTACCCCTCGCGCCACCGGGCCAGCATCTGCGGCACGATTTCCGGGGGGTCCTGGAGATCGGCATCGAGTACAACCACCGCATCGCCCCGCGCATGCATCAGCCCCGCCGTTACGGCGGTCTGATGGCCGAAATTCCGCGACAGCCTCAGATACGCCATCCGCGCATTCCGCCGGCTAGCCTCGGTCAGCAATTCCGGCGTCCGGTCCCGGCTCCCGTCGTCCACGAACAGAATCCAAACCGGATGCGTCCATTCGCTCTGAATCTTTTCCAGCCGTTCCACCAGCGCCGGGACAACAGCTTCCTCGTTGTAGCAAGGAATCACCAGGCCGATCTCGGGCTCTTGTTTTCTCGGGTTGTTCGGCATGGTTTCACCCCGGGCGGGAATGCAACTGGACATCTAACACCCCTCCGGCGGGCCTGTCAACGGATTGCCCCCCTCAGGAAGCGTTCTCTGGCATGGCTTGGCCATCCGCCAGTCGTCCATGACGAAGCCGTGGCCGATGTCGGTCACCAGGGCGCCGGTCTTGCGGAAGCCCATTCGTTCGTAGAACGCGATCGAGCCGGTGTTGTGCTTGTTGACCGTCAGCCACAGCTCGCGGCAGCCCAGCTCCGCGCAGCGGGCCTCCGCCCGCTCCGCCATGGCCCGCCCCAGTCCCGTGCCGCGCCGGTCTTCCCTCACGTAAATCTTGCTCAGCAGGACGCGCCCGGCTTCCCGGTCCGGCGCCAGGGCGAAATACCCCGCCCCCGGCGCCAGATAGTACTCGCAGCCTTCCTTTGCAATCTGCCGGGCGATGGCCTCTTCGCTCTGGAAGCGCTCCAGCATGTACCCCACCTGGGCCGCGCCGATGATCGGCGTATAGTGCGCCGTCCAGATGTCGCGCGCCAGCCGGGCCACCTCCGCGATCTGTTCGCGGCTTTCGACCCGAACCAGTCTCACGGACGCGGAATCCGCACCGGGTTGCGCGATCAGCCCAGGCCCATCATGCTGAAGACCAGCACGAACAGGGCGACGGTTTCCACCACGCCCAGGGTCATCAGGTAGTTGCCGAAGCCCTGGCCGGTTTCCGCCAGCGCATCCGCGCCGGCCGCGCCGGCCTTGCCCTGATACGCGGCCGAGAAGCACATGCCCAGCCCGCCCAGGATGCCTGCCAGCAGGCACGCCGCCCAGTTGGACGCCGCCCAGTCCGCCGCGCCTTCCCCCGTCACCTTGCCGACGATCGTGTTCATCAGGATCATGCCGTAAATCGTCTGCGACAGCGGCGCGCCGATGAACGTGATCAGGATGAACGGCGCCGCCTTGCTCTGCGCATAGCACTTCTTCCAGGCGCCGATCGCCGCCGATCCCGCCAGACCCGAGCCGATCGCCGACCCGATCGCCGCCACGCCCAGCGCCGCCAGGCCGCCCGCCTTGGCCAATGCCATCATGATGCTTGAATCCATTTTCTCTCTCCTCGATTTTAGTGCTTTCGCCCTCTGTCTTACATCGCGGGCCCCTAGGCCGCCGTCTCCCGCTTCGCGAACGGCCGGTACGGCGCGCCGCTCCACGAAATGCCCTTGTGATTTGAAAACTCCAGCGTGTTGAGCCGGATGCCGTGCACCAGCACGCCCATCACGCACAGCAGAATGTTCAAGGTGTGCGCCAGAAAGGCGAGCACCGCGCCGATCAGCCCGCCCAGCAGCGTGACTTCCCCGCCGAAAATCATGGTGTTGAAGGCCGCCGCCACCGCGAATCCCGCGGTGCCCACGGCGAACAACCGGACATACGACACCACGTCCGTGAAGTTGCCGATCAGGTTCAGCGGCAGCAGCACCAGGTTGAACCAGCCATCCTTGATCTCGCGCGGCTTCATCATGAAAAACAGTATCAGGCCCACGCCCGCCAGCGCCGCATAATCAACGGCGGACCCCGTGAAGGGCTTGAGCGCATCCGGACTGCCGAGATACCGGGACATGTTCCCGCCGATCACCATGTCGTCCGCCAGGAAGAACATGAACCACGTCGTCAGCGTCCAGCCCAGCTGTTCCAGCGCCTTGAGGCTCTTCTCCCGGGCCAGTTCGGCCACATTCCACAGGTGGCCGATCGACAGCTGGACCGCGCCGATCAGGAAGCACAGGCCCATGATGTTCTGCGCCGTGCGCTCTCGGAGAGGATCCAGGAACGGAATCCACAGCTTCGCGAAAAAGGTGTTCTGCAAAAACGCCGGCGAAATGCCGAAGATCGATCCCGTCACCAGCCCCCAGACAATGGTGCTGAGACTGGTGATCAGCATCAGGTTCAGCATGTTCCGCGGCATCTTCCGGCGGAACAGCAGCGTCAGCCCGAGAAACAGCGCCCCGTAGCCGGCGTCGCCGATGATCATGGCGAAGAACAGCGAGAAAAAGAGCATGAAGACAATGCTGACATCCGCCTCGGCATAGCCGGGCAGGATGTTGATGCCGTCGAACACCGCCTGGATGGGCCGGGCCCACTTGGGCTGGCGCAGCTTGACCGGCACGTCGTCCTGCGGCCCCGGTTCCTCCGCCACCAGTCCCCATCCATGTTCGGCGGCCGCGGCGCGGATTTTTTCCACCTCGTCCGCGGGGACAAACCCCTGCACGTAGGCAATGGCCTCGGCGGCACCCATGCCGGCGCGGACTTCCTGCAGCTTCACGTCGGCTTCGGCGCGGGCCAGCAGCTCCTCGACCCGCGGGCGGTCCCCGCCCAGTTCCCGCAGTTTCCGGTCAGTGCCGCCGATCCCCTGGCGCAGGGCATCGGCTTCGGCCTGCATGTCTGCCAGCGGATCCTCCGGCAGCCGCTGCTCCTCGGCCCCCTGCCATTCGAACGGGGCGCGGGAAAACAGCGCCCAGTAGGCATCTGCTTTCACCGTCGCGAGCTTCTGCGCCGTCACGCCCTCGGGGAGCGGCCGCACGGATTTGACCGGCGCCTTGTAGAGCTTGAGCACGATGCCTTTTTCCGCCAGCTCCGCCACCGCCCGCGGATCGAAAGAACCGAACGGCTCCGCCCGGACGATTTCGGACGTCAGCGCATCCAGACGGTCCTGCCATTCCTTGCGCTCCTCCAGCAGATCGCTGGTTTCAGCCACCACCTCGAAGGCGGTCCGGCCGGTGGGCGCAGCGCCGGGAACCGCCGGGATCGCCTCCAGCAAGCGGCGCAGGCCGGCGGCTTTCTCGCGGGCCTGTTCCAGGCCCGCCCCGGACGGGGGCACCACCGGTTTGACGTGCAGGACGCCGAGATCCCGCAGCGCGTCGAGGGTCGCCGCCCGGTCGTGGGCGAGCCCCAGCACCGTCACTTTCTGCATCCGGACAATCATGCCGCCGCCCCCTCCCGCGCCGCCGCTTCGGCCGCCGCCGCCTTCTTCACGGTCTTGCCCTTGGCGATCTTCGAGCGCACCACGGCGCTGGTGTTTTCGTCGCCCAGGAAAATCCGGATGCGCCGGATATTCTCCGCGCACTCGGGAATCTTCACCTTTTCGAACAGGTTCACACGCTGGCTGGTGGTGCGCAGTTCCTCGGCCAGCAGCCGGAGCTGCTCCTCCAGCAGGCGCCGCTCGATCCGCAGACGAAACAGCGTTTCCAGCGTCGAGAGCCCCTCATCCAGCCAGTCCGGCGTCGCCCACAGATCGGGGGGGCTCCGATGGAAGCGGATTTCCTTCAGCGACCGCACCGCCACGCCGGCGATGTTGCCGGGCTCGACCTCGATGGACTCCACCGACAGCCACGACAGGTAATCCAGCGGTTCCGAGTACAGCTTGACCCAGTCCGCCAGGGCCCCGCGCGCGGCCTCCTCTTCGGCCTTCTTTTCGGCGACGCGCTGTTCCACCGTGCGGATTTCCATCTGCAGCTGCTGCTTCTTGAGCTGCAGCGTCGGCAGATAGCGCTGATAGCGCTTCAGGGCGTCGCGCTGCGCCTTCAGCTCGGTCTTGGTGTTCTTGACCTTGCCCATCGCCCGGCCCGCCCTACTCCGCCTTCTCCGCCCGGCCCGCGCTCTTCGGCCAGAACTGATCGATCAGCTTGGACGACACGCCCGTTTCCTCCGGCTCGAAGCAGTCGGCCATGATCTGCCAGCCCAGATCCAGCGCGCCTTCGAGCGGGATGTTGACGGACAGGTCCATCATCTCCTTCTCGAACCGCTCGCCGTAGCGCAGCAGCTTGTTGTCCCACGCGCTCATGCGGAAGCCCATGGACTGCTTCTCCAGCGTCTCCTTGTAGGACGCGTAGAGCTGGATCATCGTGGTCATGACCGCGCGGTGGTCCTCGCGGGTCTTGCCGTTGACCTGCTGTTTCAGGCGCGACAGCGAGCCGAACGGCTCGATGCGCCCGTTGCGCAGGTAGAACTGTCCCTCGGTGATGTATCCCGTGTTGTCAGGGACCGGGTGCGTCACGTCGTCGCCGGGCATCGTCGTCACCGCCAGAATCGTGATCGACCCCGCGCCCTCGAAGTCCACCGCCTTCTCGTAGCGCGCCGCCAGCTGCGAATACAGATCCCCCGGATAGCCGCGGTTCGACGGAATCTGCTCCATCGTGATCGCGATTTCCTTCAGTGCGTCCGCGAAGCTCGTCATGTCCGTCAGCAGCACCAGCACCCGCTTGTTCTGCAGCGCGAACTGCTCGGCCACCGCCAGCGAAATGTCCGGCACCATCTGGCATTCCACCGTCGGATCCGCCGCCGTGTGAATGAACAGGATCGACCGCGACAGCGCCCCGTTCTCTTCGAGGGTGTCGCGGAACTGCAGATAGTCGTCGTGCTTCAGCCCCATGCCGCCCAGGATGATGATGTCCACTTCCGCCTGCAGCGCGATGCGCGCGAGCAGCTCGTTGTACGGCTCGCCCGCCGCCGCGAAGATCGGCAGCTTCTGCGACTCCACCAGCGAATTGAACACGTCGATCATCGGAATGCCCGTACGGACCATCTTGCGCGGAATGATGCGCTTGGCGGGATTGACCGACGGCCCGCCGATGGCGATGCGGTTCTCGTCGAGGTCCGGCCCGTTGTCGCGCGGCTGGCCCGAGCCGTTGAACACCCGCCCCAGCAGGGCCTCCGTGAACGGAATGTCCATCATGTGCCCCAGAAACCGGACCTGCCCGTCGGTCGAGATGCCGCGGCTGCCCGCGAACACCTGCAGGAACACCTTGTCGTTCTCCAGGCGGATCACCTGCGCCAGGGACGTGCCCAGCGTGCCGACCACCTGCGCCAGCTCGCCGTTCATCACGCCCTCGGCGCGCACCGTGATGACGTTGCCCGCAATCTGTTCGATGCGATGATAAACCTTATGCATTGTCCGAAACCTCCGCGAGCATGCTGTCGATGCGCTGCTCCAATTGCTTGAATTCCTCCGTATCCATCGCCGCGTAGTTCCAGTCCTTCGTCACCGACGTCAGTTGCAGGAA
>Ga0123328_1003272_pt1 | contig 13968 bp, 8 predicted proteins | sample BioC12SIPDNA_2_FD_89702 | JGI IMG/M metagenome (GOLD analysis project Ga0123328, IMG submission 89702) | Anaerobic biogas reactor microbial communites from Washington, USA - Biogas_R1_A C12 SIP DNA | ecosystem: Engineered > Bioreactor > Anaerobic > Unclassified | place: Washington, USA...
GATCCTGGCCCAGCTGCGCCAGGAGATGCGAGGTAAGGCCATGATCTCGCGCGCTATCCTCAATCAGACAGCCCGCGAGAACGGTACCATCGCGACTAAGCGGGGTGATGGCCTCCCCCGCTGAAGCGATCGCCAGTGCCGCGATGGGATCCCGGTTTGTGCGGAAGACGGCCTCGCGCAGCACGGCGCTCGTGGCGGCCCAGATAGAGCGCGCATCGAGCTCACAGGCTTCAGGACCCAGCTGTGGATCGTAGCTGCGTCCGATATCGGCCAGAATCGCGCCATCAACGCTGACGACCAGCGCGCGGCATCCCGCCAGACCCACATCGAGGCCCAGAAGACTCACTCATCCTCCGTGAGACATGGTTCAAAGAGCGACACCCCTGTTGGGTTATGACAAGTTTAGCAGGTTTCGATATGTCAATCAACCGGCCTCCGCTGGCACCCCCGCGTCGCGTATGCTATAATCGTCGACACGATTTGGCCCGTAACGCGGGCTACGAGGGTTTTAGAGTGCCATCGAGTGTTCGCCTCTTCTGGGAGGATCCGTACCGCACCGAGTTCCGCGCCCACGTTGCGCGCCTCCTTACCTTCGATGGGAGGCCTGCTGTGGTGCTGGACCAAACGTGTTTTTACCCGACGTCCGGTGGACAGCCCCACGACACAGGGACTCTGAACGGTGTTGAGGTACTCGATGTTCTGGAGGTGGATGGCGATATCGTGCACCTACTGGCGGCTCCGCTGGAGCACGCGGTCGTCCAGGGCCGGATAGACTGGGACCGCCGCCAGGACCATATGCAGCAGCACGCCGGGCAACACATCTTATCCGCGGCATTTGAGCAAGTGTTGGAGGCGCAGACACAGTCCTTCCACTTGGGAAGCGATGACTGCACCATTGATCTGGACTTGTCTTCGCTCGATGAGCGCCAGGCCTCTACCGTGGAGGACTGCGCAAACCGTGCCGTTCTGGACGATCTGCCCATTCGGACACGGCAGTTCACCGCCGACGAGTTGAGCGCCGTACGGCTCCGCAAACCTCCCCAGGTAGAGGGGCCGGTACGGGTGGTCTCCGTGGGCGACCTGGATCACTCGGCCTGTGGTGGCACCCATCCCAACTCCGCCGGACAGGGGGGCCTGATCCACATCGATCGCTGGGAGCGCCGGCACGGCGGAGCGAGAGTGGACTTTCTTTGCGGGCAGAGAGCCTTGCGGGACTATCGCGGCAAGAACCGCATATGTCGCGATCTGGCGGCCAGGCAGAGCGTCAGTATCGCCGAGTTACCGGCGGCTATCGAACGCATGGACGCATTATTGAGTGAGTTGCGCCGCGCACACGCGACCCTGCGTGACCGGCTGCTCGTGCTCACCGCCCAGTCTCTACAACATAGAGCCGTCAACGCGGGTCGGTATCGGATCATCGCGCAGGTGCTGGATGAGGCGGACGCCGTCGAACTGCCGGCTCTCGCACAGCAACTGTGCAGGGAGCCTGGCCTGATAGCGATCCTCGCGATCCGCCAGCCTAGGCCTCAGTTCTGCTTCGCCCGAGCAGATGATGTGGACCTGAACATGAACGCCGTGCTGCGCACGGTGGCAGCACCCCACGGTGGGCGCGGAGGGGGACAGCCGCACCTCGTGCAGGGGGGTGGGCTGCTGGCCGAGGATGTGGATAGAATGATACAGGACGCGCTAGAGTATCTCTCTGGCGATGGATGTACCGCGGCGGAAGGGGAACGAGGCCAATGATCGAGCTCGCTGACGGGGTATTTGTAGAAACACGCTTCTCCGGTGGTAACTGCGGAGCCATAGTCACAGATCGGGGGGCTGTTCTGGTGGATACCCCCATGTTCCCTTCAGAGGGAGCGGAGTGGCAGGCGCAGCTATCCGCCATGGCCATACCTCGCATTCATGCCATCGTGAACACCGATTATCACCCCGAACACATGCTCGGTAATCAGGTATTCATGCCCACGACCGTATTCGGCCACGAGGAATCGGACAAGCCTCTGTCCCGCTACGACGACGCCACGCTTGCAGAACTCGCCGGGGAATGGGCGAGCAATAACCCTGCCCTCGCTAGCTCTCTGGCGGCCATCCGTCCGGTCAGGCCAGAGGTCTCTATCTCAGATCGGCTGAGTCTGCATCTCGGCCAGGCGGAAATCCAGATACTCTACCTCGAGGGGCACACGCCGGCCTCACTCGGCGTGTACATTCCCGAGCGCCGGATCCTCTTTGCGGGTGACAATATCACCAACAACGAGCATCCTGTGGCACAGCATGCCAACTCGCTCGCCTGGCTGGAGACGCTCCTGCGCATCAAAGAAATGGATGTGGATGTGATCGTGCCCGGCTCTGGGGCTCCCGGGGGCAAAGAGATGATCGACCCCCTGTACCAGTACCTCGCAGAGATGCGGCGCAGAATTCTGGAGCTCTTTGCTCAGGGCGCGAGCCGCCGCGAATGTGTGGAGAAGGTCGGCATGCTGGATGCCTTTCCGGTTGCCAAGGGGCAGGAGAGTGAGATCAAGCTTCGCCGACGGCACAGCATCGAGCGTCTCTACACGGAGATACGCGTCGCGATGCGGAAGCGCCACTAGAGCCCGATGGACGGTCTGCTGCAGCTTCGCGCACCGATGATCCGGCAGTACTACCTCGCCGCCTCCACAGAGGAGGCCATCGCGTACCTCTCAGCACACGCGGGCGATGCCCAGGTCCTGGGCGGAGGAACCACGCTGCTCCCCCTGGTGCTGCGGGGCAAGGCTCTCGCGACCTATCTGGTGGACGTGTCCAGGGTGGCCAGCATGAGGCGCATTCGCCTGGAACCTTCCCACCTGCTGCTGGGCGGAGCCGTCACGCTGGCGCAGATGCTCCGCTCTGAGTCACTCCCAGAGTCGCTCGCCGTACTCAAGGATAGCGCCGAGATCGCACCTCTCTCGCGACTGCACAGCTTGGCGACGCTCGCCGGCAGCATTGTCAGCGCCTACGGCACGTCCGAGATAGCCGCCACGCTGATCGCCCTGGGGGCGGAGGCGGAGATCGCCAACCTGACCGGCTCGCAATGGTTACCTGTGGGCGGACTTCTCTCGCGCCCGGGCACCTGCCGCCTCAACAGCATGTCAGAGATCCTGGTCTCACTGCGCATCCGGCTACCGCAGCCGGGCGAGGGAGCCGGTATCGCCCAAGCGGACACATCCGAGGGGGCGTCAGGCGGGGCCCCTGTGATCGCGATCTCACTGAGCTTTGACGAGATCCAGAACTTGCTCTCGCGGATCACGGTGGTCCTCGGACTCCACGGTGCCGCCCCGCAGGTATCCCGTCTCGACGAATTGGCCGACGGACGGACGGCGACCGTCGACACAATGCGCCGGTCCATCGCGCAATGGGCGACGGCCCGCATGATCGACGTCACCGAAGAAGCCCCTGATCGCGCCCGGGCAGTAGCCGGCGCTGCTCAGCGTGCACTCGAGGTGGCTCTGACACGCGCCCGCGCCAGCCTGGCGAACGGAATGCTGTGAGCACACTCAGTAGTGGTGCCCGCGCCGGGTTGTACATCCACGTTCCATTTTGCGTCGCCAAGTGCCCCTATTGTGACTTTTCCTCGTACTCTGGGATAGAGGCGCTGTACGCGCCGTACGTCGAGGCGCTTCTGCAGCATATCGCCTCGGCCGGCCCGGAATGGCCGGGACCTGGCTTTGACACCCTGTATGTCGGCGGCGGCACCCCCACTGTGCTCTCTGCTGATCGCCTGGCTGATGTCCTCTCCGCCTGCAAGTCAGGGCTTGGCTTGCCGCACGACGCCGAGATCACCTGCGAGGCGAACCCCGGAATGGTGACCGGAGCCTCTCTGGCGATCCTGGCAGAGAGTGGCTTCAACCGGCTGAGTCTGGGAGCGCAGAGCCTGGACTCCGGTGTGCTCCGAACCCTCGGACGCATCCACGATCCGGAGGCGGTGTACGGCGCCTTTCGAGCGGCGAGAGAGGCGGGCTTTGCGAACATCGGCCTCGATCTCATGTACGGGATCCCATGGCAGACCCTTGAGGTCTGGCGCGATACCCTGCACCGGGCGGTGTCGCTCGATCCAGAGCATCTGTCGCTCTATGCGCTGACGCTCGAAGAAGGCACGCCCATGGCCGAATCGGTATGGTCCGGTGTCCTGCCTGAACCGGACGAGGATCACGTGGCCGATATGTACGCCCTGGCACAGGCCGTGCTGGCCGATGCCGGTTATGTGCAGTACGAAGTATCTAACTGGGCCCGGCGCTGTGCGGGCGACACGCCCGGCGCCCCTCCGCGGCTGGCGAGCCGCCACAACCTGCATTATTGGCACAACGATCGCTATCTCGGCATCGGGTCCGCAGCGCACTCTTTCGATGGGCGCTCGCGCTTTGCTCGCTGCACCGATCCCAAAGAGTACGTGCGGCGAGTGCACAATGGCGAGAGCACGCGCGAGTTCTGCGAGCAGATCGACGAATCCCTGGAGATGGATGAGACGCTGATGCTCGGCCTTCGGCTTATGAGCGGCGTCACCTGGGCCAGATTCCAGGAGCGCTTCTCGATCGATCTGCGGTCCGTATATCCTCAAGCTCTCGCGGGCCTGAGTGCCGCAGGGATGATCGAGGTGGACGCTGAGGGCGTCAGGATGGCGCCCGGCGCGTACCTCATCGGGAATCGGGTCTTTGCCGAGTTCCTTCGGTAGGCGCTTGCAGGGATAGTAAAGGGGGCAGAGTGACTCTCTGCCCCTTTTCGTTACTACAGACGCTTTTACAGTCTGGCGACCTCGATCTTGGCCGCGATCTGCCCGCGGATGCTGTCCAGCCGTTCCCGAGCCTCTTGCGTGCTCCCTTCCCCGCTCTGTGCAATGTAACGATCGTATGTATTCAGCAGGGCTGTGTTCACGAGGCCACGATTCTGCTCGAGGAGCTGGCCTGATCCGCCAGGATAATCCGCGCGCAAGAGGCGGCTGACAAGCCGAATCTCTGGAGGTAACGCCTCTTCGCGGACGTCTCGCGCGGTGTCCAACAGGGCACTCAATCTCGACGCCCTGGCCTCGTTACCCCGGCTGGCTGCGGTCTGTCGCAGCCGGGCCAGTACCATGAAAAACACGTCGTCCAGGTCATCCAGGCGCTCACGGACGGTCTGCTCCAGATCGTCCGATTCGAGCAGTTCCATGATCAGCAAGCTGGCCTCGTCCTCTGCCTCGCGCAGCTCTCGGCTGCGCCGATCCATATAGTCGAGCAACGCCTCACGAAGGGCGCCGAGTGAAGCGGCATCGGCTTTACCATCGCCGGATTCCGCCGCTTCGATGCGCGCCGTCAGCGCCTGAAAGAACGCATAGTCCAGTGCCGGAAGGTAGTCCGATACGGTGTCCTCCCACTCTGGCGATCCGACATTCTCCAGCAGTTCATCGATCAGTTGGTCCACCGATGTCGGCTCCGGACTCGCAGCAGTGGGCTGGGCGCGCGTGAGCAGGCGCTCCCGCAACTCGTTCAACAAAGGCGCATTGCCCTCCGCCTGGTCTCCCTGGGCTTCAATCAGCTGCGCCAAGAGCAGGTAGAACTCATAATCCATGCGCCCCGAGTTCTCGTCAGCAAGGCGGTCAAAGTCCTCATCGCTGTTCATGGCGTCCAGAAGACTATCGATCAGCTCGATCAGGCCACGGTGTCGCTCGAGCACGTCTTTCGTGATGCCCTCCGCCTCTAGCACGCTCTCAATCAAGCCGTCGTATGTCAATACGGATTTGGGCTGCAGAAAGTACGCCTTTCGATCCTCAGCCGGGGTTTCGTTCATGACAGTGTTCAGCAGTCTGCCGACCACACGCTCCTGCTCATCCGCGGAGAGCCCCATCTCCGAAGGCACGTAGGATATGAGCAGCGCCTTTGCGGGATCATGATATACCAGCCATGTAGCCAGCGTGCCGCCGGCGCCACACTGGGGGCACTGCGCATGGTTCAGCTCACCGCGGAGCAACTGCTGTTTGAGCTCCGGCTCCTGGCCGACGTCGATGATCGTGCGCACATCGACCGTAAAGGCCGTACTGCACTGGGGACAGCGAATCTGCGTGGGTATAGAAGGAAAGGGCATGGAGCGATATCTCCTCTTGTCCGTTCAGAGTAGGGCGCGTTGGCGCGGGTGACCCGTGATGCGCGCCAACAGGGCTTCCGGCCCTGCCACCGTCGCATCGTGGACGAGGTCTGCAGAGAGCCCGGCGGCACGTGCCACGGACTGGGCGAAGGCGGAATCGATCAGGTCCGAGGGGGCATGTGTGTCGGTGTTAACCACCATCGCCGCACCCGCCTCAGCGCACACGCGGGCCACATGACCGTTGGTAAGGCTGTGACCCTTGCGACTCGTGATCTCGATATAGCAGCCCCGATCATGCGCATCGCGCGCCTCTTGAGGCGACAGAAACCCGGGGTGCGCCAGAATATCCACATCGGGTGAAGCAATTGCCGCCGCGTTTGTGCCTGGCGACACCGGCTCGACGATCGTCTCACCATGCACGATCACGACTTCCGCACCGCAAGAGCGGGCCCGGCGCGCCAGGCTCGCGATTCTGTCCGGAGCAACGTGGGTGAGCTCTACTCCAATCAGCAACTGCAGACCAAAGCTCGCCCCCTGCGCCTCTCTCAACCGCATCAGGCCCGCGATGAGAGCCTCCAGGTTGCCGGCGTCAGCGTGATCGGTGATGGCCAAAGCTTGGTGCCCCAACACGGCTGCCCTGCGAATGAGTTCTGAAGGCAGCAGCACACCATCACTATGGATCGTGTGAGAATGGAACTCTATGCGCCCTTGGCTGTTCATATGCGCCCAGTATATCGATCCCAGACACTATGTCAACGATCCGCCGCCGGGCGCCGCAGGCCATCCCATACCATGCCCGGTGTATCTCGTCGAAAACCAAGCTCTGCGAGGAGCGATCCAGCCTCGCCAACCAGCGGCGATTCGCCGTTCCAGGTGTTGGCCAGCACGCGGCGCGGGCGGTGCGCCAGTCCTCCTGGCCGAGTGAGGTGAGAGAGGACCAAAGATGCACCTTCAGTCAGCATCTCGACCAAGGCTCCCTCCTGTGCTCGCCAACGTCCGCCACCGTGCTCGTAGGCCAACAGCGGAACGCCATCGACGAGGACGACATAGTTGGTGGGAATTCTGGCCAGAGTCAGCAGGCCGTCCGGGGCGGTACCCTCCGCAGGTGCCTGCGCGGGGGTCACATCCAAGCTGTCCCCGGAGGCATACACCAGTGCTGGATCCAGGGCATTCAGCAACACGATCAGGCCTTTCCCGGGAGCGTCTGCGCGTGCCCACTGCCGCAAACTGTCGAGCGCATCCGGCAGGGCATACTGCAGACCGGTGCGGCCTTGCACAAAGTACCCCCGGCGTATCTCGCCCGAGAGTTCCATCCGATAGAGGTGAGGGTACACAGCAGACCACGCCGGTAGCCCGGCCTGGCCGTCCAGGATATCGCGGCTGAGCAGGCCATAGCCCTGCAAGAGTTGCCGGGCCTGTAGCATGGCCGGGTCCGTGCCCTCCGGCTGCTGGCCGAGAAGACCATACCGATGCACGATGGACCAGCGCCCCTCAACCGGCCGGTTCTCCAGCGATTTCTGTGCCACTCGCCTGCGCCCGGCACTCATCTCCGCCCGGCTCGGGCGGCGCACCGTCGCGGGTCGGCGCGACTCGCGCCAGTCCGCCAGGGCAGCATCCAGCGAACTCCCGAGGCCCTCTCCCTTGCTGGCAGCGAACTGCCCGCCGACCAGTTCTCGAACCACGTCCAGACGGTCGTTGGTGACGAGACCGCGCAGCACCAGTTCGACGAGCGCGTGCTCCAGATCGAGCGACGCCATAGAGAGCGCGCTTGCCAGAGCCCGGGTGCTCAGGAAGGCTTCCCTCTGCAAAAAGGCGTACAAGCGCGCCGCGTCTCCGCTGAGGCCTGCCAACGCCTCTGGCTCCGGCCCGGAACCAATATACATGGCCCCCTCGCCCGCCCAGAGAAAGCGCAGCCGCGCATGCTGGCCATCCACACCCAGAACCTGCCAGAACACGCTTCCCTGCGAACAGAGCGTGTCCAGTTGCTCAGGGTTATAGTCTGGAACGCGTGCAGGAAAGACGTCCCGCTCCCACACCTCCGCCGGAAGCAGGAGCCCCGTCAGCTGTGTGATAGCCGACTCCAGGGCATCGACCTCGAGACGCTGTTCTGGATGAACGCCCTGCCAGCGCACCATAAAGTCCGCATAGTCCGGCAGCGTCACCGCTTGCACCTCGCGGCGCAGCAGCGAGAGCGTCTGTCTGTGCAACCGCTCAAGAACGGCCCGGTCACACCACTCCTCGGAGTCAGCCTCCGGGGTGAGCCGGCCGCGAAGCAGCACGGCCTGTTCCACCATGTAAGAGAGAGCGTGTTCGAGCCATTCAGGCGCCAGGGCATACCGCGCCAGAACCATCTCGCGGGTGAAGGGTCCGTGCGTCCGAGCATACTGGCGCAAGATGGATCGACGAGCCGCCTCTGCTTCTGGAGGTTCATCGCCACCGAGCCCGCCAGAGAGCCCCAGAGCATCGCGATAGCGTGGGTACAGATCCGTGGATACCCAACGGGTGCTGCCGTCGGCCGTGGAGAAACAAACCGCACGACGTTCCCGTTCAAGCTGTTCAATCCAAACGGACGCATCACCGAGGCACCGCAACGCGATCTCTGCGTCCGAGAGATCGCCGAGTTCCCGGAGCAGCACGGCAAGCTCGTCAACCGTCCGCGCCTGGTACCCATTGGCCACATGCTGCAGCTCTTGCTCTACCCGATGGACCACCTCCGGACGAAGCAACTCGGCCAGGCTGCCATCGTCCAGTAGCTCTGCCAACAACTCGCGGTTGACGCTCAGCGCCTGAATCTGGCGCTCAAGTTTGGGTGCGTCGGTATCATAGAGGTGAATCCCGGCAAACTGCAGAAGCAGCCCCGCCGCCACCGGGGACGGAACCACCGTCTCAGCCTCAACCACCTGAATCCGCCCCGTAGAGATGTCATCAAGGACTTGGGATAGATGCTCCACGTCCAGCACGTCACGCAGGCAGTCGCGGTATGTCTCTGCGACGAGCGGGAAATCATCCCAACCCCTGGCGATCGCCAGCAGATCCTTAGCCCGGAGCCTCTGCAGCCAGAAAGGCGTGCGTCGCCCGCCACCCCGTACCCGGGGCAGAACGAGCGCCCGCGCGGCGTTCATCCGAAACTGGGCGCCGAACAGGGCCGAGTTGGGAAGTTCCTGCAGTACGCGCTCGCGAGCCTCTTCCGCTGTCATCGAACGTATCAGGTCCATGGGAGGCTCCCGATCTCCCTCAATCAGCCGGAACAGTAACGCATCGTCGTTTACCTGCACCTCCACCGTGGTCCCCAACCGCTCGCGGAAGGCATGCGTCAGGGCAATAGCCCAGACGGAGTTCACCCGTGCGCCAAAGCAGGTGTGAATGACAAGCCTTTGATCGCCCAGCGCGTCCGCAAACCTCTCCACAACGACCGTCTGATCGCTGGATATGGCCCCTATACCCTGAATCTGCTGCCAGACGTAGGAGACGGCATTGCGCGCCGAGGCATCGTCCATCGCATACTCGCGGGCGAGCCAATCGAACAGAGGGGAGGCCTCAGCGGGCCAGGGGCCCTCGGGACTGTCGGGCGCCCACTCCAGCCTGGCAGTCCGCTCGGCGAGTTGCCGGCGAAACGCTCCGAGGCGTACACCCATGTGATAATCGCGCTTCGGTAACTCGCCATGCCAAAACGGCATGCGCGGCGTCGAGCCCGAAGCGTCCGCCACCACCATGCGATCCTCGTCGATGCTGAGGACACGCCAGGTGCTGCTTCCCAGAGTGAACACGTCTCCCACGTGGGTCTCGAACACGAACTCCTCGTCCAGCGTCCCGAGGTTGGTGCGGCCGTCAGGCAGGTAGACCTGAAAGTCCCCCCGATCGGGGATCGTTCCTCCATTGCGTATTGCCAGGAGCCTCGTCCCGGGCAGGGGCAACAGCCTGCCATTGGCGCGATCCCACTCCAGGCAGGGACGCAAGCCAACATAGGCCTCACTACTATAGCCGCCGCTGATCATCTTGAGCACCGCGGTCAGCGCGCTGAGAGTGAGTTGCTCATAGCCATACGCCTGCCTCACAAGATCGAACAGCACGTCCACCGTCCATGGCTCTGAGGCGACCATGGCGACGATCTGCTGAGCGAGGATGTCCAGGCAGTTACGTGGGGTGTGGGTCGGCTCGATATCGCCCTCGACCATCCCGTGAACCGTGGCGGCCGCATCAAGCAGGTCTTCGCGGTGGGTCACATAGATACGCCCGTAGCTTGTCTGGCCCACCATGTGGCCGGAGCGGCCGATCCGCTGCAAGCCGCGCGATATGCCCCTGGGGGACTGAATCTGCAGGACCGCATCCACGGCGCCGATATCGATGCCCAGTTCCAGCGAACTGGTGGCGATGAGCGCCGGCAGCTTGCCGGTCTTGAGTGAACGCTCCAGTTCCAGGCGCACGGCCCGCGAGACACTGCCATGGTGCGCGCGAAAGGGCCCTCCGACTCGCCCGGTGCCCGTCCACCCCTCGCCCACGGGTACGCCGTTCACCAGCAGCGCCTCTGATGATCCTGGAGGCACCTGCTCCTCATACTCCTGAGCGTACTGCTCATTGAGGCGGTCGGCCGCGCGCTCCGCACCCCGGCGGCTGTTTGCGAACACCAGCGTGGTTCTGTGCCGCCGTATCTCATCGAGTACACGTGGGATCAGCGCGGGCCAGATGGATCCTCCAGGGAGACGGCGAAGATCCGGCACGGGCGTGATGATACGCAGATCCATCGGCTTGAGCACCCCCGCGTCCACGATCGTCACGGGCCTGGGCGTCAGCACGCGCTCGCCATCGTCGGTCACTTGCCATATGTGGCCGCCAACGAAGCGTGCCACTTCCTCCAATGGGCGCTGCGTTGCCGAGAGACCGATCCGTTGAATGGGATGCCCGGCGAGTGCCTCCAGGCGCTCCAGGCTGAGCGCAAGGTGCACGCCTCGTTTGTTCCCGCAAAGCGTGTGCACTTCATCCACGATCACGGTCTCAACCGAAGCCAGGATCTCCCGGGCCTGAGGGCTGGTGAGAAGCAGGTACAGTGATTCAGGCGTGGTGATCAGGATATGAGGAGGGCGCTGGAGCATCTTCCGCCGCGCTGAGGCCAGCGTATCCCCTGTCCGCACGGCGGTAGCCACCTGCGGGAAGCTGTCCCCCGCCTGGATGGCTGTGTGGCGTATGCCGCGAAGTGGCTCCTCCAGGTTCCGGGCGATGTCGTTATTGAGCGCTTTGAGCGGAGACACATACAGCAAGAGGACGCCCTTCAGAGAGGCTTCTCTGGAGAGGGCGGCACAGATCCGATCGATCCCCCAAAGGAATGCCGCGAGCGTCTTGCCCGATCCAGTAGGAGACAAGATCAGGGTGTTCTCTCCCCTCTGTATGGGCGGCCAGCCCAGCCTCTGGGCCCGCGTGGGCGCGCCATACCGCTCATTGAACCACAGGCGGGTAGCAGGCTGAAAGGCATCGAAAACCGTCTCCATGGCATCACCTCGCAAGCAAAGATAGCGCGGCCAGAGGCTATCCGCAAGGAGCCCGCCACGGCTTTACGAACGGCGCTCGAAGGAGTAGCATCAAGGCCATGGAAGGAAGGAGGCTTACTCATGGCCATACAGAAAGACGGTGCGTTCTTCCTAGGCAAGCTGTTTGATCTTGCTCAGGGCAAGCTCCTGGACGAGCCCCTGACATACGACCCCGCCGACCTGACAACCCACGCCGTGGTCACTGGGATGACGGGCTCGGGCAAGACAGGCATGTGTGTGGGCTTGCTGGAGGAGGCGGCGATCGAGGGCATCCCCGCTATCATCATTGACCCCAAGGGCGATCTGACAAACCTGCTGCTCCACTTTCCCGAGTTTCTGCCGGAGCAGTTCAGACCCTGGGTCGATCCGGAGATGGCCCGGCGCGAAGGCAAGGACGTGGAGGTTGCCGCCGCGGAGGCAGCGGAAAGCTGGCGCAAGGGCCTTGCCGGCTGGGATCTCGGCGCTCAGGACATTGAACTGCTGAAGGACTCTGTGCGCTTTGGTCTCTTTACGCCTGGATCAACCGCCGGAACGCCGGTGAATATCCTATCCTCCTTCGCCGCGCCTGAAGTCGGCTGGTAGGAGCACCGTGAGATGCTGCGTGAAAAGATCTCGACGATCGTCACCGCATTGCTCGGGCTCATCGGAATCGACGATATCGACCCTCTACGATCCCGTGAGCACATTCTGCTCTCGAATATCCTGGAACATGCGTGGAGCAGCGGTCAGTCGCTGACCTTGGTGGAGCTCATCCTGCAGACCCAGAATCCTCCCTTTGAGACGCTGGGAGCTTTCCCGGTTGATAGCTTCTTCCCCAGCAAAGATCGCTCCGACCTGGCCATGCAGTTGAACAGCTTCCTGGCTTCTCCTTCCTTTGAGGTGTGGCGAGAGGGCCAGTCCCTGGACGTCGGCGCGATGCTCCATGGGCCCTCCGGCAAGCCCCGCCACAACATCTTCTACCTGGCGCATCTCAACGATAGCGAGCGGATGTTCTTTGTCACGCTATTGTTCGCCTCTATCGAGTCGTGGATGCGCGCGCAACGTGGCACGGGTAACCTCCGCATGCTGGTGTACTTTGACGAGATTGTGGGATATCTGCCCCCGGTAGCCAATCCCCCATCGCGCCCGATCATGCTCCGCATGCTCAAGCAGGCCCGGGCGTTTGGCGTCGGGTTGCTGCTCGCCACACAGAACCCGATCGATGTGGATTACCGCGGCCTCTCCAATGCGGGCACCTGGGTCATTGGGAGATTGCAGACCGACCAGGACAAGCAGCGGCTGCTCGACGGTCTGGATTCTGCCGGGGGCGGCCTGGACCGCCAAGAGGTGGACAGGATCATCTCGGTGTTGCCCAAGCGGACGTTCTTTATTCACAACGTCCACGAGAAAGCGCCACGGATCTTTCAGACGCGTTTCGTACTCAACTACCTGGCCGGCCCGCTGATGCGCACCCAGATCCCCCAGCTCATGGCACTGGACGGGATAGAGCCTCTGCCATCCGCATCTCCAGCGCAGGAAGCTGCCGCGGCCCAAACGATGCCCGGCGCCGCCACGGCTCGGCCCACTGCCGCCCCCGCCGCCACGGGTGAGCTCCTGAGCGCCACAGCGCCAACGCCAGGCGGAGCGACAGAGGCGTATGTTCTTCCCGCCACGCAGAGCCTGGGCCAGGCGCTCGCTTCCGCGAACCTCGCCTCTGGCTCGACAATGACGCAGGGGGAGACCGTCTATCGGCCAGCACTGCTCGCTCAGGCCGAAGTCGCTTACTCGGTGCCAAAGCACGGGCTGAACATGACCAGGCAGATCGCGTCCTTGGCGGCCGAAGCCAGGGGGCGAACGGTGGTCTGGGAGGACTTTGCCCACGCTGGCTTTGAGCCATCGGTATTGCACCACCCGGCCCTGCCGGATGCGCGCTATGCGCAGCTCACGGGCTGGCTCTCGGACTCCAGGCAGCTGAACGCCCTCAAGAAGGACTTTGCGGAATGGGTATACCGGACGTCCACCGTTCAGGTCCGCACGATCTCTGCCCTGGGCATATCGGTGGGGCCAGATGTCAGTCCGGGCGAGCTGGAATCGATGGTACAGAAAGCGGCACAGGAGTGGGCCAGCAAGGAACAGAGCACGGCAGAAGCCGCTCACAAGCGCAAGCTGGATGATCTGACAAGCAAGATTCGGCGTCAGGAGAGAGACCTGGAAAGCGAAGAAAGCGAGCTCAAGCAGCGGCGCGTTGAGGAGGTCGGGAAGGCTGGCGAAGTCATCCTCGGCTTGCTTGGAGTCGGTCGGAAGCGCGGCATCTCCTCTAGCCTGACCAAGAGGCGCCTGACATCTCAGGCCAAGCAGGACGTGGAGGAGGCCCAAGCCAGGCTGGAGGAAC
>Ga0123328_1003277_pt1 | contig 13949 bp, 12 predicted proteins | sample BioC12SIPDNA_2_FD_89702 | JGI IMG/M metagenome (GOLD analysis project Ga0123328, IMG submission 89702) | Anaerobic biogas reactor microbial communites from Washington, USA - Biogas_R1_A C12 SIP DNA | ecosystem: Engineered > Bioreactor > Anaerobic > Unclassified | place: Washington, USA...
AACCGGATGCTGCTTGCTCCTGAGGCGCGGAGCGCGTATGATCGGGCGCGGATGCAGTCCGGCGTGTGCTGGAGCGCGCGCCGGGCCGATGCCATCGGACCGAAGGCCCGCGGATGGGACGGTGGAGGACCAGTCTGGCTGCCTGCCGGTTCATCGTTCCTTACCGCTCGCGGGCGCAGGTACTGCGCAGTCAGAGCGGCGCGCTCCGGAGGCTTCTGGCGCATGCCTACCGCCGGGTTCCCTTCTACCGTGAGGCGTTCGACCGGGCCGGGGTACGGCCGGAGGACATCCGCACGGCGGCCGACCTGCCGGCCCTGCCGGTGGTGACCAAGGACGAGCTGCGCGCCGCGCCGGTGCGGGAGACGTTGGCCCGGGGGCTGGACCCGGAGCGGCTGGTTACCATCCGCACGAGCGGCACACTGGGGGAGCCGTTCACGGTCTACTCGTCACGGTTCGAACTCAGCCTGCTGATGCTCTCCTGGTTCCGGCCGTTCCTCCGCTACGGGCGCCGGCCCCGCGACCGTATGGCCGTGCTGCAGTACATGCGCTCCCACGTGTTGTACTCCAACGCGCTTTCGGACGTCCTCCGCAACGCGCTCGGTGCGTTCCCCAAGCTGAACATTGACATGTGCTGGCCGGCGGGGGAGCTGGTGGCGGCGCTGCGCCATTTCCGTCCGGACATCCTGGCGGCCTACCCGGGCGTGCTCCTGCGCGTGGCCGAGGCGGCCGGGCCGGAGGACCTGCGGCGGATCCGCCCGCGCGTCATCTGCGTGGGCGGGGAGGTGATCACGGATGCGGCCCGGAGGGCCATCCGGCAGGCGTTCGGCGCCCAGGTCTACAACTGCTACGCGAGCGAGGAGATGAGGCTGATCGCGTGGGAATGCCCGCAGACGGGCGCCATGCACACGATGGACGACACCGTGATCCTCGAGGTGCTCAAGGACGGCCGTCCGGCGGCCGAAGGGGAGCGGGGCGAGGTCGTGGTCACGGGCCTCCACTCGTACAGCATGCCCTTCATCCGCTACCGCCTCGGCGACGTCGTCACGAAGGGCGCGGACGTGTGTGCCTGCGGCCTGCCGTATTCGACCATCGGCGATGTCCAGGGGCGCCTGCTGGACCAGTTCCTGCTGCCGGACGGGCGGCTGCTGCATCCCTACGACATCGCGCGGGTGCTGCTGGAGACGACGGACTGGATCTGGTCGCACCAGATCGTGCAGGAGCGGCGCGACCGGATCGTGCTCTACGCGGTTCCCCGGGGCCGGCCTTCGCCGGACGCCGTGCGGGGATTGGAGCGCCGGACGGCGACGTTGTTGGGGCCTGAGGTGGAGTTCGGCGTGGTCCTCGTCGATCGGCTCCCGCCCGCACCCAGCGGAAAGCTGCAGTACGCGCGGAGCCTTGTGGGCCGGGGGGCGGACGCCTGACCCTGCCGCCGAGGCGGGACCTGCGCCACACACGGACACACGGACAGCGCCGCCGGACGCGCATGTACTCGTCACGCCGCTGGGCGGGCACGCCCGGGGCCGCGCATTGGCCGGGCCGCGCTGCGCGCGACTGCGCCGTTCGTGTGCCCGTGCACGCGCGCGTGCTCAGGCGGGCTGCCCGACGGGATACCGTTCCGCGAGTTCGCGCAGGATCGGGCCGTTGTGCAGGCGCCAGGCGCAGACGGGGATGTACTTGAGTTCCCCGGTCTGCGGGTCCAGATAGGCGTGCACGGTGGGGCAGCGTTCCAGGCGCTCGGTTTCCAGGACGTGGTTGTCCTCCAGGGGGAGGATGATGACCTGGAAGGTGTCCTGCCAGTGGGTGCGGTGCTCGCGGATCGTGCGGGTCTTCTTCCCGAACAGCTTCTCGAAGCCCGCCATGACGATGTTGTAGAGCTTCACGGGGCCCCAGCCCTTGAACAGGCGTCCGAATCGTACCCGGCGGGCGATCAGGAAGAACAGCTGCGGCAAGGCGATGGTGCGCAGCGCGAACCGACGCAGGTGCAGCCATCCGAGCAGCTTGCCCAGTGCGGAGTGCTGCCAGCGTTCCTCGCGGGCGGCGAACTGCTTCTCCAGCCGGATCGCGTGCCGCGCGATGTCGTGCAGGTTGCCGCGCAGGTAGTGGTCGATGGGGACCCAGCGTTCGCCGTTCGAGACCAGGAGGTAGACGCTCTCGCAGTTGGGGTGCGCTCCGCCGTAGATCGACGAGGCTTTGTCGATCAGGCCCGTCAGGTGGCGGAACTGGGAGAGCAGCCCGGCGGGGATGAACTGGATGTCGTACTCCGGGTAGGCGTCATTGACCAGGGCTTCTGCGTCTTCGGTCGTCATGCGGTTGGGCGAGTAGTCCCACTCCGACTCCTTCCACATGTGGGCGAGCGGCATCAGGTAGATGCAGCGGAAGGCGTGGCGGTGCCGATGGCAGAGGTCGAGCAGTTCGGGGACCAGGTGGTCGTTGAGTCCGTGCGCGATGACCGAGACCATGATGGCCTTGGCGCGCCGCGTCCTGGCGATGTTCTCGATGGCCTTCTGCTTCAGCTCCATCACCTTCGGGGTGCCGCGCAACTGCGTGTAGGTCTCGGGGTTCGACCCGTCGTATGACATCATGATGATGGCGCGGTTCTTGATGAGTTCGGCCGTGTACTCCTCATCGGCCAACTTCTGTCCGTTGGTGAAGATGCGGGTCGTCAGCTTGTAGGACTTCGAGAGCTTCACGATGTCCATCAGGTCCTTGCGGACGGTCGGCTCGCCGCCGAACAGGGCGATGGTCGGCGGCTCTTCCATCTCGGAGAGCTGGCGGAACAGGCTGTCGAAGTACTCCAGCGGCGGCTCATACCGGAAGCCCATGGCGGGCACGTTGTCCAGGCAGATCGGGCAGTTGCTGTTGCAGCTGTTCGTCAGGTTGATGAACGCGTAGGTCGGCGCCTTGCCGAGGTTGCACTGCCGGCACTGGATGGCGCAGCCGTGGTAGTCGTAGTCGAAGTCCAGTTCCCGCTTCGCGTTGCAGCGGTCGGCACGGTTCGAGATCATCGTCTCGGTGTCGCCGCAGTCGGGGCAGTGCTTGACAAGGTAGACCTTGCCGTCGCGGTCCACGCGTTCAGTGGGCACCAGCTTCTCGCACGAAAGGCAGAACGACTTATTCATCCTGAGGTCTCCCATGGATCGGGATCTACCGGTTGTGATCTCTGGGGAACGGCACGCCGTGGACCGGGGTGTCCGGGTCCACTCAGGGTATTCTACTGCTTCTCGAGGGGCAAAAGCAGCATGCTTCCGGCGATTTCTGCGGTGCGGTTGCTGGGGCCCCCACGGCGTGCACACGCACGAACGCGCACGGCGGCGCGGCGGCCCGCCACCTGCCCCCAGGCCCCGCCCCCCCCGGCTCCGGGCCCCGGGCGAGGACGCCCGGGGCTGCTATCCATTGCGGCCCGTCAGGGGGCGGCGTTCTCATCGACCAGGTGCTGCCGCTGCTGGTAGTAGGCGCTCATGACGGCGATGTAGGGATCGAGTGCGTTCTCCTTCAGGTCCTCGTAGGCCCAGACGCCGAGCGACCGGTCGTTGATGCGCTGGACGGCGCTGACTCCGGCCACGTAGGTCAGGGGATTCATGAGGGCCTCGGGTATCGAGCCGATGGCGTCGCGCAGGCAGGACGGGCCCATGACGGGCAGGGTCAGATGGATGCCGGGCCCGATGCCGTAGTGCCCGAGGGTCTGTCCGAAGTCTTCCTTGCGGGGCTTCAGGTCGAACCACCTGAGGGCGGGATCCCAGACGCCCAGCACCCCGACGGTCGAGTTGAGGCCGAAGCGTGCGGCCTCGGTGGCGGTCCCCTTCAGATCGCCCTGGGCGGCGCAGTTGAACGCCCGGCCGACGACGCCGAGGTTGTCGAAGGCGTTGCGGAGCCCCACGCGCACGGGCCGGGGGCTGACGGCGGCCCAGCCTTCGGCGACGGGCTTGAGGACCCAGAAGTAGAGCTTGTCGTTGAGGCCGAAGAACGCGCGGTTGACCGGCTCGATGGGGTCCCGTATCTCGGGGCCGTCGTCGAACTCGTCCGGCCAGGGCAGTTCCTCGGACTCCACCTCGCCGGCGGCCGCCCCGGGTGCGGCGACCGCGGGGTTCTGTCCGGCGGTGTCCGCCGGGCGCGTGGCGGCGCAGCCGACGGCGACCAGCATCAGGGCCATGACGACGGGGAGTCGGGTCTTCATTGAGCCTCCTCCTGCGCCTTCCGTGCGGCTGCCACGAGTTCGGCGCGCTTGCGGTCGGCCTCGGCCACACGCTCCTTCAGGCGTTCGAGCAGCCGCTCGTAGGAGGAGCCGACGATGATGTTGTTGAACTGTGACCGGTAGTTGGACACCATGCTGACGCCCTCGATCTGAACGTCGTAGACGAGCCAGCTCGGGCGGGTTCCCGTCTCGGGCGGGTCGCGGGGGACGTCGGCGCTGCGCAGCCAGTAGACGATGGGCACCTCCGTGCGGTCGCGGGTGACAGCCAGGGTGCGGACCGTGGCGGAGCGTTCCTTGACGTCCTCCTGTTCGTAGCGGATCTCGGCGTCGAGGTTGCGCTCGATGGTGGTCAGGTAGGTGTTCGCGATCAGGTGGCTGAACAGCCTGGTGAACTCCTCGCGCTCCTGCGTCGACCGGCGGTTCCAGTGGCGCGCCAGGGAGCGCCGGGCCATCTCGGTCCAGTCGAAGTTCTTGTCGGAGTCCTTGCGCACCGCCTGGTAGCGGGCCTCCGCGTTGATGTCGCCCTGCAGGTCGGGGTCGCGAAGGATGTCGAACAGGCTCTGGGTGGCTACGCGGGCGAACTCGACGGGGCTCGGCGCGGCGTCCTCCGGGGGCTCGGCGGCCAGGGCGGCCCGGCCGGCCATGCAGAGCGTCAGACCGAACAGAAGCAGCAATGGGGCGATCCGCTCACACATCTGAAGGCTCCTCCGTTCCTCTTGGTCAGATATCGCCGAACGCGTATTTGCCGATCAGGGACTCCCAGTCGAACGCCGGTTCGGTCTGGGCGATGCGGCCGCCCGGCGGGATGAGTTCCTCCGATCCGCCCGGGCTGATCTCGACGAACTTCTCGCCGATGAGGCCCTGGGTCTTGATGGACGCGATGGCGTCCTCCTGGAGTTCCAGGTCGCTGCGGACTTCCAGCACCACGCGGGCCGCGTACTCCTCGAGCGTGATGGACCCGATGCGGCCGACCGTGACGCCGGCGACCATCACCGGCGCTCCGGCCCGCAGGCCTCCGACGTTGCTGAAGACGGCGTCGACCTGCTGGTAGTCGCGTCCCCATAGCTCCAGTCCGCCGAGGCGGACGGACAGGTACCCGAGGCACAGGATGCCCAGTACCATGAACGCTCCGACGGTCATCTCCACGTGGAAGGCCTTCATCGTTGTGTGCGTCCTCCAGTCAGTAGGCGAACACCCGTCCTTTGTCCCTACCCGTCCCGGCCACGCGCGCCGGACGGAACCGCCTCGTCTTCGGCCTCGACGTCCACGAACGCGCGTACCCGCGGATCGTCGCACGCGTCCAGTTCCTCCGGGGTGCCGGCGAAGACGAACCGTCCGTCGTCGAGCAGCGCGATCCTGTCCACGATCCGGAACACGTAGGGGATGTCGTGGGACACGATCACGGCCGTCAGGCCGAGGCGCTTGTGGCAGGAGTGGATCAGGCGGCCGATCGAGCGGGCGATGCGGGGGTCCAGGCCCGTGGTGGGTTCGTCGAACAGGACGATCTCCGGCGACTGCACCAGCGCCCTGGCCAGGGCGGCCCGCTTGACCATACCGCCGCTGATCTGGGCCGGGAACTTGTCCTCGGACTCGTGCAGGCCCACGTTCTCCAGCTCCTGCATCACGCGTTCGCGGATCTCCCGCGCGCTCAGGCGCGTCTTCTCGCGCAGGGGGAAGGCGACGTTGTCGTAGACGGTCATGGACTGGAAGAGCGCGCCGCCCTGGAAGACGAAGCCGAACCGGCTCCTGAGCTTCTCCAACCTGCGTCCGTGCGTGTGGGCCAGGTCGTGCCCGTCGACCAGCACGCGCCCGCTGTCCGGCCGCATCAGCCCGGCCAGGTGCTTCAGGAACACGCTCTTGCCTTCGCCGCTCGGGCCGATGAGGGCCACGGCCTCGCCGGACCGGATCTCCAGCGAGGCGCCCTTGAGCACCTCGGTGCCGTCGAACGACTTGTGCAGGTCGATGGCGGAGATCATCCCGGCCCTCAGAACAGGATCGATGTCAGGAAGTAGTCGAACACGAGGATCAGGACCGACGAGAGGACCACCGACTGGGTCGTCGCCCTGCTGACGCCCTCGGCACCGTAGCCCGCGCGGCTGCCCTTCCAGCACGACACCCAGGCGATCAGCGCCCCAAAGGCCAGCGACTTGTAGAGCATCGCGGCGATGTCCTCCATGTCCACGTAGTCCATCATCTCGCCGAAGTACGTGCCCGCCCCGATGCCGAGGAAGCGCACGCCGACCACGTAGCCGCCGACGATGCCGATGGCGTTGAAGACGGCCGTCAGCAGCGGCATGCAGACGACCGCCGCCAGCAGCACGGGCGCCACCAGGTAGCGGAAGGGGCTCAGGCCCATCAGCTCCAGCGCGTCGATCTCCTCGTTGATGCGCATGATGCCGATCTCGGCGGTGACGGCCGACCCCGCGCGGGCCGTGACCATCAGGGCGCCGATCACCGGCCCCAGCTCGCGCAGCAGGGCCAGGGCCACCATCGGCCCCAGAAGGGCCGTGGAGCCGACCTGCGCCAGCGTATAGTAACCCTGGTAGCCCAGCACCATGCCGGTGAACAGGCCCGTGAGCAGGATGATGACGAGCGACTGGAAGCCGAAGAACTGGACCCGCTTCATCAGCAGCCCGAACTTGAACGGCGGGACACTGGCCGTCGCCAGCGTCCGGCCCATGAACACACCCATGTTGCCCATTTCCCGGACGACGTAGACGACGGGCGCACCGATGCGGGCCAGAAACACGAGGGCGGATTTGTCCGTCAGGGCCAACGGCGTCTTCTCCAGCGGGTACGGCATAATCGGATGCGCATGAACGTCACCACCCGGCGCGTCGGGCTCGGCGGCCGTCAGGGGGGCGAGCGTTCACTCAGGCCTCCATTAGACCTCATGGGCGCGGCGGCCGCAAGCGACGCGCCCCGGCACGGACGAACACGGACCGACACGGACGCACACGGACCGGCACGGACGAACACGGGCCGGTGCACTTGGTGCTTGACACGGCCGGGGCGGGGCATTACACTAATAAGGAAATCGTTTCCACATTATGGAAATGCGATGATCCAGTCAATCCAGCGGGCAATGGCGGTTCTGGAAGCGGTGTCCGAGGATCCGGAGCGGCCCACGTCGCTGTCCGAGGTCGCCGGGCGGCTGGGGCTGAAGCTCAGCACCTGCGCCAACATCCTCCAGACGCTCCTGGAGCTTGGCTACCTGGACCAGGCCGACTACAAGGGCGGCTACACGCTCGGGCCGATGGCCTATCACCTGACGCGCAAGGGGCCGTATCGCCGCGGCCTGGTCGAGGCGGCCATGCGTCCGATGGCCGAGCTGGCCGGGCGCGTGCGCGAGAGCGTGCTGCTGGCCGCCATGGGCGGCGGCCGGCGCACGACGCTCTGCCAGGTGGACGGCAACGAGTCGTTCCGTATCCGCGAGGGTTTTCTGGCGCAGCAGGACGTCTACCGCACCGCCACCGGGCGGCTGCTGCTGGCGCATCTGCCGGAGGCCGAGTTGCGCGCGTTCCTGGCGGTGAACGGCCTGCCGGGAGCGCGGCACTGGCCGGAGGCGGGCACCGAGGCGCACCTGCTGAGCCGCCTGGCGGCCCTGCGGCGGGCCGGGCGGGCGATTACCGAAGGCGACCCGGCGGGCATCGCGTGCCCCGTGCGCGACGGGCGGGAGGTGGTGGCCGCGCTCGGGCTGTTCCTGCCGCGCGCGCGCTTCCAGGGCGAACACAGGACGCGGGTGCTGGCGGGCGTCGCCGAGGCGGCCGCAGCCATCAGCAGGCAACTCGAGGAGCAGAGACGTGACGCTGACCGAACGCATCGTTGAGGAGGCCCGGCGTCTGGGCGCCGACCAGGTGGGCATCGCCCCGGTCGAACGCTTCGCGGGCGCGCCCCTGCGCATGAGCCCTCAGGGCCTCATGCCCGGCGCGCGCAGCGTGGTCGTGATGGGACTGCACCACACGGACGCCTCGGTGGAGCTGGGCGCCGAGCCGCGTCCGCAGCCGGAGGGGGCGTATCTCGTGCAGTGGCGCGTGATGAACCCGAAGCTGGACGACCTCTCGTTCCGGCTCGCCCGCTTCCTGGAGGCGCAGGGCGTGCGCGCGCTGCCCATCGTGTCCAGCAACATCTGGCGCTACACGGGCTACAAGGACTTCAAGCTCGACTTCGCGCCGGACCTCGCGCACCGCTACGCCGCCGTGGCCGCCGGCCTGGGCGAGATCGGCTGGAACGGCCTGTTCATGACCGCCGATTACGGACCCCGGCAGCGCGTCGTGAGCGTCATCACCGATGCCGAGTTGGCCCCGACGCCGATGTACGACGGCCCGCCGCTCTGCGACAAGTGCATGGAGTGCGTCAGGAACTGCCCGACCGACGCCTTCCGCAAGGAGGTCCGGGGGATCAACGAAATCGAGATCGGCGGGCGGACCTTCCGCTTCCCCGACACGAACAAGTGGCGCTGCGCCTGGGCCGAGAACTTCGGGTTGGACCTCGCCCACGAGATCCCCGAGGTCGTCAACGAAGAGGTGCTCCTGACCTACCTGGAGAAGTACGGCACCGCCGGCGGCGAAGAGGGCAGTTGCCTGAAGTTCTGCATGACGCCCGCACGCCGCGTGTACGATGCCGACTACTGCCGCGCGCCGCGGCGCAAGAAGGAGCCGTCCGCACTGAGCGGTGCGGAACTCGTGGAGGGCATCCGCGCGATCGCCGAGGCCGGCGGCGTGGACGCGCTGGCCGTCGGGACGGCCGGGACGGTGGAGGCGGCGACCGGCCAGCGGCCGGCGCTGCACCTGCCCGACGCCGCCTCGGTCGTCGTGCTGGGCTGGCGGTCGCCCGGCGCCGGCGCGACCCGCAACGACGCCAACCTGCCCCGCCGCATGGACTACACCGCCTGGGAGGTTGCGCACTACCTGGACGTGAACGGGCACTCCGCCATCTGCCACACGCGCATGAACGACGTGCAGTCCGCGCGCGCCCTCGGCGTCCCGAAGCCGGGATACCGATACATGACGGTGCTCACGAGCGCACAGCTTCCGGCGGCCCAGGTGCACGCGGGGCCGCAGGAGCCGCCTTCGGCGGACGACCTGCGTGCGTTCTGCCTCGAACGGGGCGCCGACCTGGTCGGGTTCTTCTCCGCCGAACGCTTCTCCGAGTTCCGCCGCGCCGTCGGGGACCCCGCACCGCGCCAGGCCGTACGGGACGCCAACCCGGGGCCCGGGCCGTTCTTCCCGGAGGTGGTCACCGAAGGCGGCCGCCTGCTCGGCCCCGAGGACTGGCTGCCGGGCGCGCGTTCGGTCATCGTGCTCGGGATGCGGTTCCCGGACGCCGCGCTGGACACGGCCAAGGTCACGCCGGCCGAGACGATCGGCCCGTTCGCCTTCGCGCAGTTCGAGACGCTGAACCTGCTGGGCGACGTCGCGTTTCACGTCGTGCGCCGGCTGGAGCGGTCGGGCTGGCGCGCCACGATCGCCAATGACCTGACCGGCCGGGCGTCGAAGGTGCGCAGTTCGCGCGGGCTCCTGCCCGACATGCGGGCCAACGCCGACGCGGCCCTGCTGGCCGGGCTGGCCTACGTGGGCGTGCACGGCCATCCCATCACCCCGCAGCACGGCGTGCGGCAGCGCTTTGTGGCCATCGTGACCGATTGCCCGCTGCCGGGCGACCCGCTCCTGCGGACGCAGCCGGCCTGCGCGCGGTGCGAACACCCGTGCGTGTCGGCCTGCCCGACGTGCGCGCTGAACGGCCACGGGCGGACCGTCACCCTGGAGGGCGTGGACTTCGATCTGGGGGCCGTCGACGGGTTCGCCTGCGACTGGGCGAAACGCTACTGCCTGAGCGGCCGCGAGGGACCCGCCTACATGGGCCTGGACGTCGACGTGCCCGTGCCGGAGTCGCGCACCGCGCAGGCCGTTGCCGAGGCCGTGTGCGACGTGGACTGGGGCGCGCAGAAGCGCCATCTGAACGTGGCGGAGGAGTGCCTGCGCGTCTGTCCGGCGCACAGGATCCACCGTGAGGAGAAGAGCGATGTTCGATAGGGACGGGTTCATGGCGTTCGCTCGCCAGGCGGGCGCGGACGTGATCGGCGTGGCCGGCATCGACCGGTTCGATGAGCTGCCCGAGGCGAAGCACCCGCGCGCGATCTTCCCGGAGGCGCAGTCGGTCATCGTGCTGGGCCGCCGCATCCCGCGGGGCGCGTTGCGCGGCGCCGAGGAAGGGACCAACTTCCTGAACTACACGCTCTACGGCGCGGAGTGGCTGGAGAACCGCTTCCTGCCCATGCTGACGTTCCAGATTGCCGAGGCGCTCGAGAGTGACGGCTGGGAGGCCGTGCCGCTGGCCAACCTGCCCCCCGAGGTGCCGCCGATGGGCGTCTCGGTCGCCGAGGGCAAGCCGGCGCCGAACGTGATGCTGGACCTCGACGACGCCGCCGTGCGGGCGGGCGTGGGCGAGATCGGCTACTGCCGCGTGCTGCTCACCCCGGAGTTCGGCCCGCGCCAGCGCATCCAGATGATCCTGACCGACGCCCCGATCGAGCCGGACCCGATCCTGGAGGCGCCCGTCTGCCCGCGCAGCGACGAATGCCGCGGACACTGTCCGCTGGGCGCGTTCGGTGAGGAGACGGAACGCGTGATCGCCGGCAAGCGCATGACGGTCGCCGAGGTCGACTGGTCCCTGTGCGCCGGCTGCAGGAACGGCGCCCGGGGGAACCCGTCGCACCCGGCCGGCCGGCCGGACCGCCTGGCGGCCTATTGCATGCGGAGCTGCGTGGACTTCCTGGAGCGCACGGGCCGCGTCTCGCGCGCGCTCAGCGAGCCGTTCCGCAAGCGGGAGCCCTGGCTGGTCCGGTCCGAGACCGATCTCTTCAGGGTCCGCTGAACGGGAGGACGCAACCATGGGCGCAGGAACCATCACCAAGGACGCGATCCGCGAGTTCGCGCTCTCGCGCGGGCTCGAGCTGTTCGGCGTGGCGAACATCGAGCGGTTCGAGAACGCCCCGAAGCGGATGCATCCGGCCAGCATCTACCCCGAGACGAAGTCCGTCATCGTCGTCGGGCGCCAGATCGTGCGCGGCGGCTGGCGCGGCATCGAGGAGGGCACCTACTGGCCCAACTACACCTACTTCGACTACCACGGGCTCCTGAACACGCTCTTTATCCCGCTTCCGCTGTACGAGACGGCCTGCTTCATCGAGGACCACGGCTACGAGGCCGTGCCCTACTACCCGGGGGTGCCGCGCGAGGCCGACCCCAGGGACCGGAAGCTGCGCGACGACGTGCAGTCGGACGTGCAGATATCCATCCGCATCGCCGGAGTGGCGGCGGGCGTCGGCGAGATGGGCTGGTCGAAGGTGTTCCTGACGAAGCGGTTCGGCCCGCGACAGCGGCTGGCCGCGATCTTCACCGACCTGGAACTGGAGCCCGACCCGCTGATCGAGCCGAACAGTATCTGCAGGCTGGACATGTCGTGCGTGAAGGGCTGCCCCGGCGCGATCCCGCATATCAAGGAAGGCAAATTCGTCGAGATCACGATCGAGGACAAGACCTACCGCTGGGGCGACGTGGACATGGGCAAGTGCACGCTCATCTTCCACGGCGGCGACCCGCGCGTCTCGCCCTTCATCCCCAAGTCGATGCCGGGCTACCGGTTCGACGTCATGGCGCAGAACGTGTCCGAAGAGGGGGCCTACAAGTTCTGCTGGCCGATGTCGCTGCGCGACTGGCGGCGGTCGGCGGAGTTCCCGTCCGGATACCTGATCGAAGGACACGCCTACATCCACAAGTGGGGCGTCGGCGGCAGCTACGCCGTCGAGGGCTCGCGCGGCTGCATGCGGAGCTGCTTCAACTACATGGAGAAGCACGGGCTGGTCGAGGAACGCCTGCGCAACGGCGAGTTCATCCGCCGCCCGCGCTGGCTGCTGGATACCGCCGGCCGGCCGACCGAGCCGGAGTAGCCGGCGCCGGAGGCATGCGCCCTGCAGGGCACGCCGCCCCGGCGGGGGGCCGCCGCCACGCCGCGGGAGGGGCACGCTCCGTCGTGCCCGTCCTCGGGCAGGGACGCCCGGGGCGACCCATTGGGGGAGGGCGCCCGTGCCCCCCCCGGCGAGGACGCTCCACGCTACCTGCCGTGCGGACCGCCCGGCCCCCCGGGGCCCTGTCCCCACCCGTGTGGCCCGGGGCGGAAGTAGGGGGCCGTCTCCCGGCGCGCCGCCGCCAGGTCATCGCCCCTGTTCTCGAGGAACTTGAAGAACGACTCCACCGTTTCGGCGGCCTTGCGCAACTCCTTCGGTCCCTCGAAGACGAGCGCGGCGCCCTTCTCGTGCCGTTCCCAGTGGGTCCGCAGGCGGCCCGAACGCAGGATGCCGCGCATCTCTCGCGCCGCCGCCATGGCCTCCGACAGGTTCTCGACGGCCTTGACCTGGAGCTTCACGGCCTCCTTCATCCTGTCCGAACCCGGGTGCGGCACGTCCATGCGCAGGACCACCCCGTCGCGCTGGGCTTCGATGAGGTGAGGCTCCCTCGGTTCCCGCGCTCCGCCGGGCCGGCCGGCGGGGATGAGGCGCTGGATCGTCTCCACTGCCCGGCGGTTCTTGCCCTTGATCTCCACCGACATGACGCCGCCATCGGCCTTGGCCGACAGGGCGGCCTCGCCCGCGGCCAGCAGGGGGACGATGCCCCATGCCTGCACGTCGGAGATGTCCAGCTTGTCGGGCTCCTTCGCGTTCGGGCCCCCCGGCCTGAGCCCCGGCGGAAGCGGGACGCCCGCGGCCCCGGCGGTGCCGGGAATGTGCGATGGCCCCGCGCCGGCGCCGCCGTGAGTGCCCGGGCCGCCCGCCGGATGCGGGCCGGGCGTCTCGAACAGGCCCCAGCCGCCCGGGTCGAAGATGCCCGAGGCGCCGGGACCGAACACGGCCGCGCCGACCGGCCCCGCCAGAAGCGTCAGCAGATCGCCGCGGTCGTGCTGCGGGCCGCCGCCGGGGTGGAGCCCGGCCTGCGGCGGAATCACGATGGGGGGCCCGGGGTCCGGCCTCTGGTGTGCGCCCCGTTCGGCGCGGCCGCCGGCCGCGACACAGACGAGCGCGCTGATCGCGACCACCGCCAGTCCTGCACCCCGCGCTGCACTGCGCCATGCCGCCATCTGCCCACCTCCATCGCTGAGGGACCGACCGTCCGACTGGAGGTAGTGTAATGCCCGGCGGGCCCGGGGTAAACGGAATTCATCTCCGGCAGTGGCCGCCCGTGCCGGTCCGTGTCCGTCCGTGTCCGTCCGTGTTCGTCCGTGTTCGTCCGTGTGTCCGTGTCTGTCCGTGTCTGTCCGTACGCGCGTCAGGCGCGGCGGTGTCTGCACGGCCTCGCGCAGTCAGTTCACCGGACCTTCACAACCGTGCCGGTCTCGAGCGACTCGATGGCGGCGGCCAGCACCTTCTGTGCGGCCAGGCCGTCGGCGCCCGAGCCGTCGATGTGTTCGGGGGCGACGCCGTCCGCCACCTGCTGCATGAAGGTGTGGATGCGGTTGATGAACGTATCGGTGAAGTCGCGCATCCCGCCGAAGACCGGGTTGGTGTACACGGTCTTCTCGGGGTTGCCGGCGGGGTAGAGGGTGGCTTCCCGCCACATGTCGTCCAGGACGAACCGACCCTTCGTGCCGGCCACCTCGCAGCGTTCCATGGGGTGGCCGCGTTCGATGTCGTAGCTGCCGGTCAGGCCGCCGACGGCGCCGTTGACGAAGCGCATATTGAAGTGGGCCGTGGACCAGATCG
>Ga0123328_1003280_pt1 | contig 13944 bp, 10 predicted proteins | sample BioC12SIPDNA_2_FD_89702 | JGI IMG/M metagenome (GOLD analysis project Ga0123328, IMG submission 89702) | Anaerobic biogas reactor microbial communites from Washington, USA - Biogas_R1_A C12 SIP DNA | ecosystem: Engineered > Bioreactor > Anaerobic > Unclassified | place: Washington, USA...
CGGCAGATCCTCGATATCCTCTGTTTGAACTTGTCGCTCGACGGCGCAACTCTCGTTCCCACAATGAGAAAGCCCTTCGACCTGTTGGCCGAAGGGCTCATTTCCAAGGATACTCGGGGCGACAAGATTTGAACTTGCGACCTCTGCGTCCCGAACGCAGCGCTCTAGCCAGGCTGAGCTACGCCCCGTGTGGTGTCATGTGCCGGGCGGTCATCCCGGCGTGGCCGGCCTTTGGTGGGGCCCTTGGGGCTCGATGCCCGTTGGCCCGGGAGGCCGGGCGAGAGGGATCGATCGCCCGGCGACACGCCATGGACGGCCAAACCTTGTATAATACCGCCCGCCGCCGTAAACGCAAGGCGGCGGGGATTCTTTGGTGGAGGCGCGGAGGCGCAGGTGGGGTGACATGGGCACTGGCTCGGCCCCGGTGTGGCCTGGAGAAGCAAGCGTTCCTCGGATGCGGGGCAAGCACAGGGGCTGGGGCGGATCGTTCCAGCGGTGTCTGTCCGCGATGTGCCCTGCGGGAGGCGAGTTACACCCGCTTGGATAGAGCAACTATGAAGACAGAGATGAGCCTGCGTGATGTTTTGGCACCGCTCAAGGCCCTGCGGATCGCGGTGACGGGCTTGCTGATGGGTACGGCGAACCTGATCCCCGGCGTGTCCGGCGGGACCATGGTGCTGGTCATGGGGTTGTACGAGGACTTCATCGAGGCGGTGGCGGAGGTGACCTCGCTGCGTCTGCGGCCGGCGCGGTTGGCCTTTCTGGCGGTCCTGCTCGCGGCGGCGGGGTTGGCGATCGTGTTTCTAGCCAGCGTGATTCTGTATCTGCTGTTCATCGCCCCGTCATTCATGTTCGCCCTGTTTATCGGGCTGACGCTGGGTGGTACGCCTGCGCTTCTGCGGATGATCGGGCGGGTAACGGTTTCCTGCGGTGTCGCGCTGGTGGCAGGGCTGGCGGTCATGGCCGTGGTAGCCTTCACCACCCAGGCGGCGGACATGCCGCGCAACATGGCCATGGACTTCGCCAGCGGGGTTATCGGCACGATGGCCATGGTCCTGCCGGGCATCAGCGGCTCGTACATGCTGCTGGTGCTCAACCAGTACGACCGCGTGATCGGGGCGGTGGACGACCTGCGGCAGATGAACTGGTCGGCCCTGCGGATTGTGATCCCGGTCGGCGTGGGCGTCGTGGTCGGCATGGCGGGGATCGCCAACGCCTTGCGGTATCTGCTGCGTCGCCACGAAAAGGCGACGCTGGGCTTTCTGATGGGGTTGCTGCTGGGATCGGTGCTGGGCTTGTGGCCGTTCGGGCGGGCACCGACGGAGAAGATTCTGGAGAAGCGTTCGCCGGAGCAACTGCGGGCCTACGCGGAGTCGATCGGCCTGCCCGCTGCCGCCGGGCTCGAAGGTCGTGAGCGGATCGACCATCTGCTGGTGGCCTGGTCGCTGACGGAGAAATCGCCGGTGATCGTGGCCCGCAAGCATTCGGAGGCCATGCTGCGTGCCTTTGCCGAGCGCGAGGGGCTGGCCGTGCCGGCCGATGTGCAGGGGGTCGCCTTGGCCCAGCATATCGCGCGATCCTGGCAGCCGTTGCGGAAGGGCAGCCCGCCGCCCCGTGAGGTGGCTGGTGCGGTGTTCGCCTTGGTGTTGGGCTTCGCGGCGACGGCATTGCTTGGCCGACTGGCGCCCGAAGGCTAGTATGGCGGCGGTGAATGGTGTTCTGTTGTAACGGCCGTGGGCGGCGATAGCGTTCCAGGCTCGAAGAGAGCTCGCCGAAGTCGGGGGGCGGCCGCTACGGGATATGGTCGCCAAACGGGGCGGCGGTTGCGGGATAAGGCCGCCAAGCGAGGCGCCCGCGACGGGGAAACGCCCTCATACTGCGGCGAGCGGTCATGGATCGACAACAGCGGGAAACGATGTTGCGATTTGCCCGGGAGACGATCCAGGCACATCTGGCCGGTGACGACTTGCCGCCTGATCCGCCTGGGTTGGAGGATGCGGGCACGGTCGGGGGCGCGTTCGTGACGCTGCGCAAGGGCTCGATTCTTCGCGGATGCATTGGGCAGTTCAGCGCGGAGGCGGGCTTGGCGGCCACCGTGCGAGAGATGGCCCGGGCGGCGCTGCGTGATCCGCGGTTTCGGCACCAGCCGATCACCGCGGCGGAATTGCCGGAGCTGAGTATCGAGATCTCGCTGCTCTCGCCCATGTGGCGTACCAAGGATCCTCTGGCCCTGGAGGTGGGCGTGCACGGCATTCTGGTCCAGCGGGGATCGTGCCGCGGGTGCTTCCTGCCGCAGGTGGCGGTCGAGCAAGGATGGACTGCCGAGGAGTTTCTGTCTTACTGCTGTGTCAGCAAGGCTCGTTTGCCGGCCGCAGCTTGGCGCGACGCGGCGACCGAGGTCTACCTGTTCACCGCGGAAGCGTTCGGCGACCACGAGCGGGTGTAAGGTGCGGAGCAGGCGCGACTGGGGGACGGAAACCGGGGATTTGAGATTTGAAATCGAGGATTGCGGATCGAGGGTTCGAGATCAGAGATTGGGCACCTGCAATCTGAAATCTGGAATTTGAAATCTGAGATTCGGGTTGCAGGTTTGGAAACTGAGATTTCAGATTCCGGACAGAGATTTGAGCTTTGGAATTTGAAATCTGAGATTCTGGATTGATTTGCGCCCGAGGGTTTGCGGTTTGCGATCTGGGTAGATGAGTCGCGGCTGGTGGTCGCGAGAAGGATACCTCCATCATGGTTGGATTGTTGATTTGGGCAGGGCTGGTGTTGCTGGTCGCGGGCATCTGGGGCTCGCGGCACTGGGAAGTCTCTCGGGCCCAGCGTGAACTGCCCCCCTTGAGCGAGGATCCGCAGGCTGAGCCCCTCGCACAGCCACCGCGGGTCAGCGTACTGATTGCCGCGAAGGACGAGGAGGCCAACATCGAGGCCGCGGTGCGGACTATGCTCGGGCAGGATTACCCCAACTTCGAGCTGATCGTGGTCAATGATCGCAGCACGGACCGCACCGCGGGGATCCTCGAATCCCTGCGGTCGGAGCAGTCCAACGGCCGGCTGCGTGTGCTCCACATCGATCAGCTTGCCGAGGGCTGGTTCGGTAAGAACAACGCGATGCGCGAGGGGCTGGCCCAATCGCGGGGCGAGTGGTTGTGCTTCGCCGATGCGGACTGTCGGCAGACATCGTCGCGCTCGCTCTCGACCGCGGTCCGCTACGCCCTCGATCACCGGGTGGACTTCCTCTCTGTTCTGCCGCAGTTCGAGATGCATGGCATCTGGGAGCGCATCATCCAGCCGGTGTGCGGGGCGGTGATGGTCTTCTGGTTCCATCCCAAGCGGGTGAACGATCCCGCCAACGCCGCCGCCTACGCCAACGGGGCCTTCATGCTCATGAGCCGGCGGTGCTACAAGGCCATCGGCGGGCACGAGGCCGTCCGTTCTCAAGTCAACGAGGATATGCACATGGCCCGCCTCGCTAAGGAGAACGGGCAACGGCTCTTCGTGATCCAGAGCGACGGGCTCTACAAGGTGCGCATGTACGACGGCTTTCGTCAGACGTGGCGGGGTTGGAGCCGCATCTTCTACGGCTGCTTCGGCACGTTCCGCCGACTGCGCATCAGCATGGGCATGCTCATGGTCACCAACGTGTTCCCCTACGCCAGCCTGTTGATCTCGCTGGTCATGCTCGCCGTGCGCGGCTGGCCGGGCGCCGGTCTGGGCTGGCAGTGTGTGGCCGGGGCCTCCGCCCTGGCGGTGGTCCTGCAGCAGAGCCTGCTTATGCGGTTCTACAGACTGTGCCGGGTGAATCCCGCCTGGGCGCCGACGTTCATCGTCGGCGCGGTGATCTGTATCGGGATGCTGTTGGCGGCGATGTTCAAGCTGCGGGCCAATGCCGCGACCACCTGGCGAGGCACGACCTACCGCCACGGCCAGTTCGCCCAGGCGAAGTGAAAGAGCCGCGGGCTTGAAGCCCGCGCGGTGCTTGTGCGTGAGTGAACCGCGGGCACCCCACGCGCCGACTGGAGGTATGCGTCATTGATGATCATCGCAGAGAACGGCGACCAACTAAGCGGTCTGCTCGGGCGTCTGCTGGAGTTGGTTCCGCCCGTGTTTCGCCCGTGGGTGGTCCCCGTCGGCCTGCTCGTGCTGGGCCTGCTGTTTGCCCGCGTGGTTGGGCGGTTCGTTGCTCGGCTCATCCGTGGTCGTCGTTCGCCGAACATCCATCCTTTGCTGCAGAAGTACAACGTCGATCACGCCGAGTTGGATCGCCAGCGCCGTGAGCAGGCCCGCCTGATCGTAGCCACCTCGACCACCACTCGCCTGGCCGGTTTCCGCATCGTCCGCCAGGTCGAGGCTGTTTTCGTTGAAGGCTACCGTACGCCCGAGGAAGCTTTGATTGCCCTCAAAGCCGCCGCCGCCGACCGCGGAGCCAACGCGATTCTCAACGTCCACACCGACCGTACCGCCGCCGGCCGCTGCACCGCCTCCGGCGATGCCATCATTGTCATCCCTCCCGCCCCACCCCCCAAGCCCGACCCCGACCAACCCGAATAAAGCTTGCCTGGGCGACCTTCGCTTTGCCGCAGCGGTCGCCGCCGAGCCAATCGGTGCATTCTGCGCCCTGGCGCGGATGGCAGGCTCGAGCATTTCACGCAATGGCGTTGCGGCCGCCGCCCCGGTGGCCGGTGAACTCGCAAGGAATACGCCGGTCGCCACGGCTCGGCTGAGCTCGCCGAAGTCGGGGGGCGACCGCTACGGGGCTTGAGTGGCGGGGGGAGGGATGAGCTGAAGGTTACGACGGGCCAGGCGGGCGGCCTCACCTTCCGGGGCGAGCAGGATGGCCCGTTGCCAATCGCGGCGGGCACGGTCAAAGTCACGGCGCTCGGCGTATGCCAGCCCGCGATGAAAGTACGCCTGGGCGTCGTCGGCCTTGAGCCGGATGGCCTGCGTCAGATCCGTGATCGCGCGGTTGTGTTCGCCTTGATCGGCCCAGAGTAGCCCGCGGTTGAAGTAACCCTCCGACTCGCCGGGCGCCAGCGTGATGGCTTGAGTGAAATCCTGCATCGCCAGATCCAACTGCTTGAGCCGCAGGTGGTAGATCTCCCCTCGTCGCAGGTACGCGGTCGCTTTGTCCGGCTGGAGAGCGATGGTACGCGTGTAGTCCGCCACGGCCTGCGGGTCGTTGCCCAGGTCGGCATGGATTGCCCCACGGTTGAAATGCACGCTCGCGTCTTGGGGTAGCAGGGTCACCGCTCGGTTCAGATCGCTCAGCGCCGCTTCGAGCCGGCCCAGTTTGCCGTATGCCGCCCCGCGATTGTGAAGGGCTTGGGCGTGATCGGGCCGCAGAGTAATCACCCGGCCGTAATCCGCGACCGCGTCATCGAGTCGTTCCAAGTCGGCATAGGCGTTGCCGCGGTTGAAGTGGGCCTCGGCATAGTCCGGGCGCAGATCAATCGCCCGGTTGAAGTCGGCGATCGCCCGGCGGTGGTCCGGCTCGCCTTTGAGCAGCAGAGCGTACCCTCTGCTGTTGTACCCCCGAGGATCGGTCGGATTGAGCTCGATGGCCTCATTGAATCGCTGGATGGCCTCGTCGATCTGACTCAGCCGCAGGTAGGCAGTGCCCAGATTCAGTTGGGCGACCGCGCTCACCTCCTCCCGGCTGCGAAGTCGCAAGGCCTTGAGAAAGTGGCGATTGGCCCTTTCAACCTCGTTGCGCCGCAGGAGGGCTGCCCCAAGGTTGATGTGGACGGCAGGCTCCGTCGGATTCACGCGAGCACATCGCTCGAAGATAGTGACGCTGTCACGCCAGACGCGAATCTGACCGGTTGCCGCCATGATCAGGCCGGCAATCGCCGCCACACCGGTTAAGCCAATGACTACCGCCGCAAGCCGTCGCCGGGAATGAAACGCCGCCGCCGCTCCGATCGCCAATGACAAACCCGCCAGAGGCAAATACAGAAAACGGTCAGCCCGGAACACCGAATTCGGCAGAACCTGCGACGCGGGAATGATCGCCACAAGAAACCACAGCAGCCCGAATTGCACCGGCCGTCGGCGACGGACCAGCCAGATTAACACGATCAAGACCGCCGTTAGGAAGAACCCTGCCATCACCCCTTTGATCCAAAGGCTGTCGGCCACTACGTTCGGGTAAATCAATGCCAGATTGCGCGGCCAGAATAACGAGCGGAGATTGCTCCAGTAAGTGTAACTCGCCGTCAGCACTCGCCCGACCACACCTAACGGCGGCGAAGCGGGGTACAAGCCCTCGGCTACGGCCATCCGGTCGGTGCGCAGCTTCACGTAAACCGTGCCCGCGGAGATCAACCACAACGCCCAAGTGTCTTTCACCAGTCCCTGCCATCGGATCGGGCGAACCATCGCCAGGTCATACGCCACCACCAACGCCGGAATCACCGCGGCCAGTGCGTTGCTCAGACTCCCAGCCAGAGCACACATCGCCGCCAGGACATACAGCCCGATGCGATGGCTTGGCCCGCGGCGCGATTCCTTGGCCGATATGTGGACGTGCAGACAAGCAAGCGCAAAGAAGCCCGCCAGCAGGTTCTCGCGGCCAGCGACCCACGCCACAGGCTCCACCATCACCGGATGCACGGCAAACAACGCCGCCGCCAAAGCCGCGCCCATGCACAACCGAAACGTGCCCCACGATCCAGCAATGAGTTGACTCGGTCGGGCATCTACCGGCAGGCTCGATGGCGCGTCAGCCGGCCGACTTGATCCCGCTGTCGTTGCGTCCGCCCTGACCAATAGACGCAGCCCCAATCCGTAGACAAGCAGTACGTTCACCATGTGCAGCAGGATGTTCGTGATATGGTAACCGCGAGGATCGAGCCGCCACACCCGGTAGTCCAATGCCAGCGACACCAGCCGCACCGGGTAGTACCGCAGCATCACCCGTTCGGTGAACATCCGCCAAAGATGCCCCGGACCCAGCCCCCGGATCATCGGGTTCTCGACCACCAGACGCGAGTCGTCGTAGTTCGTGAACTCGTAGTTCACCGTCTTGAGGTACAGGGCCACTACCAGGACCGCCAGTCCGACAGCGGGCAGCCAGGGTGACCAGCCGGGCCCGGATGCTTTGGGATGGATGCTGTGCATGTGAATGTGGCAGCCTGGATTAAAGCCCGAAGGGTCCTCTTGTACCCTACCGTACCATTCGCCCGCCAAAAGACGTTGTACCGCACCTTTCGCACTCGGTCCAGCCGGCCGATTCGGTCTGGGCACCGCCTCGGAGAGTCCAGTCCGGCACAACAGGGGCAGCCCTTGGGCGTTCCATGCGTCCCATGTCTCCGTGTGCCGCTGGGCGGTCAGGACCAACCTGGCCCGCTCCTCCCCGAATGAACGCGCCGCCCCTGTTGTCCGCAATGGATCACATGGGGTATACTGACACTCCGTTTCTTCTCGTGCCCGTTTGTGAGGAGTCGCTCATGACCGATCTGTCCAAAATGCGCGATGCCCTGCTGTCCGGCGACGCGAATACCGTGGTCTCTCTGACCAACGCCGCACTCGCGGAAGGCGTCAGCCCGTCGGAACTTGTCAACAAGCATATGGTCCCCGCCCTGGACGAGGCAGGGTCCAAGTTCGAGGCCAACGAGATCTTCGTGCCGGAGTTGCTCTTGATCGCCCGGGCGATGAAGGCCGGCCTGCAGATCATCCGTCCCCTGCTGGCCCAATCCGGTGCCGAGCCCGTAGGACGGGTCGCCATCGGCACGGTCAAAGGCGACCTGCACGACATCGGCAAGAACCTCGTCGCCTCCATGCTCGAAGGCGGTGGGTTCGAGGTCATCGACCTCGGCGTCGACGTGGCTCCCGACAAGTTCCTCGCCGCCATCAAGGAGAAGCGGGTCAATCTCATCGCCCTGTCCGCCCTGCTCACCACAACCATGCCCTTCATCAAGGCGGTGATCGACGCTCTGAAGGAGGCCGGCCTGCGCGATCAGGTCAAGGTCATGATCGGCGGTGCGCCCGTCACCCAGGATTTCGCCAACGAGGTCGGGGCCGACGGCTACAGCGATAACGCCAACGGCGCGGTCGGTCTCGCCCGGCGACTGGTGGCGTAACGGGGCCGGCAGGCCGGCGGTCTGATACCGTAACAGCGCGGCGGCGGCCGTCAGCGTGGATCTCGCCCTCGGCGGGTCCGGCAGCCGGCGCGAGCAGCGCGGGATGCCTCGCCTATGCCCGTCTTCCCCCTTGCAGGCAAGCGACTCAAGCTGATCAGTTGCGAAATCTTCCATCGCGAGATGTGCGCCGCCGTCGCCCAGGCCGCTCGGCCCGTGGACATCGAGTTCCTGCCCAAGGGGCTGCACGACATCGGCCAGCAAGCCATGGTCCAGCGGCTCCAAGAGGCCGTCGACCGCGTGAACGCCGACCGCTACGACACCATCCTGCTGGGCTACGCTTTGTGCAACAACGGCATCTGCGGACTGACCGCCCGCTCCTTGCCCATCGTCATCCCCAGGGCCCACGACTGCATCACCCTGTTCCTCGGCAGCCACGCTCGCTACCTCGATTACTTCAACGACCACCCCGGCACCTACTTCCTCACCACCGGCTGGCTTGAACGCGGCGGCGACCTCGGCGAACTCCAGCAACTGTCCATCCCTCACCAGATGGGCATGGACCTCAGCTTCGACGAACTCGTCGCCCGCTACGGCGAGGATAACGCCCGCTACCTCTACGACCAGTTGTGCGACACGCTCAGAAACTACGGCCGCTACGCCTGGATCGAGATGGGCGTCGAGCCCGACGGCAGCTTCGAGAACCACGCCCGCCAAGCCGCCGCCGACCGCGGCTGGTCCTTCGAAAAAATCCACGGCGATATGAGCCTCATCCGCCGACTCATCGACGGCCCCTGGAACGAACGCGAGTTCCTCCTCCTGCCCCCAGGCCAACACGTCGCCCCCAGCCACAACGACTCCCTCATCCGTGCCGAACCGTAACCGTCGCCATCATGACCCCGCCGCGACGGGGCGAAGGCGTGCAGCCGCGGACTCTGCTCGCCGTGGCGACCCCAACTCCAAGGCTTCATCCCTTGCCCCATCTCCCATAATTCGGCTTTACACCGCCGCGACCTTGGGCATAATCGGCGGTCACACGCGGCGTTTGAACGAGGACCAGGACGGATGCCCACACTGGATTGGATCGGCAAGAAGGCGGTTCTGAACCATCACCGGCAGGTGCCCTACCGGCTGCTGCGCTGCGACCGTGAACTGTCCGAGTTTGGCCGCGCCACGGTACTGGCAGAGGCACAAACCGCCGACAAAAGCTGACGCCCGGTGGCACCCCCTCGCAGCAAAGAGATCGTCAGCCGTAAGTGCTAACCACGGCGCCTCGCCTGCAAGCCCCTCTCATCTATGCAGAGAGGCGCGCCCTGGACTTGGCGCAGTGAATCGCCTAGACTGCGGTTCACCAGCACCTTGGGCTCCTTTGAGCCAGGAGAGGAGTATGTCGGACCGCACATTTCTTCGTCTCGTCTTGGGCACCTTCGGCGTTTGTGTTGGCGGACTCGTCTTCGTGTTTTTTTGTCATTACTGGGAAACTGCGGTTACCTTCACATCGTTCTTCCTGATCGTGGTCATCGCCGTTGGGATCAAGTACCGCGTTTCACTGACTAAGTGGTTTCAAGAGTGGCAGAGGTCTCGGGCCGTGTCGGCCCTCCGCGCTTCTTCTGCCGCCATGGGGCGTCACACGTTGCGCACCATACAGCCACAACAGGTTGGGATTCCTCTTCAGGGCAGCCTGCCCACAGATCGCATCTCCTTTTGGGGACCGGGCACGAGTCTCGACATCGGCCGAGGCTTGCTTCACGACCCGCTTGTCTATGCCATCACCGGCGTGCTGAGCGAGCCATTCGATCCATCACTGATCGAAGCAGGATTACCTGTAGGCTCTCCGGGAACGCTTTGCGCCGAGGATCTCCCGTATCGGCAGAGCTACCGCGAGTGCTCGCCGCAACAACGAGCAGTTTACCTGGCTTGGCTGACCGGCGGGCGACAGGATCCCAGCGTACCCGTAGGATACGTCTTTATCTACTTCTACGGGCTCGAACGCCGCGTCCTCGTGGATGGGCAGGATCACAATGCCGTTGTCAAAGAGTTGCTCCGGCTGCTACCGATTTACGGTCGCTCACACTCATTTCGACGGTATGCCTCGGGGCTGCTATGGATGGCGATCTGGCTTGCCACTGACCATGGCGGTGTCTCCGTTGAGACGCTCAAGCAGGCTCGGTCGCTCACCGCTAGCTGGGACGACAATGTCCTGGCGACGGCGCTTGCGTGCCTGTGGAAGCAGAGCATTCCGCTGCCGTCGAGTCTCGCCTATACTGTTGCCGGAATCGACCCTCGCTGCCCCCGAAGCGTAGTGACGACGCGCCACGGAGATAAATTCCGAAAACTCTTCCGAAGGAAGTATAAGGCGCTCTTTGGGTCTGGCCTTGCGCTCCAGGTATCCAAGCGTGCAAGGTCGTTGGAATATCGTGCGGCCGGTGCCGCCCTGGCTCGCCTTCAGGTCACAAATCAACTCCTGTCGCACCGCCACCTGCCGAATGTGCTGGGCATTACGAAGCAGTTCAAGCCGCTCGTCGACTTATGGTCGGAGTGCATCGACGAACTGAAGACGTTTGACCGAGCGCAGCAAGTGTCCGGCACAGAGGCAATGACGGCGGTCACGTACGAGGCGCTCCCTAAAGAGCTGCGAACCGGCGACCATCCGGAGTTCGATCAGTGGTGGCAACTCAAGAATCAGTACGCTGATGAGGCTGGATGGACCATCGCGCCGATCTCAGCCGTGGCTCAACTCAAAGGGATTCAGGGAGCCCCAACCCTCACAAAACGGCAGTGCATGCAACTCCTTTGTACCGCCGATGCCATCGGTTTGGGGATCGAACCGGATCTACGGCTGACAGGGCGGAAGTATCGGTGGGATGATCGCGTGAGCATCTTTCTGCGTGAGGAGGAGGAGAAGCAGGGAGAGGCCGCCTCCTACGTTGCGGCTGCCACGCTCCTGTGCCTCGGGGTTCGCATCGCGGAGGCGGACGGCACAATCGACACCCGGGAGCTTGCATACATTACTGAGCATATCGAGGAACAATTCGATCTTTCGCCCGGGTACACGAGGCGTCTTGAGCATCTACGACACCTGTTGGTCACGACGCCGTCCGATAGCGCCGACTTGGTCAGGAGATTGCAGAAATCGCTCAACGTGGAGCAACGCCGCCTAGTGGGTTCGTTCCTGGTTAGCATCGCGGTGCTCGATCAGGCCGTAACGGAGGGCGAACTCCGCGCATTGAGACAAACCTACCGCCTGCTCGATCTCGATCCCGTCGAGCTCGATTCGCTTCTCTCCAGCGGTGGGGCGGCCTCTCGGACGGACGATCCTGTCACAATCCAACAGGCTAGTCCGTCCGGCCGCAGTGGAGAGGAGATCCAGCACAAGGCAAAGGCGCCTGCTTGCGAGGTCTTTGCCCTGAACATGGCAGCCGTCTCCAGAATCAGGTTGGAAACCAAGGAGGTCGCCGCCCTGCTACGCGAGGCGATGGCGGTCACTGCCGAACTGGATGAGGACGACCTCCCGTCGGCCCGGACAGGGCCGGGTACAGATAGAAGCCTTGGTGTTATGATATCGTCGCAAGGCAGCACGACGGCGGTGCTAGAGCCGCCGGTCGAAGGAGCGGCACAGGAACTCGGCGAGCGGTTCCGTCCCTTCCTCGACGCTGTGATAGCCAGCCAGACATGGACGCGGCAGGAGTTGACAGCAGTTGCACGCCAGCACAACATAATGCTGAATGGGGCTATTGAGACGATTAATGAGTGGTCCCAAGAACGCTTTGGCGATTGGTTGATCGACGATGGAGAACCGATTCGAATCAATGTTGGCCTGCTGAAGAATGAAGAGTCATGAGTAAGATCACAGAACGGGAACGGACGGCCATACTTCAGTCCGTCGCTGCCGGTGTAGTACCTGGAATCGGGCTCCACCATATCCAGGTTGGCCGGCGCGACGAGGTGGCTGCCGTCATCAAAGACCTTGGATGCGTAGAGAACGGCTGCTCGACGATACGCTTCGTGGCAGGTGGTTTTGGCAGTGGAAAGACGTTCTTCCTCAATCTGATGCGGACGGTTGCCTTGGAGCGCAAGTTCGTCGTCGCGCATGCGGACATCACGACCGACCGACGGCTTAACGGTAGCGGAGGGCAGGCTCGCTCTCTGTATAGCGAGCTAATGCGCAACGTCGCTACCCGGGCACGCCCCGAGGGCGGGGCACTGAGCAACCTCGTGGAACGGTGGGTCGGCGACCAAGACCATGCAATCCGTAGCGGCGGCGGGGATACCGAGGCCGTAAAGGCAAGCTTGGCGAAGACGCTCAGACCCTTGCAGGACTTCGTCAGTGGATTCGACTTTGCCACAGTGCTGACACGGTACTACGAAGGCCATCTGGCTGATAACGATCAACTTCAGGAGAGCGCCTTGCGGTGGCTGCGCGCCGAGTTCACGACGAAGACCGAGGCGAGGCAACATCTTGGCGTCCGCTCCATAATTGATGATGAGTCACTGTACGACTATATGAAGCTGTTCGCCGCCTTCGTACGGATCGCCGGTTACGCCGGTCTCTTGGTAAACGTAGACGAGCTGGTGGTGCTTTCTCATCGTCTCAACAGCACTCAGGCACGGAATAACAACTACGAGGCAATCCTTCGGATTCTAAACGATTGCCTACAAGGACGCACACAGGGGCTGGCGTTCCTCTTTGCCGGCACGGATGAGTGCATCCAGGATCGCAGGCGTGGGCTGTTTAGCTACGAGGCCCTGGCAACGCGGTTGGCCCCAAATCGGTTTGCGACGAATGAGAAACGGGACTACTCAGGGCCGGTCCTCACCCTCGACAGCCTAACACCCGAGGAGTGCTTTGTCTTGCTCACGAACATCCGAAACGTCTTCGCTGGGTACGATCCGGCTCGATACCTGATCTCGGATGAGGGCATCATTGAGTATCTGCGGAATTGTCAGGAGCGACTGGGGGCAACGTACTTCCAGAGTCCCCGCGATACCGTCAAGGATTTCGTAGGTTTGTTAAAGGTGCTAGAACAGAATCCGTCAGCCGGCTGGCAGCAATTCGTCACCTCGGGGCCAGATAAGGTTAAGTCAGAGCACTCAGCCGCTTCTCAGGAACCATCACAGGACGATAACTTGAGCACGTTCAATCTCTGATGGCTACTGATGCCTTCTCTCTCCTGGCGCCACCGATTCAGCGCATCCTCTGGCGGATGCGATGGACCGCCCTACGACCAATCCAGGTGGACGCCATCCATCGCATCATCGAAGGCCAAGACGACATCATCATCTCGGCCCGCACGGCCAGTGGAAAAACGGAAGCCGCCTTTTTACCCATCCTGTCGTGCATCTCATCGGAGCCCCGGTCCTCCGTTCGGGCCATGTATATCGGCCCCCTCAAAGCGCTCATCAACGACCAGTTCCGCCGCCTGGAGGAGTTGTGCGAGTACGCCCAGATACCCGTCCAACGCTGGCATGGAGACGTGTCCGGATCTCAGAAGCAATCGCTGCTTGGGAACCCGTCCGGGGTCCTATTGATTACGCCGGAATCCCTGGAATCGCTCTTCGTAAACCGCAGCACGAGGCTTACCGCACTATTTCGCCAACTCGCCTTTGTCGTGATTGATGAAGTCCATGCATTTGTTGGCCGGGAGCGGGGTACGCACCTGCGCAGCCTGCTCCGTCGCGTCGAGAGTCACGTCAACGGCGACTATCGCATAGTGGCGCTCTCCGCGACGGTTGGTGATCCAAGGATAACCGCCTCATGGTTGCGCCCAGAGCGAAGCGAGCGGGTGAATGTAATCACAGACGCCGACGAACAGAAGGAGGTGCGGTACAAGATCTACGGCTACCGAAAACGCCGCACGCAGAC
>Ga0123328_1003286_pt1 | contig 13928 bp, 10 predicted proteins | sample BioC12SIPDNA_2_FD_89702 | JGI IMG/M metagenome (GOLD analysis project Ga0123328, IMG submission 89702) | Anaerobic biogas reactor microbial communites from Washington, USA - Biogas_R1_A C12 SIP DNA | ecosystem: Engineered > Bioreactor > Anaerobic > Unclassified | place: Washington, USA...
AATCGCGTCCAGCACGCCCTGCGCGCCTTCACCCCCCGTGACTAGAGGGCGGTGCGTGCCGCCGCCCAGACCTTCCGCGCCAATCCGGAGCTGGATGTGGAAAGGACGATCGGCGAACTGGGGGTCGGCGAAGCGCTGGTCTCCCTCCTCGACGAAAGGGGGGTTCCGACGATGGTGGAGCGGGCCCTCGTCTATCCTCCCGTCAGCCGCATGGGCCCTCTGGAGGAACGGGATAGGGATGCCATCGTCAGGAACTCGCCCCTCTACCGGCGTTATCAGGAGAGCATCGACCGCGATTCCGCTTATGAACGCCTCAGCCGCCGGGCGCAGGAGGCGCCGGAACCGGCCCAGACATCCCCGTCCCGCAGCGCGAGGAAGGGTTCGCAAGTCAGCATGTTCGAGGCACTGGCCAAGAGCGCCGCTCACGCCATCGGCAGCCAGGTCGGCCGACAGCTGATCCGCGGCATCCTCGGCTCCATGCTCGGCAAAAAAAGATGAGAAAACCCCTGGCGTTGAAAAAGCTTTCTCTTCGGAAACGCTCCCTGGGATAAGAAAGCCTTCGACGAGGACTCACTTAACGTGAACTTTCCGCTGGCAAACTTCCTGAGTTCGACAGCCACCCGGTGGCTGGCCATCTGTCTGGGCGGGGTCGCCGGACTGGGTCTCTACACCCTCCACTATGCCGAGGGGCTGTCGTACCTCAGCTCCGACCCGCGGGCCTGCATCAACTGCCACATCATGCGCCCCCAGTTCGATTCCTGGCAGAAATCGGGGCATCACCATGTGGCCACCTGTGTCGACTGCCATCTCCCCCACACCTTCGTGGCCAAATACATCGCCAAGGCGGAAAACGGCTACCATCATTCCAAGGGCTTCACCTTCCAGGATTTTCATGAACCGATCCGGATCAAGGCAAAGAACGCCCGCATCCTTCAGGCCAACTGCATCCTGTGTCATAAGGATATGGTTGACGCCCTGCGCCCGGAAGGAGATCATCCCCGCCAAGCCCTGAGCTGCGTCCATTGCCATGCCGGTGCCGGCCACGGGCCGCGGGCCGGTCTGGGTGGAGCCTATTCGGCACCAGAACTTCGAGGAGACTTTCGATGAACCAAAAAAAGAGAATGCCCATTCTCCTGATCCTCGCTTTCATCGGCAGTGCCGTCGCCGCGGCGGCCCTTGGCGCCTTGTTGGTGAACATCCAGCAACGCAAGGCGGAAGCCGCCCTGCCCTTTGTCCGCGTCGTCGAAGTGGACGAAGAGACCACCGACCCCGCCGTCTGGGGGCGCAACTGGCCGACCCAGTACGATTTCTACAAACGCACCGCCCTCACGACGCGCACCCGCTACGGCGGCCACGGCGGTTCAGAATCGTTACCGGCGCAGAAATCGATGATTTATCCCTGGCTTACCACCATCTACCAGGGCTACGCCTTCGCCATCGATTATCGGGAGCGGCGCGGCCACGCCTACATGCTCATCGACCAGGAGCAGACCCTGCGCCAGCAGGTTCCCCAGTCCGGTTCCTGCCTCCACTGCCACGCCTCCGTCATGCCCCTGTACCGGGCCCTCGGCAACGGCGACGCCATGGCTGGTTTCGAGGCCTCCCACAAATTGTCCTACCAGGAAATGAATGCCAAATTACACGAGATGGGGCACGCCCACCCCGTCTCCTGCGTCGACTGTCACGATCCCGTTTCCATGCAGCTGCGTGTCACCCGTCCCGGCTTTCTGCGGGGCATCCGGGAATTGGCCGAGTCCGCCGCTCCCCTTCCCCATCTCCCCTCCATCGAGCTGTGGCGCCAGGGAAAACGGAAAAAACCCTACGATCCCAACAGCGACGCAACCCGCAACGAATTGCGCTCCTTCGTCTGCGCCCAGTGCCATGTGGAATATTACTGCGCCGCCGAAATGCCCCTCGTCTATCCCTGGGGCAAGGGTCTGACCGTGGAGCAGATGGAAGATTACTGGAGCGGCATGAAATTCCCCGATGGCGGCGCATTCCATGATTTCGTTCACAAGCTAACCGGTGCTGCCATTTTCAAGGCCCAGCATCCCGAATTCGAGGTTTGGAGCCAAGGCACCCACGCCCGCGCCGGGGTCGCCTGCGCCGACTGTCATATGCCCTACGTCCGCGTCGGCGCCACCAAGGTTTCCGATCACTGGGTGCGCAGCCCCCTGCTCAACATCAACCGCTCCTGCCAGGTCTGCCACGCCGTCGACGAAAAGGAACTGCAGGCCCGCGCCGACAAGATCCAGGACCGCAATTTTGAACTGCTGCAGAACGCCGGAAAGGCGGTGGCGGACCTGATCCATGCCATCGTCCAGGCCCGCCAGGAAGGCGCCACCGACGACCAGCTTCAAAAAAGCCGCGATTTGCAGCGCAAGGCCCAGTGGTACCTCGATTTCGTCTCCTCGGAAAATTCCATGGGCTTCCACGCTCCCCAGGAAACGGCACGCATCCTCGCCAATGCCGCCGACCTGGCCCGCCAAGGACAGATTCACGCCCTCCGTTGGCAGAAAAACTGATCCGGCGGGTTTTCAGGCTCCGGCAGGCGTTGCCGACAAGGCTACTGTCCGCGGTTTCCCCTTGCCTGTGCCCGCCGCCATCCTCTACCATGGCGCAACCGTCTTCAATCGTCACCGTGCCAAGGATTTCCATGGACAAAAAACACCCCTGCCCCGACTGCCGGGAGTGCCTCCGGTGCAGCGACGAGCGCTGCCGCCTGTGTCTGAAAGGCAAGTCGTGCCGCCGCAAGAAACTCACCATGACGGAGCAGATCGCCCTTTACGAGGAAATCAATCGGGCTGGTGATTGTCTCGAAAGAGGCTCGGATATACCGGCAACGAAGGCTGGGCTGGATAACGGAGGAAACGGCGATGGATAACAACCGCCTGCGCCAAACCCTCGCCGACTACCGCACCCTGCTGCAGGAAGTCGACACCTGGTTCGCCGGTTGCGTGGCGGCCGCAGCGGGGACGGAACGCATCGCCTGCCGGCAGGGCTGCAACGAATGCTGCCGGGGGCTCTTCGACATCACTCTACTCGACGCCTTCCTGATCCAGGAGGCGGTCAACGATCTTGAAAAAACGATCCTCGAAGCAGCTCGGCGCCGGGCCGCCTTGCGGCTGCCGGAACTGCACCGGCTGTGGCCCGACTTCAGCCCTCCCTACCTGCTCAACACCCTGCCGGAGCAGGAATGGACGGAGATGCCCGAAGACGACACCATCCCCTGCCCGCTTTTGGGAGAAGACGGGTTCTGCCTGATTTACCAGGCGCGCCCGATGACCTGCCGCCTCCATGGTCTGCCCCATGTGGATCATTCCGGCGCTATCTTCCTCGACACCTGGTGCAGCCGCAACTTCCCGGGGGAGACACCGCTGGCCGACCCCTCCCTGCGCTGGTTCTTTCGCCAAGCTTTCGCCGGGGAAGCCGCCCTGATCCGGCAGCTCGGGGAAATTCTCACCGGCACCCCCCGCTCGGAGATGGACACCTTCATCCCGCTGGCGCTGCTCAGCGACTATGCCGCCATCGACTGGCAAAGAGCCTTTGCCCCTATTTGATGCCGAAAACGACCCTCGGCCCCTCCCCGGGAACCTTGGGCGCATCGATGAGGATGCGCTTTTCCAGCTCCGGCTGAAGAGCGCTGAAAGCCTCCCGCAACTGCTTCGCCCGCTCCATGGCAAGGGCACTGAGGGCCGCGTCATCCTTGGGGTAATGCTCCCGGATTCGCTCCATCATCTCCTCGGGAGGCAATTCCCGAACCAGGCCGAGCACATTTTTCTGCTTGTCGAAAGTCTGCTCCTTGTAGACCTTGAATAAAAGCTTGTGATATTCGTCGGCATCCACCTGGGGTCCCACCGGCAACTCCTGCGGCTTTACCGTTTCCCGCTCCTTCTTCGGCAGATCCTCGCGCTTGAGTTCCTGCATGCGGCGCAGCACGTAAGCGTCCGCCAGCTGTTGACGATCCCCTTCATCGGCGTGGGGTATGAGCAGCAGATTGATTTTGGGACGGGACATGAGCATGTCGGCGATGGCGCCCAATCCTCCGGCATCCTTGGCGAGAAGGCGTCCTTCCCCGGGATTGAAGGAAATGTATTCGAGACCGCCGTCCCCATCCCCCATCATTCCCCCCAGCAGAGCGAAGGGTGAGGTTACCGCTTTCATAAGCAGATTGACGATGACCTTGAGAATCAGGCCGCCGACACTGAAGCTCGGATCCTTCAGATCCCCCCGCACCGGCAGGGTGAGATTGATGTTGCCGGAAGGATCCTGAAGAAGACTGACTCCCAATTTGACGGGAAGGTCGGGAGCGTCGGGCGACTTGACCTTGTCGCCCAATTCCAGGCTGTCCAGCCTGACACGGTGACTGGAATCGAGCCGCCCCTGGTCAACAAGGATCTTGCTGCTAATGGTAAAAACCCCCTTCCTCAGGGGATAGGCGATAAACTTCTCCGACATGGGGGAGAAGGGGGTCAGATTGAGGGTGCGCATCTCCGCCGTCAGATCGGCGCGGAAATCGGCGAGCAGGGGATTCATGGTTCCCTCCCCGGTGATCGGCGCGCCGTCCAGCTCGCCGCTGAAAACAATCTGCGCCCGGCTGGCGGGGGCGCTTTCCAGGCCGCGGACGGTGACCGCCATCTTTTCCAGGCGGTTGCTCACCGCCGGCTGATAACGCTCGTCGCGAACGGTTACCGATCCCTCGCTGACCGCCACTTCGCCAAAACGCAGATAGGGCTCATTTCCTTTGGCGGTTTTCTCCGCGACAGGAGCTGCAGCCTTCCCCTCGGCGGCGGGAGCGGCGCCAAGAAGTCGGGAAATATTGTTTATGCCATTACCGGCCACGATCAGATTGAGACGGGGACGCAGCAGCGATACCCTGCCGGCGCCGTAGCGCTGTCGGTCGGTGTCGATATCCAGGTCCTGCACCCGCAGGGTGCGCAAGGCGGCGAACTCCTGGCGGACATCGACAAGGGAGAAATGATCCAGGACGACCGAACCCTTGATCCGCGCCAGATTGTCTTCACCCTTCTTGCTGACGGCGCTGTGCAGATTGAGGGTCAGTTCACCGCTGCCCAGGCGCAGGTCCGGAGAGACATCGGCCAGCAGCGGCGAAAGCGGCTTGAGGTTGAGTTTGTCGAGGCGCAGACGGAGGTCGAGTTCCAAAGGTTCCAGCAATGCCTTGCCGTCGACGTTGAAGCTCCCTCCCTTCTCCCCCCTTCCGCTCAGAGCGACGCCGAGGGCGCTTCCCGGCGCCGTGTCGAAACCGGTGACGGTGCCGCCCAGCTTATGGAAAACGGCGGTCGTGGTCTCCCGGGGCGCTTCGAGGGTGGCGGAAATCCGTCCCTCCTGCAGTTTCAGCTCGGCCAGCCGCGCCCGCCATGGGCGCTCCTTGACATCGGCTGCCGGCGCAACGGGCACAGCGGCAGTTTCGACGCCCTCCGGTGGAGACGACGGGGGCAGAAGGGCCACAAGATCGATGGCGCCGACGCGGTCGCGGCGCAGGCGCAGATCGGGCCGGTCGATCAGCAGGCGCTCCATTCCTACCTGGCGCTCAAGCAGATCGACGGCCAGCCCGGTCAAAACCAATTCGCCCATCTCGAAAAAGGCCTTCCCGGTGTCCTTGCGAAGCAGCGTCAAGGCCTTCAGCCCGGCCTCCCCATCTTTCAAAAAGACATGGATATTATTATCCCTTTCAGCTATTTCCAGACGCCCGGCGAAACGCAGGACACCCTTGGCGAGGGTGGCGCCAATGCCGCTTTCCACGATATAAGGCTGGAAATCGGCCAGGGAAAGTTCCTCCAGGCGCAGCCCGATGTTCCCTTTAAGAGGAAGCGCCGCCACTTTCCCCTCAAGGGCAAGGCGGCCGCCCTCGTTGAGGGTCAGGCTTCCCTGCAACGCGGCGGGATCGGTTCCGGGCAGGTGGAGTCCGGACAGGGTAAGGGCGATCTGTTCCGCCTTGGCCTGGAAACCGCCGGCCACCTTGCGGTCCTCCCAAAACATTCTTCCGTCGCGGAACTCAAAGAGTTCGACATGGATCGGCAGTTGCGGTTGCCGGCCCTGGTCTTTTTTGGGCGCCTCGGCGACGGCGCTCTTTTTCATCCAGCTCAGCCAGTCGAGACGGCCGTCTTCGAGAAGGGCCAGATGCGCCTCCAGCCCCTGAACCTCCACCTTCCGCAGGGTCATGCCCTCAGCCGTGTTGAGGCTACCGTCGAGATCCACCCGCAGACGGGGCAGGCGCAACGCTTTCTTGCCGTCGGGAGCGCGAACTTCGAGACCGCTGAGGGTCAGGTTGCCCCCCAGACCCAGGCGGAGGCCCGTTTCGGGGAGTTGCAGCATGCTGAAAACAAGCGCCGTGCTCAGCTGCCCATTCTTGATCACGGCAGAGGTGAAGGGCGCCGCGTAGGGCTGGAAACGGGCCAGCTCAAGGTTGTCGAGATGAATGTTGAACTCGGTGCGCAACTGCTCGGCGAAGGGAGTCAGCTGGCCGTCCACCCGCAACGGCCGGCCGTTGACGACCGCCTCCAGAAAAGGGGTGATGGCTTGGTCCCGATGACGGTTCAGGGTTGAGGTGAAGGGGACGAAAAAGGAGAGCTCGGAAACGGTGTGCTCCGCCTGACGGATCTCGTCGCGAAAAAGCAGATCACCGCCGCTGATTTCCAGATCGGTGACGACCACACCGAAAAGCTTCATCCCCTGGCCGGTTTCGCCGTTTACCGGCTGCTCCCCTTTGGCGGGGGACTCCTTCGGCAGATTTTTGGTCAGCTCGGTAACGGAGAGCAGGCCGTCCTTACGCAAAACCATCTTCACCTTGGGAGCGACGAGACGCAGGTCGCTGAGCACCGGCGCGAAGCGGTAGACGCTGGCCGGGCTGAGACGCACCGTGAAGCCCTCCAGATCGAAAAAATCATCACCGTCAGGCAGGGGAATGTGCAGATTTTTCAGCGACAGGCGCAGGGTGAAAGGATTGAATCGTACCTGCTCAAGGGTGCAGGCGCTGCCGAGGTTTTTGGAAAGCTGCGTTTCGGCGGTGCGACGGAGAACCGGCGGCAGGATGAGCCCGGCAGCCACCGCCCAGAGGACGATGGCTGCCGCGGTCCACAGGACAATCCGCCGGATGCGCTGCCGATGCTCCGAATAAAACCGGGAAATTTTGCTCACCATAGAAATAGCCCTCGAAATAGGGATGAAGTTCGGGGATGGGCGGCAATTCGGCGCCACGGGCGCAAACCGCCTTACGGGTTTACATTATAGCCCGTTATTTCCTTTTCGTCCCCCTCGTCGGCACGGCGTTCCAGGGATCGTCGGGCCAGGGATGTTTGGGATAGCGTCCTTTCAGCTCTTTTTTCACTTCGGGGTAAACCTTATCCCAGAAATGGCGCAGATCGCGGGTCACCTGAATGGGCCGCCGCGCCGGCGAAAGAAGATGGAGCAGCACCGTCGCCCTGCCCCCGGCGAGACGCGGAGTTTCGGCCAGGCCAAACAGCTCCTGGAGCTTGACCGCCAGCACCGGACCGCCTTCAGCCCCGTAGTCGAGAGGGATACGGGAGCCACTCGGCACCGTCAGATGGGTCGGCGCCAGTTCATCGAGGGCCTGGCGCTGCTGCCAGGAAAGTTGCGCCGAAAGCGCCGGCAGCAGATCGAGGCCGGCCAATTCCACCCTGGAGCGGATGTTGCCGAGAAAAGGCCCGAGCCAATCCTCCACATGGTCCAGCAACGCTTCGCGACGAAAGTCGGGCCATCCTTCCGCGGGGAAAAAAGCCGCCACGAAACGGACTCGCGCCATCAGCCGTTCCGCTGCGCCGTCCCAGGTGAAGGCCGCCGTTCCCAGGCGGCGGATCCCTTCCATCAGCGCCGCCGCGATCTCCCCGGCGCTGCCCTGCAGCGGCCGACTCTCCAGGATCACCGCTCCCAGGCGCCGAACCTCCTGCGCCGTGACCCGCTCCTCCCGGTCATCCCAGAGGACTTCCCGCCGCCACGGCAGATCTGATCCGAAAAGGTTTTCGACATCGTCCTCCGCCAGAGCGGCGGCAGAGCGGACCACTCCTTCGCCCCGCGGGTTTTCGGCGACATCCACAGCGACGATCCAGGGTTGACCATAAAAATTGGAGACCGGGGAGAGAGCTGCGCCCTGGCCGCCGACGAGAAGATAGCTCAAGCTTTCGGGGCGACGCCGGCGGCCGATCCGCTCGGGATAGGCCAAGGCCAAAAGGCGGCCCACGGCGCGCTGATCGTGGCTGCTTCGTGCCTTCTCGTCGATGCCCAGACGGTGCCGCCAGAAACGGGCCTCCCGTTCGACGGCGGCGAAAGAAGGGCTGTCTCCACCACGGCGACGCCAGCCGTCGAGTTCCGCGAGAACATCGCGAAGATCCTTTGTGGAGCGACATTCCGGGCCGGAGCGCTTCATGAAGAGTGTCCCCTCATCGAGAAGGGCGGCCAGGTCACTGCCCAAAGCCGCCATGCCCCGGTCACGGGCGGCCTTCAGCAGCCGGGCCAGACGGGGATGAATCGGCAGCTCCGCCATCTCTTGGCCCAGGGGAGTGATCCGTCCTTGGTCATTCATGGCCCCCAGCCAGACCAGCAGCTGCCGGCCTCCGGACAGAGCACCGGAGGACGGGGGATCGAGCCAGGAAAGAGCGGCAGCGTCCTTGACCCCCCACAGGGCCAGCTCAAGGGCCAGGGGAGCGAGATCGGCGGAACGGATTTCCGGCGGCGTGAAAGGAAGCAGGGCGCCGTGGCTGCCTTCGCTCCACAGCCGGAAACAGATTCCCGGAGCCACCCGCCCGGCCCGTCCGGCGCGCTGTTCGGCGCTGGCTCGGGAGATGCGCACCGTCTCCAGGCGGGACAGGCCTGAAGCGGGGTCGAAGCGGGACCGCCGGGCCAGGCCGCTGTCGACCACCAGGCGCACCCCCTCGATGGTGAGGCTGGTTTCGGCGATGTTGGTGGCCAGCACCACCCGCCGTCGCTCCCCCGGCAAAATGGCCCGCTGCTGCTCGGCAAAGGGGAGATCGCCGTAGAGGCAAAGAAATTCCACCTCGGCAAAGCGGCCGTCCTGTTTCAGCAGTTCATGGCAGCGGCGGATCTCGCCCGCTCCCGGCAGAAAAACCAGCAGATCGCCGTCGCCCTCCCGCAACGCCCGGCGCACCGCCGCTGCGGTATAGTCGGCGACGTTGCCACAGGGATCGCTATCGAGGTAACGGACCGCCACCGGGAACGCCCTGCCCCGGCTGGTCACCAGGGGCGCATCGCCGAGGAGACGGGCCACCGGTTCGCCGTCCAGGGTGGCCGACATGACGACGAGACGCAGGTCCGGCCGCAGGGCGGAACGGGCGTCGAGGCAGAAGGCCAGGGCCAGATCGGAATGGAGATGACGCTCGTGAAACTCGTCGAAAATAACCGCCCCGACCCCCTCCAGCAGCGGGTCCCTTTGCAGGCGGCGGGTCAGAATCCCCTCCGTCATCACCTCGATGCGGGTTTTCCGGGAGGCACGGCGCTCGTAACGAATGGCGTAACCGACCGTCTCCCCCGTTTCCTCCCCGAGGAGAAAGGCCATCCGCCCGGCGGCATTCACGGCCGCCAGGCGGCGCGGCTCCAACAGCAGAATCGATCGGCCGTCCAGCCACGGCTCATCCACCAGGGCGAGAGGGACACGGGTGGTCTTGCCGGCTCCCGGCGGCGCCTGCAACACAGCGGCACCGGAATCGGCCAAGGCTTTTTTCAGTTGGGGAAGAGCGTCATCGATGGGCAGGGAAGGATAAGAGGGCAAGTGGTCCTCGTCATGACCGGGAGGAGCGGCGCCGGGCACGGTAAAGAGCCCAGAAAACCAGCCCGAGCAAAGCGCCGCCGGCGTCCAGATAAAAATCCTTTATCCCTGCCGCCCGTCCCTGCACGAAAAACTGCATTATCTCCGTGCTACCGGCCAGCAACAGGACATCGGCCAAGGCAATCCCCCAGCGGCCCGGTGCCGCAAAGGTCAGAAGGCTGAAACTCACCAGGGCAAAGAGGATGAAGTGACCGCTTTTATTGGCCCGGTAGATATAGCGGACACTGCTGCGCGGGGGAGGTTTAACCGTTTTGGAGATTGCCGGTTTTTTCTCCAGACCGGTCGTTGCACGCTCCTTTTCCGGGCTAAAAGGAACCTGAACCCGCTCTCTCACCTGGGTCACGATCTGAGAACGCCAGCTGCGGGTGCTCAGGGTTCCGGCTAAAACCAATGAAATCAAAAGGATGAGAACCATCTTTGAATAAAAGCGGAGGTCGAAGAGATAGGGGAGCAACAGAGCCGCCAGAAATACCCCCCACAATAAAAGAAAATGGGCGGGGGTGATCGCCGCGGAGACGCCGAAGGCCGTCTGACCTTGCGCCACGAAACGCAGGGAAGCCCAAGCCAGAATGGCAAAGATCAGCATGCGCAGCGCCAGCCATCTCATCGTCAACCTCGTTCCCGAACCGCCAGTCTTCCGTGGCGGAAAACCCGCGCCTTAAATTCACCTTCCTGTCCTTTTTACACCGGTTTTCCTGCCCAAAACCAGTCCGCCGCCAAAAAGGGGGCATCAGCCCCCGGCCCTGGTTTTCTACTCCACGATCCGTCCCCCCTCCATGCGCACGATGCGTTCGAAAAAGGTCATAAATATTTCGAGTTCCTCCCGCTCCCGGGTGGAAAGGAAAACCTCCCGGAAGTCCTCTCCGCAATAGGCATTGACCAGCAGCGTGGCGGCCGCCCCCGCCACCTCCATCAGCCTTGCGGCGGTCCCGGCATGGAGGTAAAGGGTGGCGTCGTTGATCACCAGGACCGGGTCCGGCGCGGCCCGATAGGACTCCAGAAGCGTCTCGATGCGCCACCGGTTGCCTTCGGCCAGGCTCAGCACCTCGGCGGTGTTTTGGCCCCGCAGCCGCGGCGCCGTGATGGAGGCGGTCAGATAGCGCAGGCGGGGATGATCGGAAAGGATCATCTTGCCCCCCACCCCCCGGTAGAGGTCGGGGGCGAAGTCGAGCACCGTCACCCGCTCTTCGCGCTTCGCCAGAACCTTTTCCACAAAGGCGCAGGCAAGGCGGGTCTTGCCCGATTTAACGCCGCCGATGACCAGGGTTCTTCTGCCCCAGAGGGGATCGAGGGAGAGGTTCATGGAGGGATCATTTCTTTGCCGGCCGGGTCAGGTGACCAATCCCAGCTTGGCCACGATGAAGCGCAGCGCCAAAAGAATGGTGACCAGCAGGGTCATTCCGGCAAGGAAATTGAGCGGCCAGCTATTTATATCTTCTCCGGCGATCTCCTTCCTGTTCAGCAGATAGAGGATGATGGCGAGGATCAAGGGGGTGCCGCACAATCCCAACGCCAGCATCAGGGGAAGCAGAAGAAAAAAGCCCCCCTTGAGAAAGGGGCCGAAGGCGACCAGGGTGCAGCTGACGATCACGGTCCAGATGAAACGTTTGTCCCGGTTGTTGTCGTAAAGGGGCCACTTCATCTTGTCGAGGATAAAATAAGTGCCGGCCAGAACCGTCGGTGACAGGGTCGAAAAAGCCGCTCCCCACAATCCCAGAAGAAAGATCGCCATGGCGCCGGAACCAAGCAGCGGCTTGAGGCTCAGGGCCGCGTCGGTGGCGGTGACCACCTTGATCTGGTTGGGGAAAAGGACCGCCGCGGCGACGAAAAAGATGAGAATGCTGTAAAGTCCGAAGGCGCCCCCCATAGACAGGGCGTTGTCGAGTTTGGCCAGCTTGAGATCGCCGCGGGTCCATTTCTTGGCGTTGCAGTTGTAGGTGTGCATGCCGATGATGGTGATGTGGACCGCCCCGCCCATGATGGCGGCCATCATCATCGCCGAATCCAGCCCGCCGGGGAGATTGGGAACCAACCCCGCGCCGATCTCCGGCCAGGAGAGATCGACGAAAGCCAGGGTGCCGAGAAAGGAACCGAGGATGATGACGATGAGCCCCTTGCACAGCATTTCGAAGCGGCGGTAGCCCCCCTGGATGAGGATGAAAGCAATGACGGCGGCGAAGAAGAAGCCCCAATAGGGGGTGTTGATCCCGGTCACCAGGGAGGTGACGCCGCACAGGGCATTCATCAGCACCAGCGCCGCCAGCCAGGTGGTCAGAACCGCATCCAGGGTCAGCACCCAGCTCCAGACCGGCCCCAAACGCCTCTCAGTGGTGGCGATGATGCCGCGCCCCTCGATGACACCGATCTTCACCGCCAAATGCTGGGCGGTGGCTCCAAAAAGAACGCTCAGCAGCACCACCCAGAGCAGCTTGTAGCCGTAGGTGGCGCCGGCGATGGAAAGGCTGGCCAGTGTAGCCGGGCCGCAGGCGTCAGCGGCGATGATCCAGGCCGGGCCCATTCTGCCGATCGTTTTGAAAAGTTTGGATTCATTTGGCACGGGGGATGGTAAACTCCGTTCCAGGAGAGAGGAAACCGAAACAGGCAACGCCTCCCCCTTGCCCGCGGGGAGAGGATCCCGTTCCACCAGATTGAGAAGCTAACAAAACCCGGGCGGGGGAAGCAACAAAATCCGCATTTCCTTGGAAAAAAGGGTCCGCGAGTATTTACCAGCATATTACACCATTCCTCTGTCGGTCCGCTGTTTCCCATGATTTTTTTTGACATCCCCCGCGGATTGGCCTACCCTAATTCAACCCTTTGAATTTGTTTGGTGTTTTTATGCTGGGACGGTCAGAAACAATGGGATGGAATGGAAGCCGCCTTTTCGCCGATATGTGACGGCGCAAGGCGGTTTTTTTGTTTGAGGGATTGCACCTTTATCCGCGCTATGTTGGGAGTCCAATCTTTCGGATTAATCGGTCGCCGCAGGGGGGAGGATCGTGTCACCTACGCCGGAACAGGAAGCCCGCCAGCAGATCGATGACCTGCTGCGAAAGGGAGGCTGGGAAGTCCAGGACATGGGCCAGGCCAACATCCATGCCGGGCGCGGCGTGGCCCTGCGCGAATTCCCTCTCAAGAGCGGCCATGGCGTTGCCGACTATCTGCTCTATGTCGACGGCCAAGCGGCCGGCGTCATTGAAGCCAAGAAGATCGGCACCACCCTGACCGGGGTCGAGATCCAGTCGGCCAGATATACCCAGGGATTGCCCGAGTTGCTTCCGGCCTGGTTCCGGCCGCTGCCGTTCTGTTACGAGTCGACCGGAGTGGTATCGCAATTCACCAACGGCCTGGACCCCGATCCCCGTTCCCGTTCGGTCTTTGCCTTTCACCGCCCAGAAACCTTGGCCGGCTGGCTGCAGGAAGCCGTCTCGGCCTTCGGGTTGACGGGGATTCCAAAAAAACTGGGCGATCTCGCCGTCGCCGCCGAGACCGTTCCGGCCTTCAACCTGCGCCGCCGTCTGAAAGGGATGCCGCCGCTCATCACCGCCGGGCTGTGGCCGCCCCAGATCAAGGCGATTACCCGCCTGGAACATTCCCTGGCCGACAACCGCCCAAGGGCGCTGATTCAGATGGCCACGGGCAGCGGCAAGACCTTCACCGCCGTCAACTTCATCTACCGCCTGATCAAGTTCGGCGGCGCCCGCCGGGTGCTGTTCCTGGTCGACCGCGCCAATCTCGGCCGCCAGACCTACAAAGAGTTTCAACAGTTCGATTCGCCGCACAGCCCGCATAGGTTCACCCAGGAGTACATTGTCCAGCACCTGCAGGGGAGCGCCATCGACACCACGGCCCGAGTCTGCATCGGCACCATCCAGCGGCTCTACTCCATTCTCCAGGGGAAGGAACTCGATCCCGAGGCCGACGAGATCTCCGGCGAGGGCCTGGCCGGACTGTTCAAGGAACCGGCTCCGGTCAGCTACAACCCTAAGTTTCCTCCCGAGACTTTCGATATCATCGTCACCGACGAGTGCCACCGCTCCATCTACAACCTGTGGCGCCAAGTGCTCGAATATTTCGACGCCTTCCTCATCGGCCTCACCGCCACCCC
>Ga0123328_1003289_pt1 | contig 13911 bp, 7 predicted proteins | sample BioC12SIPDNA_2_FD_89702 | JGI IMG/M metagenome (GOLD analysis project Ga0123328, IMG submission 89702) | Anaerobic biogas reactor microbial communites from Washington, USA - Biogas_R1_A C12 SIP DNA | ecosystem: Engineered > Bioreactor > Anaerobic > Unclassified | place: Washington, USA...
CGAAGGCGACCTTTCACTTCCCCGGCGGCCTGCGCGACTTCCTTGAGCGCCGCATCGAGGGCAAGACCCGCATCATCGACGACGTCTTTTCCGGCAAGGCCGGCAAGCCCGGCTCGCACGGCGCGGTCGAATGGGCCTTCGCCTGGTATATTGGCGACAGCTTCACCTCGTCCTACTGCAACACCGTGACGACGCCGGACGGCGGCACTCACGAGGCGGGCCTGCGCACCGCCCTGCTCCGTGGCTTAAAGAACTACGCCGATCTCGTGGGCAACAAACGCGCCTCGGTCATCACCTCAGAGGACGTTCTGGGTCATTGCGGGGCGATGCTCTCGGTGTTCATCCGTGAACCTGAATTCGTCGGCCAGACCAAGGACAAGCTCGCCTCGGGCGAAGCGACTCGCATCGTCGACAACGCCATCCGCGACGCCTTCGATCACTGGCTCACCGCTTCGCCGACGCAGGCCAACAAACTGCTCGAATGGACCATCGAGCGCGCCGAGGATCGCATCCGCCGCCGCAAGGAAAAGGAAGTCGACCGCAAGACCGCGACGCGAAAACTGCGCCTGCCCGGAAAGCTCGCCGATTGCAGCCAGTCGGCGGCTCAGGGCGCGGAACTGTTCATCGTCGAGGGCGACAGCGCGGGCGGATCGGCCAAGCAGGGCCGCGACCGGCGCTTCCAGGCGGTGCTCCCGCTGCGGGGCAAAGTGCTCAACGTGGAGCGCGCCCGCGAGGACAAGATGCTGGGGAACAACGAGATCCGCTCGCTGATCACCTGTCTGGGCGCGGGCTTTGGCCGCGACGACTTCGACGCGGCCAAGCTCCGCTACCACAAGATCATCATCATGACGGATGCCGACGTGGACGGGGCGCACATCCGCACCCTGCTCCTGACCTTCTTCTTCCGCCAGATGCCCGGCCTCATCCACCGCGGCCACCTGTACATCGCCCAGCCGCCCCTCTACCTCATCCGCAAGGGGAAGAAGTCGCGCTACGTGAACACCGAGACGGAGTTCGAGGAGTTCATTTTCGAGATGCTGAGCGACAGCGTCCGCGTGACGGTCAACGGGGATCCGGGCGGCCCGGCGGTGGAGGGCAAACAGCTTCTCCGCGCCCTGCGCGCCGCCATGGAGCGCGACCGAATGATCCAGCGCGTGCGCCGGCTCTTCGGCGTCACCCGCGAGGCCCTCGTCAAGGCCCTCGTCCTGCCGAGGGACAAGTATCTGCACCCCGAGAACCTTTCCCCGGCCGAGCTGCTGGACATCTTCGGGTCCGACCTGGAGATCATCAACACCCACGAGGTGCAGACGGAGCTTGAAGGGGCCAACGGAAACGGAAACGGGAACGGAAAGAAGCCCCGCAGCCATTTCATCCGCGGCAAACACCAGGTGGACCTCGCCTTCTTCAAGAGCCACGAGTTCTCCGCGCTCCTCACGGTGAGCGAGCCCATCACCCAGCTCGGCTCCGCGCCCTACTGCGTCGTCGGCGCGGACACGGACAAGGCGGGGGGGGTGCTGCTGGAGACCTCCGACCTCGTGGAGCTGCGGGGGTTTCTCATGGACCTGGGCCGCAGGGGCCTGCACGTGCAGCGCTACAAGGGCCTCGGCGAGATGAACCCCGACCAGCTTCAGGAGACCACCATGGACCCCGCGTCCCGCGTGCTGCTCCAGGTGAGCGCCGAGGACGAGGCGGTGGCGGACGACCTGTTCACCGTGCTCATGGGGGACCAGGTGGAGCCGCGCAAGGACTTCATCGAGAAGCACGCCCCCGAAGTGCAGAACCTGGACATCTGATCCGGCCCCCGGGCCGACAGCATAAGGCGTTTCAAGCATGACCACAGACCGCATCAAGCCCATGCCCATCGAGCAGGAGCTGAAGACCTCGTTCCTGGACTACTCGATGAGTGTCATCGTGAGCCGCGCCCTTCCGGACGTCCGCGACGGCATGAAGCCCGTGCACCGCCGCATTCTCTTCGCCATGCACGAGCTGGGCCTCCACAAGAACCGCGCCTTCCGCAAGTCCGCGGCCATCGTCGGCGAGACGATGGGAAAGTACCACCCCCACGGCGACTCCGCCATCTACGACACCCTCGTGCGCATGGCCCAGCCGTGGAGCCTGCGCTACCCGCTGGTGGACGGCCAGGGCAACTTCGGCTCCATAGACGGGGACAGCGCCGCGGCCATGCGCTACACCGAGTCGCGCATGGAGGCCATCACGGCGCTCATGATGGCCGACATCGAGAAGCAGACGGTGAACATGGCGGACAACTACGACGGCAGCCAGAAGGAGCCGACCGTCCTGCCGTCCGCCATCCCCAACCTGCTGGTGAACGGATCCTACGGCATCGCCGTGGGCATGGCCACGAGCTGCCCGCCCCACAACCTCACCGAGGTGTGCGACGCCGTCATCCACTTCATAGACCACCCCAGCGCGACGCCGGGCGACCTGATGCGCTTTGTCAAGGGGCCCGACTTCCCCACCGGCGGCATCATCTGCGGCGCCGAGGGCATCCGCGAGGCCTACCTCACGGGCCGCGGCCGCCTCACCGTGCGCGCCAAGGTCGCCGTCGAGGCGAAGAAGGACTCCGGCAAGGAGCGCCTGATCATCCAGGAGATCCCCTACCAGGTCAACAAGTCCAAGCTGATCGAGGACATCGCCGAGCTGGTGAAGTCCAAGACCGTCGAGGGCATCACCGACCTGCGCGACGAGTCGGACAAGGACGGGATGCGCGTGGTCATCGAGCTGCGCAAGGGCGAGGAGCCCGAGGTCATCCTGAACCAGCTCTACAAGCACACCCAGCTCCAGTCCACCGCCAGCGTGATCATGCTGGCCCTGGTCAACAACACCCCGCGCGTGCTCAACCTGCGCGAGATGATCTACTACTACGTCCAGCACCGCGCCGAGATCATCGAGCGGCGCACGCGCTTCGACCTGAGGCAGGCCGAGGACCGCGCCCACATCGTCGAGGGGCTCCTGCGCGCCATTGACCACATTGACGAGGTCATCGCCATCATCCGCGAAAGCCGGGACACCGACGACGCGCAGGCGCGGCTGATGGACCGGTTCGGGTTCAGCGTGGTGCAGGCCAACGCGATCCTCGCCATGCGGCTGCGCCGCCTGACGGGCCTGGAGCGCGAGGAGCTGGAGGCCGAGTTCCGGGCGCTCCAGGAGGAGATCGCGCGCCTGCGCCTGATCCTCTCCAGCGACAAGACCATCCTGGCCGAGGTGCGCCGCGAGATGGTGGAAATCCGGGACAAGTTCGGCGACGCCCGCCGCACCGCGATCCTCGACGAGCTCGGCGAGTTCCGCGTCGAGGACCTCATCGCCGACGACGTGATGGTGGTCACCGTGTCCAACCAGGGCTACATCAAGAGCCTGCCCATAGACACCTACCGCAAGCAGCGCCGCGGCGGCAAGGGCGTCGCGGGCATGGAGACGAAGGAGGAGGACTTCGTCAAGGACCTCTTCATCGCCTCGGCCCACCAGTACATGCTCTTTTTTACGACGAGGGGCCGCCTGCACTGGCGCAAGGTGCACGAGCTGCCCCGCGGCGGGCGCACGGCCAAGGGCCGCGCCATCGTCAACCTGCTGAGCCTGGGCGAGGGCGAGCGCGTGACCGCCTGCCTGCCCGTGCGGGACCTCAACGAGGAGGGCCGCTTCGTGTTCATGGTCACCCGCAAGGGGACGGTGAAGAAGACGGCGCTCAGGGCGTTCAGCAACCCGCGCGCCACCGGCATCATCGCCCTCGACCTGGACAAGGACGACGAGCTGTGGGAGGCGCAGCTCACCTCGGGCCACGACAACATCCTCATCGCCACCCGCAACGGCCTCGCCATCCGGTTCCCTGAGACCGATGTGCGGCCCATGGGCCGCAACGCCCGCGGCGTCATCGGCATCCGCCTGAAATCCGGCGACTTCGTCGTGGGCGTCTCCCTGGCGGACGACGACAAGACGGTGCTCTCCGTCACGGAGAACGGCTTTGGCAAGCGCACCTGCGTCGGCGAGTACAGCACGCACCACCGGGGCGGCCAGGGCGTCATCAACATCAAGACCGGCGGGCGCAACGGCCATGTGGTGAGCGTGGACACGGTGGACGACGACGACGAGCTCGTCATCATCTCCACCACGGGCGACGTGATCCGAACCTCCGTGAGGGACATCCGCACCGTCGGGCGCAACACCATGGGCGTCACCGTCAAGAGGGTGGCCCCGGGCGAGAAGGTCGCCTCCGTGGCGCGCGCGCTCGCGGAGACGAAGGAGGAGAAGGTCACCGAGTCGGCCCCCACCGAGGTGAATGTCGCCCCGGCGGAGCGCCCGGCACTGGACGCGGCGCCCTATGAGGAGGACGAGGGGGACGGGGAGGAGTAATCCCGGGGCTCAGTCCTCGAAGTTGCTGAAGACGGCCTCCGACCAGGCCACGGGCTTCCGCGGCGCGGGCGGGGTCACCTCCACGCCGAAGAGCTCCAGCAGGGTGCCCTCGGCGGTCTGCAGCTCGACCAGCGCCCGCTCGTACATGATGCGCGCCTGAAGCTCCTGCGTGCGCGCCGCCGTCAGGTCCTCCTGCACCCGGAGCACCTGGAAACTGGTCGTCACGCCCAGCCGCAGCCGCTTTTCCTCCGCGATCACGTTGGCCTCCTGCAGGCGCACCGCCTGCTTCGTGCTCTCGATGAGTATCTTGTTCGTCATCACGTTGCGCGCGGCGATGTGCACCGCCGCCATGAGCCCCAGCTCGCTCTGCCGCCGGCGGTCCTCCGCCTGCTGCTTCGATATCCTCGCCTTCAGGTGCTGGCCGCGCGCGGCGCGGTTGTTGATCGGGATCGAGCCCTCCACGCCGATGCTGTAGACGTCCTCCTGCTTCTTAAACACCCCCGAGACGGACTGGTAGAGAAAACGGTCCCGCCCGCCCTGGCCGTAGCTGGCCTTCACGTCCAGCTGGGGGAGCATGTCTTTCCGCGCGCGGTAAAGCTCCAAGTCCGCGTTTTCCAGCTCCAGGTCGCTCATGCGCATTTCCGGGCGCTTCTCCAGCGCCAGCTTCACGCTGCGGTCGAGGCCCTCCTCAAAGGCGCCGAAGTCGAAGCCCAGCCCGTCCTCCGGGTTCGGCCGGTCCGTCGGCACGATCATCACCTTGGAGAAGTGGTCCCCCTCCCGCATTCCGAGGGCCTGCTTGAGGATGTCCGCCGCGTCGTTGGCCCGCGAGGAGGCTGAGACCAGGTCGGACTGGCGCGCCGCCACCCCGGCCTTCGCCTGGAGCACCTCGATGTCCGCCGCCGTGCCGATCTCCCGCCGCGTCTCGTTGATCTTCAGCAGGCGCTCGGCGTTGCGCAGGGACTCCTCGCGCACGCGGACGGCGTCCACGGCCCCTGTGAGGTCCCAGTACGCCTTGATCACCTCGCTGACCGCCCGCAGGACCGTCAGGTGCAGCTGCGCCTCCGTGATCTCGCGGGCGTTCTTCGCCGCCTCGATGCGCACGGTGTTGTACTTGACGCCGAAGCCGCGCAGCAGCGGCTGGGTGAGTGTGACGGCGACCTGCGTGTTGTACTCGTTCTCCAGGCCGCCGAACGTGGTGGCCTGGCGGTCCATGATCGTCGTCACGGAGTACTGCGTGCCGTGCCGGAGCTTGCCCCCGATGCCGCCGGTGATGTTCATCCCCTTGGTCTCCAGGCTGCTGACCCCGCCGACGAAGGCGCGGATTTCCTGGCTCGCCAGGGACCCGGCCTCGGTGTAGTTGATCGAGCCCTGCAGCACCGGGTCAAACTCGCCCCCCGCGCTGTACACGTCGGCGTCGGCCTTCAGGGGCTCGGAGGAGGTCACAATGATGTCGGGGTTCTGGACGAGCGCCGTCTGCACCGCCTCCGCGAGGCTCATCTTGACCACCTCGCGGCCCGGCTGCGACTCCGCCGCCTGGCGCAGGGCCGACAGGTCAATCAGGTCAACCGAAATCTCCTCCTGGAGGGTCTTCCCCGAGCCCAGGCTGTCCTCGGCCTTGGGCAGGCCCTCCAGCACGCGCAGGCGCTCCGCCTCGCGGGCGGCTTCGGCCTCCGCCTCCGCGGCGGCGGCCTGCTCCGCCGCGACAATCGCGGCCGCCTGTTCCGCCTCGGCCGCCGCGACGGCCTCCGCCACATCCGCCGCCTCAACCTCCGTCACGGGTTCGGCGGCGTCCTGCGGCAGCGCCGCGGGCGCGGCCGCAAGGGCCAGCAGGGCCAGAACAAGCGTGTATGCGAGGGGGTTTCTTGCGCGCATGGGAACCGTTCTCCTGGAGTGTGCCGGTGTCCTCCGCCCCCGCGCAACACGATCCGCCAGCCTGCGGGATGCCGCGCCGTCGCTGTCCGGGGCTTCGGACACACGGCGGAAGTGTAGCGCGTCCCCGCCGGCCAGTCAAGCGAAGAGGGGAACGGCTATTCGTCCTGGGTGCGGAGGGTGGAGGGGTCTATGCCGGCCTGCTGCATGGCCTGCATCTCCATCTGGCGGACGCGCCCGACGAACAGGCGCTGAAGCTCCGCAAGGGCCTCGTCGAGTCCGGCGGACTCCTCCGGCGTGAGGTTGCCGGCGGTCTTCCCGCGCAGCATGAGCAGCAGCTCAAGGGAGAACCGCGCCTGGTCCAGATTCACCATCACCTGCTCGCCCTGCTGGCCCACGAAGCCGAGGGCGTACATGGTCTGCGTGGCGAGCATGGTCAGCAGCGCGTCGAAGTTGGCCTCGTAGGACTCTTCCTCCCCGGGATCCCCTTCGGGGGCCTCCGCAGGCGCGGGCGCCTCGCCGCCCTCCGCCGCCTCGGGCACGGCTGCGGAGGCCGCCGCCGCCGCCTGCGCCTCGGCCTCCAGCCGCTTTCGGGCCTCCTCCTTCTCCCGCTGGACGCGGGCCTTCCAATCTTCGTCAATAAAGATTTTCTGGTCGTCGTCGGACATGGGGCCTCCGGTTGCGAGACAAACCCCGGCCCCGCCGCGTCCGGATGCGGGCACGGCGGGACCGGGAAAAAATCACCGCACTACGGCGTCTTTACGCCGGAATTACTTGTTCTTGTGACGGTTCGACCGCGCGCGTTTTTTCCGCTTGTGCTTGTTGATCTTGCGCTTGCGAACTTTTCTTCCACCAGCCACGTCGTCTACCTCCAGCAGTTGATGCGGGCCGCGCCTGCGCGCGTCACCGCCGCCATTCTTCTCCCGGCACCGCGTAGGAAACCAGCTCGGAAGGCGCGAAATACAGCCCGACCTCCCGCGCCGCCGTCTCCACCGCGTCCGATGCGTGCACAAGGTTCTTCTGGTTGCTCAGGCCGAAATCCCCGCGGATCGTGCCGGGGTCCGCGGCGAGGCAGTTGGTCGCGCCGTTCATCCGGCGCACCTGGGCCACCGCGTCGCGCCCCTCCCACACCATCTGCACGGTGGGGCCGGACGTGATGAACGCGATCAGCTCCCCGTAAAACGGCTTGCCCGCGTGCTCCGCGTAATGCTTCTCCGCCTGCTCCCGCGAAAGCACCTGCATCTTGAGGGCAACCAGTTTGAGGCCTTTGGCCTCATACCGCCGGATGCACTCCCCCACCAGGCCGCGTCCGACGCCGTCGGGCTTGACCATGACAAAGGTGCGCTCCATGCCGATACCTCTCCTGCAAGACTTCTCGGGAATACGCGGACACGGCCCCCGCAGAAACACGGCCACCGCACCCGCAAGCGGCCGCTATCATAGCAAACACCCGCCGCGGCGCGCAAGACGAAGGAAGAGGGCGCGGCAAGCAGCGCCCCTGCAAGGGGATTCCCCGGTTTTTCTGCGTGTGCCCGGGGCATGGGCTGGTAGGGGCGCTGCTTGCCGCGCCCTCTTCCTTCACGGCATGAACGTCCGACTCAGCGGGTGACGGACATTGTTTCCATGACGGTGCGTATTTTACCGTGCCCCGGCACAACACACACGATCGCGTTCACTTCTTCCTCCGGCGACCCGGGTTCTCAGCGCGGCCCGCGAACCTGCCCAAGTCAAACGCCGCCGCCATTTCCTGCATTTTCCCCCGGATCTTTGACATAATGGGGCGGTGTCCCAACGCCCGCAGGATACCTTAACGCATGCGCGACAAACCCACACCCGCCGAAGTGCCGCCGTTCCTCGCCCTGGGGGGCGTGGGGGCGGGATATGTCCGGGTGAGTCCTGATGGGGCCTGGTCGCCTGTGGTGCCCCCGGGGGCGGGGGAGGGCGCGGACCCCGGGGAAATGCGCCATGGATTTCTGGCCCTTTCCGTGCGGGGCCGTTCCGGGCGCTATCTCCGCCGGCTGCGGTCCGAGGACACCCCCGCCGCCGGTCTTCCCCCGGCCCTGGCGAAAAACTGCTTCTCTTTCCGCAGCCTCTTTCCCCGGGGCGAGTTCCGCCTGAACGACCCCGTGTCCCCCGTGGAGCTGCGCTGGACGTGGTTCAGCCCCCTGGTCCCCTTCGACCACGACGCCTCGTGCATGCCCGCGGTTCTGCTGCGCCTGCACATCGGCAACGTCACGCGGGAGAAGCTCGACTGCGCGCTGGCGCTTAATGTCGAGACTCCGGTGCCCGACCCGGACCGTGCCCTGGCCGGCATCCAGCCGGTGACGGCGGACTATGCCGACGGGCTGCTCCCCACCGGCGAGGGGTTCCGGGATGCCGGCGACGAGGGCGCGGGCGCCCCGCCCCGCAACGCGCTCCTGTTCACCCCCGACGCGGACCCCGCCCGCGCCCACGACGGGCTGCACGCGTGCCTGGCGGCCCGTGCGCGAAAGGCCGCCGTCAGCACCGCCGTCTGGGATCCCGCCGCGGAGGGCGGTGCGGAGAAGGTCTGGGGCGCCTTTGCCGACACGGGCGTTTTCCCCCCCGGCGTGCGGGGCGGCGAGGGCCGCTGCGGCGCCCTGTCCTGCCGCTTCGACCTCAAGCCCGGCGAGGAGACGGTGGTCTGGTTTGTCCACACCTGGCACGTCAACACGGCGGGACCCGGCGGCGGCGCGCCCTGCTACGCGCGGCTCTGGCGCAACGCGCTGGAAACGGCGCGCCACGCCCTGCGCCACGCGGACTACTTCCACAAGGCGGTGACGGACTGGCATCTCCGCTTCTTCGAGGGGGCCCTGTCCCCCTGGCTCACCAAGGCCCTCGCCGAAAGCGTCCGATGGTTCGTTGTGCGGGGCGGCCTCTCCGCGGCCGAGACCTTCTCCTGGTCCGACGACCAGCGGCCCGAGGCCGAGCCCGGCCCGGAAACGGCCTTTCTGCGCTCGTATCCCCTCGCCCTGTTCCTGCCGCGCTTCGAGGCGGCGACCCTGGCCCAGCGGCTGCGCGCGGCCGCCCCGGACCGCCGGCCCGACATTCGGGCGGCCGCCTCCCCGCTGCTGTCCGCTTGGCGCGACTACCTGATGACGGGCAATCTGGCCCACCTCCAGGAACTGTGGCCCTCCCTGTCCAAGCTGCTCGACGGCGCGCTCGCCCGCGCCGGGGAGCAGTGCGCCGGGCTCAACGGCAAGGAGTGCGGCGTGTGGATGGCCGCCCTGCGCGCGGGCGCGCACATCGCCGAGGCCCTGCGCGACGCCGCGCGCCTGCGCGCCCTGCTGGACGCCTGCACCCGCGTGCGCACCCATTTTGAAACTTCCTACTGGGACGAGGCGCAGGGCGCCTACCGCGAGGAGGGCGCCGAGCCCCGCAACGCGGCCGACGTGCTCCGCGGCCCCTGGACCGCCATGATCCTGCGCATGGACGACATCGTGCAGCCCGACCGGGTGGCCCGTTCCGTCGCGGCGCTGCGCGCCCTGCCGGCGGGGGTCCGCCTCAGCCAGCGCGCCCTCGTCAGCCTCGCCTGCATGGAGCGCCTGTGCGCGGACGACGGTCCCAAGAAGGGGCACTGGGCGCGCCGGCTCATGGAGTCGGTGCAGTCTGCGGCCGTGCAGGACCCGCGCCTGTTCTGGCCCTTCTTTCTGGTGGACGGCGGGCTGCTTTACGCCGCCCCCTTCCAGCGGCTGCATCTCTTCCCCACGGCGTCGGAGACGCCCGGCGCCGAGACGAAAACCGAGGTCATGACCCCCCTGTGCTTCGGACGCCTGGCCTTCTCCGAGACCGGCGCGGGGCGGAAATACGCCGCCACGCTGAAGGTCGCCCTGGACAGCCCCCAGATGGTCCGGGAGATGGTCGTGCGCGTCCCCGCCGGACTGCCCGCCGTCACGGCGGAATGCCTCCTTTACGGCGACGCCCTGGCCTGCGCCGTCGCGGTGCGCGGAGAGGACGCCCGCCGCGAGGCGGTGATCACCCTGCGCCATCCGCTCCAGCTCGCGGGCGAGCTGTGCGTGCGTCTGCGCGGCGTTGAGCCGCCCGAGGCGCCGGAGGCCACGGGACGGCTTTGGCGGCGCAGGACATGAGGCTCTACGGGCTCACCGGCGGCATCGGTGCCGGCAAGTCGGAGGCCGCCCGCCTCCTCGCCGCGCGCGGCGTGCCCGTCCTTGACGCCGACCGCATCGGCCACGAGGTGCTGCTGCCGGGCGGCCCCGCTTTTGCCCCCGTGGTGGCGGCTTTCGGCCCCGGCATCCTCGGCCCCGGCGGCGCCGTGGACCGCGACCGGCTGGCCCGGGTGGTCTTCGCCGACCCGGACGCCCTGCGGCGGCTTAACGCCCTCACGCACCCGGAGATCTTCCGGGAGATCGCCCGGCGTGCCGCGGACTTCGCGGCGGACGGAGCGGAGGTCTGCGTGGTGGAGGCGGCCCTGCTCGGCGAGGACGGCCGCACGCCGCCCATGCTCTCCGGGCTGATCCTGGTCTCCGCCCCGGTGGATCTGCGCGTGCGGCGTCTCGCCGCGGCGCGCGGCATGGCGGAGGACGAGGCCCGCCGCCGGATCGCCGCCCAGTCCGACCCCGAATCGAAACGGGCCTTTGCGGTCCGCGTGCTTGACAACGGCGGCGACCTGGAACACCTCCAACACCAGACCGACCGGCTCGCGGAGGAGTTGCTCGCCGGGCCGCTTCCAGCAAAGTAATGGCTGGGAAGTCATGCCGAAGCATTGAGGTGGCACGGGCTTCCAGCCCGTGTCGGGGTTTGGGCATGGACCGAAGAACATGGGCAAGATGCCCATGTCCCCTCAGAAGAGAGGGCTTTTCTGCCGCAACCGCAGAGTCCTCTTGGAGACAAATGATGATGCTGTCCGCGCGACTGTTTCTGTGCGCAACGTTCCTGTTGTCTTTCACCGCCGAAGCGGTGATGATTCGTCGCCTTCGCTACAAACCTGACCCGCCCATCGCGGTGGACGGCGACCTGGGCGACTGGGGCGCCGTGTCCCGTGCGTGGACCCCGGCGGAGGGGGTGACCGCCCGCGCCGCGTGGCGCGAGGAGTTTCTGTTCATCGCCGTCGAGGCGAAGGGGGGGCCGCGCGCTGTGTCGCTGGCCGTGGGCCCGGAGGGTTCCGCCGCCCCACTGGCGCAAACGTTGACCCCGGAGAACGCCGGGGCCGCGCGCGCCGTGTGGAAGGACACGGCGGACGGCTGGGTCATGGAGGCCGCCGTGCCCTTCGCGGCGCTGGGCATGGGGAAGGTCTCCGCGGGCAGCGCGCTGGCCTTCGGGCTGGCGGTGGGGGAGACCCGCGTGGAACCCACCATCGCGGACCTCGTCGGGGCGGACGGCAAAGTCCCGGAGGAGCCGCCGGTGGCGGAGCTGTTCCCGGACCTGCGCCTGGCTCCGGGCGAAAAGCGGGAGTTCCCCTTCAACGCACCGCCCTGTCCGGAGGGGAAGATCGCCGTGCTCTCGCTGCTGGCGCGGCAGGAGTTCGACCAGGTGGCGGGCTACGCCGCCGTGCTCCGCCTCACGGTGAACGGGCAGAACGCGGGCGGCGACCGCCTCGTGAACAAGCCCCCCCGCATCAAGGCGCGCAGCGGCGACCTCTACTCCATGGCGGCCGGGGAGTCGCTGTCGGTCTACTACAGCCCCGACTTCACCAGCCCCGACACGCACCCGTACTACGGCCCCGTGGACCCCGTCAAGGTGTGCTTCATTGAAGTGGACGTCACGAACCTGCTCGCGCCGGGGGCGAACACCCTCGTCGTGGAGCAGTCGTCCCCGCAGAACCCCTGCGCGCTGGTTATGGCCGGCGCGAAACTCCGGTTCACCGCGCCGCCGCCCCCGCCCAGGCCCAAGGCGGGCCCGCCGCAGGGCCCCCTGGCGCGCATCGCGCCGAAGCCCGCCAAGACGGCGTTCCAGGCCGTGGAGCATAGCGACCACGCGCTGGAGGTGACGGTGAACGGCCAGACCTTCCAGGTCGAGAGCCGCTTCTCCACGCCCAAGCCGGAATGGGTGACGGGCGAGAACGCCTTCTTCCGCCGGGAGCGCGCGGTTGAGGTGACGGACGAGGCGGTGGTCGTGCGCGACACGTTCACCAACCTGACCGGCGAAAACCTCCCGCTCATGCGGCGCAACGAGATCGTCCTGGGCGGGCGGCTGGCGAAACTCTGGCTCGCCGGGCTGGAGCGCGCCGACCGGTCCGGGTCCAGCGCGAACCCCGCCAACCCCACCACCTATGCCGCCGTGGAGGCGGCGGGCGTCGGCCTGCTGCCCCTCGACGACGTCGCCCGCATCCACGTGGGCAACGCCGCCGCCGACGGGACGGTCGCCCTTTCGGACACCCAGCTCGTGCTGGCCCCCGGCGCGGTCTACACCGCCGAGTGGGCCGTCATCCCCACGGCGACCTCCGACTACTGGGCCTTCCTCAACGCCGCCCGGCGGCTCTGCGGCGCGAACTTCACGGTGGACGGCGGCTTCGCCTTCCTCCGCGCCGACCCGCTCACCGACGCCTGGACCGATGCGGAGATCGCCGACTTCCTCCGCTTCAAGGGCGTGAAGTACGCCAGCGCGTCCATCAACTACCCCCTGTACAAGGGGCGCTATCCCCACGGCACCGCGTTCCAGCAGATCACGCTGGACAACTACAAGAACTCCTTCGCCCGGTGGAAGGGGCTCGTGCCCGAGATCAAGACGCTCGTCTACTTCCACTGCTTCATTGACGTCATGGACGAGTCGCCGGAAACCTACGCCGACGCCCGGCTCATCCAGTCCGACGGCACCCACGCCGACTACGGCGCGCCCCACGACCGCATCTACCTCCCCACGCGCGAGAACGCCTACGGCGCCGCCGTCGCCAAAAACGTGGACCTCATCCTCGACGACATCCGCGCCGACGGCGTCTACTGGGACGAGCACGAGTACAGCCGCGTCCACTACCACTACGACGCGCCGTGGGACGGCTGGTCCGGCGACATCCACCCCGAGACCCTCGCCCTGACCCGGCTCAAGTCCTCCGTCACCCTGCTCTCCGAGCCGTGGCGGCTCGACCTCGCGCGCAAAATCCTCGCGCGCGGCCCCCTCATCGGCAACGGCCCCCCCTTCACCCGCGCCATGGCCGCCCTGAAATTCCCCTGCTTCGTCGAGACCGGCAGCATCACCAACTGCGCGCAGGCGCACCTTTACTCGCCCATCGCCCTCGGCGACCACCTCACCGAGCGCTCCGAGACCGACGCCTACCGCACCCTGCTCGCCGCCCTCGACTTCGGCTGCGTCTACCACTGGTACAACGACGTCACCGTCCGGCCCACGCACCCCCACATCACGGGCCGCATGTATCCCTTCACGCCCGTCGAGCTCCACGCGGGCTACGTCATCGGCGAAGAGCGCATCCTCACCAAGACCAGCGGCCTCTTCGGCTGGGGCGACCGCTCCCAGCACGAGGTCCACGTCTACGACGACACGGGCCGCGAAGTCCCCGAATTCACCGCCCCCCACACCGAAGAAGACGGCGCCACCTGGACCGAACTCCGCCTCCCCGAAGACTGGTCCGCCGCCATCGTGCGTCGAGAACCCTGACCCGCCGCAAAGAAAGGGAGACGGCCCCCCGCGCAAGAGATTGCCGCGTCGGCCGGGGCGGCCTCCTGCCAAGAAAGCAGGTCTACC
>Ga0123328_1003292_pt1 | contig 13907 bp, 14 predicted proteins | sample BioC12SIPDNA_2_FD_89702 | JGI IMG/M metagenome (GOLD analysis project Ga0123328, IMG submission 89702) | Anaerobic biogas reactor microbial communites from Washington, USA - Biogas_R1_A C12 SIP DNA | ecosystem: Engineered > Bioreactor > Anaerobic > Unclassified | place: Washington, USA...
CCCCTCGGCAGTCAGGCGTCGCCGCACTTCAGTATCGGTGGCGAGCAGCAGAAGGAGCCAGTTCTGGCTCTTTTCCGCCAGTTTGTCGCCGCGGCGGAAGCGGACCATGTCCCCGGCTTCTTGCTCTTTTGTCGCCGGCTTTCTGCGTTTATCAACCACGGCGGCCGTGCCGCCGCGGGCGGTCAGGATGACCGGGTCTATGCCGGTTTTTCGGGCCAGTTCCTGCAGATAGAGCTCCTTTTCGATAGGACTGGGCAGCAGGTTCAGCTTGGCCACGATCGCGGCGGCGGCCCGTGCCGTTCCCTCGTGGCCGGAACCCTGGTCGCGCAGGGTCTTGTCCATGAAAACCTCGAAAACCGGTCGTGCCTGACGCAGGCGCCGGGTGAATTCGTCGCCGCCTCTTTTGCGCAGGAAGGAGTCGGGATCCTCGCCGCCGTCGAGGGTGATCACGGACGCGGCGAGGCCTTCCTTGAGGATCTCTTCCATCGCCCGGAAGGTGGCTTTTTCCCCCGCCGCATCCTGGTCAAAGAGAAGCAGCACTTTTTTGCTCAAACGGCGCAGCAGGACGGCATGTTCCCCGGTAAGGGCCGTGCCGCAGGTTGCCAGGACGTTTTCCATGCCGGCCCGGGAAACGGCCAGAAGATCGAAGTAGCCCTCAACAAGAATGGCTTCGCCGCTGCGGCGGATGGCGTCCTGGGCCTGGTAGAGGCCGTAGAAGGTCTGGCATTTCCGATACACGGGCGATTCCGGGGAATTGAGGTATTTGGGGCCGTGGTCGTCGAGGGCCCGCCCGGCCAGGGCAACGACCTCGTTTTTACCGTTAATGATCGGAAAAATAAGCCGGTTACGAAAAAAGTCGAAATCCTCCGGCCGGTTGTTGGCGGCCCGGATAAGGCCGAGCTGGCGGCCCGCCGCGGGATCGAAGCCCTTGGCGTGCAGATGGGTGGTCAGGCCGTTCCACCTCTCCGGGGCGTAACCGAGGCGGAAGCGGCCGACGGTTTCCTCTCCGAAGCCGCGCTGGCGAAGGTAATCGAGTCCCTTTTTGCCATCTTCCGTCGCCACCAGGGTGTGGTGGTAGAAATCGGCGGCCACCTCGTTGATTCGCAGCAGCAGTTCGCGCCGTCGTCGCTGCTCTTCCTCGGCCGGGGAGGGGAGGCGTTCCTCCACTTCGATACCGAAACGCCGTCCCAGTTCCCGGGCCGCCTGGATGAAGGTGAGGCCCTCCATCTTCATCAGGAAAGAGAAAACATCGCCGCCGGCGCCGCAACCGAAGCAGTGGAAAAACTGCCGGTTCGGGTTGACGTTGAAGGAGGGGGTTTTTTCTGCATGGAACGGACAGAGTCCATGAAAGTTGCCGCCCACCCTCTTCAGATCCAGATAGGAGGAAATCACCTCCACGATATCGGCTCGGTCGCGGATTTCACCGATTTTTTCTTCGCTGATCACTGGTCCACCTATCCCGCGAAGCGGATGATGGTCACGTTATCCCCGCCATGGGCGGGATCGGCGCTGTAAAAGCTCTTTACCTCCCGCTCCCTGCCAAGATAATCACGAATCGCCCGCCGTAACACCCCCTCCCCGCTGCCGTGGACGACGCTGACCTCTTCCAGGCCATGGAGCAGGGCGTCGTCGAGGAAACGCTGCAACTGGGGGATGGCATCGTCGACCCGCTGGCCGACCAGTTTCAGTTCGGTGCTGAAGGTCTCCCGCGTCACCCGGCTGCGCACCCGTTTTTCCCCGGAGCGGCGGCTGGTCCGGGGCTTTCCGCCCCGTTCCAGGCGATTCAAGGGAAGCCGCAGGCGTTTGCCGTGGAGGGTGAGTTCCACCTCTTCCCCATGGAGACCGACCACTTCGGCTTCCTGGTCGAGGCCGCGAATCCGCAACAGCTGGCCGGGACGGATTTCCTCCGGGGCGGGCCCCGGCAAGGGTTTACTGATCGCCGGTTCTTCCAAACCCTTGCGCAGAGCGTTGAGCTCACCCTTGAGAGCGGCCTGGCGGCGGGTGTCGGGGTGGTCGGCAGCGGCCGCGACGAGAAGCCGTTTCAGTTCCTTTTCCGTCTCCCTCACCCGTTTGCGACCCTCATTGAGCAAGCGGGCGAGGAGTTCCTCTTTCTCCCTTTCCAGTTGTTCCACGAGAAGGCGGGAACGTTCCCGGTTCCGTTGTGCTTCTTCCCGGTCGGCGTGCATTGCCGCCGCCTGCCGCTCCATCTCCCAGCGCTTCTGGTTCAACGCCGCCACCAGATCGAAGCCGGCTCGCTCTTCCTGGCCCAGATAACCGGCCGCCTTGGCCAGAACTTCCCTCGGCAGACCGAGAAGGCGGGCGATGGAAAAGGCGTTGCTGGCTCCGGGCAGACCGTAGTGAAGCCGATAGGTCGGCTGCAGCGTCGCGGCGTCGAATTCGACGGCGGCATTTTCCACCCCTTCGTTCAAAAAGGCGTAACTTTTCAGCAGATTCAGGTGGGTGGAAAGGATCACCTTGGCCTTTTGGGCGCGCAAGCCGTCGAGAAAAGCCATGGCCAGGGCACCGCCCTCGCTGGGGTCGGTGCCGGTGCCGGCCTCGTCCAGAAGGACCAGCGAATCTTCCCCCGCCTCTTCCATAATCCACTTCATGCGCTGCAGGTGCCCGGAGAAGGTGGACAGGTTAGCCTCGATACTCTGTTCATCGCCGATATCGGCGAAGATTTTCGGGAAAAGAAAGAGCCGGCTGTCCGCCGAGCAGGGGATGAACAGTCCGGAGCGGGCCATCAGCAGCAACAGACCAGCGGTTTTGAGGGCCACGGATTTACCGCCGGTGTTGGGGCCGCTTATGATAAGTGTATCGTTCTTTTCTCCGAGAAAAAGGTCGATGGGCACCGGCGGGTTCGGCCGCGGCACGCCATCGGCGCTGAACAGGAGCAGGGGATGGCGGGCCTGACGCAGTTCCAGCAGCGGTTTTTCGGTCAAGGCCGGCGCGGTGCCGCCGCAGGCGGCGGCGAAGCGCGCCGCGGCGGCCACCAGGTCGAGGTCGGCCAGGGTCTCCTGGTTGCTGCGCAGCACCGGCAGCTGTTCCCGCAACTTTTCCGTCAACTCGCGCAGGATCCGCTCCTCCTCCCGCTTCTCCTGGCGGAGAAGGGACTGCAGGCGGTTGTTGTCGTCGAGGACGAAGGCCGGTTCGATGAACAGGGTCTGGCCGCTGGCCGATTCATCGTGGACAAAGCCCTTCACCCGGCCCCGATGATCGGCGCGGACGGGAATGACATAGCGGCCGTTGCGTTGGGTCACATAACGCTCCTGGAAGGCCTGGGCCAGGGCGTCGGCATTCAGCAGTGCCTCCAGGCGGGCGCGGATGCGTTCGCGCAGGCCGCGCGCCTCCCCGCGGATTTGCTGAAGCTCAAAGGAGGCGCCGTCGACGATGTCCCCCCGCAGATCGATGCAGCGGCGGATCGCTTTGCTCACCTCGGGCAGGCGAACCAGCCTTTCTCCCAACTCCCGCAGGGCGCTGACCTCCCGCTCCAGGAGAAAACTTCGGCAGTTGTGGGCCGCTTCCACGGCCGCCGCCACTTTCAAAAAAGTCTCGGCGAGGAGCACATTCCCGGCAATACGCAGTTCCTGAAAAATGGGCTGAAGCTCGGCGGCTCCGTGGAGGGGAAGCGACTCCCCACGCTCCAATAGGGCCGTCATCTCGGCAATACGCTGGTGACTCTGGCGCACGGCACCGATCTGCTCCAGAGGAGAAAGGTGGAGAGCCCTTTCCCCGCCCAGCTCGGTGAGCGCGTAACGGGAGAGAAGCTGGCGGATTTTGGGATATTCGAGAACCCGCAGGGATTCGTCGATCATTTTTGGGGAACCTGTTTTGGTTGTTGGCGAAAGCCTTCCTTCTCGGCAAAGATGCGGCGGCTGGTGTCCAATGCCTGCTGCCCTAATTCGATGAAGGGCGGGGCCAACTGGGAATTCTTGAGAAGAGGCTGGAGGAAACGGGGCGCCTCTCCCAGGGTGGCCACGAACAGGGCGATGGCGATCAGCAGAACCCCTTCACCCAGGCCGAAAACCGCCCCCGCCACGCGGTTGAAACCGCCGAGAAAGATAAGTTTAACGAACTTGGAGAGAAGAAAGCCCAAAACCCCGAAAAAAATCACCGTGAGCAGAAACAGCAGCAGAAAAGAAGCGATATTGGCCAAAGTCGGCGGAAGGCGGAACGACTCGGTCAGGACCTGGCCCAGAGGCTCATGGAAACTGAAAGCCAGGAAGCCGCCGATGAACAGCCCGGCCAGGGAGCAGATCTCCCGCAACAGGCCGCGCCACGCCCCTTTGAGGAGGAAGATCCCCAAAATGACCAGAATGGCGATATCGAGAGGGTTCATGATGGTTCCTTTGCCGACGGGTCGCGGCTGTTCTTTTCTTCCAGGCCGGAGGTGCCGAAGCGGCGCCGCAACTCCCCGCAGACGGCCTCCCAGGGGATGTCGTAATAGCCGAGCAGAACGAGAAGATGGAAGAGGAGGTCCGCCGCCTCATGGACGATTTCTTCCCTTTTTCCTCCCTTGCCGGCGATGGCGGTTTCCGTCGCTTCTTCGCCGACCTTGGCCAGGATCCTGTCCAATCCCCTGGCGAAAAGGGAAGACACGTAGGAGTCGGAAGAGGGCTGCCTTTTCCGCTCGCGGATGACAGCTTCGAGACAGGCAAAGACATCTTCCTGGGTCTTAATCTGGTGCTGTGCTGCGGCCATGAGGGAACCTGCTGTCACAGTCGTACCGGCACGTTGCACCGTTTCAGGTATTCCTTGCACTCGCGGATGGTGTACGTGCCGAAATGGAAGATGCTGGCGGCCAGGGCGGCGCTGGCGCGAGCCTCCACCAGCCCCTCGCGGATATGCTCGAGGGTGCCCACACCGCCGGAAGCGATGACCGGGATGCCCACCGCGTCGCTGACGGTGCGGGTCAGTTCGATGTCGTAGCCGTCTTTGGTACCGTCCCGATCCATGGAGGTCAGAAGGATTTCCCCGGCGCCGAACTCTTCCATTTTCCGTGCCCACTGCAAAGCGTCGATCCCGGTCGGGGTGCGGCCGCCGTGGGTATAGATCTCCCAGCGCGGCGTTTCGGCTCCCGGCACCCGCCGGGCGTCGAGGGCGACGACAATGCACTGGGAGCCGAAGCGCCGCGCCGCCTCGCGGACGAAATCCGGCCGGCGTACCGCTGCGGTGTTGATGGAGACCTTGTCCGCTCCGGCGTTGAGCAGGTTGCGGATGTCGGCGGTGTCGCGAATGCCGCCGCCCACGGTCAAGGGCATGAAGACCCGTTCGGCGGTGCGCGCCACCACGTCGAGAATGATGGTGCGCTTGTCGCTGGAGGCGGTTATGTCGAGGAAGGTCAGTTCATCCGCCCCTTGGGCGTCGTAGGCCTCGGCCGCTGCCACCGGGTCGCCGGCGTCCCGCAGTTCCATAAAGCGGACGCCCTTCACCACCCGGCCGTTTTTTACATCCAGACAGGGAATGATCCGTTTCGTCAGCATGGTCGGTGTTTTTTTTCACTCCTTTGCGCCGCGGATCCCCTTGGCCAGAGCGACGGCTTGGCGCAGATCCAGCGCTCCGGAATAGAGGGCCTTGCCGGTGATCACTCCGGTCACCCCGAACCTCTCGATGGTCAGCAGGTTTTCGATGTCCTGCAAGGAGGATACCCCTCCCGAGGCGATCACCGGAACGGAAACCGCATCGGCTAGTTCCCGGGTGGCGTCGATGTTGGGACCGGTCAGCATGCCGTCGCGGGCGATATCGGTGTAGATTATCGCCTCAACGCCGAAACCTTCCATGCGCACGGCCAGATCCACGGCTTTGGTGTCGGTGACCTTTTGCCAGCCGTGAATGGCGACAAAGCCGTTTTTGGCGTCGATGCCGACAACGATCCGTCCGGGAAAAAGCCGACAGGCATCTTTTACGAATTGGGGGTTTTTCTGCGCCACCGAGCCGAGAACGACCCGTTCGATCCCCAATTGCAGATAGCTGTCGATGGTGACCAGGTCGCGGATGCCCCCGCCCAGTTCGACAGGGATGCCGACCGTCTGGACAATGGCGCGGATGGCATTGCGGTTGCGCGGGGAGCCGGCGAAAGCCCCGTCGAGGTCGACGATGTGCAGCATTTCACCGCCCTGTTCCTGCCAGGTGCGGGCCTGGGCGGCGGGGTCGTCGCTGTAGACCGTGTCCCGCTCCATGATCCCCTGCTCGAGGCGGACGCAGCGTCCTTCCTTGAGGTCGATGGCCGGGATTATGATCATTTCATTCCTCCGAAGTTATTGAGAATCTTCAATCCCACCTGCTGGCTTTTTTCCGGATGGAACTGGCAGGCGGTAATGTTGTCCTTGCAGATGCTGGAGCAAAAAACGAGCCCATAATCGGTGGTGGCGGCGACCACCGCTTCCTCTTCCGGAATCACATGGTAGGAATGGACAAAATAGACGAAGGAGCCTTCCTCCACGCCGTGGAAAAGGGGCGAAGGAGCGCACAGATGCAGGCGGTTCCAACCCATGTGGGGCACCTTCAGTTCCACGCCGTCCGCGGTTGTCTCTTGGCGAAAACGGATCACCCGCCCCGGCAGAATGCCAAGTCCCCGGTGGCGGCCGAATTCCTCGCTCTCGGCGAAGAGCAGTTGCATGCCGAGGCAGATGCCCAGAAAAGGGCGGCCGGCTTCGATGTGGCGGAGGATCGGTTCGACGAACCCTCCTTCGACGAGGCGGCCCATGCAGTCCCTGAAGGCTCCCACCCCCGGCAGAATGAGGCGGTCGGCGCGGCGGACGATGTCCGGGTCAGCGCTGACGCAAACAGGGAAACCGAGACGTTCGAGTGCTTTTTGCACGCTGCGCAGATTGCCCATGCCGTAGTCGATGATGACGATCATGGGGTCACAGCTTCCCCTTGGTGGAGAGCACACCGATGATGCGGGGATCGATGTCGACGGCCTCGTCGAGGGTGCGGGCGAAAGCCTTGAAGATCGCCTCGATGGCGTGATGGGTGTTGGCCCCGCAGAGCAGATGGATGTGCAAAGTGGCGCCGGCGTTGTTGACGAAGGCGGTGAAGAATTCCTTGACCAGCTCGGTGTCGAAGCTTCCCACCTTGGCCTTGGGAAGATCGACGTCGAAGACCAGGCAGGGGCGGCCGCAGAAGTCGACAGCCACGGCGGCCAGAGACTCATCCATGGGAATGGTCTTGGCGCCGTAGCGGCGGATGCCCTGTTTGTCTCCCAGGGCCTCGCGGAAGGCGAGACCGAGAACGATCCCCACGTCCTCGACGGTATGGTGATCGTCGATCTCCACATCCCCCTGGGCACGCAGTTTCAGATCGAAAAAGCCGTGGCGGGCCACCTGCTCCAGCATGTGATTGAAAAAGGGCACCGGAGTCTGTACGGAGCTCTGTCCGCCGCCGTCCAGTTCCAATTCCAAAAAGATATCGGTCTCGGCAGTTTTCCGTTCGATTTGGGCCTTACGGGACATGAACCGGTTCCTTCCTTTCAGCGTTTGCTCTTTTTGCCGAGCCGCAAGGCAACGGTGCGGGCGTGGGCCTCGAGACCCTCCAGGTTGCACAGGTGGATGACCTCCTCACCGAGGCGCTCAAGCCCTTTGCGGCTGATGTTGATGATGCTCGAATGTTTTACGTAGTCGTCGACGCACAGGGGCGAATGGAAGCGGGCCGTCCCTCCCGTCGGCAGGGTGTGGTTGGGGCCGGCCAAATAGTCGCCCATCGCCTCGGGTGTGTAGTGCCCCATGAAGATGGCGCCGGCGTGCTTGATCAGCGGCAGCAGCTCGAAGGGGTTGTCCACCGCCAGCTCCAGATGCTCGGGGGCGATGCGGTTGCTGAAAGCCACCGCTTCCTCCATGTTTCTGGCTACGATGATGGCCGAGTAGTTCTTAAGGGCTTTGGCGGTGATCTCCTTGCGCAATAATTGCGGGAGCTGTTTCTCCAACTCGCCGAGAACCTTTTCGGCCATCTTCTGGGAGGTGGTCACGAGCACGGAAGAGGCCATTTCATCATGTTCCGCCTGGGACATCAGATCGGCGGCGAGATGGGCCGGATTGCCGCTGCCGTCGTTGAGGATGAGGATTTCGCTCGGCCCGGCGATCATGTCGATATCGACCTGGCCGAAGACCTGCCCTTTGGCGATGGCCACATAAATGTTGCCGGGGCCGACGATCTTGTCCACCCGCGGCACGGTGGCGGTGCCGTAGGCCATGGCGGCGATGGCCTGGGCGCCGCCAATTTTGAAGATACGGTCGACGCCGCAGATATCGGCGGCCACCAGCACATAAGGGTTGATCTCGCCGCGAGGCATTGGCACCGCCATGACGATCTCTTCGACGCCGGCCACCTGGGCCGGGCAGGCGCACATGATCACCGAGGAAGGGTAGGCGGCTTTGCCGCCGGGAACGTAGAGACCGACCCGCTCCATGGGGGTGACCTTGCTGCCCACCAGAACATCCTCCTCTTCCGTGGAGATCCAGGTCTCCTTTTTCTGTTTTTCGTGGAAGGTGAAGACCCGTTCCGCAGCCAATTCCAGGCATTCGATGTCGCGGTCGGTCACTTTCTGGTAGGCCTCTTCCATTTCTTTATCGGAAACCTCCAGGGTTTCCGGGGTCAGCTCCAACTGGTCGAATTTCTTGGTCAGTTCGATGACCGCCTGGTCCCCCTGATGGCGCACCGCTTCGATGATGCCGCGCACCGTGTCGATTACTTCGGCCTGGGCGGTTTCTCCCCGGTTGACGATCCGCGAGAGAGCTTCCTCGAAAAGGGCGTCATCGAATCGCAACATCTGGATTATGGACATTTTTTCCTCCTGCTGTGAGGTGATAAGGTGGTCGTTTATTCGGGGACGCGCACGATGTCGGCGCCCAGCCGGCGAAGCTTCTCTTCAAGGCGTTCATAGCCCCGGTCGAGATGGTAGATGCGTTTGACCTCGGTGGTGTTTTCCGCCGCCAGGCCGCAAAGGACGAGGGAGGCACTGGCCCGCAGGTCAGTGGCCATGACCGGGGCTCCAAGCAGCTTCTTGACCCCCTTGATGATGGCGGTATTGCCGTCGATGGTGATGTCGGCACCCAGCCGCTGCATCTCGCAGACATGCATGAAGCGGTTTTCGAAGACGTTTTCGGTGATGACGCTGGCTCCTTTGGCCAGGGTCATCAGGGCCATGAACTGGGCCTGCATGTCGGTGGGGAAGCCGGGATAGGGGAGGGTGAGGATGTCGACCGCTTCTATGCGGCGCGGTCTGCGGACGCGGACGGTCTCCGCCTCATAAGTGATTTCCGTGCCTGCATCCTGCAGTTTGCCGATCAGGGATTTGAGATGTTGCGGAATCATTCCCTGGATGCGCACGTCGCCGCCGGTCATGGCGGCGGCGACCATCAACGTGCCGGCCTCGATGCGGTCGGGCATCACCCGGTAATCGAGGGTGCCGAGATCCGGGACCCCTTCGATGACGAGGGTATCGGTTCCTTCCCCTTCGATGTGCGCTCCCATGCTTTTCAGGGCGCGGGCCAGATCGACGATTTCCGGTTCGCAGGCAGCGTTTTCCAGGACCGTCGTTCCCTGGGCGAGAGCGGCGGCCATCATCAGATTTTCGGTTCCCCCCACGGTGGGAAGGTCGAGATGGATGCGCGCTCCTTTCAGCTTTTTCGCCTGGGCGTTCAGGTAGCCGTGGTCCAGTTCGATTTCCGCCCCCATCGCCTCCAGTCCCTTGATGTGGAGATTGATGGGGCGAGCGCCGATGGCGCAGCCACCTGGCAGACTGACCCTGGCCCGGCCGAAGCGGGCCAGAAGGGGTCCCAGGACCAAAACCGAGGCGCGCATCTTGCGCACCATGTCGTAGGGGGCCTCGAAGCGGTCCACTGCGGTGGTGTCGATCTCGAACAGATCGTCCCCGCGGCTGATTTGGGCGCCGAGGGAAGCCAGCAGGTTCTCAATGGTGTCGATATCCCGCAACGAGGGGACATTGTGGAAACGGTGTCTTCCCGGCGCCAGAAGAGCGGCGCATATCAGCGGCAGAGCGGCGTTTTTGGCGCCGCTGACAAGAACCTTTCCGTGCAGGCGGTTGCCGCCGCGTATGATGATCTTGTCCATGGAGATTCCATCCTCAATCCGCCGCCCCGGGAGCAAAAAGGACAGGGACAGGTTTTCATTCGTTAAGGCCGCCCGGTTTTTTCCCCCCGACCACCCGGGGGATACGGGCTAAATCCTGGCGCAGGAAGGTTTCGGTAAAACCGGCCGCCGTGAACATGGCCGCCACTTGTTCTCCCTGTCCATGGCCGATCTCCAGCAGCAGCCAGCCGCCGGCCCGCAGTGCCGAAGGAGCGGTTCGCAGAATGGCGCGGATGGCGTCCAGGCCGTCCTGGCCGCCGATCAGCGCCACGTGGGGCTCGTGGTCCCGAACCTCTGGCATCAACCCCTCCAGCTCCCCCTGCTGGACATAGGGAGGGTTGGAGACAATCAGATCGAATTCACCGGGAAAAGGTTCCCCGAAATCCCGATTCAGCCAGCGGAGGCGCTCGCCGACGCCGTTGCGGCAGGCGTTTTCGGCGGCGACCGCCAACGCCTGCCGCGAGATATCCATAGCGGTTACCACGGCGCCGGGAAGTTCGCGGGCCAAGGCCACCGCCACCGCCCCGCTGCCGGTGCCGAGATCCAAAATGGCCGCCTCCGGGGCGGCGCGTTTCAATGCCTCCTCCACCAGAATCTCGGTTTCGGGACGGGGGATGAGCACCGCCGGGGTTACCCGGAACGGGAGAGACCAGAATTCGGTTTCTTCCAGTATGTATTGCAGCGGTTCGCGTCTGGCGCGCCTGGCCACGAGGGTGCGAATGCGGTCGAGTTCCTCCCGGACCAGGGGGCGGTCGAAATTGACGTAGACGCCGACCCGATCAAAAGAAAGAGCGGCGCCGAGAAGCAGCTCGGCGTCACGTCGCGGGCTGTCGATTCCCTGTCTGTGGAAATGGTCCGATGTCCACCGCAGCACCTCGAGAACGGTCCACGACTTGTCCATTCATCAGACTTCCTGACGGGCCAGGATCTCCGCCTGGTAGTGGGTGGTCAGGGCGTCGATGATCTCGTCCAGATCCCCTTCCATGATGATCTCCAGGCGATAAAGGGTCAGTCCGATGCGGTGGTCGGTGACCCGCCCCTGCGGGTAGTTGTAGGTGCGGATCCTTTCGCTGCGGTCACCGCTGCCCACCTGGCTCTTGCGGTCTGCGGCGGTTCTGGCCTCCTGCTCTTCCTGCATGGCGCTCAGAATGCGGGAGCGCAGTACCTTCATCGCTTTGGCCTTGTTCTTGTGCTGGGACTTTTCGTCCTGGCAGGAAACCACCACGCCGGTCGGCAGGTGGGTGATGCGTACCGCCGACTCGGTCTTGTTGACGTGCTGGCCGCCGGAGCCGGAAGCGCGGTAGACATCGATGCGCAGATCGCCGGGATCGATGTCCAGATCGACTTCCGCGGCTTCGGGGAGAACGGCGACGGTACAGGCCGAGGTATGGATGCGCCCCTGGGCCTCGGTGGCAGGCACCCGCTGCACCCGATGGGTGCCGCTTTCGAATTTGAGGCGCGAATAGACCTTATCGCCGCTGATCTGGACCACCGCTTCCTTGAAACCGCCGGCGTCGGCTTCGGCGATGCTGATTGTTTCCACCCGCCAGCCTTTGTATTCGGCGTAGTGCTGGTACATGCGGTAGAGGTTGTAGGCGAAGAGGGCGGCCTCCTCGCCGCCGGTGCCGGCGCGAATTTCCAGGAAGATATTCTTGTCGTCGTTGGGGTCGCGGGGCAGCAGCAGGGCCTGCAGGCGTTTTTCCAGGTCGCTGCGGGCGGCTTCCAGTCCCGGTAGCTCGGCGTGGGCCATTTCCTTGAGCTCGGGATCGTTCTCCTGAAGCAGCTCCCTGGCTCCTTCGATATCCTCGCAAACCTTTTTGAAGCGCTGGTAGGTGTCGACAATTTCGCGCAGATCGGCATGCTCCCTGGTCAGGCCGAGAAATTTCTCCCGGTCGGCAAGAACCGCTCCATCAGAGAGCAGTCCTTCGACCTCCCGGAAACGTTCGACCACATTTTCAAGCTTATGGAACATGCGCAAAAAGTCCTGTTCGTTGGGCAAAGTTTGGAGTGGTTGGCAACACCAGGAACCCTCAGCCGTCGGTTTGCTGCAGGGCCGAGTAGTCCCGCCGGACTTCATCCATGCGCCCACAGCTCATGGCGCCTTCGGGACAGGGGCTGTAGAGGCACGGTGGTCCCGCCGCGGCGAAGAGAAGGGGTGCCGCCTTCCGGGCCAGGCGCAGCATTTCCCTGGCCACGGCGCGGATCTCCCATTGTGCCCGCAGACAACAGCGCAACCGGAAAAAATGGTGCAGTTCACGGGCGTTCATGGTCACCACCAGTTTCGTGCCGACGGCGTTGGGGAGCACGAAGCGGGCGTCCTCCGCCGGTATGCCGGCGCTGCGCAGCTCTTCGTAGAGGGCACAGGCGGCGCGGATGAAGGCGTCGAAGCGATCTTTCAATTCCCCTAGAGCAGCGATGGATTCCGGGACGACAACCCCGAACCGGTCGGCGCTGGAAACGTAGCGTTGGCTCTGTTGAGAAAAGGAGGCCAGACGGTGGCGAACCAGCTGGTGGGAGCAGGCACGGCTGATCCCTTCGACGCCGAAGGTAAAATTGGCGTGCTCCAAAACGGAAAAATGCCCTGCCGAAAGGATCTTTTTCAGCAGAGCTTCCTTTTTGGGACGCCCCTTTTCCAATAACTGTTCAATGGAGGAGGATGAATAGCACAACTGCGCCGCCGCAGCGACGACATCCTCCGGATCGGGCGTGCAGGCCAAAAGGCGAACGACCATAGCCTCTCCACGCTGCCGGCAAAGACGGCGAAGCCATGCCCGCCGTCCACAGATTCAGCAAAAAAGAAACGGCCCGCCGGGCCGTGTCGATCAGGTTACTGCTTCTGCCCGTATTTTTTCCGGAACCGCTCGATGCGGCCCGCCGTATCGATCAGCTTCTGCTTGCCGGTAAAGTAAGGATGGCATTGGGAGCAGATTTCCGTGGTGATCTCTTTGGCCTGGGTGGAGCGGGTGACAAAGCTATTGCCGCAATGGCATTTGACGGTTACTTCTTCGTAACGCGGATGAATGTTTTCTTTCATGTTTTCAGTTCCCCCTGCACAGCTGATTAAAATGGGTGATTGCCCCATCTCAAGAATGGAGAAATCTATCACCTTGTCCTGGATTTCGCAAGGTTTTATTTCAGTTTTTATTCCCCGGGAAAGGACCCTGTGGCAATCCCTGCTTGCCCCTGCGCTGGTGCTATTGATTCATGGTATCGAGAAATTCTTGATTGTTCTTGGTGTCGGCCAGTTTTTCGAGGAGAAATTCCATGCTGTCGACCACATTCATGGTGGAGAGTACTTTGCGCAGCAGCCAGATGCGCTGGAGGTTGGTGTGATTGACCAGCAATTCTTCTTTGCGGGTGCCCGATTTGTTGATGTCGATGGCGGGGAAGACACGCTTGTCGACGAGGCGGCGGTCGAGGTGGACCTCCATGTTGCCGGTGCCCTTGAATTCCTCGAAGATGACCTCGTCCATCTTGCTGCCGGTGTCGACCAGCGCCGTGGCAATGATGGTCAGGGAGCCTCCTTCCTCGATGTTGCGGGCGGCGCCGAAAAAGCGCTTCGGTTTGTGCAGGGCGTTGGAGTCGACACCGCCGGAGAGGATTTTGCCGCTGGGCGGGACCACCGTGTTGTAGGCCCGCGCCAGGCGGGTTATGGAATCGAGCAGGATGACCACGTCCCGTTTGTGTTCGACCAGGCGTTTCGCTTTCTCGATGACCATCTCAGCGACCTGGACATGGCGGGTCGCCGGTTCGTCGAAGGTCGAGGAGATGACCTCCCCCTGCACCGAGCGCTGCATGTCGGTGACCTCCTCCGGTCG
>Ga0123328_1003294_pt1 | contig 13897 bp, 11 predicted proteins | sample BioC12SIPDNA_2_FD_89702 | JGI IMG/M metagenome (GOLD analysis project Ga0123328, IMG submission 89702) | Anaerobic biogas reactor microbial communites from Washington, USA - Biogas_R1_A C12 SIP DNA | ecosystem: Engineered > Bioreactor > Anaerobic > Unclassified | place: Washington, USA...
GGGCCGGTCGCCCCTACGGGGAGGTCGGTGGTGTGCTGGGGCGGCGTGCCGGTCGCCCCTACGGGGGCGTCGGTGGTGCGCTGGGGCGACCGGCCGGTCGCCCCTACGGGGGCGTCGGTGGTGTGCTGGGCCGGCGTGCGGGTCGCCCCTACGGGGGCGTCGGTGGTGCGCTGGGGCGACGGGCCGGTCGCCCCTACGGAGGCGTCGGCGACGCGCTGGGCGAGGATGTCCATGACGGTGGGGGTGAGGACGTGAATGCCAAAGAAGCAGAGGTAGTGGCCGGCGCGCAGGCCGGGCACCAGCAGGCGCTGCTCCGCCTCGGTTGGGGTGGGCTTTTCGACCACGTCCTCTATGACGTACATCCCCTGGCGACCCGCCACACGCCGGCCGCCGACGGTGCCATAGTAGGGAAGGAGGCTCTCGCGGGAGGGCTGTACAGCCGAGACGGCGCACGACTCGGCCTCCGCCAGGGCGACGACCTGGCGAGCGCAACCGTCACCGTCCGTGTGGACGTAGAGGTGATCGCCGACGAGGTGCAGGAAGGGCTCGCCGTCGACGAAGGAGCGCGCGCAGAACACGGCGTGACCGTGACCGAGGGGCTCCTCCTGCTGCACGAAGGTCAGCCGGCGGCCGTGCTCGCCCGCCGCGGCGGCGTAGGCCGCCTCGTCGCCCGGGCAGACGACGACGCAGATCTCTTCGATGCCGGCGCGCAGCGCCTCCTCGACGATGACGCAGAGGACCGACTTTTCCGCGCCGTCGCGGTCGATGAGGGTCTGCAGCGGCAGCGCGCGCTGGTCGCGTCCGGCCGCGGTGATCACCGCCCTGGTCACTCGCATGGGCCATCCTCCATTCGATACAGGCCGCGCCAGGCATTGCGCTTGATGCGCCACACCTGCTCGGCCATCTCTTTCGATTCCTTCCAGTAGCTCTTGCCCTTGCCGCGCGAGACGTCGCGGTCCGACCACTCGACGACCACCTCGGCGATGGCAAGGCCGGCGCGCTCGGCGAGGTAGAGGAGTTCCACGTCAAAGGCGGTCACCTTCCAGCCGCTGATCTGCTGGGGGCAGGCGATTGCCTCGAGCTTGGGGAAGAGGCGGCGCGCCACGGGGGCGCGCATCGCCTTGAAGCCGCACTGGGTATCCGAGATGCCGCGCAGCAGGAGCAGGCGGCGAAAGGCGCGAAAAATGGCCGACCCCAGCCGGCGGTAGAGGGGAAAGTCGCGCCGGCCGTACCCCCGCGAGCCGATGACCACGTCGGACCCCTCGGCGAAGCGGGGCAGGAGGCGGGCGACCTGGTCGATGGGCGTGGACTGGTCCATATCGGTAAAGAGGACGATCTCGCCTCGAGCCGCCTGGATGCCGCCCCAGACGGCGGAGGGCTTGCCGCCGTGGGCGTTCTCCACCAGGCGAAAGGCGGGCTTGGCGGCGATGCTGTCGCGCACCAGGGCAGGGCTATCGTCGGTGCTGCCGTCGTCCGAGACCACCACCTCGTAGGCATAATCCTGGCGGCAGAGGTAGGCGTGCATCTCGTCGAGCACGCCGCGCCGCAGGTTTTCGCTCTCGTTGTAGCAGGGCACCACGACCGACAGGTAGGGGTCGCGCATGGCGGTCTCCGATCTAGTCGAGAATCGATTCCAGGTAGGCGTCGGTCACGCGGCGCCCCGCCTGGATGGAGCGGCGCGCTCGGCGCCAGCGCCACAGGCCGACGAGGCCGGCGATCTGGCCCTTCAAGCGGGCGCGGGCGGCGGCGCCGCGCCAGGCTCGCAGGGCGTCGCGCGCGATGCGCCACTGGCCCCGAACGATCTCGCGCCAGTGGCGCCGCCACAGGTCGGCGGGATAGTTTCGCGCCAACACCCACAACGTGTTGCGGCCCACATGAAAGCTGCTCAGCGGGCCGCCGCCCGTGGCGCTGAGGTGGTGGTAGATGACGGCCTCGGGCACATAGACGCACTTCCAGCCGGCGAGCTGCGCGCGCCAGTTCAGGTCGACGTCCTCGCAGTACATAAAGAACGACTCCTCGAACGCGCCGATCTGCTCCAGCATGGCCCGGCGGTACATCGTCGCGCCGCCACAGCCGCCGAAAACATGGCACTCGCGGTCGAACGGCGGCCCGTAGGGCTGCCAGACGCCACGGGAATCGGGCGTGCCGTCGCGGCGAAAGATGTCGCCCGCCGAGTGCAGCGTGTCGCGTCGACCGTGCAGCATGATGCGCGCCGCCGCCGAGCCCGCCTCGGGGTGGCGGTCGAGGGCGTCGACCAGCGCCGCCAACCAGCCGGGCTCGGCCTCGGTGTCGTTGTTCGTGGCGACGATGAATTCGCCGCGCGCCGCGCGGATCCCCTCGTTGCAGCCGCCGGCAAAGCCCCGATTGGTGGGCAGCGCCACGACGCGGACCTTGGGATACTCGTCGCGCAGTGCGGCGAGCGAGCCATCGCTCGAGGCGTTGTCGACCACGATCACCTCGTGGTCGGTATACGTCTGGCGGCGCAGGGCGTCAAGGCAGGGGCGCAACAGCCCCAGCCCGTTCCAGTTGGGTATGATGATCGAGATGCGGGGAGTCGTGGATTCGGGTGGCAAAGCGCTCTCACGCTCCGTGGGGGCCTCGGTGCGCCCCTGGCTCTCTCGCGGCGCGTATCGGCACAGCGTGGGCAGGCACGCGAGTCTGCCCCTATGTCTGCGCCATGGTAGGGGTGCACCGACGTGTGCACCCGCTGTCGTAGATGCCGCGGCGCGTGCGCTACACGTGGGTAGGCACGCAGGTCTGCCCCTACATTCGCGCTATCGCAGGGGTGTCCCGACGTGTGCACCCGCAGCCGCGGCTAGGGCGTGCTTCAAGAACTCTCCATACCTTGAAGCAGCGTCGCCCCGAGCGTAAGTGAGGGACCTCGACTCGCATAGACAAGGTTCCTCGCTGCGCTCGGAACGACGGCTCGGTTCTGCTTCAAAAGCGTCCTAGCGCCCGTCCTGCCGGGCGGCCATGTACGCGGCCAGGGCCTCGCGCCATGGGCGTAACGCGATCCCCAGCTCCGCGCCGCACAGATTCCGCAGCGCCACACGCTTGGGCACGCGCGCCAGCCGCTGATAGTCCTGCGACGGCTGCACCGGCACGCCACTCAGGCCCGCCAGGCGCAGGATCTCTACCGCCCAGTCGTAGCGCGAGCAGACGCCCTCGTTGACGAAATGGTAGGTGCCGTAGGCGGGCCGGCACACGAGTTGCGCCAGCGCGCCGGCGAGGTCCGGGGCGTAGGTGGGTGAGCCGACCTCGTCCGTCACCATGGTGAGGGCGCCGCGCTCCCGCGCCAGGCGCAGCACCGTCTCGACAAAGTTGCGTGGCCCATCGCCGTACAGCCAGGCCGTGCGCACAATATAATGGCGCGCTACGAGCTGCCGCACGAGCTGCTCGCCGGCCCACTTGCTGCGGGCGTAGACGCTCAGCGGCCCGACGTCGTCAAACTCCCAGTAGGCCTCCTCGCGGTCGCCGGCAAAGACGTAATCGGTGCTGACACAGACCATGGACGCGCCCGACTGCTGCGCCGCCACGGCGACGTTGCGCGTGCCCAGGGCGTTCACCCGGTAGGCGAGTTCCGGGTCCGTCTCGCAGGCGTCCACGTTGGTCATGGCGGCGGCGTGGATGATGAGGTCGGGCCCGAACGCTCCGATGCTGGCGGTGATCGCCTCGAGGTCGGTGATGTCGTGCTCGGGCAAGTCGATGAGCATGAGGGGGTTGCCCGCGAGCACCTGCTCTAGAGCTGTGCCGAGCTGCCCCCTGCTGCCGGTGATGGCGATGCGCATGCGAGCCTCCATGGGGCGGCCTCCCCCGGACGCGGGCCGCCAGATCGATGAACGCGTTCTATGAACGCGGTCATCTGCCGCGTTCACAGAACGCCGGCATTATAACATCGGCGCCGCCGCGGCACAAAGGCACCGGCGCTCCTTTTGACACCGGCCCCCCTTGAGGCCATAATCTGGGCGGGCGGCGCCGGATGTTCCGAGTGAGCGCCGCAAGAAGGATTCGGAGGACGACGGTATGCCCAAGGGTGTGGTCGAGTCTCCCGGAGCTGCAACGACGGCGACGCGCCTACGCGAACAGCTTCGGGAACTGGAGATCGGCTTTGCGAACCTGCGCGGCCGCGGCGATGCGGTGTTCGATCTCCTGACGCTGCGCGATGAGGTAGGGCAGACCGTCGAGAGCTTTGAGCAGTCGGGGCTGGACATGCGTCCCGAGCGGACGCGGCTCGAGACGGTGGACAATATCATCTCGCGCAAGGCCCCCGACATCTCGCGCGAGCTGGCCCGGACGGGCGGGCTGTCGGCCGCGCGCCGCCAGGTGAATCCGCCCGAGGAGCACTGGTGGTGGTACGTCGACCTCTACCATGCGGAGAAGCAGCGCAAGAGCCTCATCCGCGGGGTGGTTACCGTCGGCAGCATCATCCTCGTGGTGTTGGTGGTGAATTTCGTCCTGGATCGCTTTTTTGGACTCGACCCCGTAGAGAAGGAGGCGCGCTCCCACACGTCGGCGGGCGACCAGCTCCTCTTCCAGGGCGACTATGAGGGCGCCATCGCCGAATACGAGCAGGCGGTGACTATCGCGCCCACCATGGGAGACGCCCACGTGACGCTGGGGGTGCTCTACGAGGTGGCGGGCCGTGCGGAGGACTCGGAGAAGGCCTTCGAGGCGGCGCGCGAGGCCTATGCCAACGACCTGACCTACTACCTGGCCCTCGGACGGGCGTACGCGACGATGAACGAGAACGAGCGGGCTATGGCGGCTATCGAGCAGGCGATCGCCATCGACCCCGAATCGCCCGAGGCCTATCTCCCCCGTGGTGGCATCTATGAGGCCACGGAGGAGTTTGGAAAGGCGCTGGAAGACTATGAGCTGGCGGGCACGCTTGCCCATGAGCGCAGCCAGGACGCGCTGTATGTGATGGCGCGCACCCGCATGGCAATGCTCATGCAGCGCGGCCCCGCCTTCGGCACGTCGATCGGTCCGTAGGAACAAACCACAGAGACACGGAGAACACAGAGAGGATTCAGAGGGATAGGTTCAATCCTGTCCCTCTTCTTTTTCTCTGTGATCTCTGTCTCTGTGGTTTTCTTTTTCTCTATGCGGCGGCGGCCTGTAGGGCCTTTTCGCCGGCGTCTAGGTCGTCGACCTTGAGCACGATGCGGGCCTGGCCCGAGCCGGGGGTGCTGTAGGCATAGCTGTACTCGATGTTGACCCCCGCATCGGCCAGGGGCTGGAGCACGCGCCGCACGAACGCCCCCGGCTCGTCGGGGACGGTGACCTGCAGCACGGTGGTGCTGGAGCAGGTGATGCCGGCGTCGCGGATCGCCTCCAGGGCGCGCTGTGGCCGGTCCACCAGCAGGTGGACGATGCCGAAATCCGAGGCGTCGACGATGTTGTGCGCCACGAGGTTGACCTCCGCCTCGGCGATGATGTGGAGCAGGTACAGCAGCCTGCCGGGGCGGTTCTCGAGAAATGCGGATACTTGCGTGGCTCTCATGGGTGTGTCTCCCTCTGGGTGGCGTGGAATGGCTTTCGGCTTTCGGCTGTCAGCGATCAGGGGCAGGTCCAGGCCCTCTTGCGCCAGTCATCGGCCAGAGTCTGAGTATGACGCAGGACCCGCGCTCGACGGTCGACAGCCGACAGCCCACCGCTATTCACCGTACACATCGCGCCGATCGATGACGCGTTTGGCTTTGCCCATGCTGCGCTCGATGCGGTGCGGTTCCACGAGCTTCACGCGGGCCTGGATGCCCAGCGTCTCGCGCATCTCGAACTCGGCGACGTCCTGAAGCCGCTTCAGCCGGCCGATGTCGTCGCTGAACACGTCCTCCGAGACCTCGACCCACACCTCGAGATCGTCCATGGCGCCGCGCTCGCGGTCCACGATGATGAGATAGTGGGGCTGAACCCCCTCGACCTGGAGGAGCACCGTCTCGATCTGCGACGGGAACACGTTCACACCCCGCACGATGAGCATGTCGTCGGTGCGCCCGCTCACCTTCTCCATGCGGACCTGGGTGCGCCCGCAGGCGCAAGGGGCCACATCGAGGCGGGTGATGTCGCCGGTGCGGTAGCGGATGATGGGGAGCGCCTCCTTGGTGAGCGCGGTGAGCACCAGTTCGCCGCGTTGGCCGTAGGGCAGGGGCTCGCCCGTGTCCGGGTCGATGACCTCGGGAAGAAAGTGGTCCTCGTTGATGTGCATGCCACAGTGGTGGGTGCACTCACCGGCCACGCCGGGCCCCACCATCTCGCTAAGCCCGTAGGTGTCGATGGGATCGAGCCCCAAGCGAACGTGAATCTCGCGTCGCATCCCCTCGGACCACGGCTCGGAGCCATGAATGCCGACGCGCAGCCCCAGCGACGGCAGATCGACGCCCATCTCCTCGGCCTGCTCGGCGACATAGATGGCATAGGAGGGAGTGCAGCAAAAGACGGTGGTCTCGAAATCCTGCATCAGCATGATCTGGCGCTTGGTATTGCCCGACGATGCCGGCACGATCGTCGCGCCGAGGGTCTCGGCGCCATAGTGCCACCCGATGCCGCCGGTAAAGAGTCCGTACCCCATGGCGATCTGCATCATATCCTCGTCGGTGATGCCTCCCGCCGCCAGCTCGCGCGCGCACACCTCGCACCACATCGTGAGGTCGGCGCGGGTATAGGCCACCACCGTCGACTTGCCGGTGGTGCCGCTGGAGGCGTGTACGCGGGCAAGCTCGCGTCGCGACACGGCCAGCAGGCCAAAGGGGTAGTGGTCGCGAAAGTCCGTCTTGCGCGTAAAGGGGAGCAGGCGCAGGTCGTCGAGGGAGTGGATGTCCTCGGGGCGGACGCCGCGCTCGCGGAACGCCTGCCGGTAGAAGGGCACGCGCTCGTAGGCGCGGGCTACCTGGCGGCGCAGCTGGTCGAGCTGCAGGTCGGCCAGCGCGCTCCGGGACATGGTTTCGCGTTCAGGATTCCAGATCATGAGCGATCTCCTTCGGGCCTCTTGTACTCGTAGGGGCAGAGGTTGTCAATTGGCGGGTGGCTATCGGCGATCAGCAGTCGGCTCTCGGCTGTCGGCTGTCAGCTGTCGAGGTCGAGTCCTGCGTCATGCTCAGACTCTGGTCGAGAACTGGGGCAGGAGGGCCTTGAACCGCTCCTGACAGCTGACAGCTGAAAGCCGAAAGCTGACAGCTAACTGCCGTACACCTCGCGCCGATCGATGACGCGTTTGGCCTTGCCCATGCTGCGCTCGATGCGGTGGGGCTCCACGAGCTTGACGCGGGCGTTGATGCCCAGAACGTCCTGAAGCTCGAGTTCGGCGCCCTTTTGCATGTCGGCCAGGTCGCCCAGCAGGTCAGAAAAAATCCCTTCCGACACCTCCACCCACACCTCGAGGGTGTCCAGCGAGCCGTGCTGGCGGTCGACGATGATGACATAATGCGGCTGAACGCCCTTGACCTGCAGCAGCACCGACTCGATCTGCGACGGAAAGACGTTCACGCCGCGGACGATGATCATGTCGTCGGTGCGGCCGCTGATCTTGTCCATGCGCACGGTGGTGCGGCCACAGGCGCAGGGCTCGGCCACCAGGCGGGTGATGTCGCCCGTGCGGTAGCGGATGACGGGCAGCGCCTCCTTGGTGAGGGTGGTAACGACGAGTTCGCCGCTCTCGCCGAGGGGGAGGGGCTCGCCGCTGGCCGGGTCGATGATCTCGGGCAGGAAATGGTCCTCAAAGATGTGCATGCCGCACTTGGCGGTGCACTCGGCGGACACGCCGGGCCCGATGATCTCGCTCAGGCCATAGATATCGAGGGCGGTGATGCCGATCCGCTCCTCGATCTCGCGCCGCATGGCGTCGGTCCACGGCTCGGCGCCAAAGAATCCCACGCGCAGCTTGCTCCCGCGCAGGTCGATGCCCTGCTCCTCAGCCGCCTCGGCGAGATACAGGGCGTAGGAGGGGGTGCAGCAGATGGCGGTGGCGGCGAAATCCTGGATCAGCATCACCTGCCGGGCGGTGTTGCCCGAGGACATGGGGATGACGGCGGCGCCGACGCGCTCGGCGCCATAGTGCACGCCGAGCCCGCCGGTGAACAGGCCATAGCCGTAGCCATTGTGCACCACGTCGCGCCGCGTGACGTCGCCGCAGGTGAGGGTGCGCGCCATCACCTCGGCCCACAGGTCGATGTCGTTCTTGGTGTAGGCCACGACGGTTAGCTTGCCGGTGGTGCCGCTGGAGCCGTGCACCCGCACCACGTCGTCCATCGGCACGGCGAGCAGGCCAAAGGGATAGTGATCGCGCAGGTCCGTCTTGCGCGTGAAGGGGAGGTGCTTCAGGTCGGCCAGCGACGAGATACCCCGGGGGTCGACGCCCGCCTCGTCAAAGGCGGCGCGGTAAAAGGGCACCCGGTCGTACACATAGGCGCCCCTGTCCTGGAGGCGCCGCAACTGCAGGGCCTCCATCTCTTCCCGCGGCAGGCGCTCCATCTCGTCGTTCCAGATCATGGTGTACTCCTTGGTGAGGCGATAGCAGTAGGACATCGGTTGACGGCTGATAGCTCGGCTTTTGGCTGTTGGCAATTGGCTTTTGGCTGTCAGCACTCGGCTGTCGGCTGTCATGTGGCGCAAGTGTCGGCGCTTGGCCGTGCGACCTGGCTCACTGGAGGCGCCCAGCCAAGTGAGAGAGAGCGAATGAATTCGCCACTACAAAGGCCAACTTAAATAGACAGACGAAAAATTCCAAAAGAGTAGTCAGCTCATAGAGGTTGCTAATAGCCAATAGCTAACAGCCCATACCGCGCGCCGCCCCCGCCATCACGCGATTCCCAGATACGCGCGGCGCATGCGCTCTGAGGAGAGCAGCTCTTTAGCGGTGCCCTCGGCGACGACGCGGCCCGTCTCCATGACATAGCCGCGATCGGCGACGCGCAGGGCGGCGTGAGCGTCCTGCTCCACCAGCAGGATGGCCAGCCCGTCGGCGCGCAGCCCCACGAGCTGCTGCAGGATCTCTCGCGCCAAATTGGGCGCCAGGCCGATGGAGGGCTCGTCGAGCAACAGAGCGCGCGGCGACGCCATCAGCGCCCGGCCGATGGCCAGCATCTGCTGCTCGCCGCCGCTGAGGCTGCCGGCCAACTGCCCCTGGCGCTCGCTCAGCCGCGGGAAGAGGTCGAACACGCGCTCCAGCCGCTGCTGAAGGCCCTGGTGCCGCGCCAGCCGGCCCACCGGTCCCAGCAGATCGCGCAGGCTCCTGGCATGGTGCTGGTAGGCGCCGACCAGCAGATTGTCGCGCACCGTCATGGTGCTGAGAAGCTGCCGCCCCTCGGGCACCAGCGCCATTCCCAACCGCGCGATGCGGTGGGCGCTGGAGCCGGGCCCATCGAGGCGCTGCCCGTCCCACGACACCTCTCCGTGGACGGTGGGCACCAGCCCGACGATGGCGGAGAGGAGCGAACTCTTGCCGGCGCCGTTGCCGCCCAGCACGGTGACGATCTCGCCGGGCGCAACCTGAACCGTCGCGCGGCGCACCGCCTGCACGCGGCCGTAGAACACGCTGACCTCGTTCACCTGCAGCATCAGGCCCCCTCCGTGCCCAGGTAGGCGGCGATGACGCCCTCGTCGCGGCGCACCTGCTGTGCCGTCCCCTGGGCCAGGCGCCGGCCGTGGTCGAGCACCACCACCCACTCGGCCAGCCGCATCACGAGTTCCATGTCGTGTTCCACCAGCAGAATGGTGATGCCCATCTCCTGGATGCGACGGATGAGGTCGGCCAGGTCGTTCTTTTCCATGCGGTTGAGGCCGGCGGCGGGCTCGTCGAGGAGCAGCACGCTGGGGCGGGCGGCCAGCGAGCGGGCGATGGCCAACAGGCGCTGTTGGCCGAACGGCAGGCTGCGGGCGTCGTCGTCCGCCTTGGAGCCCAGGCCGACCAGGTTCAGGTAGCGCACGGCGTCGAGGTAGATGTCCTCCTCCTCGCGCCGCATGCGCGGCAGCCGCAGGGCGGCCTGTAGGAGGGACGCCTGCCCCGCCAGGTGGCACCCCACCATGACGTTCTCCAGCACGGTCATCCCCGCGAGGATGTGCGCCTGCTGAAAGGTGCGCCCGATCCCCATCTTGACGCGCTCAAAGGGGGGGCGCCCGTCGAGGCGCTTGCCGCGAAAGCGCACCTGGCCGTCCGACGGCGCCACGGTGCCGGCGATGATGCTGAGCATCGTCGTCTTGCCGGCCCCGTTGGGGCCGATGAGGGCCAGGATCTGGCGGTCGCGGACGCGCAGCGAGACGTCGTCGAGGGCCACGACGCCCCCGAACACCTTGCTGACGCGGTCTACCTCCAGGATGATCTCGGGCTCAACGTTCACAAGAGTCCTCGCGATACGAGAGGCACATGGTACGCGGATTCCGCAGATGAGACGCGGATCTCCGCTGATATTCTGGGCACACCCTCTGCAGGTCCCCGCGCCGGGGATGCCGATGCACGGATGCGATCCGCTGGGGGGCCTTTGGGTGATCTGCCCGCGGCAGCCTTAGCGCCATGGCAACCACCTTGGCCTGACCGTCGCGAGGCGACGGCTGAGGCGCTGCGTGGCACGCGCCAGCGCCGGCGTCAGGCCCTCGGGCACAAAGATCATAATGACCACCAGCAGGATGCCGTAGGCGATGATCTGGTGCTCGCCCGAGCCGTGCTGCGTGATGAGGGGCACGATCTCGCGTAGCGCCAGGGTGAGCAGCGTCACCACCGCCGCGCCCAGGGGCGCCCCCCAGATGCTGGCGATGCCGCCCACCGCTGCCATGAGGACGAGCTGCACCGACGCATCGACGTCAAAAGCGCCGGGGCTGACAAAGATCATATAGTGGGCGTACAGGCTGCCGGCGACGCTGGCGTACACGGCGCTGGTGACCAGTGCCTGCAGCTTGAGCTGGGCCACATCGATGCCCAGGCTCTCGGCGGCCGCCTCGCTGCCGTGGATGGCGCGCAAGGCGCGCCCGACGCGCGAGTCCACCATGTTGCGCGCCAGGGCTAGCGCCACGAGGCCCACGGCCCAGACGAGGTAGTAGTAGGTGAGGTCGCTGTTGAGCGCCAGGCCGCCGATGCTCAGGCGCGGGATGCCGGGCAGCCCGGTGGGGCCGCCGGTGACGGCGCGCCACTCGTTCATGGTGATGCGTACGATGGCGCCGAACCCGAGGGTGGCCATGGCGAGATAGTGTCCGCGCAGGCGAAAGATGGGGATGCCGATCACATAGGCCAGCAGTCCGGTGCCGGCGGCCGCCGCCACCATGGCGATCCAGGGCGACCAGCTCAGGCGCGTGGTGAGCACGGCGGAGGCGTAGGCCCCGAGGCCAAAGAACGCCGCCTGGCCGAGGGACACCTGCCCGGCGTATCCCATGAGCAGGCACAGGCCGGTGGTGACGATGCTATAGATGCCGATGAGGATGAGGGTGCTCAGGGCATAGGGCGTTCGGAACACCAGCGGCAGCAGCGCCACCAGGAGCGTCAAGGCCGCGAACCCCACGCGCAAGCGCCGCCTCGAGGCGGCCCAGCCGGTTGCCAGCGCGCTCATGGAGTCGGCCTCCGCGCGCGTCGCGCGCTGAGGCGAGCGATCGGCCGCCGCCGGAAGGGGGCGAACAGGTCGGTGGTGCGGGCCAGAAGGACGACAAAGAGCGCCAGGTAGGCGAGGGCGTCCTTGATGCCTGAACTCACCAGGCCCGAGGCGAACGACTCCATCACGCCCAGGATCAGCCCGCCAACGACGGCGGCCGGCGCGCTCACCAGCCCCCCCATGATGGCGACGACGAACCCCTTCAGCCCCAGGGCGAGCCCCATGTCATAGCTGACCAGCGTCAACGGCGCGATGACGATGCCGGCCACGGCGCCCAGGGCGGCGCTGATGGTGTAGGAGAGCAGCGCCATGGCGGCGGCGTCGATGCCGGCCAGCTCGGCGGCGCGCCGGTTCACGGCGCAGGCGCGCACCGCCTTGCCCAGCAGCGTGCCCTCGAAGAACAGGTACAGGGCGGCCAGCACCACGCCGGCCGTGCCCATGATCCAGAGGCGCTGGCGGCTGAGCACCGCGCCCCAGACGTTGGCCGGGGGGCCGGGGGTGAACTCGGGCAGCGCCTGCGAGGTGGTGCCCCAGGCCAGCAGCGCCAGCCCGCGCAGTGCGATGGCCGTGCCGATGGTGATGATGATCAGGGTCACGTCGGGGGCGTGGCGCGCCGGCCGAATCGTGAGACGGTACACCAGGGCGCCGACCACCATGGCCAGCGCCACGGACCCAACACAGGCGACGCCCAGGGGCAGGCCCAGACGCTGCAGCATCACCGCGCCCATGGCGCCGAGCATCACGAACTCGCCCTGCGCCAGGTTGGTGACGCCGGTGACGTTATAGATGGTGATCAGCCCCAGGGCGATGAGCACATAGATGCTGCCGGTGCTCACGCCCGAGACGAACAGCTGTAGATAGTCCTCGAGGCCGAACTGTGGCACGATGGCACACTCTTGTGGGTTGTGAGTTATGGGTTGTGGGTTGGCCGTTACAGGTCGCAGGTTCCAGGTTTCAGGCTTCAGGGCGGTACACCGCTCCGGTCTGTAGCCTGGAACCTGTCACCTGATACCGCTCCGCCAACTCACGTCCCGTCCGCGCTTTACCACGCTTCGGGCGGAAAGTACCCCCAATCGCCGTTGGTGATGCGCGCCAGCACCACGTCGTCGGTGCTCAGGCCCACGTGGTCGTCGGGCGCAAAGCTGAACACACCGTCTACGCCCACAAAGCCCTGGGTGGACTCGATGGCGTCGCGGAGTTGCGCGCGCTGCTCCTCGATGGTCAGGCCGTCGGGGAGGGTGGCCAGGCCGGCGGCGATGATCTGGATGGCGTCCCAAGCGTGGGCGGCAAAGGTGCTGGGGGGGTTGCCGGTGGCGGCGCCATAATCGGTGATGAACTGCTGCAGGACCGCCTTTTGCGGGTCATCGTCGCTCAGGGCGTCGGCGGCGACGAGCTTGCCCATGGGAAAGATGACGCCCTCGACGTTGGAGGCGCCCGCCAGATCGATGAAGGACTTCATCGCCACGCCCGAGTTGTGCAGCAAGGGGAGGTCGACGCCCAACTCGCGGTACTGCTTGGTAAAGATGGCCGCCGCCGGTGGGATGGCCGTGATGAGGACCCCCTCGGCGCCGCTGGCCTTGATCTTGGTGATCTGGGCCGTCATGTCGGTGTCGGCGGCGTCGAACGTCTCTTCGAGGACGATCTCGACCCCCTCCTCCGCGGCCGTACGGCGAATCGCCGCGGCGCCGTCCTCGCCATAGGCATTGTTCACGTACAGGTTGGCGATGCGCGTCATCCCCTTGGCGGCCACGTACTTGACCTGCCAGGGGGCGGTGTGCTCGTTGCTCTGCGCCACCTTGAATATCCAGTGGCGCTCGGACACCGGCGTGACGATCTCGCTGGACGAGGCCATCGAGATGTTGGGTACCTGGGCCTCTTGCAGCACGGGGATGAGCGCCATGGCCACGGGGCTGATAGAGGGGCCGATGATGGCGACGACCTTGTCATCGTCCACCAGCTTTTTGGCGACGGGCACGGCTACGTCACCCTTGCCCTCGGTATCGTGGATCAGCAGCTGGATGGGGTGGCGCACGCCATCAGGGCTGACGACGCCGCCCTGGGCATCGAGTTGCTTCTGGAGCATCACAGCGGTGTCACGCTGGGGTTCGCCGAGGGTGGAGCCTCCACCGGTGACCGAAACCACCACGCCGATCTTGTAGGGGGAGCCGACGTTCTCACCCCCCGCTTCGGCAGGGGCCGCGGGTGGGGCTGGGGTTGCCGCCGGAGCGCATCCGGCTAGGACGACGACGAGGCATAACGCCACGAACAGGCTGCTGCGCGTGATGGTGTGCACGGGGGACCATCCTTTCGGGCGAATCGCGTGA
>Ga0123328_1003296_pt1 | contig 13892 bp, 11 predicted proteins | sample BioC12SIPDNA_2_FD_89702 | JGI IMG/M metagenome (GOLD analysis project Ga0123328, IMG submission 89702) | Anaerobic biogas reactor microbial communites from Washington, USA - Biogas_R1_A C12 SIP DNA | ecosystem: Engineered > Bioreactor > Anaerobic > Unclassified | place: Washington, USA...
AGGGAATAGCAGTAGTCGGTCGTGCCACTGCCGCCATAGGTGGTCGACTCTCGGCATTGTCGTACACGATTCAGTTCCTCGATCCGAATCAACTAGGAGAAACGCAGCTCGGCACGTGGCAACCACCAAACGCGTACAACCACATCCGTGTTCAGACGTTTCCGGGAGACACGCAACCAGGGCAGACCTAAGCGACATTCCCCCGCTCTCCCTTCCGGCGCGGACGAAAAGAGGGCCGGCCTCACAAAGGAAACATCATTCATGATCGACGGGCCAGGTTGATGTGCCGAAATCCTCGCCTCTGCGTTCCTCGGCGACCTCTGCGGTAGAATAAGGAGGGGTGAACCGCAGAGGCCACGGAGGGACGCCGAGGATGGGGAAAGGGCGGGTTGCCGGCCCATCAGGTGGACATGGGAGAGGAGCCAACGGTCATCGACGCCGGCCCCGGTGTTCCCTGCGGAAAAGACGGCGGCGAAAACTGGCGCTTGTCGAGACTGTGGCCGGCATTGCCGGGCATCTATTCCCCGAGCGGGCGGGAGGGGTGGGGAAATACATGAAATCCAAGCCAGTTTTGAACAGGAGATAGCGGAGGAAACGGAGATAAGCCGGCACTCTCCGTTTACTCCGTTGCCTCCTGTTCAAATCCGCTCACCCGGATTATTCACGATTGAAATCAAACCACGGATGAAAACAAAAGATCCTCGCCAAACACAGCACGCCGCGGGGGCAGGATGCGATGTGATCCCTGCATCTGTTACGTGCATCTATGCGTCGCCATCGCCAAGGCGCTCAACAAGACCCTCAACGACCTGTTCTGGGAGGAATCTGACCATGAAAGATGAACGCATCCAGACCACGATGAACCGAATCGCAACCTTGGCCCTTACAGCGCTGCAGCTTTTGACGTCGTCTGGCCGATGGTCGAGGGGTACTTCGACAGCGAGAGCGTGAACGCGTCGCGCAGCTTGCGCGTGCGTGCATTGACTGTTGGTGTGTAGCCGAAGCGCGCCTCGTCTTTGGGCACCTGCAACCGGGCCATCCGCTTCCAGCCCTTGTTCATGCCGTGGATGAAAAGCGCGCTGGTCAGGCTCCGGGTCATCCACAGCGTCCGAAGCGTCCGCAGCCAGACCCAGGAGGTATTGGCGGCCGCGTGCCGCAATTCGTAGATCACCTCATCGAGCCGCTGGGCGGACATGCGCTTCGGGTGGTAAACCGTCTCCACGAAGGTGTAGCGCTCCCAGTCGGCCGGATACGCCGTCGCGAAGATACGCCCCTCCGCCATGAACCGGTCGTACATCTTCGTGCCCGGCAGCGGCGTCAGATTGGTGATCTGGATGGTGTCAATCCCCAGCTTCACCGACTGGATTGCCGTGTCCGCGACCGTCTCCTCGTCGTCCTGGTCCGCCCCGATGATGAACGCCCCGAACACCGGAATCCCTGCCCGGTGGAACCCGTCCACCAGATCCTTGTAGCGGCTCAGGTTGTTGCGGTTGACCCCCTTGTGGTAGTCACGCAGGCTCTCGGTATTGAACGTCTCGAAACCGATCAACATCCCCCGGCAGCCCGCCTTGTACGCCAGTCGCAATCCCTCCTCATCCTCGCCCATGTTGACTGTCGTCTGGCTGAACCACAGTCGCCGCTTGCCCCGCTTGATGATCTCCCGCAGCAACTCCTTGGCCCACTCGGCATGTCTCGGCCCGACACCGAAGAAGTTGTCGTCGGTCACGAAAACGAACCGTCGCGGCGTCTCGTTCCACTCGGCGATGATCTCGTCGATGCTCCGTCGCCGGATCGGGGCGCCGTTGAACTTGGTCACACTGCAATACTCGCAGCCCACCGGACAGCCGCGAGAAGTCTGGATACTGGACACATCGTATCGGCCATTGATCGGCTGCAGACGTTGAGCGGCCAGACCGGCCAGCGGTTGATCCAAACGAGCCAGCTCGCCCGTGTAGAGCGCCTGCAGCCGCCCCCGGGCCGCGTCCTCCACGATCGTCGGCCAGATCTCGTCGCACTCCCCCACCGCCACCGAGTCAAAGTGCTCCGCCGCCTCCTCCGGCATGGCCGAGGCGTGCGGGCCACCCATAATGCACGGGATCCCCTCGCGGCGGCACTGGGCGGCAATCTCGTACGCCCGCGTCGCCCCACTCGAGTAACTCGTCACCCCCACCAGATCGTACCGCCCCCGCCGCACCTGGTTGTCCGTCGCGTCGAAACCGAAAATCTCGTCGATGATGTCCACTTGGTGCGGTTCCGGCGCCAGCCGCGCCAGAACCTGCAAACCCAATTGCGGAATCTTGCTGCCTATCGTGTGATAGCCCTGGCACCGTCGGGCCACGGGATTAATGAGCACTATTCGCATTCGCGAGGCTCTCCACGAACAACGCGGGATCAGTCAGTCATTCTCAGCCGGGCGCCGGACCCGTCAAAGCGAATCTCGCCGAGGCCGGACATCAGATCCAACATGCCCGCATCAATCAGGACGAAGGGGACACCGCGTCATCCCATCCACTTCAATCCCCGGCAATGAATTCAACCCTGTCAGCATAGTCCTCCGCTCCACATCGGTCAATCAAACCGCTGGCAACGACCAACCCGCGGTGCACGGCAGAATCGGCCAAATACCGTTTCGCTGAGGACCGACTCAACGTGTTGATGGATGTGGACCGACTCAACTTGTTGATGGATGTGGACCGAGTCAACTTGTTGATGGGCGTGTCCAGGTGTGGATGACGAACAACAATAAGTTGCCTTGATCCTGACAACCGGATGTTCCGAAGCCACTGAAGGTGACAACGTCGCGTGGGATCGTATAGTACCGTTTCCGAGTGAGCGGCTTCGCCAGCCGTCGGCTCAGTGCGGGAGCCACTCCCAGGCCAACGCCTCCATCCACGGACGGCACCGTGCCAGGCAGACGAGGAACAGCACATGAATAGCGAACAGGGAGAAGCCGTTGTGGCCACTACGGCACAAACGCCCGCGTCAAGGCCGCGACGATGGCGGTTCCGCTCCCGCCTGCTGGTCTACCTACTCGCCGCTTATGTCGCATGGTGCGGCGTGTTGTACCTCCAGCAGGATCAGTTGATCTTCCCCGCCAACATGGCCCCGGCGCCATTGCCCCGACCACCCGTCCGTTCGACGATCATCACGCGACTGCCGATCGGAGATGGGGCCGAGGTCGAATCCTGGTTCCTGCCCGCGCCCGAAGTCGATTCCGATCATCCCGGCCCCGCGCTCGTCTTCTTCCATGGCAACGCCGAGATCATCGACTACCTGGACGATATCGTCGCCGAGTACCATCGGCTCGGCGTGTCCGTACTACTCCCGGAATACCGCGGGTACGGAGCATCGGGCGGCCGACCATCCCAGGAGGGGCTGCGCAACGACTGCGTGCGGTTCGTCGACGCCTTGCGCCAACGGCCCGAGGTGGACGCCTCGCGCATCGCGTTTCACGGGCGATCCCTCGGTGGAGGCGTGGCTTGCGACGTAGCCCGGCTCCGGCCACCGGCGGCGATCATCCTCCAATCCACCTTCTCCAGCCTGGCGAGCATGGCCTACAGGTACGGCGCACCTCAGTTCCTCGTCCGGCATCCTTTCCGCAACGACCGTGCCCTCGCCGAGCTCGACCTGCCCGTTCTCATCTTCCACGGAGCGCAGGACACCATCGTGCCCGTCCGCCACGGACGCCGACTCAAGGAAGTCGCTCGGCAGGCAACCTACGTCGAGTACGCCACCGGACACAACGACTTGCCGCGAGCCAGCGAAGAGGAAGACTTCTGGCAGAACATCAACGCCTTCCTCATGAGGGCCGGCGTGATCGAGCCGTGAATATCCTGCCGCCGACTTTCGCTGCACAACCCGGCGCGTTACAATCCCCGCCGTGCCACATGGGCGGATGCCGCCAGTGGAGGATTGCCGGAGCACGCGTGTGCCGGGCAAGCAAACGCGGAGACCATGCGAGGACGATAACCATGCGGAAGTCTGTCACGATGATCGGTGCGGGACTATTGGTGAGCCTGATGTTGCTCGGCACGGTGCAGGCGGCTGCGCCATGCTGTGCGCGGACCACGGCAGCGGTGGCCGGCCATGCCGGTTGCCCGGAGGGCCCCTGTGTCATGATGGGAACGCAAGCGTATACCTTCCGGTTGTTCACGCTCTTTGAGGCAATCGACAAAGCCCAGGCCCTGGGCCTGCACACCATGGAAGGATTCCCGGGGCAGACCTTCAGCAAAGACCACCCCGACGTCAAATTCGACCACAATCTGCCTTTGCCGCTGATCGCCAAGCTCAAGAACAAACTCGATGACGCACAGGTCCGCCTCCTGGGCTACGGAGTCGTCGGGCTGCCCAACGACGAGGCCGAGGCTCGCAAGGTCTTCGACTTCGCCAAGGTGCTCGGCGTGACCACCATCACCACCGAGCCCGACGAGGCCGCCCTCGAATTGATCGACCGTCTCGCCAATGAGTATCAGATCAACATCGCCATCCACAACCACCCGGCCCCATCTCACTATTGGAGCCCGGACGTCGTGCTCAAGGCCATCGAAGGCCGAAGCAAACGGATCGGCGCATGTGCCGACACCGGGCACTGGGTCCGTTCCGGCCTCGACCCCCTCGAATGCCTCAAGAAGCTCGAAGGCCGCATCCTCTGGTCCCACTTCAAAGACCTCAAAGAAAAGAAAAAGGACAGCCATGATGTACCTTGGGGCACCGGCGTCTCCAACGCCAAGGCCCTCCTCGTAGAAATGCACCGCCAGGGACTCAAGGGCTGCATCATCGTCGAATACGAACACAACTGGGAGAACTCGATGCCCGAAATTGCCCAATGCGCCGCCTTCTTCCAGAAAGTCATGAGCGAAATCTGCCCGGCCAAGAAGGCGGTCGAATAAGCGCCAACACGCCCAATGAGCAGCTAACAAAGTGAGGACTCCACACCGCGCAACCAACGCGGTCTGGAGTCCTCACTCATTGACCTACGGATTCGCCTGCGTACAGCTTCGCCGCTGGCCGGCCTCCGCCCGAAAACCTCAGTTCGCCGGCTTCGTCCCGGTCGTGCCTTTCGATTCGTGTGCACGGACAAACTGGATGAATTCCTCGGGCGAGACCGCACCGTGAGCACGAGCGAGTACTTGCCCGTCAGCCCCCAAGGCAAGGATGACGGGAATACGCGATATCTCATACCGAGCCGCCACAGCCCCCTGCTTGTCCACGTCGATGCTCACCGGAACCCAGTTGGCCAGAGATTCTGCAACGTCCTGGCGAGTGAACACCTCGCGGTCAAGAATGCGACAGGGCGGACACCATGTCGCGTAGAACTTGACCAACACGTGACGATTCGTGCGCTCCGCCTGCGCGAGGCCCGTATCGAGATCTTCCACCCAAGTGAAAGCAGCCGGCACAACGGTGTTGCTGCGATGGTCCAGCCAGGCATAGACCACCACCACCGCAACCAGGCCAAGCCACACCATCCACGGCCTGCGACCGCACCGCCCCGCTGAACACGAAGACTGACGGTCACCCGATTGCGGTTCGCTGTCCATGTGCCGACGCCTCGATCAATCACCGTCGCCGATCAAACCCGGCCTCAACTGCCCGAACATACCCGACCTCTACCCCGCCGTCGCCTCACCCCTCGAGGCAGCCCCAACGCGTCGGCAGCCTACCGCCGACAACACCGAGAAACAACACCGCCCTCGACTCGCCGACCCGCCCCCTCCTTGAACTGCCGATCCCGAAAATCCAGGCCCCCCGCTAACGGACTCACACATCATGGTAGCGCTCGCACCCCATAATATGCATCGCCATCCGACGACGATCGTCACGGATCGCCCATGCACGCCAAGCTTCCTCCGCCACCCATGCAACCACCAGCGGAACCCAAATCAGAAACTCCGATATCGCGGGCATCTGATACATGCCCGTCCGCCCATGAACACCCCACACCTCGAAGTAAAACACCATCGCCCCCGACAAAACCACCCAACGCCAACGAAGGTCCAGCACCGCAAACAACAGCACCCAACTGACGTACGAGTAGTGCACGGCCGGCAGCACAATCAGCATCACTCCGAACGCTCGCAGCCCAAACTCGTGCATCTCCAACTGCCGGCACGTCGCCAACCACAGCACGTAACTGCCGAAGAAAATCAGACACAAAGCACCCGCCGACCAGGTGCTCATCACCGACTCCAGGCACTGGGGGACGAGACTGTTGAACAGCGGCCCGCTGGTGTACGCAGCGAATGAACCCAGCAAACCCGGACCGGCGGCCGAGTAAGGCAGGTAACCGATCAAGATGACCGCCAAGGCCATCAACGCACTCCGCGGGTTGCGGATCAGCAGCCACACCAGCAAAACCAACGCAATCGCCTTCGACAAAACCGCCAAACCCACACACACCCCGCACGCGTACCACCGCCGTCGGAGTGAGGCCCAGCCCGCCAACGCAACCCACGCCAGCATCAGCCCGTCCGTATGCCCCTCCATCGCGAAGGCCACTACAGTCAGCGGCGACAAGCCATAAACCACAACCCATGCCGCACTCCGCCCCGCCGCCCTGGCCCACCCCGCCAAGGCCAGCAGCGACACCACCTCCCAACCCAGCAACGCCAGCTTGATCGACCCGCACGCGGGGTACACCCACGCCACCACCGCAAACAGCATCTCCGCCAGCGGGGCCTGCGTCGCCGTAGCATCCCGGTCGACCACCGCCTCCCAACGCTCGTCGCGCAGATGAGCCATCTGATCATCGTTCGGCGCCACCGAGTACGGATTCCAGCCCTCCAACTGCACCCGCCCTTCCCACACGTAACGGTACAGTTGCTCCGAACTCGGACCGCTGAAGGCCACCAACCGCAGGACGATCGCCGCCGTCAGCAGCACCACCGCCTCCTGCGGATGATCCCCGCCGCGAGCCATCGCCCGCGACCAAACCAACCACACGTAACCCGCGAAACCCAAGCCGTAAAAAAGTTGAAACGCCCCGATGTGACGCGACAAAGCCCCTGCCGAATCAATCAATCCCGCGACCAACGCCAAGGCCAGTACGCCAGCCAAAGCCAGCCACCACAAACCCTGCCGCACTGTCGCCGCCACGCTCATAGTTCGTCAAACCAACTCCGCGTTGATGCTTCGTCCGATGACGTCGACGACCACGACGCTTCTCGAACACTCAGAGTCCGTGGCCCACCGACACATCTCCGAATTGATGGTTCGCCGCAAAACCTCGCCCCCCCCAGTGTCCCGGACCGAACGAACCTGTTCGTGTCCCGGACCGAATGAACTTGTTCGTGGCCCGGACCGAACGAACTTGTTCGTGGCCCGGACCGGACGAACTTGTTCGTGTCCCGGAACGAACACGCTTGCTTGCCGGTGCCGGGAGCCGTCACACCGAACAACCGCCACCGGGGGGGCGGCCACTGCAGCGCCTCGCCGCTTCTGCCCTTCGAAACGCACGATAGGTCCGCCGAACGACACCGTCAACAGTGGACGAGCGGGGAAGTCGATGCTAACTTCTTGGCCATGCACCCAGAACTCTTCAGGATACCCGGCATCAACCTCACCGTACCCAGCTACGGCGTCATCGTCATGATCTCCTTCCTGGCGGCCACCTGGTGGACCGCCCGGCGATGCATGCGGGTCAAGGTCGATCCGGACATCGCCCTCAATCTCGGGCTCATCAGCTTAATCGCCAGCATGGTGGGCGCTCGAGCCTTCTACGTCATCCATTACTGGGAATCGCAATTCGCCCATGACCCCAAACAAATCCTCAATCTGCCCGCCGGCGGAGCTGAACTCTACGGCGGACTCATCGGGGCCTTCATCGCCTGCGTCCTCTACCTCCTGATCAAGCGGGCCTCGATCCGTCTGTGGGCCGACCTGATCACCCCGGGCCTCTTACTGGGAATGGGCATCGGACGCATCGGGTGCTTCGCCGTCGGCTGCTGTTGGGGCGGACCCTGCTCCCCACAGCTTTCCTGGGCAGTCCGCTTCCCGTTCGGCAGCCCACCTCACCAGCGACAGTGGGAAAACCGACTCGTCACCGCCCCCGACCGTCTCATCTTCGTCGAACCCGGCGGCCGAGGAGCCCTCCTCACCCGAACAGTCCTCAAACTCCCGAGAAAAACCCTCGAGGACGTGGTCCGCCAAGCCAACAGAAATCTCGAACAGGCCCGCCGAGGAGGTAACCCCGACGCCATCGCCACAGCCGAACAAACCCACCGGATCACCCAGCAAAATATCAGCGTCCTCCTCGACCACTTCGACGCCCACAACACCAGCCCGGAGGAACTCCTCACCCTCACGCAAGACGCGAATCTGCGAAGTCAACCCATACACCCCAGCCAGATATACGGCGCCATCGGGCCGACCCTCCTCGCCCTGCTGACCAGTACATATTTCTACCGGCGAAAACGCCACGGCACGGTCATGCCCCTCGGTCTCGGCCTTTACGCCATCCAACGACTCATCGAGGAAGCCATCCGCGCCGACAATCCGCATGACACCTTCGGCCTGACCATCTCGCAGTCCGTCAGCATTGGCATCCTGCTCATGGCCATCGCCGCCTACTTCATCCTGCGACGACTCCCGCTCCGCTCCCCCCGGGCCGTCGCCTTTGTGCCGCCAAGCAAGGACGTCCCCAAACCCGCGGCGACCGCGTGACACCAACCATCGGGGACCGAACGAACTTGTCCGTGGTCAGGACCGAGCGAGCTTGTTCGTGGTCCAAGCTTCGCACGCATGCACTGCTCACAGAGCCGTGCCACAGCATGTGCTCGCCTGCCAACCCGCCAAATCGCCGGCGTCCGGGGCCCGCACACGCAACGGCCGCCACCGGGGCGGGCATTACCTCGCCGTGCTCACTGGCTCGGTGACTCGCCCACCCGCTCGCAACCTCGTCGCCGCCTCTTGACTTGCCGCCGGCCCATTTCTACGTTGGCGGTCTGCCGCGAATCGGAAAACCACACGGCACAGACGAGGTGATATTCAAGTGCAGGAAGCTATCAGCAAAGCGTCGGTCCTTATCGAGGCACTGCCCTATATCCAGGCCTACGACCGCAAGATCGTCGTGGTCAAGCTCGGCGGATCCGTCATGGACAGCCCCGCCGCGGAACGCGAGCTGCTCCGCGATATCGTCTTCATGAACAGCGTCGGCATGCAACCCATCATCGTCCACGGCGGCGGAAAGGAAATCTCCAAGGCCATGGACGAGGCCGGCCTCGAACCCGTCTTCGTCCAAGGCCTCCGCTACACCGATGAACGCACCCTGGCCATCGCCGAGCAGGCCCTCTGCGCCCGCATCAACCACCGAATCGTCGACGCCCTCAACAGTCTGGGCGTCGAGGCCCTCGCCCTGCACAGCCTGACCAGTTGCGTCCTCTTCGCCCAACGCCTCTATCTCAGCGGTGATGACGGCCGGAGAATCGACATCGGGCGCGTCGGCCAGGTACAGGAGGTCAACGCCAAGATCCTCCGGCTCCTCTGCCAGGCCGACACCATCCCCGTCATCGCACCCATCGCCCGTGACCACAGCGGCGGCAAGCTCAACGTCAACGCCGATACCGCCGCCGGCCACGTCGCCGCCGCCGTCCACGCCGAGAAACTCGTCATGGTCTCCGATACCCACGGCATCCGCACTGAGAAGGAGAACCCCGACTCCTTCTGCCCATCCCTCAACCGCCAGGAAATCGCCGACCTCATGCAACGCGGCATCATCGACAAGGGCATGATCCCCAAGGTCGAGGCCTGTCTGCGGGCCCTCGACGCCGGTACCCGAAAAGCCCACATCATCGACGGCCGCATCCCCCATTCCCTGCTCCTGGAAATCTTCACCGACAAAGGCGTCGGCACCCAAATCCAGCCGTGAAGGTGTCAGCATAAAAGGTGTCAGGAACCTTTGTTTGAGGAACAGAGCCTTTGGAACAAGAGGGCTCTCTGCCTCAAACAAAGGTTCCTGACACCTTTTACGCCACCTTCCTTGCCCCCTTCTCCAGCTGCCACAACTCGGCTAAACTAGTTGGGTTCGACCCAACAGGCGCCGAAAGAGCTTGCCAGAGAAGCATCAAGCCAACCTGTTGCCAGTGCCCAGGAGCGTATTTGACGGATGTTCGACCGCACACTGATCCGCAACTTCAGCATTATCGCCCACATCGACCACGGCAAGAGCACCCTGGCCGACCGCATCCTCGTCGCCACCAACGCCGTCGCCCAGCGAGACATGCGCGCACAGTTCCTTGACGACATGGACCTCGAACGCGAGATGGGCATCACCATCAAGGCCAACCGGGCCACCGTCTTCCGCGAGTTCGAGGGCCGAGAGTACATGCTCAACCTCATCGACACCCCCGGGCACGTCGATTTCCACTACGAGGTCTCCCGAGCCATGGCCGCATGTGAGGGTGTGCTCCTGCTCGTGGACGCGTCCCAGGGGGTCCAAGCCCAGACCGTCGCCAACGCCTACCTGGCCATTGAGGCGGGCCTGGAGATCATCCCGGTCATCAACAAGATCGACCTGCCCACCGCCCGCCCTGAGGATGTTGCCCTAGAGCTCGAACATGTGGTGGGTATCCCCGCAGACCAAGCAGTATTCACCTCGGCCAAGACGGGCGTCGGCCTGCCCGAGCTGTTCAAGGCAATCATCGAACGCGTCCCGCCGCCCTCCGGCGACGTCGACGCCCCGCTACAAGCCTTGGTCTACGACGCCAAGCCGGACGTGCACCGTGGCGTCATCTGCCACGTCCGCGTCCGCGAGGGCCGGCTCAACCGCGGCGACAGAATCCTGCTCATGGCCGCCCGGCGCACCTACCAAGTCGGCGAGATCGGCAAGTTCTGCCCCCGGCCGCGGATGGTCGACGAAATCGCTGCCGGGGAGGTCGGCTACATCGTCGCGGGCATCAAGACCCTCCACGACGTCAACATCGGCGACACCATCACCCTCGACGAGCCCCGCGCCGACCAGGCCCTCCCGGGCTACAAGCCACCTCAGCGGATGGTCTTCTGCGACTTCTACCCGGGCCCAATGACCGAGGCGCCTGAGCTGCGATCGGCCCTCGAAAAGCTCTGGCTCAACGACAGCTCGTTCTCCTTCGACCCGGTCCACAGCGATGCCCTGAGCTTCGGATTCCGCTGCGGCTTCCTCGGCCTGCTGCACATGAAGATCATCCAGGAACGCCTGGAACGCGAGTCCGACATCGACGTCGTCCAGACCGCCCCCACGGTCAACTACGAGATTCTGCTCAAAAGCGGCCAAGTGGTCACCATCGACTCCCCCAGCGACCTGCCCGACGGCTCCACCGTCGAGGAAATCCGCGAGCCCGTCATCGCCGCCAGCCTGATCGTCCCCGCCGACTGCATCGGGGCAATCATGAAGATCGCCGACGACCGCCGAGGCCAATATCAACGCACCGAGTACCTCTCCCCCGAGCGGGTCATGCTCACCTACCGCTTCCCGCTCGCCGAGACGATCTTCGACTTCTACGACCGCCTCAAGGCCGCCACTCGCGGTTACGGCACCATGGATTACGAGTTCGTCGGCTACGAGGCCGGCCGGCTCGTCAAGCTCGACATCCTGGTCAACGGCACCCCGGTCGACGCCCTCTCAATCATCGTCCACCGCGACAAAGCCGAACGCCGCGGCCGGGCCCTGATCCGCAGACTTCGCACCGAAATCGAGCGCCACTTGTTCGACGTCCCCCTCCAGGCGGCCATCGGCAACCGCGTCATCGCCCGCGAGACCATCAAGGCCCTCCGCAAAAACGTCACCGCCAAGTGCTATGGCGGCGACGTCACCCGCAAACGCAAACTGCTCGAAAAACAAAAGGAAGGCAAACGCCGCATGAAGATGGTCGGCCAAGTCACCATCCCCCAGGAGGCCTTCATGGCCGTCCTCGATCCCGGCGACGATTGAACGCCCCGTACGCCAGCACGCAATTCCGCTACAGGGAGCCCAACCGGTTGCCCTCCCACTTGGGCATGGGTACAATAGGGCAAGTCAGGAAGTTTCCTCTGCCGCGCCTGCCGGGCTTCCCGGTCTCCCCAGCGGTCAACACTGCCTGGGCGCAGAGCAAAAGTGGGAGCTGAGTCCATGGCCCGGGTACTGCTTATTCACCACGACGATATGATCCTTCGCAGCTTGGCCTCCGCCCTGCAGAAACGGCACGAATTCGCAGCCATCAACAACTTGGTCAAGGGCGTCAAATCAATCACCAAGCTCAACCCCGACGTCATCATCGTCGGCCACGACCGCAAGAAGAAAGAGGGGGCCCGCCTCCTGCACTTCCTGCGAGAGAACACCGTCCGCATCCCCGTGATTGTCGTTGTCTCCGCCGGCGGCGGCGTCGCCCAACCCTTGTTGATGAAACTCGGCGCCAAGGGCCTCCTCGAATACCCCGTCAGCGAACATGAAATCAACCAGGCCATCGAGAACGCCCTCAAGAACAGAGCCGCCGAACTCGAGGGGCCCAGGCCCATCACCCAAGAGGAACTCAACAGCAACCTCTCCGTCCTCGAGAGCACTTTGAATCGCGACATGAAGTGCTTCGCGGGTAAGAACCAAGTCTACATCCAATCCACCATCCTGGGCGTCGGCGTCCGGACAAGACCTCGCATCGCCCTCCGCTGCTCCCTGCGAGCCGAGTTCGGCATGGATCGCGATGTCTACTACGAATACATCCGCGATATCTGCTGCTGCGACCCCGAACAATGCGAGGCCGTCCAGCAATTCAAGGCCGGACGCGAGAGCGCCTGAGCTTCGCCGCTGACACTCGATCGCCCCCAACATCCGCAGCAGCAAAGGATTACGAACACCAAGCACGTCCGGTATCGCCGCCGCTTCCCGCATTCCGCCCTGACATCCGTCCATTCGCCGAACGCCCTCGCCCCGCCGCTTGACAGATACAGCTAAGATCGTTATCCTCCGCCAGTTGCGCCAAGAGGCTTGCATTAGCGGCACCCAGCGCGGCGCCGACCATTGCAAGCCTCTTCTTTGATGGAAAACCGCCGGCACAGCCGGCCCTTGGTCTGAGCTTCCCACCCGGCGGCGACGGTGCCGACCGCAACCGAAGCTCCAAACGCTTACTGGGGAACCGCATGTTACCTGTCCGTAAAACCCCCAAGGCCCGCAAGCGACAACGTCGCTCGCATCACGCCCTGTGCAAGCCCAATTTGGTCGCCTGTCCCAAATGCGGCGTCGCCAAACGACCCCACGCTGCCTGCGAAAACTGTGGGTACGTCACCGGTCGCGTCGCCCTGCCCCTCAAGGAGCAGGAGAGCTAATCGCCATGCGTATCGGCGTCGATGCCATGGGCGGAGACTACGCACCGCGGGAGATCATTCGCGGTGTCGTGGAAGCTCTGCCTTCGCTGAACGGCCACGAGGTGGTGCTCATCGGGGATCAACAGGCCATCCAGATGGAGCTGGCCCGCCTCGCCCCCTATGACGGCCCCATCAGCATCGTCCATACCACCGAAGTCATCGGGATGAACGAATCCCCCGTCGAGGCCGTCCGCACCAAAAAAGACTCCTCCATCTGCCGAATGGTCAAGATGGCCGGAGAGGGCCAACTCGACGCCGTCATCAGCGCGGGCAATACCGGAGCTTTTGCCGCGGCTTCGCAGCTACGCATGAAGCTCCTGCCGGGCGTCTCCCGCCCGGGCGTCGCCGTGGTGCTGCCGTCATTCTACGGCCCCATCGTCTTGTGCGACGCCGGCGCCAACATTACCCCTAAACCCCATCACTTGCTGCAGTACGCCATCACCGCCGGGGCTTATGCCCGCTATGTGCTGAAAGTCGACCGCCCACGCGTGGCCCTGCTCTCCGTCGGCGAGGAAGACGCCAAGGGCACCACCCTCGTGAGGCAGGCTCACGAGTTGCTCCGCGTCAGCCCCAGCATCAAC